>Ga0115006_10000550_pt1 | contig 20777 bp, 18 predicted proteins | sample ArcOceMetagenome_3_FD_88943 | JGI IMG/M metagenome (GOLD analysis project Ga0115006, IMG submission 88943) | Marine eukaryotic phytoplankton communities from Arctic Ocean - Arctic Ocean- Svalbard ARC20M Metagenome | ecosystem: Environmental > Aquatic > Marine > Oceanic | place: Arctic Ocean...
TCAGTCATTAGTTTTTGCTGAGATTGATGACTAACAAGAACATCATTTGCCAGTAATAATGGCGTCACAAAAAACGAAAAAAGGCTTATCAATAAGCTAGGTGTTGAAAAATGCTTCATAACATTTAATACCTCAATAAAAAAACAGGCCTGTAGATTACTTTGAATCTACAGGCCTGTTCAACAGTTTATACGATTTTTTTATATTTTATATCAAATTATTACTTTAAAGCGAACCAAAAACAATTAAATGTAATATATTGATTTACAATTTCGTTTACGGTTTCTGCATTTGAATAACAACCCGACGATTTTTACCTCGACCTAACGTTGTATCATTAGAAGCTATATGGCGCTTCTCACCATAGCCTTTGGATTCAATACGATTGACTGCAATACCATTTCTAACAAAGTAATCTCTAATTTTATCAGCACGACGTTCTGAGAGCTTCAAATTTGACCAACGGCCACCGTAACTATCAGAGTAAGCGTCAATTAACACTAGCTCTAAATTTGGATCTAAACTTAAATATTGCCTTATCATGTCAATACGTTTTTGCGAGGCTTTGGTAAATTTATCGCTACTTGATTGATAATTTAGGACCGTATAAGCAATATCTTCAAAATTATAATCCAACAACTTACCTACACAGCCAACAAATTTTTTGTAGGCTTTTTTAAAGCGTGCCGTCGATAAGGCTACCGCTATTTTGTCTTGCTCACTGTACCAATCGTCGTAATAAAAAGTGGGACTCATACCCTGCTCAAGTTCGCTTAACATTGCCCAAGCAACTTTTTTTGGTAAACTGGGATTAAATTGTTTATACAATTTCATATTCGCTAAGGTTTTAGAGCTAACACCTGGTTGCCACTTTGGTGCAACACTTCGAACTTCAGCTAACGAATAATTATCAGGCAGAAGCATCATGTCGAGTTCAAATTCCATATTGAGTTGGCGACTTGCTTTTGCAGAAAATCTAGCCTCCCCATAACTAGGTATTTGGTGAGATAACGTACATTGTAAACGTGAATCATCTGATAATTGCCAATTAGAACTGTTAATATCAGCGCTGTATTGACGAATACCCGAATTAGCATCCGTACTAAATAATAACAAACTTATTATTGTAATAAAAAAGGCAGAGGTTGTTAGTGTAGTTATATATTTCATAATTTTGCACAATACCGAAGCATACTAAATCAAAAACACAGTTAAGTTAACGTTTAGTGTATGGGGATATATAAGCTATCGCCCTAAGATTACAAAACTTTAGCAGTTTTTAAATAAAATATCGCCAAAAATGTACAAATAACCAGCTTACTTATCGATTATCTGGCTTCACAGTCGTTTTTAAATACTATTTCTGCGATAATATTTAAATGATAACTCTCCATAATTGACAACTTAATGTCCGAAAAACGTATTACAAATATTGATGCCATCACTCACGAATTTTCTCAACGATTTCGAGGTTACTACCCTGTAGTTATTGATGTTGAAACTGCTGGTTTTAATGCCAAAACTGATGCACTACTCGAACTTGCAGCGTCAATGTTGCAATTAGATGCAATCACTGGCGAAATCTCAATTGACGAGACTATACAATTTAATATAGAACCTTTTGTTGGCGCTAACCTAGAGCCTAAAGCATTAGAGTTCACTGGCATAGATCCAAGTAATCCTTTAAGGGGAGCGATTGAAGAGTCTGATGCCTTAAAAACTTTATTTAAATTAGTGCGAAAAAAAATGAAAGCAGCGGGTTGTCAACGAGCAATTATTGTTGCTCATAATGCTGCATTTGATTTAGGCTTTTTAAATGCAGCCACAGAACGTTGTAATATAAAGCGCAGTCCTTTTCATAGCTTTGTAAGTTTTGATACGACAACACTGGCCGGTTTAGCGCTTGGTCAAACCGTATTAGCTAAAGCCTGTATAGCCGCTAAAATAGACTTTAATAATAACGAAGCGCACAGTGCTTTGTACGATACGGAAAAAACTGCTGAATTATTTTGTTTTATTGTTAACAAGTGGCGTGATTTAGGTGGCTGGCCTCTAGTTGATCACAATACTGTTGATGTTGATGTTGATGTTGATGTTGATGTTGATAATAATTCTAGCGAGTTTAATAATACTTAATTAAACCTAATTAATTAAAATTAGCGCAATCAGCCATAAAATTTGTAAAAAAAAACCGCGAAAGCGGTTTTTTAAATAGATGATTAAAATTAACTAAAAGTTAATTATAATAAATTATAATTGTTCTGCATTGTCAGCTAAGTAAGCCGCTACACCTTCAGGTGAAGCAGTCATACCTTTATCACCTTTATTCCAACCAGCTGGGCATACTTCACCGTGATCTTGGTGGAATTGAAGTGCATCTACCATACGTAACATTTCATCAACATCTCGACCTAAAGGCAAGTCATTAATTACTTGGTGACGAACACTGCCTTCTTCATCAATTAAGAAAGAACCACGAAATGCTACACCTGCTTCAGGATGTTCAACATCATAAGCTTTACAAATTTCATGCTTAGTGTCTGCAACTAATGTGTATTTTACTGGACCGATACCACCTTCATTTACAGGTGTGTTTCGCCATGCATTATGAGAAAATTGAGAATCAATTGATACCCCAATAACTTCAACACCACGGCTTTTAAACTCTTCCATGCGGTGATCAAAAGCTAATAGCTCTGATGGGCAAACAAAAGTGAAGTCCAGAGGGTAGAAAAACACTACCGCTTTTTTACCTTTAATTGCTTCACTTAATGTAAAGCTGTCTACAATCTCGCCGTTACCCAATACTGCTGCAGCAGTGAAATCTGGTGCTTGACGACCAACTAATACGCTCATTTTATGCTCCATTTCTATTTATGTTTGTGTTTGTGTTTGTGTTTGTGTTTGTACTAAAAATCTAGATATATCTATAATGAATTACTAGGTAAATCAATCACTAAAAATAAGTAATTAATTTACTCAGAATCTGCTGCAGCATTTTTAGTTGCTGCTTTAACCAATGTTTGTAATTCGCCTTGTTGGTACATCTCCATGATGATGTCACAACCACCAACTAACTCACCCTCAACCCAAAGTTGTGGAAAAGTAGGCCAATCTGCATATTTAGGTAACTCTGCTCTGATATCAGGATTTTGAAGTATGTCAACATAAGCAAATTTTTCTTCACATGAAATTAATGCTTGTGAAGCTTGAGATGAAAAACCACAATTTGGTAATTTAGGAGACCCTTTCATATATAGCAAAATAGTATTTTCGCTAATTTGTTCTTTAATGCGCTCGATTGTGTCCATAGTACCCTCTATTTATAAAAACGTATTCGGTTGTGCAATGATCAAGTAAAGTTAATATGGAGATGAAAAAAAAATTATCAACACCATTCAACGCTTTTCATGCCTGAAGGTTACAATAAAAGCATTATGTTTAGAATTGAACGACGAATTTAAATAAATAAAGCCTTGAAAGTTAACTTAACAATACCTATATAGATGAGTGACCTGAATTAAATTATCTGAGTATTTTACTCAAGTTAATATGAAAACACACCTACTTTTGGTGAAAAATTAGAATTACAATTAGGAGAGTACAATGTCCATCGAATTACCCGCATTACCATACGAAAAAAATGCATTAGAGCCACATATTTCTGCTGAAACTTTATCATTTCATTACGAAAAACACCATAACACATACGTAGTCAAGCTAAACGGCTTAATTGGTGGCACTGAATTTGAAAACAAGGCATTAGAAGATATTGTAAAAACATCTTCAGCTGGAATTTTTAATAACGCAGCACAGATTTGGAACCATACTTTTTATTGGGATAGCCTCAGTCCTAAAGGCGGTGGTGAACCATCAGGTACATTATTATCAGCAATTAACGAGAATTTTGGTTCATTCGCTGAGTTTAAAACCAAGTTTACCGAAAGTGCCATTAACAACTTTGGCGCTAGCTGGACATGGTTAGTGAAAAACGCAGATGGAAGTTTAGCTATTGTTAATACGTCCAATGCTGAAACACCACTCACACACGAAGGTGTTACACCATTAATTACAGTAGATCTTTGGGAACACGCTTATTACATTGATTACCGTAATGTAAGACCTGATTACCTTAATGGTTTTTGGTCTTTAGCTAACTGGGATTTTGCACAATCAAACTTTAGCTAATAAATATCAATGAATATGAATGAATATCTACTAAAAATACCTAACTGATATAAACACTTCAGTTAGGTATTTTTTTATCCGTAAATTAGCTTTTACAGATAAGTTTCTCTGAAAGATTTAAGTGAACAAATCGACATGGCCTGAACAACACATACTGTCACTACTAGACCGAATTTTAACTAATACATTATCTTGATTAACGTAACACTTGTATTTCAATACCCATATTATATTTAATTAAAATATACCTTTATTAAATCAAATTAATTTCAATAAATAACACAAATATTCAAGTAATAAATACAACAATGTATTAGTTTTTCTAATGCAAAAAGTATATTTTTTTTGTTAAAATATAGAGACGAAGTTATGATTTCAACGTAGTTTATTAAACGCAATTACACTCTTTCATCGAAAACCATATCATTGATTTAATTTCTACAAACACCAGCTATTGGTACTTTTTTGAAACATGCTTATTGTACTTATCTTAATTTTATCAACTTAACACTAGAGTTGGCCCACATTTTATGCAGGTTTTTTTTTGATTTTTTAGAACTGATTTTTTGGTATTAATTTTTTAGCCATTAAGCAAAAAATAATTGATGGCGTTAGGCAGAGTTATTGCTGACCAAGGACTTGTGCAGGCTCTATTTTTGTTGCCCGCCAAGCAGGGTATAAGGTAGCGAAGAAACTCATCAATAGAGCAGTTAAAACAATCACATAAACATCACTGTAATGTAATTCGCTGGGTAAGTAATTAATAAAGTAAATATCACCTGATAAAAAATTTTTACCTAGCCATTTTTCTATAGTGCTCACAATAACAGTCAGATTAAGAGATAAATAAACACCCAAAAATCCGCCAAAAATACATCCCAACACCCCATTAGCTAGGCCCTGAAAAATAAAAGCAAACATAATAGTTTTTCCGCTAGCACCCATTGTTTTTAAAATGGCGATGTCGCCCTTTTTCTCATTAACAGCCATAATTAGTGTTGAAACTATATTAAAACTGGCTACTGCTATCACTAATACTAAAACAATGAACATAACCAAACGTACTAGCTGAATATCTTTAAACAAGTGGCCCTGTGTGCGAGTCCAATTATTAAGATAAACATATTGATCAAAGTTATAGGCTACCTGCCTCGCAACTTGAGGCGCATTAAAAACATTTTTTACTTTAAGGCGAATACTTTGTGTATTATTAGCTGCAAAACCAAGAACAGAATTTGCTAAGGATAGAGGGATATACGCTAGCGTTTCATCGATAGTACCGCCAAAAGTAAAAATACCCACTACTTGAACATGCTTTAGAATTGGCGCAGAGAAAATCTGCTTTATATCATTTTCTTGTTTGGCTGGTGGTAAAAGTAGCTGTAGCTTATCACCAAGCTGTAAAGATAGTTTTTTGGCAACACCACTGCCTAAAATAATACCACTATCCACTTCAGTACTTAATGTCAAGTTATCCCAGTTACCAGTAATAATATAATCAGAAATATTTGAAACTTTTTGCTCAAGATTTACGTCTACAGCGCTCACTTCAACAGCTTTTAATGTTAATCCATTTTGTAACATGCCAGTCATTTTTATCAATGGAGCAGCAGCAATAACGGCAGGCTCTTGTTCAATTTTTTTTATACTTTCAGGCCAGTTTTCTATTGGTTCATTAACACTGACAAGTTCTACATGCGGCACAATCGATAAAAGTTTCTGAGATAATTCTCGCTCAAAACCATTCATGGCACTCAAGACTACAATCAATACCATAACCCCTAGGGCAATACCAATTGTTGACGATGCTGATATAAACGCTGAAAACCCATTTCCATGACGGCTCCGAACATAGCGCCAGCCTAAAAACAAACTGATCGGTTTAATCATTAGCTTCACACTGACTAGTAGTATTAGTTGATTTATGGGTTACGTATTGACTTTTTTTAAAGCCACTCTTTTCCGATTTGATTTGCTGAGGTTTTGATACTGATAATGGCTGTAATTGCCCCTTAACTAACTGTACTTGCCTATCCATTCGCTTAGCTAACACCAAATCATGAGTAACAATAATAAAACTTGTATTAACCGTATTATTTAACGTACGAATTAATTGATAAATTTGTTCTGCTGTGTCGCTATCTAAATTACCTGTGGGCTCATCTGCTAAAACTAATGCAGGCTTAGTAACCAGAGCTCTGGCAATGGCTACGCGTTGACGTTCGCCACCTGACAATTGAGATGGCCGATATGCCACTCGGTGTGACAAGCCTACTTCAGTTAATATATTTTTTGCCGCTAGCATTGCCTCTTTAGGCTTTTCACCTTTAATCATCAGTGGCATAGCAACATTTTCTTGCGCCGTAAACTCCATCATCAAATGGTGAAATTGGTAAATAAAACCAATATGTTGGTTTCTAAACAGAGCCCGCTCTTTATCAGAAAGCTGATGAATGTCGATACCGTTGATCAACACATAACCACTACTAGGAACATCTAAAGCCCCGGCAATATGAAGAAAAGTACTTTTCCCACAGCCAGAGCTTCCCACAACGGCAAGCAGCTCACTTTTTTCTACGTCCAGTGTTAAATTATTTAACACCTGAGTTTTAATGTCACCTTGTTGATATGACTTAGATAATTGACAACATTGCAATACTTTACTCATTCATTATCGCCTTATTCATTTCGTAACACTTGTGCAGGTTGGGTTGTTGATGCTTTGTATGCGGGGTAAAGCGTCGCTAAAAAGCTCATAGCCAATGCCGAAAAAATAATTATTACGACATCAATCCATTCAAGTTTAATGGGAAGCTCTTGCACACCAAAACCAAATAAATTCAAACCAACGAGCAACATAATATCATTTAAGTTAAGCGCCAAAATTACGCCTAGCAGAGCACCAAAAGTAACTCCCCAAAGACCATTAATCATACCTTGGGTGATAAAAATTTTAACCACCTCCGCTCTGGCCAACCCTAACGTTTGTAAAATACCAATTTCAGCTTGTTTTTCGACGACTACCATAACTAATGCAGAGACTATATTAAAAGTAGCGACCGCTACAATTAAGCTAAGCATTAGCCACATCATGTTCTTTTCCATCTTTACGGCTGAAAATAATGCCCCTTGACTTTCGTTCCACGTCGTTAATGTAAATGTTTTCTCTATATTTTTTAGTTTGATATTAGCTTTATCAGTATTAAGGCTATTAACGACTGCATTCGCATTAAAGGCATCGTCTAAATACAACCTTAATTTGTCAATACCATCACCTTTTCTTCTCAGTAATTTTGCACCATAATGGGCATCAACATACACCATAGCATCATCAACTTGCGAACCAATATTAAAAATACCAACCAGAGTAAAAACACGCTGTACCGGTATACGTCCCATGGGTGTAAAAATACTTTTATTGGGAAGTACTAACCGTACCTCATCGCCAAGACTAATCTGTAATTTATTGGCTAACGATTGGCCTAAGACTACTGAATAAGGATGGCTTGACAAGCGTTCTAAACTACCACTAACCATTTGTTTAGTAATAATATTATCTTTTTCAAAAGACGGTTTAATACCTTGTATTAGTACACCTTTCAAACCTTTTTTAGATTGAATGAGTGCTTCACTTTCAAGAAATGGTGTCACTTTCAATACATGTGGTTGTGCTAATAATTCAGTTCGTAAAATTTGCCATTGGAGAGGCTCTAGCGTATTACTATGTTGCTTGTTGACGTTGAAATTGCTGACTATAATGTGGGGTATGATACCCAAAATACGTTTTTTTAATTCACTTTCAAAGCCATTCATTACCGACACTACAGTGATTAACGAAGCGACACCTAATAAAATGCCAACGGTAGAAAAAAAAGTGATGAAGGAAACAAAACCGGTATTATTTTTACTTCGACTGTATCGAAGCCCAATGAAGACACTAATAGGTTGAAACATTAAGATATATTATTTTATCGAGTAGTGTTTTAGAATGTTTGTAGCATAACACAGACACTAAAATTATCTGAGATAAATAGCCTCAACACTATTGATTACTTAAATTAACTCATTGGGCAATTTTTTTGTTTTTTATTTGCGATAAAATATTAACCAAACAGTTATTTAGGGAACAAACTATGGCTACATTATCACTTGAAGAAAAACTTGCACAATATCATGAGTTTTTTGCTATTGAATATGACTTTTCAGTCAATGTTAAGGTCGTTGAAAGCGACAAGGGTAAAAGTTTTGATCGTTTTTCACGAGATATGCCGATACCCTTTAAATTAGCCACTGATATGAGCAGCATAGATCAATCAGCTTTACGCTCCATTCAAAATTTGGGGACAAGTGCAGCCCAACTAGTGAGTTTCCTCAACCAACAATCACAAAAAATAGATCTACTGATTGGCTATATCCTAAGTCAGCAAGACGCGGAAGAATTTCGATATAAAGGAATAAAATTTGGTGGTGGTGGCATAAATTTTACTGCTAAAAATACTTTTAATGTCGGTGAATTACTCGAATTAAAGATTTTTTTACCTGATAATCATTGCGCTATATTCAGTTATGGTGAAGTTATTGAGGTCACCGACCAGAAGAGTGAATTCACTCACAAAGTCATATTTCACTTTATCAGGGAAGAGGACAGAGAGTTGTTAGTTCGCAATAGTTTGCAGGAACAAGCGAAACAATTACAAAAACTTGCTAAGTTACGTAATGAAGGCACAAATTAACTTACAGTAAAATTATTACTCTATTTTACTGTAACAGTTAAACACACACCCTATTAATTGTTTGTTCAACCTCTTTAGAAGTCTTTTGTTGCTGTTCAGCATGCTCAGCAACAGAGGTTAATCCGCGATTAATATCGTGACTTAATGACACAACAGCCAGCATATTATCGTTAATAGAAGACGTAGCACTTTGTTGCTCTAATGTAGTACTAGCAATCTGTGAGGTTAAATTATCAACTTCCTGAAAAGAGCGACCAATAGTGTCAAGAGCATCAACAACTTGAACTGAGTAACTCAATGAATCCTGAGTTAATTTATGCCCCCTACCAATACTGTTAACTGCGTTAGTTGATTTTTCTTGCAGCCTTTCCACCATAGATTGTATTTCAACCGTAGACTCTTGAGTACGATGGGCTAACGCACGAACTTCATCGGCTACGACAGCAAAACCTCGCCCTTCTTCCCCGGCACGAGCAGCCTCTATAGCAGCATTTAAGGCTAATAAATTGGTTTGATCAGCAATACCACGGATAACATCTAAGACTGAGCCAATACGAGCGCTTTCTTCTTGTAACAGCGCTAATTCTTTAGCCATTTCGGCTACTTCACTAGCAACAGATTCAATTGTTTCTTGACTGGTATGAGAGGAGTTAACGCCTTCTGCTAATGTTTCCATTACAGAGCTTGTTGTTTCACTAACCTGTTCAGCACTTTGTGATAAACCTGAAGAAGTATTAGCAACGTCTTCAATAGAAGCCGACATTTCACTAATTTGTTCGGCAGAGCTTTCAACAAGTTTTACAGAATCAGTCATCTGAGCTGACAATGAAGTTGAACCTTGACGAAGTATATGTGTTTCATCTCTGATCACACTGACAACATCAGCTAAACCGACAATAAAATCACTTAGCTGATTTGTAACCAGTGCAAGTTCATCATTATAATTGTCTCTTATTGGTTTGGACGGTGCTTGCGAAGGACTGACTACTTTATCTAAATATACTTTGAGAGCTGTTAAACGATTAGTTAATATTTGATTAAAATACATATAACTAACAATAGATTGTATAACAACTACAAAAAATATAAGTAGCGTTAAAGACCATTGGTTTATTTCACTGGTAAATAGTGTGCAAAATATAAAAATCACACCAATAATTAAATTAGGTAAAAGCAGCTTTATTGATAAGTTAGTTGGCATTATATCTTCTCTTTTATTTACAAAATTGAGCAGATGAATCATTAACATAATAAATTACCTGTGTTAGGTTAATTTTGCTAGTATTTTCATCAAAGTTATTAATAAGAGTTATTATATGTCCATGACAACCGCTATTATTTCATTACTTATCTTAGGTATTATTATTGGAGGAGTACTCGTATTAAAAAAAACCGCTAAAAAATTTAATTTAACGGAGCAGCAACTTGATAGGATTAAAGAACGAAATAAAGCACTCGATAAGAAAGAACAACAAGAGAAGTAAGTGCATGATTTAAAAATATTTAGCTAAAAAATAATAGGTGTTAATACAAAATAACCTTGGACCCTGTTTTGATGACAAGCAAATTTAGTTTTAAACAGAATCGTGAATTTTTAATACAGGCTATTTAAATATATCGTAAACATAAGCTTTAACCATTTTCTTTTGGCGAAGCTTACCTAAACAACACTATTGCTATACTAAGAGCATAACGTAAAAACTATATAATAATTACTTAAGTGACTGTTATACATTTTTTAATGAGCTTACCGAGTATTATGCTAGAAACGCCTTAATACCTTGGTAAGTATATTAATATTTTTTATTTTAAAAAAAACAGTCGTTAAATGAGTATTACTGGTTTTATTATTTAGCGAAGAACGTATTGATGTTTATAGTGTCATTCGTTGAAGCATTATCGATTCGTTTAAATATGATTTACCCTTTACTGAAACTCATTTAAATAGAATAAATTTAGTTTAAACATTTCGTCTTGATTAAATTGCATTGAATCAGCGTTCAATGCATATCATGAATTCACCATACTATTATATTTAATCCGTTTTTATCGACGAATTATAGAACTCCACGCTCCATTTGGTTAAGCTCAATTGACTTAAACAATGTTGAGAAGTTACCTTCACCAAACCCTTTATCATCTACGCGCTGAATCATTTCAATAAAGATAGGACCAAATAAATTCTTAGTGAATATTTGTAGTAAATACGAATTCTCACTTTGACTGTCGACTAATATTTGATGCGCTTTAATACGTTCTTTATCTTCTTTAACCCAAGGAACACGATCAAATATCTGGTCATAATATTCAGGAACAATATTTAAGGTATCAATAATATCATTATCAAGCTTATCCAATGAACTGACTAAATCATCAGTAATAAAGGCTAAATGCTGAACACCTGGGCCATTATACTCATCAAGATACTCATCTATTTGGTTATCTTTATTACCTTTACCCTCATTAATTGGTATACAGAACTTGCCACATGGAGATTGTAAGGCATAAGAAATTAAAGCAGTTTTTACCCCCTTAATGTCAAAATATCTTACTTCGGTAAATCCAAATACTTCTTTGTAAAAATCAGCCCATTTGTGCATGGTACCCTGGTAAACATTGTTAGTTAAATGATCAACGGCTAAAAATCCTTTATCTTCAACTATTATAGGCTCGGCAATGGTTTCAAAATCTGCATCATAAATTAAACCTTTATTTGCACCATTTTCTGCAAACGTATCAATAAAATAAATCAAACTATCTCCGATACCATATATTGCTGGGTATGGTAATTTTTTCGCCGCATTCTCAGCTGATTTGGCTCCTCGTTTTACCGCTTCTGTCAATGCAAAATTAGCGTCTTCAACGCGCCAGCCCATGGAACAAATAGCAGGACCATGACTTTTAGCAAATTCTTTAGAAAAACCAGATTGCTCTTTATTTAATAAAAAATGAATATCATTTTGATTAAAATATTCAATATCACGACCCTTCATTTTCTTAGTTTTTGAAAAACCAAAACCTAAAAATATTTTTTCCATAAAATCAGAATCTGGTGTTGCGTATTCAGTAAATTCAATACCACAAAGTTTTAATGGGTTATTACTCTTAGTCATTAGTATTACTCTTATAATAAATTCAATTATGAATCTATTATCAAGTGCAAATTTACTTAACGAAAGTCTTTCAGTATCTGCCAATAAATGGCAATGTAACAGAAATTGTACGAGTAATTTAATAAAAATATTGCTTGTTTCTAACTAGGCTATGGTAGGGCTACCAGATGCCTGTATAGTTTTTGTTACACTGACTAATTGAACCTAAAAAATGTGTACTTTGATTTACTCTACTACATATAACGATGAATGTATTAGTATCAACAAAGTGAATTTCAAGAAACAATAAAGCACAAATAAAACTAAATAATTTAACTATTCCATTTCATTTACAATATATATATTTAATTCTATTAATTTGTTAGCAAAATTAGGTAAAGCAACTAACCTTAACAATAGTAAGTACCTTTTACTTTATCTTAACAAGCTGTTAGGTAAAAAATAACACTTTCCTTTATAGGTAGCATACTGTTCTTTGGGGGTTATTATGAGTATTTTTCAACATTATCAAACACGTTACGAGCAAGCACAAGAAGAAGAATTTAGCTTACAAGAGTTTTTAACCATATGTAAAGAAGACCAACTCGCTTACGCTAGTGCATCGGAGCGTTTACTTGCTGCTATTGGTGACGCTGAAATGGTCGATACCGCATCAGATCCCAGGCTTAGCAGGATATTTTCTAATCGAGTCATAAAACGCTACCCAGCTTTTACTGATTTTTATGGTATGGAGGAAGCAATAGAACAAATAGTGTCTTATTTAAAGCATGCTTCACAAGGGCTTGAAGAGCATAAACAAATACTTTACCTGCTAGGCCCAGTTGGGGGCGGTAAATCGTCATTAGCTGAAAAGCTAAAATCGTTAATGCAGCAAGAGCCTATTTATGTACTTAGCGCTAATGGCGAAAGAAGCCCAGTGAACGATCATCCGTTTAGTCTATTTGATGTTCATTCAGACGGTAAAATTTTAAAAGATGAATACAACATCCCCGAACGATATTTAAACAATATAATATCGCCTTGGGCAGCAAAACGATTACATGAATTTAAAGGTGATATTGCTAAATTTACGGTAATTAAAGTATATCCTTCAATACTTGATCAAATAGCAATTGCCAAAACAGAGCCCGGTGACGACAACAATCAAGATATTTCAGCGCTGGTAGGTAAAGTTGATATAAGACAATTAGAGCACTTTGCACAAAATGATGCCGATGCTTACAGTTATTCAGGCGCTTTATGTAGGGCAAATCAGGGGTTGATGGAATTTGTTGAAATGTTCAAAGCCCCTATTAAGGTATTACATCCATTACTTACTGCCACGCAAGAAGGCAACTATAACCCTACAGAGGGTTTATCTGCCCTGCCATTTAATGGCATTTTACTGGCTCACTCTAATGAGTCAGAGTGGCAAACATTCAGAAATAATAAAAATAACGAAGCATTTTTAGATCGTGTTTACATCGTTAAAGTCCCTTACTGCATGAGAGTGTCTGAAGAAGTTAATATTTACAAAAAACTCCTAGAAAATAGTGAATTAAAAACTGCACAATGTGCCCCTGACACACTTGATATCCTAGCTCAATTCTCCGTTTTATCGCGCTTGAAAGATCCTGTTAACTCAAGTATTTATTCAAAAATGCGAGTCTATGATGGTGAAACCCTAAAAGATACCGACCCAAAAGCTAAGTCCTATCAAGAGTACCGAGATTATGCCGGTATAGATGAGGGTATGTCGGGTTTATCAACACGCTTTGCTTTTAAAATTTTATCACGAGTTTTTAATTTTGACAGTAGTGAAGTGGCAGCAAACCCTGTTCACCTATTTTATGTGCTTGAGCAACAAGTTGAACGTGAGCAACTACCAAAAGAAATTACCGAGCGCTATCTAGAATTTATTAAAGGCTACCTCACCCCTGAATATATTGAATTTATAGGCAAAGAAATTCAAACCGCTTACCTGGAATCATACTCAGAATATGGACAAAATATTTTTGATCGCTATGTGACCTATGCTGATTTTTGGATCCAAGATCAAGAATACCGAGATGCAGAAACAGGTCAATTATTTGATAGACAAGCACTTAATGAAGAGCTAGAAAAAATTGAAAAACCTGCTGGTATTTCAAATCCAAAAGATTTTCGAAATGAAATAGTGAACTTTGTGTTACGTGCTAAGGCAAATAATAATGGCAAAAATCCAGTCTGGACCAGTTATGAAAAACTGAGAACCGTCATTGAGAAAAAAATGTTTTCTAACACGGAAGATTTATTACCTGTGATTTCTTTTAATGCGAAAACATCTACTGATGATCAACAAAAACATGATGACTTCGTAAAACGTATGATGACCAAAGGCTATACTCAAAAACAGGTACGTTTATTGTCTGAATGGTATTTACGAGTAAGAAAATCTTCTTAAGTGTTATCTCTTGCGTATAAAATTATACCAGACGCTAAAGAGATGAGGAGCACAGATGGCAAATTTTATTGATAGACGTCTGAACAGTAAAAATAAAAGTACGGTTAACCGCCAACGTTTTTTGCGTCGCTATAAAAACCAAATTAAAAAATCGGTTTCTGACGCTATTAATCAACGAGGTGTTACTGATATTGATTCTGGTGAAAGTATTATTATCCCCAAGAAAGATTTATCTGAGCCAATGTTTCATCAAGGTGATGGCGGTATTAAAGATAGAGTTCATCCTGGAAATGATCAATTTACTACTGGTGACCAAATTCCTCGACCTCCTTCACAGCAAGGTCAAGGACACGGACAAGGAGAGGCAAGTGATAGTGGTGAAGGCCAAGATGATTTTACTTTTTCAATTTCAAAAGAAGAGTATCTTAATCTACTTTTTGAGGACTTAGAGCTGCCAAACCTTGAAAAAAATCAACTTGATAAACTTATAGAATACAAAACTGTAAGGAGTGGTTTTTGTGCTGAAGGGGTCGCATCTAATATTGATATTGTTAAGTCATTACAAGGTTCTATTGCACGTCGAATAGCAATGAGCGCTAGCAAACGAAAAAATCTTAAAGCGCTTGAGTGTGAATTACTTGCCTTGAATAATGGTAATCAAGAAAATATTCAACAAAAACGTATGTTAATTGCTGATATTGAGACGATAAAGTCTAAAATAGCGAAAGTACCTTTTATTGATACCTTCGATTTACGTTTTCGCAATTATGCTAAGCAAGCAGTGCCTACTTCCAAAGCAGTAATGTTTTGTTTGATGGATGTTTCAGGCTCCATGGACCAAGCAACAAAAGAAATGGCTAAACGATTTTATATCTTACTCTATTTATTTTTGAGCCGTACCTATAAAAATATTGATGTTGTATATATTAGACACCATACCCAAGCGAAGGAAGTAGATGAGCACGAATTTTTTTATTCACAGGAAACAGGTGGAACCATTGCTTCAAGTGCACTAGAACTTATGGATCAAATAATTAAATCTCGCTACAGCGATAGTCAATGGAATATTTATGGAGCACAGGCCTCTGATGGTGATAATTGGGCTGATGACTCACCTAGATGCCAAGTATTAATGGAACAAGAAATATTACCAAAAAGTCGCTATTTTAGTTACATCGAAATAACACAAAGAGCCCATCAAACCCTATGGAAACATTATCAACAAGTAGGAGAAAAACACAGTAATTTTGCTATGCAACACATAAAATCAGTTGAAGACATTTACCCTGTATTTAGAGAGATTTTCAAAAAAAACACACAAAATGCGGCTTAATTAAAGGGAGTAACGTTGATGACAAATTATGAAGAAATAGTGAATAAGGTCAAAATATCTCCGTTAAGTGATTCTCCTGATTGGACATTTGATTTATTAGGACAATATCAACAAGAAATTGCTCGTGTTGCAGATTTTTATCGCCTTGATACCTACACCAATCAAATTGAGGTGATAAAAGCTGAGCAAATGATGGATGCATACGCGAGCGTTGGTATGCCAATAGGTTATAGTCATTGGACATTCGGTAAAAAATTTATTCAAACTGAACAAAATTATAAACGCGGTCAAATGGGTTTAGCGTACGAGATAGTTATCAATTCTAGTCCATGTATCTCATACCTCATGGAAGAAAACACTTTAACAATGCAAGCGTTGGTAATGGCGCATGCATGTTATGGTCATAATTCTTTTTTTAAAGGTAACTACCTATTTAAATCATGGACCGATGCAAGTTCAATCATTGATTATTTATTATTCGCTAAAAATTACATTGCTAAATGTGAGCAAAAGTATGGAATAAGTGAAGTAGAGTCAACACTAGATGCATGTCATGCACTCATGAGCCATGGTGTTGATCGTTATAAACGTCCTCAAAAAATATCGTTAGATGAAGAACACAAAAGACAAGAGGAACGTGAACAATACCTGCAATCACAGGTTAATGAATTGTGGCGCACTGTTCCTAAAAAAGAGCATAAACCCAACAACGTAGATTTAAGGTTTCCAAAAGATCCACAAGAAAATATTTTATATTTTATTGAAAAAAATGCCCCGTTGTTACAACCGTGGCAACGTGAAATTGTGCGTATTGTAAGAAAAATATCTCAATATTTTTATCCTCAAAAGCAAACACAAGTGATGAATGAAGGTTGGGCGTGTTTTTGGCATTATACAATTTTAAATCATCTATATGATGAGGGGCTAGTGACCGATAAGTTTATGCTAGAGTTTTTACACAGCCATACTAATGTTGTCGCACAACCAGATTATAATAGTAAATACTATTCAGGTATTAACCCCTACGCACTAGGTTTTAATATGTTTATTGATATTAGACGTATATGTGAAAACCCTACTGCTGAAGACAAGGAGTATTTTCCTGAGATAGCTGGAAGTAATTGGTTAGACACATTACACTTCGCAATGGAAAACTTTAAAGATGAAAGTTTTATAAGCCAGTACTTATCACCAAAGTTAATTCGTGATTTTAAATTGTTTCATATTCATGATAATAGTGATAATAATTATGTTGAAATAGGCGCTATCCATAACGAACAGGGGTATAAGAAAGTAAGAGAAAACTTAGCCAATCAATATAATTTGAGCAACCTTGAAGTTAACATACAAATAATTGATGCAAATATAGATGGCGATAGAGCATTAACACTGAGATACACACCTCATAATAACGTTGAATTGGGGAAATCTAAGGACGAAGTGCTCAAACATCTTCATTATTTGTGGCATTTTGATGTAAAGATAGTTCAAGAAAACGCTGCTGGTAAAGATACCATTATCGCCCACTGTCCACAAAACACTAAAAAAGACGGTTAGCTCGTCTTTTTAGTGTTTAATTTAAAATGTAAACATTAGCTTTCAGAAAGTTCCTTGAATACATCTTCTTTAAGTTCATTCCAAAGTACACCTGACTCAATACCGTATTTTCTGACAGCTAAGATAGCATCATCAAAACGATTTTCTTTGGCTAAAGCAATCAGTGCTTGATAATACGCTCTAGAGATTTCACGTCCCTTAGGGTGAGCAAAATATAAACTACCAATACGTGAATAAAGCCCACTTAAGCCATTAAGTATTAACAAATAAATAGAGTTACCAGAAGCAACAACTAAATCTTTATTGAGCTGATAATCAAATTGAGCAAATGCTTCACCTGAATCTTCGACATTAACATAAGCTTGTAGACTTTCAACAGCTTTTTCAGGATTATTTTTTAAGGCACCACGAATATAAATAGCACTAATATTTGTGCGTGCAGAAAGCACATTATCTACTAAATCAGGAATACCGTCTTGGTCTAATTGCACCAATGTTTCAAGAATATTTAAACTTGATGTTTCCCAAAAATTATTTACTTGTGTAGGTTTGCCATGCTGAATAGTTAACCAACCGTCGCGAGCTAAACGCTGCAAAACTTCTCGTAACGTTGTACGTGTTACACCAATCAATTCAGAAAGTTCACGCTCAGCAGGTAATATAGAGCCAGGAGGAAAACCACCATTCCAAATAGATTCTACAATATATTGTTCGGCAAAGCCGGCGGGACTTTTTGCTTTTATAACCATTGGTAATAACAACCTAGTAATTTGCATAAAAATTCATTATTTAAGTGATTGTACCAGAAGTTAGCTTATCCACAAGGTCTGCTCATTATAAGTCGTCAACCAACAAAACAACCAACTCAATTTGATAAGTATGATCCGCCCTAACCATATCCATAGCCTATTGATATAGTTGTATATATGTAGCCTTAAAAAATTTAATAGCCATATTAATTATTATCACTAGCGGCATCGTAAAGTTATTAGTAGGTAGATAAAGGTGAAATAAAAATTTATATATTATGTAATTAAACAATTAAACCTTGTAATTAAACAACAGTTAACTGTTTTTCAGTTAGAATTTTGCTAGAATGCCGGCAATTGAAAACCACTACCTTAACACTTAATTTATAATCACTTTAGAGACCACCATGAAACCACTTGCATACATCTTATTGATGCTGGTAGCAACGCTTTGCCCGAATATTGCGTTTGCTGCAGGAGTAACTGACCAATCTATTGATTTAACCAGTCATTGGCTAGGTTATACCATAATCGCTATCTTTGTACTGGCCTACATACTAGTCGTTTTTGAAGAGCAATTACACTTAAGAAAATCTAAACCTGTGCTCCTAGCCGCTGGATTAATTTGGATTTTAATCGCCGCTTATTATAGCTCAAACGGTATGCCTGATGTGGCAGAAGTCGCTATTCGTCACAACTTTTTAGAATATGCTGAATTATTTTTCTTCTTGCTCGTTGCGATGACCTATATTAACGCTTTATTGGAGCGTAATGTATTTGATGCACTTCGTGATGTTTTAATACAAAAAGGCTATAGCTACAAAGCGCTATTTTGGATTACTGGCATATTAGCTTTCTTTATTTCGCCTATTGCCGATAACCTTACAACAGCATTAATTATGTGTGCGGTGGTCTTAGCAGTAGGTAAAGATGAACCAAAATTTATTGCTATGAGCTGTGTTAATATCGTTGTAAGTGCAAATGCTGGAGGGGCTTTTAGTCCGTTTGGTGATATCACTACCCTAATGGTATGGCAAAAAGGTATTGTTGAGTTTACTGAATTCTTCGCGTTATTTGTACCTTCTGTGGTTAATTTTATAATTCCTGCGTTTATCATGCAATTCTTCCTACCTCAAGGTAACCCAACGTCTACATCAAATGAAATTACCCCTATAAAAACTGGTGGTTTAACTATTGTTGGTTTGTTTATTCTAACAATTATTACTGCGGTTTCTTTCCATAACTTTTTACACCTACCACCAGTATTTGGCATGATGCTAGGTCTAGCTTATTTAAAATTCTTTGGTTTTTATATTAAAAAAACGGGCCAAGGGAAGCTAACCACATCAGACGTTCCAGCAGGCAGAACAAGATCAGAGAACTTTGATATTTTTGATAAAATAGCGAAAGCAGAGTGGGATACTTTATTCTTCTTCTACGGCGTAATTTTAGCAGTAGGTGGCTTAGGGTTCATTGGCTACTTAGCCATGGTTTCAGAGTTCATGTACGGTGAGTTAGGCGCAACAAATGCTAATATTTTAGTAGGTATTTTATCTGCTATTGTGGACAACATACCCGTAATGTTTGCCGTGTTAACAATGAACCCTGAGATGCCTCATAATCAGTGGTTATTAGTCACCTTAACAGCAGGTGTTGGCGGTAGCTTATTATCGGTTGGCTCTGCAGCCGGTGTTGCACTAATGGGACAAGCTAGAGGGTATTATACGTTTTTTACCCACTTAAAATGGACACCCGTTATAGCACTTGGTTACGCAGCGAGTATTTTTGTCCATTTAATGATAAATGGTAGCTCATAGTAATTAACATCATAAATCAATGAAATTACCCATACTTAATTGTTCGTGATATTCTGTAAAAAGCTCCTATTTTGCTAGGGGCTTTTTTTTAAATGTGTTCAAAGGAATCGTTGTGAATTATCTAAATAATTTAACCACTGCGCCTAAAGCGTGGTTATATTTGGCATTATCGGCTGTTGGCTTAGAGACAATAGCCTTATATTTTCAATATATTTTAGACCTGGCACCTTGTATTATGTGCGTTTATCAACGCTTAGCTATTATAGTGATAGCCTTTGCTGGGTTGTTAGGAGCAATTTCGATTCACTATATTATTGGCCGAATAGTGAGTTTTTCTTTATGGGCAACGGCAGCAATTTGGGGGCTAATAACAGCAATTGAACACGTTGATATGCAGGCCAACAGTGGCTCTTTATTTTACAGTTGTGAATTCATACCGAACTTTCCTACATGGGCTCCGCTTCATCAATGGTTTCCACTATTATTTGAAGCAACGGGAGATTGTGGTGAAATCAGTTGGCAACTACTGGGGTTTAGTATGCCGCAATGGATGGTTGTAATTTTTAGCCTATATACGGCAGTTTTTGCAGTTATTATCATTAACCGTTTATTATGGGCTAAAAAATTATAAGAACATCACCATACTATTGAAAGCGGTTAAATGAAAAGTATAACGCTGGTGCGAGCAATAGCTAATTCAACATGCTATTACACGCCTAATTTGTGTTTCATTGATAAGCTTATCACTACAAACAATACAAAGTAGAGTAAATCAATTCAAAAAGTAGCCATTCATCTTGAGCGTTGACCATAAACTTGAACCGTGAATTTGAACCGTGAACATTAAACTTGGCAGGTTAATTAA
>Ga0115006_10000553_pt1 | contig 20749 bp, 17 predicted proteins | sample ArcOceMetagenome_3_FD_88943 | JGI IMG/M metagenome (GOLD analysis project Ga0115006, IMG submission 88943) | Marine eukaryotic phytoplankton communities from Arctic Ocean - Arctic Ocean- Svalbard ARC20M Metagenome | ecosystem: Environmental > Aquatic > Marine > Oceanic | place: Arctic Ocean...
AGCTCAAAGCGCCACTTGACGAATATAGGAGCTTCAATTCTATGGTTGAGACATTCTTCAAGACCATCAAGGCAGAGCTGATCTGGCGCAATCTTTGGGACAGACGCCGTTAGGCCGAGGGCGCGATATTTCGCTCGATTAATGGGTCCTGTAACCCGCGCCGTCGTCACTCATCGCTCGGCGGCAAAAGCCCGTTGGCATTTGAGCGAAAGGGCGCATAACTGAGTTGAGAGACCTGAACGCAAGCGGGACAAGACCAATTTAATCAGGGTCTGTTTCTTTCTTGTTTGGTTTAAGTGTTAGGCTTTACTGCAGCAGGCTCAGCAAGCCCTATTTAGCCGCATTTATTTGTGTCCGCATCGCAGTTGAGGCTTGTGGCAAGATTTGTTTCTTAGTCTGGCTGATAGTTTCCACTGCGAATGCGGTTGAGACGCAGCTGGGCAGCTCTTCTGTGCCCTTCCATACCCTCTGTTGCGGCTTGACGCGATGCTGCAGGAGCAACCTGTTCCACGCCTTCTGGTGTCAACCATTGATGGGTGGCGATTTTAACATAGTCTCCAACCCAAAGACCACCAGTGTATCGACCTGACGCTAAAGTGGGAAGCGTATGGTTTGTTCCCGAGCACTTGTCAGAGTAAACTACGCTCGCAAGCTCACCAATGAATAATGACCCGTAATTGCGGACCTTGAGCGCCATGTCTCGGGCATTTTTTGTATGCACTTGCAGATGTTCGGCAGCGATATAATCTGAATAGGCGATAAGCGCGCTTTCATCTCTACACAGCGCAATCTCGCCATAATCCTTCCAAGCCTGGCCGGCTGTTATGGCAGTTGAAAGGTCCAGCAACTGACGCTCGACCTCTTTCATCACTGCCAGCGCCAAAGGCTTGTGAGTGGTTATCAGACCAACACGCGTGCACACGTCATGTTCGGCTTGGGCCAGCATATCCGTCGCGATCATCTCGGGGTCTCCAGTCTCATCGGCGATAATGAAAATCTCGGATGGGCCGGCCAGTTGATCGATACCAATTGGACCGAATACCTGTTTTTTGGCTTCATTGACGAAGGCATTCCCAGGACCAACGATTTTATCAACCCTAGGTACAGTTTCAGTGCCAAAGGCCATCGCTGCAATTGCCTGTGCTCCGCCGATCCGAAAAATTCGATCAGCCCCAGAAAGGTGGCAACCTGCGATCATGGCTGGATGGGCTTTGGGCGGTAGGCAGGCGATGACCTCGTCTACGCCAGCTACTTTGGCGGGTACGATGGTCATTACAGGTGCTGATAACAATGGATAGCGGCCACCGGGGACATAACAACCGACTTTTTCTAATGGAATGATCCGATGCCCCATGTGGACACCCGGAAGAAGCTCGACCTCTAGTGGGAGAATAGTCTTAAGCTGCGCATGGGCAAAGGCAGTGACATTTGCGATTGCGAATTCAGTGTCCTTGCGGCTCTGGGGCTCAAGTGCGGCCAGCGCTGCCAGCCTCTCATCGGCTGAGACCTCAATCAGTTCGGGGTAGAACTGATCAAACTGTTGAGAATATAACCGTACTGCAGCATCGCCCTCGTCCCGCACGGCGGTCAAGATTTCACTGACCAGCTTTCCAACATGTGCGTTGTCCAAAATCGCATTGCGCTCTGCCATTTTTACAAAGTTGACGCCCGATGGTCTGTTGTCTGTCGTTTTCATAGGCATATTCCTTTTGTCTCGAGAGGGTTAATAGTCAGCGCAAGTTGAGACATTCAGTGTTTGTCTCCGTATCGCTCGGTTATGCTGGCCGGCAGATGAGAATACCTTCGTAGGTGCTAGATTGTTGCAGCCGGTTGAATAGGCCTGTGGGGTTGTCAAAGTGAAACCTACGATGCCTGACCACACGCAGCCTCAAAGCATACGCCGAAAGCGCAGTAGATGGCGTGTACTGCGCAATGGCCATCATTCGGCTCCAAATATGACGCAATCACCGGCATGAACATGGAAATTCCATTTGTTTGCTCTTTTGGTATCATACGGAAAGTTAGAAGGAACGATGCAAACCAACTCTTGGTCATCACCACAGTTCGCAAGAGTTTTCTTATGCGGGCTCTAGAGAATTTTTTTCGAGGGTGGTACATTCAAGAGTACTTTCCATTCAATCTATGGGTATGCCTTGGGTAATTGGATTGAGCTTGCTGGGGCTACTGAAAAGGTATTGTCCTCAGAAATATTTATGCCTGAAGTTTCGGTAAAACGAATAATGAATGCGAAACGCTGGGCGTCCTGAACGGCGCCGTCCCACTTGGCGATAGTCAGCTCTTGGGAATTTGCACTGCCAGATATTGCACTGCCAGATATTGGAATGAGTCCCGTTAGGATTGAAGGTGATAAAAAAGATGTATGTTTCATAGTAACTCCTAGTTGGAATTAAGGTTGAAGTGAGCCACTTCAGAGATCTTAGGTGTTTCATCCGTTTCTGGCCATACCGGCTTGCGTCGCATACCAATCCTGTTTGGGTCGTACTGCCCAATCCCGCTAGTCCCAATTGTGAGGGGGATCGCCTTCTTTGCGAATGAGAGCTTGAAGTGAAACCCAGACTTACAAACGACAAAGTCAAACTTATTGATATCGAGTTCGAGTGAGGCAAAAAAATTGAAGTCCTGCGAATAGGCAGGCCGTTCCGTCACCACGACAACCAGCCTGTCTAATTGCAAAACAGTGGTCAATCCGTGATTGGCCTGCAACCCCGCCAGCCATGGCCCGTCTAAAACAAATCGACCGTCATGATGTAATTGTACTACTGCGGTCAGATTAATAGGTTCCACTTGTGAATAGCAGCCACCAAGGCTGATCTGAACAGTTTCTCCAACGGCATGATTTTGCAAAGCCCGTGCAGCATGGATATCCGTCACTGGAATAGCGGCCTTCACTTCGGGTCTCTTATGCGCTTCGCGCAGAATTTGCACGCCATCTCCGGTCGCGCCAGCCAGAACACGATCACCAAAATCGGAGACGGCAAACGGAAGGTTAGTGTGCGGCTGCTTCAAAATTGGCCACAAATCGTCAATCTCAAGATGATCTGTTTTAAATTCGGGCTCTCGCGCCAAAAGCTGCCTCGCTAGGGTTTCGCATGCAATGGCGCCCATCCGTGGGTCGTTATTTGTAACTGCTGTTATGACTTGGCCCATGTCGGGCACATCGAGCATTGCCTGCACATTAAAAATCGAAATATCTAACACGCCGTCCGCCTCGAAGTCGCGCGCAACCTTATTGAGGTCAAACAAAGGGCCGCCCGACGTCTCGTCGTTACCAAACAGTATCATGGGAATGTGCACACGTGACAGGAGCGGTTTAATCTTCTTGGTGGCCGCATCTAGGCATATGCGCGTGACGCGCTGCCCAGTTTGGTAATAATCGTCATGCGGATTGTTTTTACACGCGATAAGGACGTCAGCTGCCTGACACATCGTATCAGTGATATGACCATGTAGGTCCAGACCAACGCCAATCAAAACATTGGGTCCCAGGATACTGCGTAGTGACCCAAGCAATTCCCCCTCCGGATCTGCGGTTTCGTTTGAAATCATTGCCCCGTGTAGATCCAAAAGTACAACATCGGGCGAAGCCTGAGCAGCAGATCTTAGTATCTCGTCTCGCAGCTTCTCCCAGCAGGCCTGCTCAATCGGCCCCCCGGGGCTGGCGCATGCAGAAACTGAGGGGATGATCTCTGCATGTGCTGGAACAACCATGTCCAGAATACCACCCAAAGCTGATCCATTTCCGGCACAGTGATTTAAGATATCATGACCGTAATAGATGATGAAATCCGCCTCCTCGGTCGGTCTCTCATTCATGCTATTGCCTTCATGAAATATCTGCCCAATGAGAACCTTCAGCTTTGGGCGCCCATCGAATTTTGCACCTTTCGGATGGTTGGTTCGCCCCTCGTCAGATTGAAGCTGGCCTGAATTCTGTCCTGCTAGGGCAGCCTTACGGTTCATCAGTGGTTTCACGTCCGTATTCCTTGTGCCCCAGAGCCTTAAACGTATTATGGAATAGTCTCAAAATACCTACTTTAGCGATGAATTGATCTATCGCATGCCATGACTAATTTTTGAGTTCATTACGGAAGGTAGTTAGAAAAGTTTTTGCATTGGTGCGTAATGAGGGGCCAAGATATCCGCCTTCTTGGACCAAAACTGTTGGCAGGGCCATCTCTGCAATGCATCGCGCGATTTTGCCAAATCCGTTTTCATCAACTTTGACACCAGCTAAGGGATCGTCGCTTGCCATGTCAAAACCAAGCGAGACTACGAGTGCGTTTGCTCCAAAGTTTTGGATGGCGGCAATACCACGATTAAGGGCTTTGAGCACTTCTGTTTCACCAGCCCCTAGTCTCAGGACTTCGTTCAGAGTTGTGCCGGCGCCATCACCTTGACCGGTTTCGTCTGCATAGCCTAAATAGAATGTCGGATAAACAGCTGGATCAGGATGAATCGAGCAAAAGAATACATCACCGCGCTCATAAAAGATATCCATTGAGCCGTTTCCACTGTGCACATCGATATCTAGCAACGCTACTTTAGACCATTTTCCCCGCATATAATGAGCTGCAATGGCAGCGTTGTTATAAAAGCAAAATCCATTTGCACAATCATTCATCGCATGGTGGCCCGGTGGGCGGCTAAGGCCATAGGATGCCCGTGCGCCGTCCATGACGTCTTGTGCCGCGGCGAGAGCCGTTTGAGCAGACCAATAGGCGGCTTGATAGGTTTTTTCTGTCAGCGGTGTAGAAGTATCGGTCATCCACCAACCCATTTCGCCATTGATGTCCTTAGGTGCGCGGCCACGACGCGAGCCTGGGTGTCTCGTGGGAATACCTATTGCGCCTTTCGGGGAATCTGCAGCAAAACGTGAATAGGCCGTCTTGAAAAAATCTACATAGTTTGCGGCATGCACAGCTTTTATCGGCCCAAGCCCAAAATCATTGGGTTTGTGAATGGGAAAACTGTTTTCTAGTAGCATATCCCGTATCAGGATTGCTCGCTCGGGTTGCTCGGGGTGGGGCATTGCCGCACCGCCACGAAAGTACGTTTGAGGGTTATGGCCAAGTTGGCGTTCGTCGAAAAAGGCTTTCATAATATAATCCTCAGTTGATTTAGTAGCCATTGGTGACATTTATGGCGTTGGTTGGTTGCTGGCCTTTCATCATCTCGGATACTGATTGGAGAAGCGCTTGAGAAACGGCTGAAACAGAGGTGATACTGGCTTCGTGTGGAGTGATGAATAACTTTGGGTGGGTCCAGAACGGATGGCTCTGTGGCAAGGGTTCAGACCGAAAGACATCAAGAGATGCGCCACTTAGGTGTCCTTTGTTTAATGCTTCGAGCAGGTCTTCGTCGATTAGGTGTTCGCCCCTTCCTAAGTGGATCAGGGCAGCTCCCTGTGGCATTTTTGCAAAAAGAGGAGCGGAAAGAATATCGCGCGTTGCTTCGGTTAAGGGCAAGACGTTGATAAGTATTGCGGCTCTGGCAGCGACCTGCTGAATTGCGTTTGATCCTGTGATGCAAGTGACACCATGGTCTCTGCTTTTCTTTGTGCGACTGGCAGCCAAAACTGGAAAACCCATTGCAACGATCACCTTTGCAATCGCTTGTCCCATCAATCCATATCCAAGAATGCCAATAGTCATATCAGAGGGAGAACGGAGTGTTTTGATCGAATTGCGGATCCATTCGCCTTTTGAGGCGGCAATTTGATATGCACCCATTTTGCGGTGATACCAAATGACCTGCCAAGCCGCAAAGCCTGACATAATTGCAGCTTGTTCATGATCATTGACCCTCGTAACTAAAATATTTTTGGGCAGACTTGCCGTATTAAGTACTGGGTCTACCCCTGCGCCTATTGTTTGTACCAACCTAATATTAGGGTAAGGGATGAAAGCGTCCGGCGCGGGGCGCCATGCCAGTGCAAAGAGGATGCGTGAAGGGTCAGGGACGTCTTCGGGACGAAAAAGGCGCAAACCAGCCTCAGTATCCAAGGCTGCGCCAAAAATTTCTAATAGGTCGAGTGACGCGCATAAGTATACACCATCGATGGGACCATCTTGCAGCAGAGATGAATTTTGGGTCACAACTTAATCCCATGTTGCTTGGCCAAAGCTCGTTCGAAGTCTTGGCCTGGGATAGCATTCAGCAGGGAACGGGTATAGTCGGTCTTAGGTGTCCCAAGGACTTGTTTGGTTGGCCCAAACTCCACCATTTTACCGGCATGCATCACGATAATGCGGTCACAGACTTTGGCAGCTACCCGCAGATCATGTGATATAAAGATCATTGAAAGGTTTAGTCGGTCTTTGAGGTCAGCGAGCAAGTCAAGTACTTGAGCTTGGATAGATACGTCTAGAGCTGAGACGGCCTCATCAGCGATTATCACTTCTGGATTGAGTGCAAGCGCCCGGGCGATACCAATACGCTGCCTCTGGCCGCCCGAAAACTCGTGTGGAAAGCGTTGCATCGCTGATGCATCAAGGCCCACTAGTTTTAGTAGGTCGTGGGCCTTTGCTTGAGCTGTATCCTTGTCGGTGCCATAGGCAATAAGCCCTTCTGTTAAAATTCTGTTTATTTTAGCGCGCGGGTTCAAAGAAGAAAATGGATCCTGAAAGACCATTTGTATGCGGCGGCGATGTTGACGTAAACTATCCCCGCTGATCTGGGATATATCCTGTCCTCCGACTTTGATGATGCCTTTGTCGGGGACAAGTAGGCGAACAAGGCAGCGCCCAAGCGTCGATTTTCCTGATCCACTTTCGCCCACAATGCCGATCGTCTCACCCTTGTGCAAATTAAAACTGACGTCAATCACTGCTTTGACGACGCGTGCCTTACGGAAGATACCTGAACTGCGACTGCGGAAAGTCATGCTTAGATTACTGATACTGAGGATTGGTATTTGGTCTGTAGGTTTTGGAGGTGCTTCACCAAAGCTCAAACGTGGAATCGCATCAAGCAAGGCCCTAGTATAGGCATGCTTGGGGGACATCAGCACGGCATTAGCTTGCCCCGCCTCTACCACCTCCCCAGATTGCATAACAATCACACGGTCTGCTATATCCGCCACGACACCAAAATCGTGGGTGATGAACAGCACTGCCATCCCATATTTGCGGCGCAGTTCTTCGATTAGATTTAGAATCTGGGCCTGCGTGGTGACGTCCAGGGCGGTAGTAGGTTCATCTGCGATTAGAATCTTAGGTTTGAGAGCCAGCGCCATGGCGATTACAACGCGCTGGCGTTGCCCACCTGACAGCTGAAAGGGGTAGGCATCGATCATTTTTATAGGATCTGGTAGACCTACCTCCTGCAGCAGTTCAAGCGCGCGCTTGCGTCGCTCTGAGGGAGTGAGTAAGTTATGTGCCTCAAAGACTTCCTTAACTTGGTCGCCAATGCGCATTAATGGGTTTAGTGCACTGAGCGGTTCTTGAAAGATCATCGATATATCGCGTCCACGCAGTGCTTGCATTTTATCTTCATTGAGTTTTAGTAGGTCAACTTCCTCAAAGTTAATCGAACCTTCACACGACGTCACACCTTCAGGCAACAGTCCAATCAGAGCATTTGCGGACATGGACTTTCCTGATCCGCTTTCACCAACGATGCAAAGAACTTCACCTCTATCTAGGGTGAAGGAAAGGTTCTTGATCGCTAGAGCACGATCAGAACCTGTGGGTAATGCGATCGACAAGTTTTTGACGCTTAGCAAGGTCATTTTTCCAAGCTCCTGAGCCGTGGATTTAGCGCATCGTTCAGTCCTTCGCCGATTAGATTTAATGCAAGCACTGTCAGCATGATGGCGATGCCAGGAATGAAGCTGAGCCACCAAGCTGTTCGCAAAACAGTGCGCGCAGCTCCAATCATATAGCCCCAGGACATAACATTTGGATCGCTGAGGCCTAAGAAACTGAGTGAGCTTTCTAGTAAGATTGCCGTTGCTACCATCAGGGAGGCTAACACAATGATGGGTGGCAGTGCGTTAGGGAGAATTTGGTGCCAGATGATGCGTAGGTTGCTTTGGCCTGATAGGGTTGCGGCCTCAATAAATTCGCGGTTGCGCAAGCTTAAGACTTCAGCTCGTACAAGTCGAGCCACGGGTGGCCAAGACACAATCGCGATCGAGAGTATTACATAACCAAGCGTGGGTTGAAAAATAGCCAGTAGCACGATGGCGAGAGCAAAACTTGGGATCGTTTGAAAGAATTCGGTGAAACGCATAAGGAAATCGTCGACTAGGTTGCCGTAGTAACCGGCACAAGCACCTATTGGGATGCCAATGGTAAGTGCCACGATTGTCGAGACAAGGCCTACTAACAGCGATACACGGGCGCCGTGAAAAAGCCCCGAGAGTACGTTGCGCCCTAAAGCGTCAGTACCTAGCAGTAAGCCTTCCATCTCGAATGGTGGCAGGAAAGGACGTTGCACCATCGACCAGGGACTGCGGGGAAAAGCAAAGGGGGCTGCAATAGCACAGGCTATAACGAAGACTAGAATGATCAAGCCGATGACTGCGCCCCGGTTTTTGCAGTACCTGAACCAGAAATCACTCACTTGGTAATCCTGATACGTGGATCAACGACGCCGTAGAGCAGATCAGTGATGAGGTTAAACAAGAGCACCATCGCGGCTGAGACAAAGAAAACGCCCAAAATGACATTATAATCTCGTTGATTGATTGCTTCGAACATTAGTCGACCAATGCCAGGCCATGCAAAAACAGTTTCGGTCAATACAGCACCACCAACGATCTGACCCGCCTGCAGACCGGCCAGTGTGATGACTGGAAGTAGTGCGTTGCGCAGCACATGCCGGCGCTGGATGACGGAATTACGCAAACCTTTGGCGCGAGCAGTCTTAACAAAATCTAGGCGTGAGATTTCGAGCATAGTGGCGCGGGTCATACGCATGTAGACGGCCGTAAAAAAAAGGCCCAGCGTCATGGCTGGCAGTATCAGATGTGTTCCTATATCGAGCGCACGTCTGAGGCCGGTATAATTGCCGCCTATGGTCTCATACCCAAAGCCAGGCAGCCACCCGAGAACGACAGAAAATAGTAGTGATGCCATCAGCGCGAACCAAAACAGCGGTGTTGCGTAAAAGAGTAGGGCAAAGGTTGATATGACTGTATCCCACCATGTGCCTTGTTTTTGTGCGGCCAGAACGCCTGCAACGACGCCCAGAATGACCGAAATGACGAAAGCCGTCATAGTGAGTAATAGCGTTGCGGGCAGCCGTTCCCAAATCAGTTCAGCGACTGGCATTTGCTGACGGTATGAGTAACCCAGATCAAGCTGGATAGCTCCTTTCATATAGGTCCAGAGCTGGACTGTGAACGGCTGGTCTAACCCAAAGCGTATGCGCAGATCTTGCAAAAATTTTTCATCAGCTGCACCTGCCTCACCCGCCATGACTGCTGCTGGGTCGCCTGGTGCAGCGTGAATTAGCATGAAATTCAATACAAGAATTGCTATTAGTATGAATGCGGCTTTGACAAGCCGTTCAGCGATGTAGGCTAGCAAAATATGTTCCCGTAATTGGAGAGTTGTATAGGATCGCTGTGCCCACAGTGGGGGCACAGCGAGTAGTAATCCGACTTATTTTTTGGCCAGCCAAGCGTCGCGCAAGCCGTCGTTGACGCCGATCGCAGTACTGACTGGGTTTTTCAGATTACAGCGGTAGATAGTTGGAAACTTTAGTTCAAGCATCCAAGCGACAGGGACATCATCTACAATGACGTTCTGCGCTCGTGTGTAAAGCTCTTGCCGCTTGGTATCGTCAGCTTGAATGGCGGCTTCGGCAAAAAGTGCGTCGACCTCTTCATTAATGTAGCCTGATACGTTGTTCCAAGGGCTGCCCTTGGCTATATTGGACGAGATAAAAGTTCTTGCCACCCCAAGTGCAGGATCTCCGTATTGGTAGAGATAGGTGAAGGCCATATCAAAATCCCAGTTGGCTACTTTTTGGTTCCAACCAGCAACATCAGTGGCCATAATCTCTACATTTATGCCGATATCGGATAAGTTTTGCCGCGTGGCTTCCGCCCAACGCTGCCATGTTTCGCCATAGGGTAGCGGGAGGAGGCGTAGGGTTCTACCATCATAGTCTGATGCGGCAAGGTATTTGCGCGCTTTGTCTGGGTTAAATGTAATGTCAGGTGTGTCCGCTTCGTGAAACCGCGTTACAGAACTTATGGGCCCTTTGGCCAAGTCGCCATTGCCATTCCAAAGTGCGTCACGGGCAAACTCGCGGTCCATCGCGTGCATGACAGCCTTTCGTAAGTTTTTATCAGTCATTGGTCCTTCGTGCATGTTCAGCCACATCCACGAATGGGGTCCGAAGAATTCCCAACCCGCATTAGTCGAGCAAACATTGTCCATCGCTATCAGACGTGGAATGTCAAAGTTCTCAACTGAACCGCCAGGTAGGAGATCAACCTTACCTGTTTCGAAGGCGATCGCTCGGGACGCGGCATCGGGGATTACTTGATAGTAGATTTCATCCAGATGGGGTTTGCCATCGACGTAATAGTCTTCGTTACGTACCAGATGAATATAAGAACCACGCTCCCATTTGCTAAACTTGAAAGGTCCAGTTCCAATGGGGGTATTGTTCATTGGATTGCTAGTATAGTCGGTGCCGTCATAAATATGCTTTGGAATGATTGGCATTGTCCCAGTTTCAAACATACCTAAGAATGGCCCAAAGGGTTGCTTTAATTGAAAAACAACTGTCTTGTCGTCGGGCGCGGTAATTTTATCTACGTATACCAGTGACGCGCGCAGGCGAGGGTGTGTCTCGCGCAGAAATTCATCAACTGAGAATACAACATCAGCAGATGTAAATGGGACACCATCATGCCACAACACATCGTTTTGCAGGGTGAAAGTGTAGGTCAGACCATCTTTGGACTTGCTCCATTCTTTGGCGAGTGAAGGCATTGGGTTGAGGTCGTGGTCATATCGCAGAAGGCTTTCGTAAATTTGACCTGCGACCATCTGAGTTGGTCCGTTTTGGACCAGTCCCAGCATCAGGCCTGGTGGTTCAGGCTGTATCACGGAGTTCAGGGTCCCACCTTGAACGGGCTCGTCTGCAAAAACAGTGGAAGAGATAGCGATTACAGTTGCAGTAATTAATAAAATTAGTGCTTTCATTTTTAGTCTCCCTGTATGTGAGTGAATATGCTTGGACTAGTTTATTGTGCGAGGTCCGGGTATTTTTTTAAAGCGAGACGCATGTAGGCGTCCCATTCGGGATCTGCAACGCAAGATTTTCCACGATTTTTTGTTAATTGGTCATATTGATTGGCCGTGAATTCGGCCAGTTCGCGTGAAACAGTCCGCGCTGTGGCCCCAGAAGACATCAGCGCAAGTTGCGCTTTACATGTTCGTTCTAGATTATACATCAGCGCAAACGCTTCACCCACTGTTCCTCCACATGTCAGCATGCCGTGATTGCGTAGGATCATAACTTTTGATTTGCCAAGGTCTAAAATCAATCTGGCGCGTTCATTAAGATCTAGAGCAATGCCTTCGTAGTCATGAAACGCAACGCGGTTGTAAAATTGTAGCGCCCACTGGTTCAGTGGTAACAGACCCTCCTCCATTGAGGATATTGCGACGCCAGCCACAGTATGCGTGTGGAGTATGCACCCCACATCCGGCCTAGCTGCGTGTACGGCGCTGTGAATTGTGAAACCTGCGTTGTTGATCCCTTTACCAAATTTGTCCCGCAGGATAGTCCCATCCAGATTTACTGTCACAAGGTTAGAAGCCGTCACTTCGTCAAAACGCAATCCGAAAGGGTTTATTAAAAAGCCATGTTCGGCCTCATCCTTAGGTGCGCGTGCTGATATGTGTGTGAAGATGCTGTCATCCAAACCGAAATGTGCAACGAGGCGATAGGCTGCGGCCAATTGCAGCCTCTCGCGTGGCATTGCATCTTCTGGATTGTGCTTTATCGCGTGGGTTCCCAAGTTGAGTTCCTTTTGCAGGCTTTGGTTCAGAAACTCACGGCTGCGAATTAGCGAATTCTTAGCGTGTGTGAAATGCACCAGTCGTCGAAAACCTAGCAATAAATACCAAAACAACAAAATAGCATTTGGTTATGTTTGATAAAGCTGGACGCTATGTTCGCTGGAAACCTCCATTGCGACTACTTCTTGTACAATTGAAAGGAAAATTGCTTCGGAATCACTAAGTGCACGTTCTGGATCTGATATAAAGAACATGTCAGCATATAGGGGGGGGCCAGGTAGATCAACGCGCCACAACGATTCATCTTCAATCTCGCGTTTAACAGCGTGGATCGGGAGCAGCCCAATGCCCAAACCCGCGATGATCATGCGGCAAACTTCTGCGAAGTCGCCACTGGTGCCGCTGATATAGCGTCCAATTCCTGTGTTATTACGCAGAGCAATCATTGGCTCGGACGCGCTTCCTTCGGAATCACAGGAAAAAGCGATGAAGTGTAAGTCTTGCAACTCGCTGAGTGGTACGTTTTGTTGTCCAAATAAAGCATGCTCGGCACCACAAAACAAACCGTATTCAGCACTTAAGAGCAGTTGGCAGTCGAGCCGAGAGAGCCGGCTGAACATCAGGCAAACACCGAAGGGAATAGCCCCAGATATGACATTGCTCTGGATCGTAGGGCTTGAGGCGATTTGGATTTCGAGCAAGACAGACGGATGGCGCTGATGCATCAGGCGTAGAACCTCATCCAGAAGCTCACTGCGAGCACCGGTTACTAAATGAAGCTGGACATGTCCGATTAGATCGGAATGCAGGGCCTTCAGTTTTTCTTCAGCGCGTAATGAAGCATCAAACATTTTCTCTACTTCGCCAAACAGGACTTTGCCGGCTGCGGTTAGTTCAAACTGGCGCTGGCCGCGTTGGACTAATGTTTGGTCCAGCCTTTTTTCAAGACGTTGCAATGCGGCAGATGCAGACGGTTGGCTAATGCCCAGAGCCTTTGCCGCATTGGTGACGCCTTGTTCGGATACAGTGTAATAAAAGCTGCGTAAAAGCCCCCAATTGTTGCAGTTTCCAGATGCTTCGAAAGGCTTGATTGAAAACTTGTTCATCAGACCTGAGCCATATCAGGGGCGCATTTGTGAAGCTGTTCAATCTGTGCTGACATTTCAATTTTTAGAATGCTGATACTGAATATGTCTAATGTGTGCACTAGATCATAATGATCCAGTGTTAGACTATGCGGAGTGGTGTCATAAACGCACTCCACTAAAGTGCTCGTCTTTAACCACAGTATTTTGAGCGTTTTCTGTAGGGTTGGCATTGCCGTCAGCTTGCTGAGGGTGTGAATGAAAGCCCGATTGTCCTGAGTTGCAAAAACCCACTTATTTTTTTTTGGTGTTTGGATGTTATATAGCACTGACCTGCGCAGATTGCCGAATTGATCGGTTATTGCACGCTTTGCTGCACTCTCTCGAATAAGACTTTTGGATGGAGGTTGGCTTTCGATGGCTTCAGTAACGTACTCTCTATCCATTATCGGAACATGCACTTCTCTTGAAGTGTGCTTTTTACGTGCCCGATAGTGTGTGAGTTGGTTGGCTGCTTTGCTCTCAGATCCTGAACTGAAGCAAAACTGCTCTATCTTATTCCGCATTGACGAATTGTTGTCAGGATGCACGTAATCTATGATGCAATCTATTGTTGTTCTGCCATACAGATGAGTTGTTAGATAATCTCTGTCAATAATTTCCATATTAAGCTCGCAAATATCCTAAGCCAAGGTAACTGCTCATAACTTTAAGTCAAACCAAATTATGTTTACTAATATATCAATAACTCTTGCCAGATGCGCAAAATAGTCCCTATATTTATTTGCATACTATAATAGTTACCCAGTGCTTACGCTGCGATTTACCAAACAGAAGGCTGTGCTTTATGAAAATGCGCCCCAACTCGATAGAAGCTCGCGATATTGCCTATCACGTTCATGGCTATACGAACGCTCGTGCCCATGAAGCAAATGGACCTCTGGTAATTGACCGTGGGGAGGGCGTGTATGTGTTTGACACAAATGGCAACCGCTACATCGAAGGTATGGCTGGGCTTTGGAGCGTCGCCGTAGGTTTTAATGAAAGCCGTCTTGTTGAAGCTGCTCAAAAACAGATGAGTAAGCTACCCTTCTATCATAATTTTTCGCAGAAATCGCATGAACCTGCTATTGATCTGGCGGAGCTACTTATAGCTATTGCGCCTGTGCCGATGCATAAGGTTTTTTTTACCAATTCAGGGTCTGAGGCGAATGATACTATCCTAAAAATGATCTGGTACCGATCGAACGCTCTCGGTAAACCTCAAAAGAAAAAAATTATTTCGCGCTTGCGGGGATATCATGGCGTCACGATCGCATCGGCTTCGATGACGGGCCTGCCCAACAATCACCGTTCATTTGACCTGCCGTTAGAAGGTATCTTGCATACGACGTGCCCCCACTACTGGAAAGAGGGTGCAGAAGGAGAAAGTGAAGAGGCGTTCGCTACTCGCTGCGCCGAGGACTTGGACACAATGATCCAATCAGAGGGACCGGATACAATAGCGGCATTTATCGCCGAGCCAGTCATGGGGGCGGGAGGTGTTATTGTGCCACCGCAAACCTATTGGGAAAAAATACAGGCTGTTTTGTCAAGATACGACATTTTATTGATCGCTGATGAGGTCATCTGTGCCTTTGGTCGCACAGGACAGATGTTTGGATCGACAACTTTTGGGATCAAGCCGGATGTTATCACCATGTCCAAACAGATTACTTCGTCTTACTTCCCGTTTTCAGCATTTATGATGAATGAGCGTTTTTATGAACCGATTGCGGATGAAACTAATAGGATAGGAGTTTTAGGTCATGGTTTTACTGGCGGTGCACATCCTGTAGGGGCGGCAATAGCACTTGAAAACCTGAGAATAATTAAAGAGCGTGATCTTGTTGGGAACGCTGCGTTGCGTGGAAATGAATTGCAAGTGGGTCTTGCTAAATTTACGGATCATCCGCTGGTCGGCGAAGTTCGTGGTGTGGGTTTGATTGCAGCGCTTGAACTGGTGGTTCCAAAAGGGAATGCACATGACTTGGCTCCTGGAAAACTTGGCGCGCATATGAACCAGATCTTTCAGGACAATGGACTACTTTCCCGAAATATGATGGATGCAATGGCATTTTGTCCGCCTCTGATCATTGATCAGGCTCAGATTTCAGTGATGCTGGATATTGTGGAACGCAGCCTCGAAATTCTGTCATCCGATCTGGCAGTTTAGGAATTATTACGAAAAAATTGCCTTGCTTAATGTTGAAGTAATATCACAAATACCAACTATCGGTTATCGATTATGCAAGGTGTTGCCCTCCGTTTATTGGAATTTCTGCGCCGTTAACATAAGATGAGTGTTTTGAGCAGAGAAACAATACAACATCTGCGACCTCGCCCGGATCGCCCAACCTTTGCATTGGCACATTGCGACTTATTATATCGCCGGTACCTGGAGATAAAATCGTTGTTGCAATTTCGCCGGGCGACACTGCGTTTACCCTGACACCTTTTGAGGCGAGTTCGTGCGCCAGTTCGCGGGTCAGCGCAGACAAGCCTGCCTTTGAAATTGCATATGCAGCGCCCGCAAAAGGATGTACCTGAGTTGCGGCTATTGACGAAACGTTGACGACCGCCCCACCCACCTGTGCGAGCGGATCAAGAAGCTCGCGTACTAAGATCAGTGGCGCGATCAGATTAACCATTTCTACTTTTCTAAACGTAGTCAAATCGGTTCGTGTCGCGAGGAGTCGACTTCCATCTGCCTCTTTTGGCGAGATGCCAGCATTATTGACCAGCGCATTAAGCCCACGGCCATCAATCTGTTGGCGCAACTGATCCGCAGCAGCCATTACAGAATCTTCGTCAGACAGATCCGTCTCGATGTGGCGCACAATACCTTCTGCCCAGGGACAAACTTGGCTGAACGGGGTACGTGAAAGTGTCATTACATCCCACCCTTTGTTATAGAACTGTTTGACGATGGCATGACCTATTCCTCGGCTTGCGCCAGTAACCGCGACAAGTGGTTTGGAGGTGGGGTCAAGTGCATTACTCATGCTGTTTCCTTTAGAGGCGTTGGGGTTAGTAGAAGCCAAAAATTATATTTAGGTGAAATTGTCCCATTCAGATCAAGATAGAGCACCTTGGATGAACTTTTTCTTGGGATGAAGGGTCAGGCATTAGATATAGCTAAACAAAAGCGATAAAAATAGCGATTTTTTGTCGCTTTTGCGGCTTGCACAGATTAGCGAGCTAATCACGGCCAAGTCAGTCAGGTTGACACTATGGCCTGGTCAGTCAGAGTTGACACTCTGGGTAGCTTAAAATAGATTTACTTTCGTTGGTACAGGCAAACTAACCTAGTAAAGTGTTAGTTGCTATATTATTTCTTGTCCATTAAGATTTTACATTGAAACGCCGTTACATACTAAAATAGACGCTATGATTACCATTGACTAGTTTTTTGGAATAGAAACTTATGCAAATTTTTTGGTCAAATGATCAGCTTAAACACACTGGTGCGCGCTTTTTAAAAGAGGGGTATTTGATCGATAGCCCTGAATCACCTTGCCGGGCGCAACTCATTTTTAATCAGCTTTCTGAAATGGATTTTATTATAGATCCTCCAGCTGATTTCGGTCTCGATCCAATACTACGTGTTCATCCCGCTCAATATATTGATTTTTTGCGGAACATTCATGAGAAATGGCTTGCTGAATTTGGTGATGATTCTGTTCTTTTACCAAATACTATGGCCACAGCAGACCAGACACATGTGCCAACGAGTTTGATTGGTGTTCTTGGGTTTTATGTGAAAGACCTCGCTGCTGAAATTCGAAGTGGCACGTGGGTGGCGAGCTACGCCTCTGCTCAATGTGCTGTCAATGCTGCCAAGTTTGTTGCAACATCTGGCAAGGCGTCCTATGCTTTGTGTCGTCCGCCGGGGCACCACGCTGGTGTGAAATCGGCAATGGGATTTTGTTATCTAAATAACGCGGCTGTTGCCGCTGAGGAATTGTTAAAACAGTACAAAAAAGTTGCGGTGATTGATGTGGACGTGCATCATGGAAATGGAACTCAAGAAATTTTTTATCAGCGATCTGATGTCTTTACGGCATCAATGCACTCGGATCCAAATTGTTACTACCCTTTTTATACTGGATATGAGGATGAGACGGGTATGGGTGAGGGGACGGATTGCAATGCTAACGTGTGCTTTGACATGGCAATAGATGACGCTGGCTTTTTACGCGCGTTTACACGCCTCGTCGCAGCCGTCGAAAAATTTCAACCCAATGCTATTGTTATTGCACTGGGCGTTGATGCGTTGCGTTCAGATCCACATGGTAGGCATCAGATTTCACCTGAGGGCTATGCTTCTGTTGCAAAGCTGATTCGAGAGTGGGCGCTGCCGACGGTGTTTGTTCAGGAAGGTGGATATGCAAGTGAAGAGCTGGGCCCAACAGTGGCCCGCTTTCTGATGGAGTACGCACATGGGTAAGCCTGTCTTACTGATAGTCTCGGTTGGTGAACTGGGCACAAATGTTCTAGAAGCAGCGGCGAGGTCTGGCCTTTTCAGTCATATCGTTATTGCGGGCAGATGTGCTTCGAAAGCACTGGAACGGGCAAACAGTGCCCTGATTGGTGCGGGCCTTGAGGGTCATTATCCATCAGTATCAGCAGAGCAGCTCGATGTGGACAAAGCAGAGTTTGTAACCAAGATTAGGCAGATAAATCCAGATTTTATCTTCACGACTGCAACGCTTATGCCTTGGTGGCAGATCGAAAAATCCACGGCGCCCAAATTGCCGTTTGGGGGCTACGTTTCGCTACACTTAGCATTAATGCAATCATTCCGGGACCGCTTGGACCAGGCAAATTTGAGCGCAATTTGGATAGGAGCCTCATATCCTGATGTCGTTAACCCGGTACTGCACCGATCAGGTTTTGGGCCAATCTGTGGTATCGGGAACGTGCAAGAACCAATTCCTAAAGTCATCTCAGGCCTTAGCCAAAGGTTGGGCGTCCCCAATACCGAAATCTCAGTTAGACTTGTTGCGCAACATGCGTTTGAATACCATGTATTCTCTGAGTTTCCCTCGAAAGATCTGCCACCTTTTTTATTACATGCCGAAGTTAACGGAGACGATGTCACCGATTTAGCATTGAAAGAACTTTTTAAACCCTTCCCGTTTAAATTTGATTTGTTTTTCAACAGAGTGACCGCATCAGCTGCAATCCAAGCGTTCAAGGGCTTCCTAGCCAAGGAGCCAACAGCCATGCACCTTCCTGGAGTTAATGGTTTGATCGGTGGATATCCTGTCGTTCTTAAAGACGGTTTGGCAGAACTAGATCTCCATAAAGAGTGGACTGAAGCGGACGCAATTGATACAAATGTCCGCTCTTTGCCGTGGGAAGGAATTGAATGTATCGAATCTGACGGCTCTATAACCTTTACAGAAGTTACTCAGAGTGCCTTCAAAACGCTCCTTGGCAAGTCAGTCCAAGGCGTCACCCTAGATACATCAATGGATCAGGCTCACCAGTTACTTAAAGCACTTTGATAATTAAACATGCACCTTTAGCAGACGGAATTGCAGACATGAAAACGCAAAAATCAGCACATTATTTTGACCGCGCCATGAAAGTTTTGGTTGAGGGTTGTAGTTCTGCTTCGCGCGGACCACTCAACTACAGTCCTCACCCACCTTATTTTGAAAGGGGTGAAGGGTCTCGACTTTGGGATGTCGATGGGAACGAATTTATTGATTGGCAGATGTCGTTTGGTTGTCTGCCGCTTGGACACGCCCACCCTAAAATTGTTGAGGTTGTCCGTGAACAGGTTGGAAACGGAACGCATTTCGCGACCGCTCTTGATATCGAGGTTGAAGTGGCTGAACTCATGGTCTCAATGCTTGATCATGTCGACAAAGTGCGTTTCGCTAATACAGGCACTGAGGCTTGTATGACAGCCGTTCGTATGGCCCGCGGAATAACAGGAAAGAGGAAAGTTCTAAAATTTGAAGGCCACTACCACGGCTGGTATGATGGTCTTCTGGTGAGCTCAAATCCCCAACCCGTGACCACACTTGGGCACCCCAACGACCCAATCAGAATTCCAGATAGCTCTGGCCTGACACCTGGTTCGTGGGAGGATACAATTGTAGCGGTCTGGAACGATATCGACGCTTTAGAGAGGGTTTTGCGAACGCGTGGTCATGAGATTGCCTGTGTCATGATGGAGGGAGTTATGTCCAACATGGGTGTAATTCTACCAAAAGAAGGTTATTTAAAACAGGCCGAGGAAATGTGCCGTAAGTACGATGTTCTTTTTTATCTTGATGAGACGGTAACTGGCTTTCGTGTGAGCCCAGGTGGTGCGGCAGAACTTTATGGGCTTAAACCAGATATCGTCACTTATGGCAAAGCGCTTGGCCAAGGATTTTCAGTAGCTGCAATCGGTGGCCCAGCCCACATAATGGAGAGTATAGAATACGGCAAGGTACTGCATTATGGCAGCCAAAACGCGCCACGCCTTGGTCTTTATGCTGTAAAAGTCATGCTTGAGGAGATGACAAAAGATGATAATGCAGGTTTCAAAAAATTGACTGATATTGGAGAACAGATGACACTGCGACTTAATGCAGTAGCACAAAATACCGGGCAAAATATGCGGGTTCAGAACGTTGGGTCAATGTTTCACCCAGTTTTCACAGACCTAGAAGAAATAACGGGTTACCGTGATTTCTGTTCTTCGGTTGATCTTAAGAAATATGGGGCATTTGCATCAGCATTACGAGAAAAAGGCGTATTTTTCACGGGTAATAAAATTCTGCATAATCTGAGTTCTACTGCGCATACAAAAGAAGATATTGATTTTACGATTGAAGCAGTGGCCGATGTTTTGCAAGAGTTGCCAAAATAGCCGATAATAGCTCATTCTTTCTATTCAAGCTACATCCGTAACGGTGTGGGTGCTTCTTTGGTCTGGCTCACGGCGAGGCTTTACTAAGTGTTGTTGAAATGGATAACATTGCTAGTTTTAATTATATTTAGCTTTGTTTTGAAATAAAAAAAACATTCGATGCTGATAGATTATTGGAATGGCCCCCAGTGAGAGGAGTGGTAGAGGCATTATTATGTTCATCGCCCGCTCAAATGAACCGTGCTAAAAATCTCATTAGGCAGCTGCTGGACCATGTCCAGCTGGACTATAGTACCATGAACTGCGGAACGAGAATGGTCTTACAGCGCTTGCGTTGTAAGCATCAAGGGAACGCCTTCTATTTTGATTTGAGGTGCGATTATTGCGCGAGGCTGACGATGTGGCTGGCGCGATATGAGGTTTTTGTAGGTGAGCAAGCGACGGGGTGGGCGTGGTTCCAAATATACTGATGAGTTCAAACGGCGGCTTGTGGCGGAGAGCCATGGTGATGGTGTGGTAATCCCCCCATTTCTAGCGGGGTGCGGCTGTAGAACTTACGCGGCCATTTTCAGTTTCATGGCGGGTGTAATGCCGCCGATGCCCATATTCGGGCGATCATTGTTGTAAGTCTATAGCCATTGCGTGGCGAAGTCCTGGGCCTCCTTTATGTTTTCAATGATGTGTTGGTCCAACCATGCCTGCCGGACTGTGCGATTTTAGCGCTCAATGTCGGCGTTCTGCTG
>Ga0115006_10000554_pt1 | contig 20743 bp, 4 predicted proteins | sample ArcOceMetagenome_3_FD_88943 | JGI IMG/M metagenome (GOLD analysis project Ga0115006, IMG submission 88943) | Marine eukaryotic phytoplankton communities from Arctic Ocean - Arctic Ocean- Svalbard ARC20M Metagenome | ecosystem: Environmental > Aquatic > Marine > Oceanic | place: Arctic Ocean...
CACACACACACACACACACACACACACACACACACACACACACACACACACACACGCACACACGCACACACGCACACTCCCTCTCACACATGCGTAGAAATACTACCTTATCAATGGGGGAGACGAGGTAGATGTCGAACAGCCCAAAGAGCACGCCCGGCGGCGTGAGGACGTAAAAGGCTAGGAGGGAAGCAGCGGTGGCGGCGGCGCGGAGGGAGGTTGTGGGCCACGCCGCCTGCAGCACCTTGAAGGCGCGCAGAATCTCACCCTGCGCCGCCAGCCGCTGCACCGCCTTCATCGTCACGTCGATTCCCTCTGGCAGCAGCCCTTCGTGGCCGCCGGTCTTGGACACGGTGTCGAGCACCTTCATGTAGGTGGGGAGCGCTACCTCGATGGCGCTCGTCGCCACCACCGAGAGCGGCGGGAGCACCAACTGGAGGAACTGCCGGATGCCAGGTGTGTTGACCAGCACGGAGAGCGACTGCTGCAGCGCCTCGCTGCCTGGGCCAATGTCGACCGCGTTGATCATCGTCTGCAGGGTCTCGTCTGCAGGTGAGAGCGACGCCGAGTCCGCGGTCACCCTGGCGAGCTCGAGGAACGCTCCCGGCGCGTGCGGGAGCGACTCGCCCAGCAGCGGGGCGTGCGCGACGAAGGCGTCCACGTGGGCGGGGTCCAGCACCATTCTCAGCTCGCGCCGCGCGCTGCCGCCCCGCTGGCGAGACACCAGAGGACGCGCCGCACGGAAGCGGCCGGCCGCATAACTCCGGGACCCCACATGCGCGGCCGCCCCGCCCGCCGGACCCGCGGCGAATCCAGCGACTTCGTGCACCGACGCGATCATCCCGCCCCACAGCGCGAGCAGCACCGCGGCGGCATTGCGGCGCGTATGTCGGCGCATCTCGAGTTCCACCCCCTTCGCCCTCCCACGTTGCGGTCCCGCGCCCGTCAGCCTCAGCGCCGGCGAATCACCATACCCGCGGCGCAACGCTTTTCGGCGCGGTTCGCGCCCCACCCCCCTCGGCCGCGCTGCGGCCCTCGCTCGCTAAGCCGCGTTCCTTCCGGCTCAAAGCCCCGTGTCATAAAAAGGAGCTGGCCAAGGACTTGAAAAACAAAAACAGCCCGAGTTTTTTTAGCACTTCGTTCGTGGCCAGCAACCCGTGCTGTTTCCAAGGGTGGGTGGCACGCCGTGGGGCGAACGGCGCGCGGGGAGATGTCGGGCGATGAGCGCACCGGCGGCGAGTGGGACGTCCGCGAGTGCGTTGCGCCGGAGACGGCGGCACCGGCGCCTATCGTGGGCCAATCCGCCGTCTTCCCTCCTCGTTCTGCTGAGGATGCCGGCGCGACACACCCGCTCGTCCTTCTTGCCAGGAACCCCGCGGCCGCGGTCGAGAGCCGGACGCCGGCGCAGATGCGCGAGCTGTACCTGACCGTGGACGCGTGTCTGGAGGCCTTTGTCCGGTCGGACGACGCGGCGGGGGACGCGCCCGGCGCCGCCGCGCAGCACGCGTGCTGCTTCCTGCTGCAGTGCGCGGCGTTCCTGTCCCTGCACGCCCTGCGGCCGGTGGCCGGCGCCGCGGGGTCGGCTGCCGCGCAGGGCGCCGTCGATATCGCGCACGCCAAGGCCATGGCCGATCGCCTGCTGGAGGCCCTCGAGTGGGCGGGCAGGGTGGGCGCGGCGAGAGCCGGGCTGGAGGCAATCCATGCGCTCTCAGTCATCTGCGCGGACAAGGACATCACGCAGGAGACGATACTCAGCGCAAGCGACAAGGTGCACAGCCACAGGACCGGTGTCCCCCTCGAGCACGTGCTCGTCGCCGCGACGCCGCCTGCCACGTGCGACGACGCCGCAGGGGCTGGACGCGGAGCTGGCGTCAGTCCGCAGCTCTCGCGCCTCACGCGGGCCCTGAGCTCGGGCGCCAGCGGGACCTCGCGGTCGAGCTCCTTCGCCAAGCAGCTGCCGGTGAGCAGCTGGATGCAGCCGCAGCGCAGCTGGCAGGAGGCGTGCCGCCTGCACCTTGCCGCCGCCGACGGGCCGCAGCGCATATCCCGGGCGCTGTGCGAGCTCGTGGAGCGCGGGGCGCTGTCGATACAGAGCCTCGAGTGCGCTGTCCAGGGCATCAAGCTCGTTCAGCGCTGCTGCTTTGGCATGCGCGATATGCGTGGGCATCTCGCGCGTCTCGTGCGGCACGTGGCGCGAGAGGCGGGCAGGGCCTGCCCGGCAGGCGGCGAGGAAGCGACGGGCGCCAAGGAGCTCCGCGACGACGCGGCCGTGGCCATCAAGAGCGCGGTGACGCAGAAGCTGATTGTCAGCGTCCTGGAGATGGAGGGTGGGGCCGAAGAGATTCACTTCAGCAGGAACCTCGAGGTGGTGCTGCTGGCGCACCTGTTTGCGGACGAGGCAAGCGCGTCGCCGCAGCTCATCTCGGCCAAGTCGTGCCTGTTTGGCATGGCGCTGTCCCTCTTGACAAAGATGATGAATCGCGTCGTTGCCGATGGCGTGCCGGCGGCGCAGGATGCGGCGGCGGAGCAGAGGAGCTCCCTGGCAATGCTGTCACGCGCCTGCAAACACTCGCCCAGCGAGGCTGGGCAGCAGGAGGACGGCGACTGGGAATGGACGACCGTGTACACGGCGCACTCGCGCATGTCGGTGCTGCTGTCCGTGGCAGGTGAAAGCATTTTGAAGCGCCTCCTCCTTGCCCTCACCGGCGCGTTTGTGAAAGCCCCAGACGCGGCGGCCGGCTCGCTTGCCGCGCCTGCGGCGTCCGGAGCGCTGGGCACCATGACCAGCGGCCATGCCGCCAAGGGTGCCGCGCTGCGGGGCTCTGCAGCCTTGGGCATCGCGCCATTCCAGGCCCCCCTGAAGGCGGCGGCGGGCGGCAGGGATAGCCTAGCAACGGCAGGCGTTGCAACGGCCGGCGTGCTGCTCAAGGCAGGCACAGACAAGCCCAGCCCCGACAAGCAGGTGCTGGGGTCAAGCGCCTCGCCGGTCGCGCAGGCCATCAAGCACCGGCCGGCGCAGGCGGCCAAGGTGCGCGAGGGCGACGGCAGAGGCGCGGAGAGCAAGGGTGGCGACGGGAACCAGCGCGCCGTGCACCGGCTCCTCCACGACTGCTTCTTCAAGTTTGCGGCGGACGAGATGCTGGGCCCGGTGCTCGTCAGGTACTTGACGCCCGGCGTGCTCGACATGCTCGTCGACCTCCTGGAGGTGTGTTCCGTGCCGGCGCGCTCCAAGAGCGACAGCACCGCTGGCACCACCTCGGCGACGCGCGCAGGGATGCGGCAACTGATGCGTCAACTGGCGTTCGCCATGGTGGATAGAGGCTACCTTGCAGAGGATCGGGGGCGGGCGGTCCTCGAAACCGTCGTGCGGCGCTGGGGTGTAGGCATGCCGCGAGAGGTTTTGGCCTTGGTGTCGCGCATAGCGCTGCGCGACGCCTCGCTGGCCGTCGAGCTCGGCGGCGATTCCACCTTTGCGCTGCTCCTGTGGGATTCGGCGCTGCACTCGTTTGACCCTGCCGCGGCGCTGCCTGCGCAAGAGCCGGGGGCTGCGAGCGCGGTTCCATCGGCCTCTTCCAGTGGGGCCAAGAAGGGTGTGGGCGGCAAGTCTGCCAGGACGGGGGGCAGGGCCGTGATGCAGATGGAGCACGCGCGCCTGCTGGTATTGCTCTTCACCACGCTGACCCAGGAGCGCAAGGGCAAGCTGCTCGTGCGCGTGGTCACGCTCTTTGCCGACCAGGTTGCCGCGCACACGAACACGGCGGCGTGCGAGGCGCAGCTGGCAGTGCTGGCCTTGATGCACAGCATGATGAGCAACTTCTGGGAGGCCTCTGACACATTGGTGTCGTCACTCGAGGCGTTTCTGCGCTCCGATGCCCAGACGTCGAGTGCACGCAAGCCGGGGGCAGAGGAAGGAGGGGGGTCGTGCGTCGAGGCGTTGCTCCACGCAATCACGATGGCAGGGGAGACGGAGCGGGCAGAGCGCAAGGCTTGCTCGAAATCGTCGGATGGCAGCCAGACGGAAATCGGCGAGTGGAACCTAGCAGAGTTGAACTGGACCGCCGGACCGCTCGAGGGCGAGGCCGTGCGCATGCTGCTGGGTGCCGGTGACTGCATGCCGCGGCTGGTGCAGGCGACGCACACGCTCCTGGAGCAGCTCTTCTCCCCCACGCCCTCCGTCACGCCCTCCGCCTCGCCCACGGCGCTCACGTTCAAGGACATGACGACGAGAGCGTCGCTGTTGCAGTGCGCCTATCTCTTCCACAGGCACCTGCACCAGGCGCTGCTTGCGCCAGGGACCCCCGAGGCCGCGAGCATGCACGCTCCCGAGGACGTGGGACACACGCCAAGCTTACGCTTCCTCGTGGACTTGCGCACCAAATTTAGCCGCTGGGCGTGTGGGGGCGGCCCGGCGCTGGAGCAGCGCGAACTTGCTGAGCTCACTCTGGAGCTGGCCAAGGCGTCCCTGGAGGCGTGTTCGGCGCCATCTAACCTTGCGCCACGTGCTGCGGGGACGTGGAGTGTGCCGCTCGTGTGTCTGGACGCGCTTTTGGCCCTGCAGCAGCGGCTCTTAGCTGATTTTGGCCAACAGGGCCAGCTTCATGCCTCCTCGTCCGCCTCTGCGTCCTACGCCCCAGGTTGCTGCTGTGTCTCCCCTGTCATTTTCTCGTATGGTGGTTGGTCGGGCGGCCGCGGACAGTCTGCGCTCGTAGTCGCGCTGCCTGCGCTGATACCGCGTTGGTAGTCGCACAGCCAGCGCTCGTAGTCGCACAGCCAGCCCTCGTGTTGTGCTCATCCAGCGCTCGTACAGCGCTTATGCTGTGCCTATCGTGTGTCTGCACCCACCTGCCGTCTGGTTGGAACGCGGTCCACCAGCTGTGCAGCACGTTTTGTTCTTGTGTGCCGCCCTCTTGCGGTCCCTGACGACCCAGTCTGCTTGATGGTTGTGCAGGTGGCGCTGGCTCAGAGGGCACGGGAGTGTTGCAACCCGACTCAGGAGATGATGTGGGAGCTGATGTTGGAGAGGGGGCGGAAGCTGTCTTGGAAATGCTCGAGCCGGTACTTGCGTGGGTGTGTGTGTGTAGGGGTAGGGTCTCTGAGGCAGCTGCCTCTAGAGGAGCACCTTGCGTGCGGTCTCTTACCTCCAAGCACCCTCACCCGTTTGCAGCCCTCCTCCTTTGCTCTGATCCCTGGCCTGGCCTCCTCCCGCACCCGCACTTTTTGCCTCCGATTGCAGGTGATAGCAAGCATCCAGATGAGCCATAGCCTCATCCTCGCTTGGTGGGGCGCCGACAGTGTGAGCACGAGCGCGGCGCAGAATCCAGTATGCCAAGCTGCCCTCCTCGCAGGGCTGCCGGTGGAACCGAGCGGGCATGGCGGGAGGGAAGCTGGGGCCGAAGGGGGACGCGGAAGTGAGCGCGCAGCCAGCGCAAGTGAGCGCGCAGCCATGGTGGTGGCGGCAGGCCACTTTTGCAAGACCTTGCTGGCTCACGCCGTCGAGCTGCCCAACGCCCACGCCAACCCGCAGACAAGGGCCTTCTTAGGCTGGGACGCCCAGGTGCAGGCAAGTATGGTGCAGGCCATGGCGGGGGCAATGGGGGACAAGGACGCAAGTCAGCCGACTCTGGCATGCGGTGTGAGCGCCACGTGGCGCCTGCGCGAGCTCGTCTCATGCCTCTGTTCAAAGCTTGCGCGTGTCCGGCAGACGTCAGCCGCCTCCGACGACGGCAGCGCGCAGGACACTGCGGTGCTGGATCAGTCGCTGCAGCGCCTGCTGGTGCTCATGGCGGATTTGACAACGGACCATCGCCTGCAGTTTATGCGTGCCGAGTGCGAGGGCTGGCTGCGTTCACTGTCGGCGTCGGAAGACATCTACCAGCAGCTCACGGATGTTTCGAATCTGCGCCGCGTCGACGCCTGTATGCAAGACGTAGGAAGGCGGCAGGTGGTGCTGGACGTGCATGACACACGCGCCAGCAGCGTTTTCGAGCACTGCATTGCCACGGTGCGCGAGCTGGTCAACGACACCAAGCGCAGCAGCGCCCTGGTGGTGCTTTACTTAGACTGCTCGCCTGTCAAGTCACCTCGCCTCCCGACGCCCGTGCACAGCATCAACGAGGCGCTGCCTGAGGGCGAGGAGGGCCGAGGCAACATCGCCGCCCTGCTCCACATGCTCGTGGTCTCGTCGGCACCCAAGATCATCCGCGACGTGCTCCGCCTCTTCCGCACCATTCTTGAAAAACCCACGTCAGCTGCTCTGGCGCGCCTCAAGCCCTTCGTGCGCCGCAACGTGGCCGAGAGCCTCGCGGTCATGGGCCGCCCCGAGCTCCGCGCCCTCCTCACCAAGCTTCTACTCTACAAGGGCATGCACGCCGCGGATTCCGCCGCACCGCCCGCAGATGCGCCTGCCCCCACAGTAAAAGACACAACGACTGGCAAAGGACCTCTGGAGGGGCATGCGGGGGCTGCGGCAGACACGGCTGTGTGCATGAGCGTGCAGGCCACAGCGCAGCGCCGCGGCACGCTGCGGCTGCTGACGTTGGTCTTGGATGGTGTGGACGAGAGCATCGATCGCTTCGCGTCCGAGCTCGTCGAGGCTTTGCTGGCGTTTGTGCCGGCGCTGATCCGCATGCCGCGGCCGGTGCTCAAGGAGTGCTTTGCGGGCATCAAGTTTGTCTGCTTCCGCCAGTCGCAGGCGTGTGTGGAGCGCATGATTGATGTGTTACTGGACGCACTGAACAAGGCGTCGAGCAACGTTGCCACTGCGCCGGAGGAGGCGGCAAATGTGGCGGATATGCTGGCGGGGCTCGTTGCCTCCTTTCAGTCAGTATCCCGCCAGCCGTTTTCGGATCTGGGCTCTGTGACGTCAGCGCACGTGCGCGCCTCAGACACCCTCTCCACGGTATCGACGTCGAGCGAAGTCAGTAACGAGGGCATGTCCTACACGTCGCGCGGAGAGTCCACTGTGGCCACATCGGCCGTGACCTACATCAGCAGCACGGGGCACATGGATCCGGACGACTCGAGCGCCGTCGGCTCGCACATGGACTGTGCGAGCATGGATATGGACGACGATGCGGCCTCCATTGACGAGGAGGAGGAAATGATGCGCGAGAGCCAGGGCCTCCTGGACGAGCAGGAGGTGTCGCCCGAGGAGGAGGAGCGGCGCTTGGCGACCAAGGTGTGCAGCTACACAAAGACTTCCAACACCTTCTCTGAGCAGCATTGGTACCACTGCTGGACCTGTGGGCTGACGCTGCAGGAGGGGTGCTGCGCGGTTTGCGCCAAGGTCTGCCACAAGGGGCATGACATCACCTACTCGCGCTTCTCGCGCTTCTTCTGCGACTGCGGCGCCGGCAAGCAGTCTGGGCACGCGTGCCAGGCGCTCCAGCCGCGCGATCCTAATACTATCTGCCCACCAGCCAGCGACACTGGGGCAGGCGGCGCCTCAGGCCGCTCGCCAGACACGTCGGCGGAGCCGAATGCATCGTCGGGGGGCGAGGCGCAAGAGGAAGAGGTGGACATCAGCGCGTGGCTGGCCGACTGCGAGAAGCTGCCCGGGCAGCTGACGCGCCAGGCGCGCGAGACCTTGCTGCAAAAACTGCGCGGGAGCCATGTCTCGCACGTACTCTCCAACCTCTACGACTGCACGGTGGCGCACATTGGGAGCCGCAATGGGGCACTGGTGCAGCAAGGGCAGGCCCTTGCTTCACCGCAGCCTCTCGCCAGCCTTGCTACGCTGCACACGCGTGAGATGAGCAAGGTGCATCCATGCGTGCAGCGCAGGACGCTCAAGCCGGGCAGCTTTGCTATTTCGCCCATTCGCTCGCCGCCGCGCTCGCCGCGCGCTTCGGCAGCGCTCGGGCTCAGCCCGGGAGGCGCCAGCAGCACCAACACCGATGCGCGCGCCGTAGCATGCCAGTCAATCATGTCCATGTCCACGGGGGGAATGCTCGCGGTGGCCGAGGGCGAGAGCCTGCAAGTGTTGGACATCCGGAAGAAGATGCTCGATGCCTCCTCGTCCGCCATGGCCATGGACAAGACGAGCGTCAAACAGCTGTCCAAGACTGCGTTAGCCTTTGCGCCATCGCGCGTGCTCTTCAACCCCCTGTGCCCCCGCCACTTAGCAGTTTCAGGGCATGAGCAGTGCTGTGTTTACAGCCTGAGCTGCAGCGGCAAGGTGTCCAGTGTCGTGCCTCTCGAGCTCTCGCTCCAAGCCCTCGGGTCCGAGGCAGGAGTGCTGGATATGTTCTGGCTGCCCAACTCAGAGGTCTGCCTTGCCATTGTCACAGATGTGGTAGTCAACGTCTACGACCTCTCGGCAGATCCGATCAGCCCCATGTACTCGGTCCGCCATCCCTCCGGCGAGCGCATCTGCGCCGCCACGGCGTACAAGGATATGACAGGCATGGGAGGAGGAGTGAGCCTACTCGTGATGCTGCACTCGGGCGCCCTCTATCGGTTTGCAGTCGACCCCGAGCCCGACTCACATCCGGGCCCATGCATGCTTGAGACGCAGGTTGCAACGCCGCAGGGCATGCAGGGGGCAAAGGGGCAGGCAGTTTTTTACTCGCTCAAGAGCCATCTCCTCGTGTGCGGCTACCGGTGCGCAGAGGCAGACGGCGGGGCGCAGAAGCTGGTAGTGGCGCGGCTGGCGAGCGGCGCGTCGCACGTGACCGACTGGCAGTCTCTTGATATGTCTTCGCTTCCGGCCTCCGCGGGCGAGGCACCCAGTGCTGCGGCGCCCACGTCTTACGCGTCCTCGACTTGCATTGACATGTTTTCCGACGTCGGCATTGCGTGGGGCCAAGTGCTGCTGGCCAGCAGCTCGACAGGCGCATTTGGCGTGCTGCAGGTGACGCATTCTGCGCTGCGCATCCTGTGGCTGCACTCACCGCAGCCGGGAGAGGCAGGTCGTGCGGCCGTGCGTGTGTGCGGCATGGCGCCGTCGTCTTGGACGCGGCCGGCCCTGGCAGGGATGCTGCTCTTGATGCAAGACGGCAGTCTGCAGCACTGGGTCATCAGCGAGCCCCAGGGCCTCCGCCAGCCTGACCTCCTCTTCTCCTCCTCTGCGCTAGAGGTCTCGCGTCGTCCGCGTGCTCATGCTCATGCTCTCTCTCTGGTGCCCGCGCTGTGAGGGCCCGAGCTCACATGCGGGTGCAACCTCCGGGCATGTGCACCCTCTGCACAGTCGCGTGGCGCGTGTACGCGTCCGCGCATGCCTGCATCTTCTTTGTTTTTGGCGCTGCCTTGCCAATGGACTCGCGCCTCGTGATGGGTGCGGGCAAGATGCGGTATAGTGTGGCTGGCGTGGACTGACGCGGTTCTGCATGCACAGGAGGACGCAAAAGCACAAAACAAGGTCGGGGATGTGCGGTTTCCCGTCGACTTTTTTGAGAAGGGTGTGTGCATCACAACGAAGGTCAAATTCACTGGGCACGTGCCGCCGAGGGCGCCCGCGCCAGAGAGTGTGCAGAGTGGCCGCAAGAGCAATGCGCCGGGGGGTGCCGCGCCTGCACCACCAGTGAATGAGGCCATGTTAAGCCCGCATTTGGACCACATGCGCGTGGTGATCCAGAATCCCAATGCGGAAATGTGTATGATTGGGGTCTTGGTGCTGGTGGGCGATGCACTGCCAAACAGCATCCCGACCGAAATCCATCTGCACGACCGCCTAGTGGAGACGCAGCCCGGCGTCAAGCGCTGGTACTCTCTGCCTCTTACCAATGAGGAGGTGCTGCTGTCAGACAAGGAGCTGGTGCTGACGACGCTCGGCAGCCACACCGCGGGCAACCCGCCGGCGATCGATCAGATCGAAGTGTTTGCCATGCGCAAGGACAAGTTTGGGTGGGCCGAAAAGCAACGCCGCCTGGTGGCGGCCAAAGAGCGCCGGACCAAGAGCCTGCAGGCCAAGCGTCCTACCGTGCGCGGCCTGGATGCGACAGAGAAGGCAGCCATAAGCATCATGAATGCGCTTGCCATGCACTGGAGCGTCGGCGGGCTGCAGTCGCTGGAGAGCGAGTGCCGGACGTGCCGAGACAAGTTTATGGCCGAGCTTCCCAAGCACTTGGTGCTGCAGAGACCTGTGTCGACGCGGCCCATGCTCAAGCGTCTGTTGAAGGTCTTGTTTCCTTCGAGGGACGTGTACTGTGAGGCCAAGGACGAGGCACAGCTGGGGGCGATTGCAGAGCTGTTGCACATGCCTTCTTCCGAGGATCACCCTGTGCTCTTGCAGCTCGTGTCCCCCTCTATGCTGACGACGATGATGTGTCTCATCGCACGGGTGGCTGCCCGCCGGCCGGCGCACCTGAGGGACCTGCTCAAGCAGTGGCCTCAGCTGTTGGAGCGCCTGACGAAATGCCTGTGGATGGTGGACGAGTGCTGCCGATTCCACTGCTCGGCACAGCTGGAGCCAGCAGCCGAGTGCGTGGTCGACATCCTGCACAGCTACGGCATGCACCTTGCGCAGACCGCTACCAGCGCATCGGATAACGCTCCGGGCGCTGCTGCGTCAAGCGCCGATGCCGGTCGCGCCTCGGCTCGCGATGCGGCGATGGACCGGGTGCTCGAGGACTGCCTCAACCTCTTGATACAGGGCGTACAGCACGACGAGGCGCGTATCCGCGCCACCTTCGGACAGCGCATCACGGCGCTGGTGGTTGGCGCAGACGAGGCTCCGGTCACGGAGGTGCACTTTGACGACGGCAGCCAGCCGCACGACCATATGGACCCGACGCGTCTTGGGCCACTCTTCTGGCAAGAGTGTGTCATGCCTGAGCAGGGCCTGGAGAAAGACGGGCAGGCGTCTGTTGTCTACTGCTGCGACCGATGTGGCCAGCAGCCTGTCGTGGGTGTGCGCTGGCACTGCCGCGTATGCAAGGACTTTGACTTGTGTGACGCCTGCTACCACAGCATCCAGGAGTCGGCACCGGACCGTGCTTCCCTGGGCGACGCCAAGGCACCCAGTCTCGAGGCGCGGAGCGACGATTGGCTGTACCCGCCGAATGTGGACCCGAGTGATGAAGAGACGCTGGTCAAGCTTGCCGTTGCTCTCAGCCTTGAGCCGGAACAGCCTCCCTCGCCGGCGGTCTCGCTGGCCTCGTCGCTCTTGCGCAGGCTGTGCGAGTCGCTGCCGAGCTTGATGAACAAGCCGTCTGGTGCCAAGTGCATCCCGACCATGCACCTCCTGCTGCGACTCATGACCAACAGCAGCCTCCGCGACGACGGGCGGTCCATGGCGCTCGTAGCCAAGAGCGTGTCGAGTGCGCTTCTGCAGGGCGGCCCGCTGCTGCCATCGTGGGGCGCTCGTCGGCTGCAGGCGCCGTGTCTCGCGATCCTGCTCCTTTCGCAGCTCATCTCAGACAAAAGCTGGCCGGGTGGCGCGGGAGGGCGGCACACGGCGCTGGCGGGCGCTGAGAGGTCGTCGCTGCGTTTTGCGGAGCAGGCCTCGCCCGTGCTCAACCCTGATGCCCTCAAGGTGCTTGCAGGCGACGAGGTGATGAAATTTCTGCGTCTTTCCCTCATCGGCGCCATGGACGCCTTGCAGGCACCGGCCGACCCGTCGAGTGTGGCGGGCGCGAGCGTGAGTCTGCTCGGCCGGTCGTCGTCGTGGCTTACGCATAGCATCGATGACTTGTATGGCGAGGACCAAGAGTTTGCCATGGGCATGGGCATGGGGTCCGGCGCCGAAGACCAGGCGCAGACGCCCGACGCCATTGCCCTTGCTATTCTCGACGTTGTGCTTCGCCTGACCAGCAGTCTGCATGCCAGCCGAGCCTTCATTACTAAATGTAATGCCTCTATTTCCCGTGCTGGCCGGGCTGCCGCACCAGCAAGCACGCCTGCTGGCGTCAAGGATGACGCTGATGCTCCTGCTCCGGCTGGCGTCGAGAGTGGAGACGCAGACAGCAACGAAGACAAGGATCGAGACAAGGACCCGAGTGACGCGGCAGGTGCAGAGTGGAAAGCGCTGCCGGCACTGTTGTGCAAATGCCTAGGAATCCCGCGTGCGGCACCCGCGCGCAAGAGCGTGCGGCGTCTGCTGCGCCGCCTGTTCGACACGCGACAGGAGTATGATGCCGTGCGCGATCGTGCCGCGATCGCCGCGGCCTTCGCCTCCCTGCAGACGTTTGTCGGCGAGGGCGTCAAGCGGCGCAGCGAGGTGTCGCACAAGGATGCGGTTCAGGCGGCACTCACCATTAGCAACCTGGGGAAGCTGGCAAGCACGCGCGTGACCAACTGGCAGATGTTCTGCCGCAACAATACCACGTTCCTCGCGCTGCTGCTCGATTGTGCGCAGGGCATGCCGGCTGAGACAATCGAGGCGCTGCTTAAGCTCCTGTCCGCCGCCTTCCCCTTCTCGCTGCCAATCGCCAAAGGTGGGGGCGGCAGCGCCACCACCACCGAGTTGTCTGGCCTCCAAGGGGCACACCAAGCCGGCAAAGGGAAGCCTGCCTCGGCGTACAAGAAGGCAAAGAGCACTCGCTCGGTGGAGAGCGATTCGGACTCGTCAGAGGAGAGCGGCAATGAGGGCGGAGGCGGACGCGCAGGCACTGGCGCCAAGGCCAGCGCCCGAGCTCCGGCTGCGGGCTCGCCCTTTGTTGCGCCGGCGGCGGCGCACGTGGTGATCATGGGGGATGCGGCAGTGGATGAGATCCTGCAGCACGCGAGCTTTGACACGGTGCTGCGGCAGATGCTGCTCGAAGCTCGTGCGCCCAAGGTGCGCACCGAGGCCTCGAGGCTCCTCATTGGCCTGTGGTCGCACGCCTCGTCATCGCGGCGGCGCGTGCTGCTCGAGAAACTGCTGGCGATGCTGCCGCTGCTGGCCGAAAGCGGGCTCAATTGCCGCGAGCTCATTGAGACGATTACCAGCCTTGCCGGCATGCCTGCGCAACGGGTGGCCAACGGCGAGGTTGGCGAGACCGCGGAGGCAGGCGTGGGGGACAACGACAACGAGGACATGTTTGACAAGATCGCGGTCGAGATGACGCGACTGATCCGACGCGAGGCGGCCCTCGTGGCGCAGCACCCTAATGCCAGCCTCTACCAGTCGCTGCACCGTCTGGTGGATTTGGAAGGGTACTACCTAGAAAGCCAGCCCTGCCTCATCTGCACGCCGTGGGCCGAGGTTCCGCTCGCCGCCCACAAGCTGGACCAGCTGCGCGCTGAAGCCAAGTTCACCGATCGCACGCAGCTCATCAAACTCATCTGCTCGCACACCATCCAGCGTTTCACTGTCACCATGTCGGACGTGCGGCGGCTGAAGCTGGTCAAGACCATCAACCTCTTCTACAACAACAAGCCCGTGCCGGAGATCACGCAGCTCAAGGGCAAGTGGAACTTGTGGAAAAAGTTTGCGACACTCGAGCTGGCCACCGACCAGATGGAGGCGACGGTGGAGTTGGCCATCCCAATCGTGGCGACCAACATCATGATCGAGTTCGCGGCTTTTCACGAGCTGGCCGCGAGCAGCCTCTCGCAGCGCATGCTGTGCCCGCGCTGCAATCGGCCCGTGACAGACCGGCACGGAATCTGCCGGCATTGCCGCGAAAATGCCTTCCAGTGCCGGCTCTGCCGCAACATCAACTACGAGAACCTCGATGCCTTCCTGTGCAATGAGTGCGGCTACTGCAAGCACGCGCGCTTCGACTACACACTGGTTTGCAAGCCGAGCTTCAGCGCGGAGCCTATCCTCACGGAGGAAGACAAGGCAAAGGCCATGGCCTCGATGCAGCGCGAGTCCGAGAACGCGCACCAGGCCTTTGAGGACATCCTGGCGTGCAAAAAGACGCTGGAGAAGCTGCTCGGGTACTCTGCCGCCAGCTCGCAGGCGTCCGAAGGCTTGGAGGGAGGCGCGCGTGGAGGCGCACCAGGGGCAGCGCCTGGCGCAGCGGCAGCCGCTGCTTCCGGTGGCGCACTCGCGGGCATGGCCAACCTCGGGTCAGCGGGACAGGCCATTTCGCTGGCGCACGCGGCGCCCCACGCCCTTGGCGGCCTCGGCGCCCTCAGTGCTCACTTGAGTGGTGCTCACTTGAGTGCGCAGGGGCTCGCCGGACTGGGCGGGGGTGGTGGTGGGCTGGGCCTTCCTCCCGCCGCCGGACATTCCGCCCCGCCGTCGATGATGGTGAACCGCGACATCCAGAGTGCTGCGCTCGTGTATTGCCGCGACGCCAAGCGCGCCTTCCATAAGATGAGCAACAGCGTCGAGGTGCTTGCGGCTGTCAGGCAGCAGCTCACAATCTTCCTCAGCTCTTCTGCCTCGCCGCACGGCAGTGGGGAGGCTGCGGCTGGAGCTGCCGCACGGGCCAATGAGGACGCGGACAGCGTTGAGGAGAAAGATTTGGTCAAGGCTCGTCCGGCGGGCGGGACGCGCAACTGCTTCGGATGCTCGTCGAGGCTTGTCATGCACGCGCTGGGTTTGGTGCAGGTTGTAGCTCAGCGTGCGTCGTGCCGGCGGCTGATCATGGAGGAGGGCCTTCTGCAGGAGCTCATTGGCGGCATTATGCACACGGGCTGCGAGGCGAGTCGCCGGCAGGCGCGTGCTGTGACATGTTTGCTGGTGCGCGACGACCCCGCGCTGACGAGCATGATGCTTGAGCAAGGGATCGTCGCCAAGATGGACCTCTGCCTCAAACACAGCCGCGCGCTTGACCTAGACAAGGTTGTACGCGACGAGGTGTTACTCCTTATGGATGCCTGCCGCCAGCGCGACCTCTGCTGGGAGCTCAAGTACAAGACGGTGATGCGGCTGCTGTTTCAGGCAGTCCAGGCCGCCGCAGATCAGACGGCGGTATCGTCTGGCCTTATCCTGCCGCTCCTGGGCATCCTCGCCCAGCTCTGCTGCCGTCCGCAGGGTGCCGGGGCCAGGACGGCGGCGCTTGCTCTGGACACGCCCCCTGTCACGTACGATCAGTGGCAGGCGGGCACGGCGTCGTTTGAGGATTGGAACAAGGCTGTGGAGGATTCGATCCAGGCCGGTGGTGACAACACGGGCCATGACAACACGGGCAATGCGCGTGCCACGCGCGCGGCTGCGCGGGCGCGGCACCTGGAGCGCAAGTACGGCCAGCGGTGGGTGCGGCGCTGGCGCGCGGCCTCGCCCGGGCGGCAGCAGAGTGCCCTGGCGCAGGGCGAGCTCTTGTCCGAGGCCTGGATCCGCAAGCTCTTGCTCAACCCGTGCTCGCAGGCTGTGCGCTCTGTGAGCAAGGCACTTCTGGCGTCGGTCGCCGGCGCGAGCGCGCATCGGGCGCTGGTGCTGCTGGACGTGCTGGCAGGCATGCTGGCGCTGGCCGCTGCCCAGCACGGGCACTGCGCGGAGCTTTTCTCGCTCGTCGCACACCTGAGCAAGGACCAAACGCACCGCCGCTACCTCGCTGCGCGCGGCTTCTTGCCGATCTTGTGCCGCCTCATTTCGGATGAGGTCGCGCGCATCCGATGGCTCGAGGCCTCATGCTCTGCCGACATCGCCCAGGGTGAGGTTCTCAAGAACTTGCTCCTTCTCCTCGCCTCCCTCCTCAAGGTACCTGACATCCGCCGCCGCTTCAAGACCACCCAGGGACTGCTCGGGAGCATGCTGGACAACCTGCTGCACGTGCAGAGCTTGATCGTGCAGAAGACAAAGCTCATGGACGACTGCGCCCAACTTCTCATGTCCACTTTCACCTCCCTCTCCTCCGAGTCTGAGGAGGACAAGAGGCGCTTGTGTACGGCCTGCGTCGAGGCTCTTGACACGCACCGCCAGGGACGGACGCCCGTCTTCTTGGTACAGCAGCTGACCAACATGATGTGCCCGGCCAAGACGCTGCCCAACTACCTCCTCATCCTGACCAAGTCTCCGTCGCAGGAAGAGTTCATCCGGGGGTCGATGACCAAGAGTCCGTACTCGTCCAGGGAGATCGGCGTGGTAATGCGTGATGTCAAGCGCAAGATCTGTCAGCACCTGGACATGCCAGCGCTCATGGACGACGAAAACGGGATGGAGCTACTCGTGCGGGGGCAGATCGTCAGCCTGGACCTGCCTATCCACTTGGTATACGAGCAAGTGTGGCGTCCGGCGCTGCAGCACTACCCGCCTGCCTCTGCCTCCAACGTTCCCATGGAAATTGTGTATAGGCTGCAAGGGCTGGACGGGGAGGCAACCGAGGCGCTCATTGAGTCCCTGACCGATACGGCCGCTGCCGACGCAGATCCCGAAGCGGAGGCGGCTATGACTGGGCTGATGAGCGAGACCAAGGGCCTGGCGATACTGGTGCGCCGCCTCGGCGAGATAGACGAGCTGGAGGCGCGGGCCGAGCTCGAACCACTCCTCCTCAATCTGCTGCATTCTTGCTGCCGCCTCAAAGTGAATCGGCGAGCGGCGCTGGCAATGGGAGCGGTAGACATGCTGCTGGGGCGCATCAGCAGGGCGCTGCAGCAGGACCCGCTGCCCGACTCGGCGGAGCCGATGCTGCGCATGGTCGAGCTCCTCCTCCAGCAGGCCAACGAGAGCGAGGACGCAGAGGCGCAAACGCGCGACGCTCATGCACGTGCCGACGCAAGCACCGCCGCCGACATACGCGCCGCCGCCGCCGAGGTAGTGGTCAAGAGCGAGGAGGCGAGCGACAAAAACGTGGAGCACGCGCAGCAGCTCTCGTCGCTGCTGCGCCGTGTGGGGTCGCCGGCGGTTCGTGGGCAGCCCAAGCTGCAGGGCTCCCTGGCCGTCGTCCTCCCCTTCCTCACCTATGGCGACGAAGGGCTGATGGAGATGCTGTACGCACACTTCCGCCCGCATCTTGCGGCGCTCCTGGCCCCCTCGTCTGCTACCCCATCCGCCCCCGCGGGCGCGGCGGAGCAAGGTGACAAGGACATTGGAGAGCAACTCTCCGAGGCTGCGGCGCAGGAGAGAGAAGCCTACTTGGCGTGCTTTGTCGCGGTGGTGCAGCACCTGGGAACGTGCAAACTGCACCATGCGCTGCGAGGCAAGCTCACCAAGAGCGGCCTCGTCTCCGAGCTCGCGCAGGTGCTTGCGGATACGCTGCCTGCAGCCGACACAGACAAGGACTCAGAGGAGTGGGCCAATGCCCTGTCGAGCCCGAGCCTCCCGCGCGTGCTCCAGCTCCTCACGGGAATTTCGCGCGGGTACGAGGCCGCGCAGCGGGAGGTGGCAGAGGCGGGTGTGCTGCCCTCGGTGCACGTGCTCGAGGAAAAGTCCTCAGAGCAGCAGATGGGGTCGATGGCGGAGGAGCTGCTTGTGGCACTGGCGCAAGGCAATGAGGCGCTCAAAGACGCCATTGCAAGCTTGCGCGATGCCACCCAGGAGAAGAAACGTAGCATGGCAAAGGCGCAGCGCGAGCGCCTGCTCCAGGAGATGGGTCTGTCCGCTGGTCAGGATGCCCTCAAGGCCTTTTCAGACCAGGCCAAGGCCATGGGGCTTGAGGAGGAGGATCTCGAGGAGGAGGAGGGGCTACAGTGCGTCATCTGCCACGAGGGCTTCAAGTACAAGCCGCAAGAGGTACTGGGCGCGAGCGTGTGCCGGCGCGTTGGCCTTGTCTCGCGTGTGTATTTATGCAGGATAGATCGCTGTGTTGTCATTGTTTCATACGTGCGCACACACACGCGCGCGCACACACACACACTAACACACACACACACAGGTGTTGGGGGTGTACGTCTACACCAAACGCTGCTCCATCTCTCAGGCAACCGCCTCAGCAGGGGCGCCGGCGGCATCACCATCGGCGCAGATTAGTCCGGCGGCGCATGCGATGGAACAGATGGCAGCCCTCCGCAACTTGGTGGCGGGGGGTTCGCCGAGTACGCCCCCGCGTGGTGCAGCCGCCGCGACCTCGAGCCGGGCCGACCGCTGCTACTCGTCGGTGTGCAACATGAGCGTCGTTCACGTGACGTGCCATGCCCAGGTGCCGCGTTTGCATGCCCCATTTGGGGCTTCGATGTGCGCTTTAGGTTGAGGGTTTAGATGTGCGCTTCAGGTGAGGGTGAAGTCCTATGCAGTACGGCAGTAGTCCTATGCAGTACGGCACGTGCCTGTCCTCTCTCGCCCTGCCGAAAGGACTGAATGCGGAGACTAAACCTGCGCCTTGCACTAAAACCCAAGCGTGCACGCAAGAGATCTCATGGCAACGCACATGTACTCCGCCAAGAGGCAGCTCAAGGTTGTGTGAACCCAAAGCCAAACCCAAGCCTAAACCTAAACCTAAACCTAAACCTCAACAGGCAACGCGAGCGGAGAGACACCTCAAGGTGCCGCGGCTGGAGTGGGATGGCGCGTCGCTACGCAATCAGAACACGCGCTGCAACAATCTCCTCCCCATTCGTGGCCCCAAGACCCCCGCGCATATGTACTCCGAATACGCGGTCCTAACCCTGCACCTTAAACGGCAACCCCTTTAACCTTCACCGGGCACAGTAGGGCAGCTGGGCCACGCGCGCACTTGTCTGTTGGGGGGGAGGGAGGGGGTTGTGGTGTAAGTGTGTGTGTGTGCAGAACAGGTACTGCGACACTGCAGGGCCGCCGGGGCGTGTGTATACATACGCGCATGCAAACACATATGCATGCAAACATGCATGCATGCATGCATGCATGCATACATACATACATCATAGATACATCATAGATACATACACACATACACACATACATACATACATATGTGCAGGAGAGGTACTGGTCCACAGTAGGGCAGCTGGGGCGGCATGAAGGGTCACGGTTTCGGATGATGGTGCATGACGTGCGCCTGCTGTTGCTCAAGCTCGCCACAGGAGCCTCCTTCTCCCTAGACTCTGGCGGCGGTTCTGCGCACAGGTGCTCCACAGATGGTTTAGTTTAGATGGTTTGGTATAGATGGTTTAGTTCAGTGTAGATGGTTGCCAGAGGTGCCTGCTAAACTCAGCGTGCCCCTCAACCCTTACCCCCCAACTCTCAACCCTAAACCAAAAACTTTGGAGCCCAAACCTGAAACTGGTCCACGCGAGATTGCCGCGTGGGTGTGCGTTTGGGCGCGGACATCTGTGTGGGCACACACACACACACACACACACACACACAGCAACGTAAAGATGCTGCCGTTCATGGTGCAGCTGGGCTACCACAGCCTCGGCGACGCTGCATCCGCCCCCTGCCGCCAGGTCTGGCTCCTACACCCTAATACTCCTACACCCTAATACTCCTACACCCTAATGTCGAACGTCCTTATTGCGTATTGCGAACACTTGACCCCCAAAGCCCAATGTCCTAATCCCTAACACCTAAATCCTACACCCTGACGCGTAAGACCTGAAGGCTGTCAAGGCTGCGATTGCGGCCGCGGCCTCTGCAGGCAGGTCCTTGCGCCCCGAAACCCTTTAACTTTCGAAACCCTCTAACTTGCCTTCTCCTCCACATACCCCCCCCACGTGTGGGGTGTGTGTGCGCGCACGCACACGTGTCTTGTGCATGGCGTGCAGGCGAGCACGGCGCTAGGGAAGCACGTGGCACGGAGCAGCGCAAGCGCAAGTGCACGGGGAGCAGATGCTATGTACGCGGCCAGCCCCGCGTCAGGATCGGGAGCGGCCGGTGGGACAAGCAGCGTGGATGGCGCCGACTTCTACGCCGTGGCGGCGCTGTGGTTTCCGGACAAGTGGCGGTGCCACAAGAGCGTGTTTCTGGTGGCCATGCTCGCCCAGGCGTTGCGCGCGGCGCGTGTTGCCGTGGATGCGCAGTCGCGGTGGTGGGAGGCTGATGAGGCCGCGCAGGCTCAGGCGCTCGAGGTCTCCCCCCTCCTTGTTGTGCTGCGCTCTGCTGTCGTGCGCGACAGCTCTCCTTCGTCTTTATGCTCGCTCCTGCTCCCTCGTGCTGTGCTGCTCTCTGGTGCTGTGCTAGCTGCTGTGTCGGGGTCTGCGTGGGCTCTACCGTACATAGCCTTTGTCAAGTACATACGTGTAAACCTGCGCCCGTGATGTGCCCGTGACAGGACATGGAGCCAGGTGGCTCAAAGCATGTGCTCAAAAGCATGTGCTAGCCCGCAGCGCTCCGTGTCTAATGCGTGTCGTGTATCTATCGCGTCTGTATCGCGTGCTCTTGGAGCTTACCGCTGCACCTTGCGGAGCTTACCGCTGCACCTTGCGGAGCTTACGGCTGCACCTTGCGGAGCGCACGCGCTGCGCCCATGACATGCTGCGCCAGCCGCTGAGATGCGTGCCTGCAGCTTAAGATGCGTGCGTGTCTTGCTTGTCTCCACTCCGATCGTGCGCTGTGAGAAGGCAAGTGGGCGAGAGAGTATGTGCGTGTGTGCGTGTGTGCTGATGAACGGCACGGCAATGTCTGGGTGTGCGGGTGGGTGTGCGAGCACGCAGGTGTGCCGCGTCCCGATCATCCTCATGGCCTTCCTCTCGCGCATGCACGCAATGCTGCACGCGCCTCACGCTCCCGCCGTTGCCGCCGAGGAGGACGGGAATGCGAGTCAGGAGAGCTCGTCGCCGGCAGCCTCTGATGCACAGAGGTCTTGCTTCTCCCTGACATGATTAGTGTGTGTGTGTGTGTGTGTGTGTCAATGTGTAAGTATACATAGATAGATGAACAGCCACAGACGTCTCTCTCTCTCTCTCTCTCACTCTCTCTCTCATACACACACACACACACACACACACACACACACTGTGTGTGTGTGCATGTGCGATTGTGTGTGTTTGTGTGTGTGTAAATAGGGCGTGCGCATGCGCCCCATGCCGTGTGTGCATGTGGCGAGTGAGTGAGAGAGAGGGGGGGGGGGGG
>Ga0115006_10000555_pt1 | contig 20722 bp, 18 predicted proteins | sample ArcOceMetagenome_3_FD_88943 | JGI IMG/M metagenome (GOLD analysis project Ga0115006, IMG submission 88943) | Marine eukaryotic phytoplankton communities from Arctic Ocean - Arctic Ocean- Svalbard ARC20M Metagenome | ecosystem: Environmental > Aquatic > Marine > Oceanic | place: Arctic Ocean...
AATTGGTCGGTTTTTGATTTAACATTTTTGCCGGAGCAAATATTTACAAATGGATTTGTAAGGAATACTTCTCAATCAAATGAACTAAATTCATCTATAGACTTATCCGTTTTTTCTCTTATTCCTTCAGAGTTTGAATCCATAAAACTTATTCATTTCGATTCTACGGAACAATTGAGAAAAGACAATGATTATTTGAAATTAAAAACCGAAGCCTGTAATTGTGACTTGAATCATAGCGCATACAGCTGGATAGAATCTCCTTCCGTTTATTTTAAATCTCAATACCAAAGTGCAAGTTATGTTTTATTCAAGCTAACCAGTATTGTAGATTTTAAATATAATATAAATAATATGTTGCCAGATAGTCTGGTAATGAAAGAAGATGACAACTTAGTTATAAGAGCTTTTGATAATGCATTTGATTATAATTCTATTTTCAGAACAAATATGAATTTCAATTACTTCGTCAGAGTAAATGATTACGTTATGTTTTCAGAAGAAAAAATCCACCTTGAAAGACTTTTATTTCAGCAGTTTTCAAATTTAACAATTGAAAACAAAAAGGATTTAAGTTTATTTTTAAAAAATAGCATTAATAAAAAGTCAAAAGAGATTACAATTTCAGGAGGACTAAATTATTGGGATTTTGATTTAAAATCCGGTATAGGAATTTCTCAATCTCATATTGAGAGTAAAGAATTGGTTTATGAAAGCATGTTGTATACCAAAGAAATAAACTTGGATGGAGGAAAAACAAATCCTAAATGGAACCTTGAATTTAGTATCCCTTTATTTAAGAAAATTTATTTAGTAAATAATCACAGAACAAACGACAAAGATTATTTAGTTCAGGATAAAAAAAATACACTTTATTTTATTACTCCAAACGGTGTAATAAAATGGAAAAAGGACATTGAAAATCCAATTGTGGGAAATGTCAAAAATATTGATATACTTGGAAACGATAAATATCAATTGATTTTTAATACTAAAAACAAATTATACATCTTAGATGTATTAGGAAGAAATGTAGAAAATTTTCCAGTTAAAATTTTAGATTCTGCTACTGCAAATGTTTCTATTATGGATTATGAAAAGGATCTTAATTTTAGATTTTTGGTTCCAACAACCCAAGGAATAAAAAGTATAAATAAACAAGGACAGATTGTAAAAGGATGGAGCCAACCCAAGCAAACGAGCGAAGTATTGGTAGATATAAACCATTTATTAATAAATAACTTAGATTATATTCAAGTACAAGATTCTAAAGGGAAGTTGTATTTCTATAACAGAAAAGGGGAAGTGAGGCATACTGTTTCTTCCACATTCAATAATGAAATATATATCCTTCAAGGAAGTAGTATTGAACAAACAAGAGCTATTTATTTTGACAGTGTTTCCAATTCAATTAAAAGACAGTTTTTTAGTGATAAAGCAGTTTCCATACTATTGAGTCCAGAGGCAAAAATCAAAGAATTTTTCTTTGTAGATTATAACAAGGATAATAATAGTAATTTCGTTTTGGTATTCGAAAACGAAGTAAAAATTTATGGACAAGATTTAATCATCCAAAAAAGATTAGAATTACCAAGTAACATTACTCAATTCGAAATATGGAAAGGAGGGTATGGTTTTTTGAATCAGTTTGATGATTTTACTATTACCCAAGGGCAAGATATCAAAGTGATAGAAGAAGTAAATGGATATCGAATAGATTTTTACAAGGATAAAGTTAGAGCAATTATAAAAGGCGATAACAATCTAAAATTGATTCATATTTAAAAAAGAGCTATGGTTGTAAGTGGATTTACGTTTATCAAAAATGCATCAAAACTGTATATTCCTTTGCGAGAAAGTATATTGTCTGTATTGCCTTTGGTAGATGAATTTGTAATTGCAGTAGGTAACAATGATGAAGATGATACCACTTTGGCAATTATAGAATCCATAGATTCTGATAAAATTAAATTAATTCACACGGTTTGGAATACTGAAAAATATACTAAAAACACTGAATTTGCTCATCAAACAGACATTTCAAAAGAAGCTTGTACAGGGGATTGGTTAATTTACATACAGGCAGACGAAGCAATTCATGAAGAAGATTACGACACAATAAAATTAGCTTTGAACCATTATAAAGATGATAACTCTATAGATGGATTAATGTTTAAGTACCGTCATTTCTGGGGAGATTACAACCATTTTCATTTATCTCATACTTGGTATCCAAAAGAGATTAGAATCGTTAAGAATAATCCAAAAATTCATTCTTGGAAAGATGCTCAATCTTTCAGGATATTTGAAAATGAATTTGGTCAAGAACCGAGTGATTATAACTCAACAGAGTCGTCTAAACTAAACGTAAAGCTTCTTGATGCCTATATTTATCATTATGGTTATGTGCGACCGCCTCAGCTTATGAGTTATAAATCTAAAGTGATGAATAGAACTTATCACGGAAAGAAGGAAGCTGACATTAGATTCAAGAATAATCCAGATGAATTTGACTATGGACCGCTTAATAGAATTGAGAAATTTAAAGGAACTCATCCTGAAGTAATGAAAGACTGGATATCAAAGTTTGATTGGAAAGATAAGCTTCAATTCAAAGGCTCTGTAAACTTAAACAGGCCTATTCATCCTCACGAAAAACTAAAATATAGAGTTACTTCATGGGTTGAGAAAAATTTACTTGGAGGTGAGCTTATTGGCGGATTTAAAAATTACAACTTAAAAAAGTAGGTTACTTTTTATAATTCATGGCAAAAGTTTTTTCGGGCCCAGCCATGAGTTTTGCAATTTTTTGAGTTCGTGGGAAACGCTCCATAATTATTTTTAACAAAACAGTAATAGGAATTGACATGATCATTCCTGGTATTCCCCAAATATAACCCCAAAACATTAGCATTACTAAGATTGTAATAACATTAATAGAGAATGTTTTACCCATAAAAACAGGTTCTAAAATCGCTCCAAATAGCAGTTCTATTCCACCCACTACAGCAAAGAAAAGAAACAACATTCCTGAATTTTCTATTTCAACAAAGGCAAATAAAGTGATTAGAATAACTGCAATTACAGATCCCACCATTTGCACGAAGTTAATTGCAAAGGCTAATATTCCCCAAAAAATAGGGAAGCTGACATCAAAAGATATACAAGCAATTGTGAATCCTACTCCTGTTAGTAAACTCATTGCAAATTTTACAACTAAGAATTTAAGGATGTCATTTTCTATCTTTAAAAAAGTCTTAACGGAAGTAAATTCTTGTTTAAACAATATATCTTTCATCACCACTTGGAGATTAATTGAACCGGCCAAGAGAAGAACTGTAAAGAATAAAATCATCAAAATCATTGTGATTGTTCTATTAGTAAACCCCAAAATTTTCCCTACATTGAAGGAGGATTTGTTTGTTTTAAAATAATCCATCAAAACATTGTTTCCATGCTCTTTAGACATTCCAAAAAAATCTTCTACTGAAAGAATGGTAGCAGTTATCTTGTCATTGGCTTTAGTAAAAAACACTTCATCCGTTTGGGTAATTTCTTTACTAGATAGTTTTATTAATTCTACTCCAATATAAATACTTCCAATAATAATCCCAATAACTATTGTTAAACTCAATGCTTTGTGAACTCCTCTTTTTTGTAACCATCTCATTATTGGTAAAAAAACCAAGGCAAGAAACATAGATGCAAAAAGAGGTATAAATATGAAAGACAATATTTTGAGCAAGTAGAATATTACGGGAACCGCAATTACTAGCAATAATATATTAGTTGTTCTTAAGTCTCTCATTCTTTATTGTTTTATAGAAAACAAAGATAGATTATTTATTTTATACGACTCACACATTCTTTATCATTAAGTTTATTTATTTCAATAATAAATTAAAGATTACTAAAGAAACTTCCGTAAGTATCTTTAAATTGATACCCTTCGTCCACTCTTGATTTGGTTAATTTATCGAACTCTACTAATCCCCAAAGAATAATTTCTTTCCAAAAATAGCGATCTTTTTTATCCAAATCAGGCTTGTAAGTGTCCAGTAATTCATTTAAAGGCAATACGTCATCTAAAGTTGTTTTGTACAATTTCTCCGAAGCATCATCCATTAATTCAAATCCAGACTCATTAAAAAACCATTCTAATGTTGCTGTGTAAGGAGTTTTTTCACCTTCTTTTTCTAATTTCTCAATTTTAGGGAAGGAGTTAAGGAACAAAGTTTTTACTGCATCTCCAATTAGTGATAAAGCTACATTCCCTGCACCTTCTTGCTCGCCCTCATACACCAATTCTACTTTTCCAGTAATAGAAGGGATTACTCCCATAAAATCGGATAAACGAACCGCAGTTTTCTTTTCACCAATTACCAAGCACCTTCTTTCTGCTGTACTCAATAAATTTTCATAAGCCGTAATACTCATCCTTGCGCTAATTCCGCTTTTTGCATCAATGTATTCGCTTTCACGAGCTTCAAAACTTATTTGCTCCAATAAATCTTTTGCCAATTCTGGAACATAAATTGTTTTGTTTTGGACTGTGTCGGATTTTGCTTCTTGGTGAGTAATTTTTTTTGCAGTTTCAATATCCTCTGGATAATGAGTCAAAATTTGAGAACCAATTCTATCTTTCAAAGGAGTAACGATACTTCCTCTGTTTGTATAATCCTCAGGGTTTGCAGTAAATACAAACTGCATGTCAAGCGGTAACCTCACTTTAAATCCTCTTATCTGAATATCTCCTTCTTGTAAAATATTAAATAACGAAACCTGGATTCTAGCTTGTAAATCAGGAATTTCATTAATCACAAAAATACACCTATTTGCTCTCGGTATCATTCCATAATGAATAACTCTGTCGTCTGCATAACTCAGTTTTAAGTTAGCTGCTTTTATTGGGTCAATGTCTCCAATCAAATCTGCTACAGTAACATCTGGAGTTGCTAGTTTTTCGAAAAATCTTTCATCTCTGTGCATCCAACTAATGGGTGTTTTATCTCCTTTTTCTGCAATTAGCTCTTGCGCAAATCTTGAAATTGGACTCAAAGGATCGTCATTAATATCAGAACCTGTAACAATTGGAATATATTCATCCAATAATTCAGTCATTTTTCTTGCTAGCCTTGTTTTGGCTTGTCCTCTTAATCCTAATAAATTAATGTTATGACGAGAAAGGATTGCTCTTTCTAATTCTGGAATTACAGTTTTTTCAAATCCGTGAACGCCTTCAAAAGTTGTTTCTCCTTTTTGTATTTTCTCTCTCAGGTTGTTTCTCAATTCATCTTTAATTGATTTTGATTTATACCCCGATTTCTTTAATTCTCCTAATGTTTTAATCTTATTCATTCTATGTTATAAATGTTGTTTGTTCTTTTCTAAGTATACTTTTTATTTCCAGCTTTATTCCTCTCACTATTTTTCGAGCTCAGAATTTAGTTCTGTTTAATTTCAATCCGAACCCTTCGATACTTTCTAATTTGTTGGAAAATATCGAAGGGTGGCTTCTCGTAACTCTACTTTATTCTTTTCTTCCTATTCGTTTCGTAATCCTCAAAAATCATCTCTCCCAATCCTCTTAATCCTGTATAAAAAGCTTTTCCTTGATTTGCTTTGGTGAAATTCTCAACAAATTGTTGCAGGTAAGGATCTTGAGCAATCATAAATGTAGTAATAGGAATCTTTAATTTTCTTGCTTGTCGGGCTTGCGTGTAACATTTTCCCACAATATAGGGATCCAATCCATTACTATTCATGTAATATTGACCATCTGGCTCAATCACGCAACTTGGCTTTCCATCCGTAATCATGAAAATCTGCTTGTTGGTATTTCTCTTTCTTCTCAAAATATCCATTGCCAGCTGCAATCCAGCCACAGTATTCGTGTGATACGGTCCAACTTTTAAATAAGGTAAATCAGCAATTTTTATTGCCCAAGCGTCATTTCCAAACACCAAAATATCTAGAGAATCTTTTGGATAACGCGTAGTAATTAGTTCAGAAAGTGCCATGGCTACCTTCTTGGCAGGAGTAATTCTGTCTTCTCCGTACAAAATCATACTGTGACTAATGTCAATCATTAATACGGTACTCATTTGTGCTTTAAACTGAGTTTCTTCCACCACCAAATCCCGCTCGGTAAGTTGAAAATCTCCCATTCCATTATTGATTTGTGCATTTTTAAGACTCTCTGTCAAAGATATTTTCTCTATTCCATCTCCAAATCTAAACTCACGTAATTCTCCAGTGTGTTCATCACCGTCTCCTCTGTGTTTTGATTTGTGATCTCCCGAAGCACTTTTTTTAATGTTTCCAAAAATCTGTTCCAAAGCTTTTTGGCGAATTAATCTTTCTGTTTTTGCAGTGATTACTGGTGCACCTTTTCCATCCTCATCCAATACTTCTCTTATAAAGCCTTTGTTTTTTAGGTCTTCAATAAAATCTTCAATCGTATAATCTTTGGTAGTTAGTTCATATTCCTTGTCCAATTCTCTCAGCCAAGAAATGGCTTCATCAAAATCCCCAGAAGTATGAACGATAAGTTCTTTGAAAACATCAAACAACCTATCAAAAGGGGAAAGGTTTGGTGCTTCGTATTTCGTAAAATAAAAACCTGTTCTTGTAGTTTTGCTCATATAGTTTTAAGTAGCTAATTGCTACACCTAATTTAAAACAAATTAGAATTAGAAGTCTATTAATTTATAGTTTAAATATAAAAAAAGCCGATATTAATTGATATCGGCTTTTTAACTTAATATTAAGTTAGCTTATTTGGTTTTAAAGTATATTTTATCACCATCAGAATCTTTAATCCACATTTCATCATTGGTTAATCTTAGGATCTCATCTGAAGTTACTTCACCATCATCAACATCAGTCAATGAAATTTTCTTTTTGCTATCAGTTAATTCCCATGTGTATTTTGTAGTTGAAGTTGTTCCTAAAAAAGTCCAACTTGCTTCCATTGTTCCATCTTTTTCAAACTTGTATACTGGACTTTCATCTGCTGTAAAAGTAGTCTCATCTCCATCTGAGTCAATAGTTTTTTCAATAATCCATTCACCTGCAATTCTTGCTTTTTTAGATCTTAAAGAAATTCCTGGTCCATCTTCATACTTACAAGAAGTAGATCCGAATATTAAAGCTAAGGCTAATAAAAGAGTAGTTAATTTTAATGTTTTCATGTTATTACGTTTTTTTTTTAATATAAGAATTTTTTAACAACTATTATACCATTAGATTTATTTTACTCACTAATTTTAAGCGTCAATAGCCTCATTAATTCTTTCGTTAATCTCCTCAATAGTTCCCAATCCATTTACCCCAATAAATTTATCTTGGTTTGAATAAAAATCTTTTAACGGAGCAGTTTCTTTGTTGTATACAGCCATTCTGTTTCTAATAATAGATTCATCTTGGTCGTCTTTTCTTTGAGATTCTTGTCCTCTTAGTAACAATCTTTTTACCAATTCATCTTCCTCTACTTCAAGAGCAATCATAGAATTTATTTGAGAACCTTTCTTACTCAATAATTCGTCAAGAGCAATAGCTTGGTCAGTAGTTCTTGGAAAACCATCAAAAATATAACCTTTAGAATTGTTTGATTCATCCAGTTTGTTTTCAATCATTTTTATTACCAATTCATCAGGAACAAGATTTCCTGCTTCCATGTATTCTTTGGCTTTTTTACCAAGAGCTGTATCGTTTTTCATGTGAAAACGGAACATATCACCCGTAGACAGATGAGTTAAATTGTATTTTGCTTGAATCAATTCTGATTGAGTTCCTTTTCCTGCTCCCGGAGGGCCAAATAAAATTATGTTATGCATTGTATTTTCTTTGATAATATATATTTCATCTAAATTTCGTCCAATTTCGTCATAATCTAAACCATATCCAACTAAAAACTCATTTCCTACTTCAAATCCTACGTAGTCTATTGGGTAATATTTTGTGTATGCTTTTGGTTTAAATAAAAGTGTCGCCACTTTTAAGCTTTTTGGATTATTCGAAGATAAATCTTTAAAGATGTTTTCAAGAGTAATTCCTGTGTCTACAATATCTTCCACGATAATAACATCGGTATTGTTAATGTCTTTATCCAATCCCAGTACTTTTTTTACGTTTCCTGTGGTTTCGGTTCCTTTATAAGAAGAAACTCTCAAGAACGCAACTTCACACTCAATGTCAAGTTGTTTTAGTAAGTCTGAGAAAAAAAGGATGGATCCATTCAAGATTCCTACCAAAAGAGGTTTCTTGCCTTGGTAATCTTTGTTGATTTGCCTCGCAACTCTAGAGATTTCATTTTCGATTTTTTCTTTACTTATAAAAGGCGAAAATGACTTGTCGTGAAGTTTAATTATTTTATCCATTTTCAAAGTTAAAAAATTAATAAAGAATTGATAATTCTATTTAACTATTTATTTAGATTTTTAACATTTGTATGTAACAATTGTATAAAAAATCACTCTTGGTTTTTACTTTTATCATAAAATAATTTACGATATTTGTGGTGTAAAAAAACGAACACTTTGGAACACACAAATATAAGTCATTTAGGTTATTTTTTAGTTTATCTATCCTTTGTAGCCGCCCTATTTTCATCAGTTTCTTATTTTATTTCATCAAGAAATAAATCTGATTTAGCTCTTTCTTCTCTTTGGAAAAGATCAGGAAGAATTAGTTTCTATGTTCATGCTACTTCATTAATTGGTGTAGTTACTCTGCTGTATGTTTTAATTTATGGACATTTTTACGAATTTCATTACGTTTGGAAATACTCTAATGACTCCATGCCTCTTAGGTATTTGGTATCTTGTTTTTGGGGAGGGCAAGAAGGAAGTTTCTTACTTTGGATGTTCTGGAATGTAGTAATTGGACTTATTCTTACCAAAACGGCTAAGAAATGGGAAAGCTCAGTTATGTCAGTATTTGTATTGTCTCAGGTCTTTTTAACAACTATGCTGTTGGGGATTTATGTATTTGATTTTAAAATTGGAAATAATGTATTTTTATTAACTAGGAATTTAGAAGAGAACTTAGGATTGCCTTGGACAGAAATGGCTGATTATATGACTAAAATTCCACTTTTTAAAGACGGACAAGGGTTAAACCCATTATTACAAAACTATTGGATGACGATTCATCCACCTACTTTGTTTTTAGGATTTGCATTGACTGCAGTACCATTTTCTTATGCCATTGCTTCTTTATTGGAAAACAAATGGAACGAATGGATAAAACCAGCACTTTCTTGGACTTTTGTAGGAGTTGGAGTGTTAGGAGTTGGAATCCTTATGGGAGGAATGTGGGCCTATGAATCACTTAGTTTTGGTGGTTTCTGGGCTTGGGATCCAGTAGAAAATGTTTCTTATATTCCTTGGTTAACTTTTGTAGGTGCAGGGCATTTAATGTTGGTCAACCAAAGAAAAAACAGCTCTTTATTTTTTACTTTTATTCTTACATTTTTATCCTTTATTTTAGTCCTTTATTCTACATTCCTTACCAAAAGTGGTGTGTTGGGAGACAGTTCGGTTCACTCATTTACAGACAATGGAATGCTTGGACAATTGTTAGTTTATATCCTTTTCTTTGTCTGGTTATCAGTATTTATGATGCTAAAAGGTAAACAACACAAATTGATGTTTACCGTACTTTCAGTATTTTTATTTGTCATGTCACTGCTTACTTCAGATCAAGAAGTATTAGGAATACCACCTTCAGGAATTATATTTATTTTGGGAACAATTGTAACAATAACCTTTTTGGTTATTGCTTCGGCTAAATATTTTCCAAAAACTAAGACTGAAGATTCTTTGTGGAGTCGCGAGTTTTGGATGTTTATGGGAAGTTTATTTTTATTATTAGCTTGTGCGCAAATATTTTGGAGAAACTCATACCCAGTTTGGAATATGTTGTTTGGAAGTAATGACGCAGGACCAGAGAATGTCATGCAATATTACAATGTGAGTCAAGGAGCTTTTGCAGTGTTTGTTTCCTTTTTTGTTGGTTTTGGTCAGTATTTGAGATATAAAGGACAAGCTTTTTCTGTTTTCTTTAAGAAAATTGCTCTTTCATTATTTGTATCAATCGCTTTGACAGTAATTAGTTTGTTTGTTTTCAAATTCAGTGAGGGTGATTTTTCTAACACTGAAACTACTGTTTACACAGCTTTACTATTTACTTCTATTTATGCAGTAATTGGAAATTTAGATTATTTCATTCGTTTTCTGAAAGGAAAATTAAATTTTGCAGGATCTTCTATCGCTCACATAGGATTTGGATTAATCTTGTTTGGAGCATTAATTTCCAATTCCCAAAGTAAAAAATTATCACACAACCAAGGAGGTAAATTTGATTTGACATCCTTAAGTGAAACGTTTAAAAACAATGAAGACGTTCAGATAACCTTGGGTGATACCAATTATATGCGAGAGTATTTTGTAGCTTACAGAAGCCGAAAGCAAGAAGGAATAAACATCTATTACGAAGTAGATTATTTTGAACCGATTCCAGTTTCTTACGAAAAAGGAGAAGTAGTTGCTTACAATGGAGCTTTCTTTGAAGCAAAAGAATCACATTCCGTTTCTCAAGATTTATTTTTAGATAACATTAAATTATGGAAACCGGCAAATGAGTTGGATACAAATGCAAATGAATGGGTAAGCCACACTGTTGGAGATAAATTATTTACTTTAAATCCTTTTGTACAAATCAATGAAAAATTTGGAAACGTAGCAGAGCCTTCTACTAAGCATTTCTTGGGACATGATGTTTTTTCTCACATTAAATACCCAGATCCAGGAATATTTGAAGGTGTAAATAATGGGTTAATGCCTTACGAAAATTACATTGCTGAAGTGGGAGATTCTATTGTTACAACCTTTGGATTGGTTAAAGTAAACTCTTTCAAAGATACTTTGTATAAAGGAAGAGACCAGGTAGGGATCATTAATTTAACAATAAAAGATTACCAAAAAAGATTGCCAGATGCGAATCATGATTTATTTTATTTAATAAAAAGTGACTCTAGCTTGTATCCGTTAAATTCTATAGACGACAAGGAATTTGGGATGAAAATTTCCTTGATGAATGTTGGTGTCAATAATTTGAACGAGAGTTCTATAGCTCAACCTAAAAAAATCTCTTTAGATATAACAGGTGACGAGTTTATCATCATGCAAGCCAAAACATTTCCTCTTATCAATGTCTTGTGGTTAGGAGTTGTTTTGATGTTAATAGGTTCGTTAATGGCTGCTTTCTTTAGGTTTAAAAGATCTAAGTAATTAGTTGTTTTAATTAAGGAATCAGTTCATTTCCTCTCTTTCTCATTGTTATCCCAAATTTAGTTCGGGATTATAATGAGTATTACAAAAGTTAGCAAGCATTGTTCAATTGTGAAATTTCAATGAATAAAGATTCCGAAATAAATTCGGAATGACCTCAATTTTAGTTAATTTTAGATTAATTAAAACTGCTAAGAATTTACTTTTAATTTTTTAAATGCTAAAAAAAATAACTCTCATAGGTTCAGGAAATGTGGCTCATAACTTAGGACATGCTTTTGTTGATAAAGGTTTTGAAATAGTAGAAGTTTATAGCAGAACGACTAAAAATGCAAAACAATTGGCAGAAAAATTAACTGCTAATTACACTTCAGATTTATCTAAATTAAACGTTATAAGTGATTTGTATGTGATTGCATCTAGGGATGATGCAATTGAAAAAATTGCAGAACAACTTAACTTAGAAAACAAATTAATAGTACATACATCGGGAAGTGTGGGGATTGAGGTTTTACAAAAAGCCTCTATTAATTACGGGAGTTTTTACCCGTTACAAACCTTTACGAAATCTCATTTGGCAGATATTTCTCAAATTCCATTTTGTATAGAAGGAAATACGGAAGAGAATAAACACAATTTGATTGAATTAGCAAATAAGCTTAGTAATAATGTGATAGAGATTGATTCTGTGCAAAGACAAAAATTACATTTAGCGGCTGTATTTACTTCCAATTTTGCTAATTATATGCAAGTCATAGCACAAGATGTTTGTGAAGAACAAGAGGTAGATTTTGATTTATTGAAACCTTTGATAAAAGAAGTATATGAGAAAAATTCAAGGAGTAAAGCAGAAAATAACCAAACCGGTCCAGCAAAAAGAGAAGATGAATTCACCATGCAGAAGCATTTGGACTTAATGAAAAACGACAAAGAGAAACAAGAATTATATTCCTTGATTTCTTCAATGATTATAAAAAGATTTAAAAAATGACAAAACTAAGCTACAAACAAAAACTAAACGAAATAGAAGCTGTATTTCTAGACGTGGACGGAGTAATTACGGATGGACAATTAATTATGCATCCTTCTGGAGAGTTTTTGAGGAACATGAGTACTCGCGATGGTTATGCTATGAAAAAAACTGCAAACAGTGGAGTTCATGTCTTTATTATTTCTGGAGGAAGTTCTGAAAGTATGAAGAAAAGGCTAGAGTTTTTGGATGCAACCGAAGTTCACATGGGAGTGAAAAACAAAGTAGAGGTTTTGAATACAATTCTGAAAAAATATAACTTATCCAATAATCAAGCTTTGTATATGGGGGATGATATTCCTGATTATGCGGTAATGCAAGAAGTAGGAATTTCTGCTTGTCCCAAAGATGCTTGTACCGAGATTTTGAATATTGCCGATTATGTTTCTCATAAAAAAGGAGGACACGGTGCTGTAAGAGACGTATTGGAACAATTATTAAAAATAAAGGGAAAATGGATGGATGAATTCACTACTCAAGCCAATTGATTTCAAAAAATTAGTCTACCCAAAGTTGAATAACATGAATTATAAGTTAAGTACAAGCAACAGAGAACAACATTATTTGAATATCGAATTCAAAGCGAAAGTAGAGGGTGATATTACTACTGTTCAATTACCAGCTTGGCGTCCTGGAAGGTATGATTCTGGAAATTTCGCTAAAAACATTCAACAATTTACGGTAGAAGATCAAAATGGGAAAAAGCTAGAATTTGATAAGGTAACCAAAGACAGTTGGGAGGTAAAGACCAAAAATACTAAGGAAATAATAATTACATATAATTATTATTCTATCGATTTTAATTCTGGTTCTACTTATTTAGACGAAGAAGTATTGTATGTGAACCCTGTGAATTGCTTGGTGTACATTCCTTCTCAAATAAACGAGGAATGTACAGTTGAGATTCCGAAAGGAAAAGGAGAACAAATAGCTTGTGGATTGCCACTTAAATCAGGAAAAATAAAAACGAATGATTTTCATGAATTAGCTGACACCCCTTTTTTAGTAAGTACTAATTTGCAGAGTAAAACCTACGAAAGCAAGGGAGTGAAATTTTATGTGTGGTTTTATGGCGAATGTAAGCCAGAGTGGAAAAAAGTAATCACAGATTTTAAAAAATATACGGATTATCAAATCAAATTATTTGGAGGTTTTCCTGTTGAAGAATACCATTTTATTAATATCATTAAACCTATAAAAGCTTATCATGGAGTAGAACACACAACCTCTACGGTAATTACTTTGGGTCCAAGTTATGATGTGATGGGCGAAAAGTATGTAGATTTATTGGGAGTGAGTTCACACGAATTGTACCACACTTGGAATATAAAATCTATTCGTCCAAGCGAAATGAATCCTTACGATTATACCACTGAGAATTATTCTAAGTTGGGTTATGTTGCTGAAGGTGTAACAACTTACATGGGAGATTTAATTTTATTTGAAAGTGGAGTTTTTGATAAGGAGCAATACATCAATGAGATTAATCAATATTTAAAAAAACATTATAGTAACGGAGGAAGGTTAAATAAATCGGTAGCAGATTCTTCTTACGATACTTGGCTAGATGGATATGAAATTGGGGTTCCAGACAGAAAATCATCCATTTATGTGGAAGGTGCTTTGGTTTCATTCATGATAGATATGAAAACTCGTGAGGCAACCAAAGGGAAGAAAAATTTACATACGATTATGAAATTAATGTATGACAGATTTGGTAAAAAAGGAATTGGCTATACAGAAAAAGACTACCAAAACTTGATAGAAGAGGAGAGTGGAATTTCGTTTATATCCTTTTTCAATTCATACATTTGGGGAACCAAGGATTTTACAAAAGAATTAAAAAAGTGCTTAAAATTTGCAGGATTTGAATTGCAAAAAAGTAGTTCTAAGCTTTCAACAGAAAGAAGAGGAATGATTGTGGTGCCAGTAAAAGAAGGAGCAAAAATTGTTCATGTACAAAAAGATTCAACTAGTTATGAAGCAGGTTTATCGCGTGGAGATGTTATCAGAACTGTAAATGGATATCCTATAAAACAAGACTTGGACAATTGGCTGCAATATTTTGAAGGAGAGAAAGTAGAACTACAAGTAAACAGAAACAACAAATTGAAATCTGTTACTTTAAAAAAATCTAACTCTTTTCAGTTTTGGGAACATTTGGTTAAATAAAGTGGGTTGTTTCACTTTTTGGTTACTTTTTTATCAGTACTTTAAACGACCAGTTAATTACTTAAAGTATTAAATTATAAGTCTAATTTTTGAAAATGAGAAAAATAATTCAGTTCTTATCAGTTTCTATTTTTATAATAGTTCAGTTTTCGTGTAACTCTTCTTCCGACAAAAAGGAAAAGGTAAAAGAAATACAAATACCTTTAGAAGAGATTATAGATGAGAATAAAAAAGAGATTTTTGGTTTGTTGAATCAAGCAATCTTTAATAATTCATCTGATTTATTTCCAGATTCAACAACACTTACTTCTTTGGTTAAGCAATTATACAGTTCTGAAAAAGCATTGTGGTGTGATACTTCCATCTTAAATTCTACAGCAATTAATTTCTTGAAAATTGTAACAGACGCAAGTTTTTATGGTTTGGATTCCAATTTATACAACTTACAAGAGTTAAAGAATCTTAACGATACTCTACTTCGTGTGCCAGGAAATAAAACTCTTTTGGCAAAAGCAGAATGGGAGTTTTCTAAATCGAGTATTTCATTTTTTACTCACCTTAAATATGGGTTTATCAATCACGATATTTCTGATTCTTTGTACTATCAACTAAAGGTTGATTCCTTAAAACAAGAAGATGTAGAACAGATAATAAAATCAATAGAAAACAATGAATTACCCTCAGGAATAGAAAGTTTAGAGCCTTCTTTTTACGAGTACAAAAACCTTATAAATTCTTGGAAAATTTTTCTTCAAAACAGAACAATTTCTAGTACAAGAATTGATGTTGAATCTTTGAAAGTAGATTCTTTTGATACTTATATAAAAACAAAAGAAGCCTTAATCCTTTATGGATATTTGGACACCAACCTAGTAAAAACAGACAGTGGATGGATAGCTGTTTTGAAGCAGTTTCAGTTGGATCATGGATTGAAAGAAGACGGAAGAGTTGGCGGAGCATCTGCTCATGCATTATCGCGAAGTAATGAAGATAGGTGGCTATCGGTTATGTCTTCCTTAGAAACGTTAAAATGGAAAAAGAGAGAGGCAAAATTTTTGATTTATGCAAACATTCCTTCTTATACTCTTAAAGTGGTAGAAAATAATGAAATAAAAGAGCAATACAAAACTATTGTTGGGCGAACAATAACCAGAACGCCAGTATTTGAAGCAAAAATGACTTATTTAATTGTGAATCCTTATTGGCATATTCCTAACAGTATTTCTAGTAAGGAAATTTTACCAAAATTGAAAAAGGATTCTACTCATGCGAGTAAAAAAGGATATAAGATTTTGGATAAAAACAAAAAAGTTGTAGATCCAAAAATGATTAATTGGAGTAAAGTGACACAAAGTTCATTCAATTATAAGATTTCACAAGTTAGGAGTGGAGGAACAGCTTTAGGGAAAGTGAAATTTATTTTTGCTAATAAGCACAGTATTTATTTTCACGACACACCCTCAAAGAAGTTGTTTAAGAATGATATAAGAGCATATAGTCACGGATGTGTAAGAGTTCAGAATCCTTTGAATTTAGCAGCTTATATTCTTCATAAGCAAGATTCTACAATGACTATAGATTCTGTAATTAACTCAGCTAAGACTGGAGTTCAAAAACGATTTGATATTGTCGAAGAAATCAAAGTGAATATTTCTTATCACTCAGCTGAGGGAACAAATGATGGAAGAATGAAATTTTATAGAGATATTTACAGAAAGGAAACGGATCTTAAAAATGAGATTAAGAAAATTGTTCAAGAAAATCAGTATAGAACGAATCAATAAATTCATTTGTTCTTATCAATTTCGATTTCCTAGAATAACTCTTGTCTTTCCCGTAAATAAATAAACAACTTCCGTTCTTTATTTTATCTACAATCGTTTTATAATTAGCATGAGGTAGAGCTGGGCAACCGAAGCTTCTTCCCAATACATTTCCATTTTTTTGTAAAAATTCTTCCGTAGCATAATCTGCAGAATGAATAACAACACCTCTTTCAAACGCATTGCTGTTTGAGTATTCTAACCCATGAAGTTTTAATGAATAACTGTATTTACCGTCATAAATTAATCCTGTGGTATAAAACCCAAGGCTACTCATTCTTGATTTCGATTCGTTAGAAAACTTTTTTGCCATTAATTGACCCGTATTTTTTCCGTGAGCAATTACCGTTTGAAACTCTATTGTTTTACTTTCCATGTCTATAATAAAACACCTTTGTTTATTACTCGCTTTAGTAAAATCGATTAAAGTTAAATACTTTGTATTGTTAAGTTTTTCTCCATTTTTTAGTGCGTAATAACCTTTAAGTCCTTTTTTAAATAAGGTGTAATCTAGTTCTTTATTATCAAAACAATCATAAAAAGATTCTGCATAAGTTTCAAAAGCCATTAATTTGGTGGCAGTAGAAATTAAAGAATTTTCAGTTTCTCTTTTATTTTTTTCTATTGTTTCAGGAATAGCTTCTATGATAGTGCTATTAATAAAAAGTAGAAAAAGAGGTAATAAAAGGATTCGCTTCATTGGCGTGAACTAATTTAAAAATTAAAGTACAAAGGTACTACATGTTTGTTGAACTTTCAACACTTCCTTATTCAACTGTAGATTTTAATTTTTTACTAAAAGAAAGAAGGGCAAAAAGAGTAAAGAAACTAAAGTTGACTATTCCTTTCATCTTTTTTATATTATATTGTGCAACTCTGTTACAAAGACGTAAACCCTTTTAATTAATGCAACACCGTTGTAATAAATTATGAATAACTTATTAAAGAATAAAAAGATTAGCGAAACTCCTTTTAGGTTAGAGGTTTTATCCATTTTTAATAATTACAAAAATGCGATTCCTTTATCTGTAATAGAAAAGGATTTGAAATCTTATAACCGAATTACTTTGTACAGAACTATTAAAGTGTTTTTGGGTAAGGGAATTATTCACGAGATAACAATTAGCGGAGAAGATTCCAACTATGCAATTTGTGAAGAAGATTGTGGAACCAATACTCATACCCACAATCACAATCACATTCATTTTAAGTGTAACAATTGTGGAATAATAACGTGTGTAGAGCTAGAAAAATACCCAAAAATAAGTTTGCCTAATTATAAAATAAATCAGCTAGAAATACAAGCCTCAGGGGTTTGTAGCACGTGTAATCAATAATTACGACAGGTTATTAATAAAAAGTAATGTATAAATTAGGGCAAAAAAGAGAAACAGAAAGTTCATTCCGTAGCTTCCAATTTTGAAAATAGTTTTCTGAGGAATTTGATACATGGGGTAATAAGCAAACTGTGTTATTACTTTTCCTAACCAATACATTGCAATTAATCCTGTGAGTGCGATTGCCAAGTTCGAATGATTTTTTAAATCTTCGGGAATGAGAATAGCGATTAATCCAAATGAAAAATTGAGTGCAATAATATAACGACCATAGGTTTTTACAATCTCTTGATTAAGCGGTTTCAACTGTTTCATGTCTTCATACCAATCGAAAACAGTGTGGCGGATGTATGGATAAATCAAAGCAGTAAAAATTTGTCCAATTCCTCCTGCAATTATCATCCAAGTTGGGATATTGATTTCCATAAAGTATTTTTAGTCTATACAAGTTATATAAAATATGCGCATGTGAAATAAAATAGTTATAATTTTATAAGGTATATGAAAGCAAAGAGTAATAAAATTTAAAGATGCTTTATTAAATTAAATTAAATAACATGAAAACATTATTAATAACTATAGGAGTTTTAGCTGTTCTATTTGTCCTCGTTCAATCCTTTTTTATGAGTGCACAATCCGGAATAGAAAAATACCCTTATGAGGTTGTAAAAACTTACGATTCTTTTGAAGTTAGAGATTATAAATCAACTCTTTTTACCTCAGTTAAACTTGGAACTAATGAATACAGAAAAGCATCCAGTCAAGGTTTTTCTATATTAGCGGGCTACATATTTGGAGGAAACGACAGAAATGAGAAAATTGCAATGACTTCACCAGTAGCTATGTCGTTGGGAGATTCTATGGTAATGATGTTTATGGTTCCTGAAGGTTACAACAAAGAAAATTTACCAAAACCAAATCAAGCTTCCATCCAGATAAAAGAAGAACCGGCAAAAACTGTGGCAGCTATTACTTTTGGAGGTTGGGCAAACTCAGAGAAAATAGAATCTTATAAGGCTAAATTAATAGAATCGTTAGAAAAGGAAGGAATACAATATACCAACCGATTTTTCTTTTTGGGTTATAATGCTCCTTATGAAACAGTCAATAGAAAAAACGAAGTAATAGTTGAGTTGGAAGACTACAAATAGGTTAACACTATTAAATAAAGAATAAATTTATGAAAAAAGCATACATAGCAGGAGGTTGTTTTTGGGGAATGGAAGACTTATTTAGAGTAAGACCCGGAGTTACCAATACTGAAGTAGGTTATATTGGAGGAGATAATGAAAATCCATCCTACAAATATCACCCAGGCCATGCCGAGGGAATAGAATTAACTTATGACGAAACAGAAACAAGTTTTAGAGAACTGTTAGATTATTTTTTCAGGATTCATAACCCTACCACAGTCGACCAACAAGGAAACGACAGAGGGTCGAGTTACCGTTCGGCAATTTTTATACAAAACGCAGAAGAAAGAGAAATTTCAGAAGCAGTCATAAAAATTGTAGATGAATCAGGTAGGTGGAATGGAAAAGCAGTTACTACGCTGGAGCCAATTGCTAAATTTTGGCCAGCAGAACCTGAGCACCAAGATTATTTGGTTTGTAATCCAAATGGTTATACTTGCCATTTTGAACGATTTGATAGTTTTATTTAAGACAATAATTGCTCAAAAAAACCACCTATTTCTAATTCTCTGTCTATAAGATGAATTTCATAGATCCAATACCTTTCCTCTCCATTTATATCTTTATCAGACATTAACTGATTGTTATTGGGATGAATGTAATTTTTTTCATCTTCACCCAAAATTGTTTCATGAGGAAAATTTCCAATCAGATGTCCGCAGTGATGGTTTCCATATTTCCAACCGTATTTTTCTGCAAGCTTTTTGGTGTAGTGATAAAAATCAGCTCCAGTCAATTTTGCTTTATTTAAATCAAAGTATTCTTTTCCCTCTTTCCAAGCCAGTTCTACATCTTGTTTTAGTTTCAGCTTTTTGTCATTGTTTCCAACCACATAAGTTTTACCCACATCTGCTTCCCAGTCGTCAAACACAGGACCAAAATCAAAAAACAAGATGTCATCTTTTTGGATAGTTAAATTAACAGGGTTTTCCTTGTAAGGGAGAAGCGTATTTTTTCCTGACCTCACAATGCGTTTATGCCAAAACTTTTTAATCCCAAATAATTCAAAAGCTAAGTTAAAAACTTCCTTATTTAATTCACTTTCTGTTTTTCCTATAGTTACAATATTTCTATTCTCAATTTCTTGAAATAGAACTTCTGCTTTTCTTTCTGCTTCTATTAAGTTGGTTAAGGCTGTCGTCATTATATACTATTTACAAATTGTAAAAACACTTTTTTGTGCAGTTCCAAATCCATGTTAGCAGAAAGAGCTACACGAGCAATGTAATCTTTGTCTCCCTCTTTGGTTGTTCCTTGAGTAGAAGTTGCAGGAATAGTCCAATAACACCCTTTAAGCTGGCCGTAACTCACACAATACTTACTCTCGTTAGGAATTTCTGTAATCATCAAATTAATTAACCTGTGATTCAATTCTCTTTTTACGGTTTCTTTTTCTTTAGCAGTATCTCCTGTCGTAGGAAGATCTAGTGAAAATACAGAAGGAGTAAAACCTTGTTGGGCTAATTCTTCGGATACAAAATTGATTTTTGCTTCTGGCAATACATCTTGAATAAAATCGACAAATTCACGTGTGTTTTTATAAGCCTCCTCAATTCTTTGATTCATAGAAGGCAATTGTTTCGCCAATATTTCATATTGAAGAGCTGTTGCTTCATTGTCGCAAAGGGATAAATGCAATTCTATTTTATTTATCAAAGCTTCGGCTTTTTTATTTGCTACGCAATACCCTGCGGTACAGTTTCCACCACTAGGAAACTTAGATCCACTTGCATAAGAAATAGTTCTCACTGTTGAGAGTATTTCTCCTTCGCCTAAAAAGTGAATGTTAGGACAAAATGTTTGATCCAAAATAAATACTGGGTCAATAGCAGTTTCGCCATTTGCAGTTTTACGCACTTTACCCAAAACCTCT
>Ga0115006_10000556_pt1 | contig 20711 bp, 3 predicted proteins | sample ArcOceMetagenome_3_FD_88943 | JGI IMG/M metagenome (GOLD analysis project Ga0115006, IMG submission 88943) | Marine eukaryotic phytoplankton communities from Arctic Ocean - Arctic Ocean- Svalbard ARC20M Metagenome | ecosystem: Environmental > Aquatic > Marine > Oceanic | place: Arctic Ocean...
ACAATATGCTAACCCCCCCTACTCGTCGCTTCGCTCCTCGCCCCACTTAACGCAGAGCCTCCTGAGCCAGGGAAGACCCACCGTCCTCGAAAAGTTCGGGGAGCTCAAGTCAATCACAGAGGACTTGAAAAAGAAAAACGACGCCGCAGTAATGATTCAGAACTGCTGGCGTGGCTGGATTGCCTGGATGAAGGGACCTGTGGCTATGGATAGGGCGATCAAGGCGCGCAATCTCAACAAACAGGCCGCCACGACGATCCAGGCTAGGTTTAGAGGACGGATGGGCAGGCGCAGGGCCGAAAAACAAAGGATCCACGTTTGGAAGCAAACCTACTTGGCTGTGCACTGTCAGCGCATCACAAGGGGTTTCCTCGGAAGGATCCACTTCTACTATCACAGAAAGAGGATCCGTATGATCAGAGCCAACGCTGCCACGAGGCTTCAAGCCGCATGGCAGGGGAGGATCGGAAGGGCCAGGTGAGGCTGAGCGAGGAGCGAAGGACGGCTGGAGCGAAGCGACAGCAAAAGCATTCTACCGCCTTCCTACACAACTAACAACATTCAACTCGCCGCTTCGCTCATCGCAGGTTCCGCGCTGCACAGAAGGAAAAATTACGGCAGGATTCTGCCACAAAAATCAACACAATGGTACTTGGATACTTGGGACGGTGCAGGTTCCGTCACGAGCTGATAAAAATCAAGGGCGAATTTTGCGTCGTCTTGATACAGTCAATCGGTAGGATGCACATCGTACGGACAAAACTCGACTTTTACGTCCAGGAAAGGAGAAAGTGGGACGCTCAGCGTCCCATTAGTCGCGGTTTCAGGAGGTACAGGGGAATAAAACAGGGCAAGCTTCGAAAAATGCTTGTCGAGAGCGGCTACTGCGCAATGGATCCGTCGCAGAAAGCTTCGTGTTACTTCGAGTACACTGGCCAATTTTTATGTGAGAGGTCGCTGGTCAAGGCGATTGAGCTTTTGGAGGAGAGGGGAGAGAACTGGAAGTTCGATCCTCCCGGCTCCAAGATGCGCAATCTTCTTGGTCAAATCCACGACCTGACCTTCTTCGTCTCAAGGGAGGAGAAGGGCAACTATGACAAGGAGCGAGTGGGCTATGTCAAGGACGAAATCGCCGCCAAGGCTGCCATCAAACTGGAGGAGGACGCCCTAGACACTCTAATCAAGCAGCAAGAGAAGTGCACGAACGAATTACAGAAGAAAGCCCTGCAAGGAATCATAAGCCGCCGAAAGGTCAACCTTAAGGTTCACACCGACGAGCTACTAGTGGCTCGTGCTGAAATCAGGAGGGTCATGCCTTTCCTTAAGTTCCAGGTATGGAAGGAGGAGGTCGATCCTCGCAAGGGCAAGGGTTCGTACTACATCAATCGGTTCAGCGGGGAAGCAAGGCACACAGAACCCCCTTCATACTGGAGGGCGGTGAGCTGTGCCAAGTGCATTCAGAACTACTACAGAGCCTACAACGGCAGGCAGATCGCAGTTCACGGCGCATGTGAGGTGTACCCCGTTCTAGCTCCAAAGTTCGTTTGCTTCTTCGATCGCGGAGGGTCGATGAAAATGTCAAAAATAGCGGTCAGGGACTACCTTAACGACGGCAAGGGAATGATGAAGCGTCACATCATCAAAGCGTTCGAGCAGGTCGCGATCGAAGAGAAGAGCGCGAGAATAATACACCGCGTGTGCAAGAGATACAGAATCAAGGTCAAGATACAAAGGATTTCGAAGGAGGTTGAGGAAGTCCACAATAGAAACGTTTTGATCATGCAGCGCTGGTGGAGATGCGTGAGCATGAAGGTCGTGTTCGTAGGCGCTGTCAAGGCACAGCTCTGGCTCGAAGGGGCACTCAAGACGGAACGCAGGTACATCCTTGCCCTCGATTGTTGTGTTCCTGACGCCATCAAGCTTCAGGAAAAGCTTCAGGAGGCAAGGCAGCACGAGATCGAGGCCGCTGCATCAAAGAAGAGAATGATGGACCTCTATGCGACACAATATATCGACGACTATAGCGACATTGTCGAGGTCACCCAGGTAGCCGCGGCCAAGAAGAAAGAACTTGAGCACATCGACAAAATCCACGCCCAAACAAAGGCGGGGAAGGAGGAGGCAGAAGCGGTGCTCGAGGCTGGAAAAGCAAAAGAGGCCGAGGATACAGCGGAAGCTGCATCTTCGACTAACACAGCACAGCCCCAAGAGCCGCTAGTTATCCCACCCCTACCACCGCAAGAAGATACTTCACCAAGGCGCAAGAAGCGACCCGTCATTTACACACCCTCAAACTCGTCAGGTTCAGAAGGTGAGGAAGAGGACGACGGCGCATCTGACTCTGAGTCTTCATCTTCGTACTGGGAGTCGCCGAGAACCAAGCACGACAGGGTTTTCAAGGAGATGAATGATGCCAAGGACTGCTCAGGAATCCTCAAGTGGGTCCTTCCCTTCCTTGTTCCATGCGAATCGAACATTAGAGCCCTAGCCCCGGAAATGGGACAGCGCCAACTTCTCCAAATCGCTGAAGTCAGGTCGGCAATTTTGATGCAACGCTGCTGGCGCACCAGGGTGCAATTCAAAAAGGCACGGGATGAAATTCTTAGGAGAGTGCAGGAGCGAAGAAGGCTCGAGGCGGAGAGAATTGCTCTCGAGAACTACTCCGTGACGAGGATTGCCAGCTGTTACCGATGCCTGGTTGCCCGTCGCTTACTGCACATTTACGAAACATGCCGTATGCTCGCTGAGAGGCTTTCAGAGAATATCTGTGACGTTCCAAAAATTGTAGCGAAACACGACAGACTGTGGAATGAACACAAGGGTTTCTTGGGGCAGGTCTCTCTGGATGCTGGCGATTTGCTGAGGGCTATTTCGTGGAGCAGGCGACCCACCAGGCACCCTCTCGTCAACCAGGAGCTCAAAATGAAAACTTTCCCCGAATCTCAAAAGCTAGTACAGGGTACCGTCACGCTGGCGGCTAGGACTGCTAGGGCACCAATCAACGTACCCCCTCCCCCGCCTGATGCAGGCGTCAGAGTTCTGCACAGGGGCCCGGGAGGCATCGTTCCTATCCCTCTCATGAACGACAAAACAAATCTCTACAAGGGAATCGACGACGACGCCCACTTTTCAGACTGGGAAGGTCGCGCTCTCCCGCCCCTCACGCTCAAGCTTCAGCTCATCTCTGCCTACATCAAGCGTGACGCGAAGCCCATTACGTCTACGACGACGAAGAAGCTCAAGGGAGTGGCGAACATTGTAGGAAGGATGGGTAGGGACGTGAACGATATGAGAAAGAAGAGGATGGATGCTGAGGAAGAGGTCAAAGTGACAAACAAGGTGAAGGAGCACGAAACAACGAAGACAGTTCAAAATCTTTACGAAGAGGTTTCAGAGCAATTACTCAATAGGGTCGAAAAAGGATTTATTGCATGCGATGACAACGGGGACGGGGTCTTGTCGAGGAAAGAGGTCATTATGGCCGCCCTTTCCAACCCCGAGGTGCGAGAGCTTTTGCAGCTCCCACCCGTCTTCACATCCGAATTTGACGAGGTCTTTGATCGATTAGACGCAGACAAGAATGACGCGGTGTCATTCGAGGAGTTCCAGCACTTTTTCTTGCCATCATCAAAATCCGGTGTTGATGCCAAGTACGCGAGGATCAAGGCTGGCTTCGATTTGATGGACAAGAACGGGGACGGGAGCCTCACTCGCACAGAAATTTTGACTGCTCTTATGGGAGAACAAAGCATACGGGCTTTGCTCAACGTGGCAGACCCCGAGACTGATGAGTTCGAGGACATGTACAGGAAGATGGACACCGACAACAGCGGCGAAATTTCCTGGGTCGAGTTCCGTGGTTTCTTCTTTCCAGAATGGAACGACGAGGTGAAGCAGTCGTCGGATAAGCTTTACTTGATACAGAAATTGAAGGGAGGTGGGGCAAAAAAGAAGAAATTTGATGCCAGAGCTACCTTCAAAAGGGCCGTGAAGAAGACGACCGCCATTCGTCTCTTGTCTAGCATTAGCAATAAAGAGACAGAGATCGAGGTCGGAGGGGCTTCTCCGCAGGAACTTGTTACGGCGCTTCGCTTAAGCAGCTCTGGAGGGGCTGCTACAGAGCTTGTTGACCAGAAGTTGCATCCTTTCCTAAAGAGGGACCCTAGAGCCGGGGGAAAGGCGGTGCAGCTAACGGTACTGGAAAAAACGAGGGCAACGAAGCTAAGAAAGGCGGCAAAGAAGATAAAGGGAGCCAAGTTCATGTTGAACAAGGACGGAAGTTTGCAAGTTGTCGGTAAGGGAGGAGCAGTGGACAAGCCTAGTGTCAACGGGTTGCTTGGCAAGGAATACAGTGGGACTGCCGAGGTGTCCTTCTTAGAAGGACCCCTCGACGATGTTGTCGACGAGGAGCTTCTCGAGGAGGACGAAGAAGAAGAATTTGGGGAGGGCGGGTTAGGGCTTCTCTTGGAAATGTGTACCGCCAGCGACCTCGGCATGGCAGACAGTGGTTTCTTCTCCAAGGGAGCAAGCGATCCATACGTCGTCGTCATGGTTGGAGAGAAGACCGTGCACAAAACTGGAGTGGTTTATGACGACGTAAACCCTACTTGGGACCCCGTCGAACACCAAAGCAAGACAATTTTGAACATTCGAAGTGCCGACTATGGCGCTGTGACGCTCCACGCTTTCGACTACGACGCCCTTGGCGACGACGAGTTCCTGGGCATGTTGAAGCTAGACCCGAAGCAGTTGGAGAACCCGACAGAGGAGAGGGAGACCTTCCCTCTGGTCAGGAACCCTTCCCTAAGCAAGAAAAAAAATTCGCTTGTGCAGGGAACGCTCACCATCAGGCTGTCGCCAGCTACCGAGGAAGAGGTCCTTGCCCTCAAAAGCACTGAAGAGCGAAGCATGACTGGGAAGCCCAGGACCCCCGGTGGTTTTGCTTCATCTCTTTACAACCGTGCTAAGTCATCTGTGCCAATGTTCCGCTCCCAGACCGCGTCAATAGAACCCGATGATCTCCCTCCTCCCTGCCTTGACGTCACTAAGGACATTAGGGCCCATGTGAACTGGTGCAGCGGAGGTCAGGGAAGTGGACCGACCCCCCAAGCTATGTACTCGCAACCCAATCCCAACTGGGGCAACACTGCGCTCTTTTACCTCCCGATTCCCGAGAGGAAGGCGGCGTTCCAGAAGCACACGCCCCTGGAGATCCAGCTCAAGAGGGGAAGGGATTTGTACGGGAGTGTAACCATGACACACGCCGACATATTGTCGGCAATCGGGTGCACAACAGAATGGGATATCTTCGACAATGTCGAAGGAGGCTATGCATTCGACGTTGACATGCCCGTTGAGGAGAAGAAAAACCATGTTTCTGGCAGCGTTAGCTTGCTACTTAGCTTCGAGCCTCCTGCCAGGACTGAGGCACGCGAGATCGTAAAGGAAGTCACAAATGACATTATTGCTGACGTTCTAGCGTTGATTCCCCAGCTAGTTCCTAGAGTTGAGCTTCAAATTAACGCGATTCAGAACATCCACACGAAGAGGCCAAACGGCGACGAGTGGAAGCCCACCGTCCTAGTCCTCTGGAACCACTCAGAGTGTGGAAGGGCGAAGACGATCAAACTTAACCCGGTGGATCTGGTTGCAGAGGTCAAGCGCGCCTTCGACCTGATTGATGTTAACGGGGATGGGCAGCTTGACAGGATCGAGGTGGTTAATGGTGTTTTACAGAACGAGGAGGTTAGGACGCTGCTGAAGCTTCCTGCTGTGATCGACGACGCCTTCGACAAGAGGTTCGCGGAATTGGATAAGGAAAACAGCAAGTTCATCAGCTTTGACGTCTTTGCCGACCACTTCCTTCCCGCCTCTGCCAAAGCCCAGATGATTGAGGAGCAGGAGATGCGAGAACAGCACGCCCTGGAAGCGACGAACAACCTGACAACGAGTGACGAGAGCGATGGAAGCAGCGCAAGCGATTTCAGTATTGACGAGGATGAGGGACAAACTAGCTGTAGTCACGATCATTCGAAGAGGCCAAGCATCAAGGATGTGCAGCAGAACCCTGGAAAGTTCCAGAAGCACACTCACCAGCACGTCGACTATGAAGATGATCACAGTGAGGAGGAGAATAACGAAGGCCCTGCTGAATACGAGATTTCACCATCTGGACTCATTGCAAAGAAGAAGAAGAGCGTGTTCGACGCCAAATCGGACGTTCCATTCTGGGGGGAGGAGTTCTTTCCGCTTCCTGTGCCAGAGTATTGGCCACCAGGCCCTCAACTGGGCAAATACGACAGCCCCAAGAGGAACTTTGTTAGAAATTCTGGAAGCAACGATAAGGGCGGAAAGCTCGGGATGCCCATGGGGCTGCTTGAGGACGATACCGCGAACGTTCATCTTTGCATAGAGATTCACGATCTAGAAGGGAAGGCAGAAGAAGATGCGGGAGTGGCGACAAAGTTGGCCTCGACCATCATACCAATCCGCCAGATGTTCAGGCCGATCCAGACCAAGCTCGACTTCCCATTGGATATATCTGGCCCCAAGGGTTCAAGTTTGCTCGACGAGGATGCATTCATTCAGATAGAAATGTGCGCAAGAAGGGTAAAGGTCCCGAAATGGAAGACTCGACTTGGGGTGGTTGGGCAGCATGTCGTGGGTGACATCACGACTGCAGTCAACCGCATCCCTCAACCCCGCGCAGAATTAAAAATCATCGATGCCGTTGACATTCCGGAGCACGTGAAAGATCTCAAGTGCGTAATCTTGTGGGGTGACCGAAGCAGGAAGACGGGGCAGGTTGGAAGGGAGGTCAGGCAAGTCCCGATGAGTAATAGGCTGAGTAAGAAGGGCAAGATTGTTTGGGACCCAAGGTCACGTAACAAGAAGCTCTTCTTGCCGGTTGACGACCTCAGGAGGCAGGACCTTGAGATCCACGTTCACGGTGTCTTCCATGACGAGGAGGGGAAGGTGGACAACCAGCCCGTGTGCCTGGGCTACATCCAGCTCAACGGCGATACTCCATTCTTACAGCCCCGTCAATCAAATGACAGGGAAGGAAACCCTTCGACGGAAGTATTGTACTTTCCCCTCGTGCATTCTGTGGAGCACGCAACAAGTGGTGTGCTTAGGGTCATGCAGGGCCAGCTAGGCATCCAAATTAGGAGCTGTGAGGTTCCCAACGAGGTCAATAGGCAGCTGAAACCCCCCCAACCAACGCTCAAGGTCACAATCCACGACGCGACCAACGTCGCTCGTGCAGTGCCGTTTGGTTTCTCGAACCCCTACGTCAAGATATTCTGGTGCGGGGAGCTCGTGGCTAAGACATTGGTCGAGCACAAAACTTTGAATCCAGTTTGGCGTGAGGAGCAGTTCATCATGCCGCTTCCCTTCGACAAGGAGTACTTGAAGATGACTGGGAAGCTCCAGAAGGTTTACATGCTTGACCTGGAACTAAGAGTTGAAGTTTGGAGTCAGGGCAAGGTTAGAAGCCCCGACGACGAGGATGGGGTTAACGATAAGTTTCTCGGACAGGTTACCTTGGTTGGCAAGGATCTCAAGAGGATGCCTATGTACTACTATCCATTCGATCTTAAGCCAAGAACGACGAGCAGCGACCCGAGGGAAGCCATGTTCGTTCAGGGAACGATCGGTGTAGGCTTAGAGCTAGAGGAAATGGAGGTGGAGATGCCGGTCGTTTACGACGACGTGGACGAGGGCGCAGAGGCGAATAGAGGGAAGAGCAGGATGAGCGGCTTCGGTGGCGAGTCCATCACGGAGCTGCTCAGCGGCGCTAAGCTCCTCATGCACGTCGTCGAGGCCTGGGGCCTGGCCAAGGCCGACACGTTTGGAAAGTCTGACCCGATGTGCATCATAAAGTGGGGAGGGGAGGAAGTTGGTAGGACCAAGGCTATCGACAACACAATGGAGCCTGTCTGGGATGACGAAAAATTCACCTTGGTCTACGGAAAAGTAGGGAGTACCCCAATTTTGGACGTAGAGTGCTACGACATGGACATGATGGGACCAGGGGATTTCCTTGGAATGGTCTCGCTTGAGGGCAAAGAGTTGTTGAATCCCCCCCAGAAGCCGGAGCTGAAGAATGAGATGGACCTTCCCGCCAAGACGGAGTGGAAGGGTGGAGTCTTTGGCCTGCAGCCGATGCCCGGGAAGGGAGGCAAGTTCAATAGGATGGTGCAGGGCACGATTGTTCTGGGTTTTGATCAGAGTGACGCAATGAGCATGAAGAAGGCACACCATGACGCTGTGAAGATGAAGCGCCTGGCTGAGGCGCAGAAAGAGGCAATGCTTGCGGCGCTGAAACACTCGGTGAGGATGGCGAAGAAGCACATGAAGAAGACTTTGGAGAAGGTGATGGCGAGTCCGAAGGGGAGGAACGACAGGGACCTCTGGAGCCTTTACTGCGCCTACAGGAAAGAGTACACGAGAGCAAAAGAGCACCTGCAGGACCACAAGCACATCGATGCGAGTCACTTCGAGAGCGCAAAGGCTGTAGATCCCGAGGATGAGGCGAGGATCGAGAAGGAGTTTGCCAAGAAGAGGGCGGCAGAGAAGCTCAAGAACACAAAGAAAAGGAAGAAGGAGCTATCATTGAGCGAAAAGCTTGCCCTCGTCGGGGCTGAAAGTGGAGCAACGAGCGTCGGGCCTGGAGGAGAGGTTCACCACCACGGCAAGAGAAAGAAGAAGAAGGGCGAGGAGGGGATGGAAACCGACTTTGAGGAAAGTCTCCGGAAGCAAGCCGCGTGGGAGAGGGAGAGAGAGAAGGAAGAGCGGGAGGAGATGTTCACTGAGGACCCAATGTGCCTCAGCTGGAGGCCCAATGAGACGAGGGAGAGGTTCCTCATGGAGCAGGAGGGCCTCGACGAGGACGGGGTGCCCAAGGACTCCCCCGAATGGGTTGACCCGCAGCCCGAGGACTTCGATCCTCCCGTCCTTTCGGAGTGGAACAATGACTGGAAGGTTGAGCAGAGGATGGTCCCGATGCTGCCCGTGAACAGAAAGACCCTTTACCTTAGGGTCATTGACTGCAGAGGGCTCGAAGAGAAGGGCTTCCCGTTCTGCAGGGTCTGGTGGAACAAAAAGGAGGTAGGAAGGACCGACGCCAGGCTTCTTGCGGAGCATGGGAGGGCTGTCGGAAAGGACAAGGTTTTCATGACCGATCCCATCTTCCAGTACGAGGAGCCTTTCTTGTTGCCTTTCGAACCTGGCAAGGAGGGGGATAGCCACTTGAGCGTCGAGGTCTGGACAGGACCGAGCTGTAGAGGTCAGGTCACCCTCGAGAGCCAAGACTTGTTGAATCAGGCCTTCAGGAAGGATGAGATCCGTGACAAGATGAGGGTACCGTTTCAACTGTTTCCTCTCAGTCGTACAATTGTCCAAAAGGCAGAAGACGCTGTGAGGAAGGTCATCAACAGGCCTAGAATGGCCCAGGGAAAGTTGGGACTGATGTTAACCATCATGGAGCCCGGGAGCGTTTATCCTCCAAAGTGGCCCAAAAAGGCATCCAGGACGAAAGAGTTCGAGGGCATTCCAAGCTGGTGGCTCAGGTTCCCAATCGTTCACGAAGGCGGCAAGAAATTGTTGGAAGGAGAGGGGGAGGCTATTGCGTCCGACGGTGGAAGCAACGTTGAAGAGGTGCTGGAACTTCTGGAGGAAGGAGAGGAAAAGAAGGAAACCGAGGTTTCACCTCTTAAGGATGTCAAGGGCGAAAAGGGGGATAAGGAGGGGGAAGATGAAATGAAGGGGGAAGACAAAAAGAAAGAGGACACACAATCACCCTTTGGAAGACAAGTGGACGAAAATGAAGAGCTCAACAGAGGACCTGTGTACACGAAGGAAGAGGTCAACTGGGAGAAACTCGCCAGCATCAAGTACCCCGACTACGTTTACAAGTTTCAAATTTTGTCGGCGAGGGGTCTCAAGAAGGCCGACTTTATGGGCAAAAGCGACCCCTTCTGCATGATCTCCCAGGGTGGTGATCCTGTTGGGCAAACAGAGGTCGTAGACGAATCCATGGACCCAGTATTCCGACGTGCGACATTTGATATCCCCTTCAGGTTCATTTCGGGAAAGAGGAAATGTCCCGTAGTCATTGATCTTTACGACAAAGATCTTCTGTCTCCAGACCCCGACTCCGCTTATCCCCCCAAGGATGCCGACTTCATGGGACAGATAGTCATCTCACCCGAGGAGCTCATTGAACTCGTGGGAGAGGCGCACCACTTTGAACTCAAGCCACCAGACGGGGAAAGGGGAGGGAGACTAGTCGGAGGCGAGATATGCTGCGCTTCCAGCGTTGTGAAGGCACCCCCTCCAGTTCCGAGGTACGAGCTCCAGGTTTTGCGAGCTCAAGGCTTGAGCAAGGCGGACAGATTCGGAAAGAGCGACCCTTTTGTTATAATCACATGGGACGGGAAAGAAACCGGCAGGACTATCGAGGTCGAGAGAACCTACAATCCAGATTGGTTCGACGATGAGTTCTTCTCCATTCCGCTCCGAGTGCCACGCCAAAACCCTGACAAGTACCATCCAGAATTGAAGATTGAGGTCTACGATATGGATAGGGGCAAGGGGGGAAGGAGGGAGCTTGGCGAGTTCTTGGGAGGTTTCACGCTCAAGGGAGCAGGCGAGCTCCAGCCTATGGAAGAGGGCGAAGAGTGCACTCACAGTTTGCTCAGGAAGGAACACTTTGTTAACAATCCTGACGTTTGGTTCGATGTCAGGACTAGCTCTTGGCTGAAGCGACCAACTGATGGCAAGGAGTACAATGGAAGTGGCTGGAAAGCCCTTGAAGTGGAGTTCCTTGAGGGAGACGACGATGTTGAAGGAGAGGGGGGGTTGGGACTTGACGTCGACAATGTCGGTGTTGAATTCAACACACCCACCAAGCCTGAAGCCGAAGGCAAAGACGACGGCATGGAGGATAAAGGCGAACAAGGCGATGACCAAATGGGAGTGGAGGAGAAGGCTGGGGAGGAGAAGGCAGGCGCTAAGGACGAGCAATCCAAGGAGGAGTCCAAGGGGGTCAGCCCCGAGACAGTGCCTGCTGCTGCACCCGCTACTACACCAATGGCGGAGGCTAAAGCGGAAACCGCCTCAACCCCCGCCACTCCCGCTGCTGAACCTAAGGAGGGGCCTAAGGAGGGACCCGGGGATGAACAGAAGGAACAAGCCGCCCCTGCCGAGGAAAAGAGCAAAGGATTCTTTGGTAAGATGGCTGATACCCTCAAGGACGTCCGAAACCTAGAAGACACCTGGAACAAGGCCGATTCGAGGTACTCAACAGTCTCCGGGACTCTCACGTACCGTCTGATTCTGCTTGACGCCACAGAACGAGTTGAAGAGTGGGTGGACAAAGGAAAGCCTGAAATCACCAGCGATGAGTCTGCCATAGTTTGCAGGATCATGGACGCGATGGAGCTTGCGAAAGCAGACGCCATCGGGGCATCCGATCCTTATTGCCGCGTTCTCTGGAACTACAGGGAAATCTTCCGCACCAAGGCGATTCCTGACGACTTGAATCCTGTCTGGGAGGACACCGGCTGTTTCTTGCCCGTGGGCAAGTACCGGCACGGCGAGTACGACCACCTGAAGATCGAAGTGTTTGACAAAGAGGCAATGGCGATCGGATGGGACATGGGTGACTTCCTTGGGGAAATTATTTTCGAGGGAGATTTCCTTAAAGGCAAGTTCCACAAGTACAAGCAGGACTATATCCTCCAGAAGAGGAAGGACAAGGACCCGGAGGAGCAGAAGCTCGTTCAGGGTACTCTTGCCCTTCACTTTAGCAGGAAGCGGCACAAGACTCTTATCAAAAACGGCCTCTGGTGGCCGGACGACGACAACGCCGACGGAAGGAAGCCCAGGGAGTGGTTGCACGTGAAGGTGAGGAAAGCTTTGGATCTTGCAAAGGCCGACAGCGCATTGTTTGGAATGGGAGGATCTTCGGACCCCTACGTTGTCATCTTTTTCAACAGGGAGAAGGTTTGGGAGAGCAAGGTCATCAACAACAATCAGAACCCCCAGTGGGACGACGGCGATCAGTTCCCAGTGCCCATGAGAGGCTTCACATACGGACCACCTGAGCTTAGAATTGCAGTATACGACAAGGACACCGTAGGGCAGGATGAATTCCTGGGTCAGATTTTCTTGTACGGAGACGAGGTCCTCAAGATGGACAAGAAGTTCACAATGCAGAAAACGTTGGTTGGACGGATGGGAGTGGCGAAGGAGGAAGTAGAGATCAAGGGCGAGATCTTCCTCTCAACGCATGTTACTCTTGAGCCAAGCTTCTTGTCCATAGTTGACAAGTTCGAATTGAGCTTGCCGTACGACGTTGTCGCCGTTCAGGTCGTCGACGCCAGAAACCTTCCGAAGAGTGACAGGCTTGGACTGAGCGACCCTTACGTGGTGGTCCTCTGGAGGGGCGAGGAGGTTGCGAGGACAAAGACAATTCAGGAGACCTTGTCTCCCAAGTGGGAAAAGGAGTGGTTCCTTTTCGCAATCCCCAAGGACCGAGACTTGATGGAACTTAGGTTCGAAGTCTACGACGACGATCTCGGAATTGCCGGGCAGATGATGGGAGGCCTCGTAGAGGCCGCCGGAGGGAAGAGCAAGGGTGATTTCTTGGGAAGGGTCACATTGAAGAGAGACGATCTTTTCGACCCCCCTCTTTTTAAGAAGGACCTTTTGCTCGACGGGGGTCCTGATAGGAAGAAACAGAGCAGGCAGCGAGCGTTGGACGAGGCCAAGGAGAAGATGATGGACTTTGAGGGGGCAGGAGCGACCTCCCACTTTGTCATTGTTGTTTCTGTGCACAGAGCCAGAGGCCTGGCGAAGGCTGACATGTTCGGCAAGAGCGATCCCGTGGTAGTCGGAAAGTGGAACGGCGTCGAAGTTGGAAGGAGCCCAATACTCAAGAAGACTTTGGACCCTGACTGGGGCCAGTTTGACTTCCCTCCAATCAAGGTTGACGAGGAGGAGGAAGACGGAGAATTCACCTTGGAAGTTTACGACGCTGATTTTGGAAAAATCGGAGATTTCCTCGGCTGCAGCAGCTTCAAGGTGGCACAGCTGAAGGCTGGCGGCGGGGAGGAGGTCGAGCTAGGTTAAGTCGAGAAGTTTGTAAGCAAAAAGAGCAAGCTTGTGCAAGGGCACCTAACCGCGAGCGTCTCATCCGACTTTGTAGAGGTCGAACAGGAAGAGAAGGACGACGAGGAAGAGGTCGAAGAAGAGGAAGAGGGTTTCAAGAACGAGGAGGGGGAGATTGTGGAGAGCAAACCCATCACAATGCACGTTTTGGAAGCTGGAAACCTCGCAAAGGCAGACACAGCAATGTTCGGCATGGGTGGCAGCAGCGATCCCTTCATCGAGGTTAAGTGGAGCAATGGAAAGTTCATGCACAAGACCAAGGTGAAGAACGACACCCAGGATCCAGTTTGGGAGGACGAATTGGTGGTGCTGTACGTCCCTACCGAAGTTGACTCAAACAAGGCCGACCTTGAGCTCCACTGCGACGTTTGGGACAAGGATATGAGCGGGAAGGGCGAATTCCTGGGGAGGGCTGTCTTCACTCAAGTCGAACTTCTCGAGTGGTGCGAAAGCCCACCAAAGAGAGGAGTTGAGGTGTCGCTTGGAAAGGTGATGACATGGAATGCCGCAAAGAACAAGCTCGTACAGGGCACCCTTGCCGTTGGTTTCACTAGGGGCGAGGACGAAGATGCTGACTCTCCGGAGATGCTCAAGAAGAAGATGAAGCATGCCCCCCAGTTGGGTCTCAGGTACACCGTATACAAGGCCGCTGAGACGATGGAAAACTCGGCCGCTTTGGTAATCGAGGACGTCGACGAAAAGACTCTTGTCTTTGAGATCGGGGAGAAGATCATGGGAAGGTACAGAGGTAGGCCCAAGTGGATGCCCGGAGTCGTGATGAAAGTGAACAAGAGGAACTTCATGGTGTCGAACAGTAGGGAAACGTACGACATATTGTACGATCACGGTGCGAGGGAGAAGGGCGTTCCTAGGTACCACATCAAGGGTGTCCCGAAGCCCGAGCCTCCAAGGCCCCAGCAGAGGCTCAGAGTCGGTCTCATTGGCGTCATGCAGGAGGAAACTTCTGGGAAGGGCGGTCTCCTGAGAAAGGCAAGTAGAATCGGCAAGGATCTCCTTGGCGGGGCCCTGAACCTCGGCAAGGCTTTGACTCCCAAGAGCTCCTGGAGGAGGAAGGGGAGCGCAAGCAACATGGACGAGTTGGCCGAGATGGACCTGGAGGAGGGAGAGAAGTCGGCGCCTATCGTCGACATGAGCACAAAGTTCGCATGTGATATGTTCTGGAGGGGCAGCAAGGTCAGCAGGTTTGAGGGCGTGGAGAAATTGGAGCACAAGCATCAACCCAACGCGGGAGAGAGTGTCATGCTGCCCATGCCCCTCGACAAGAAAGCGAAGGGACTGAGCGACATAAAATTGGTCGTCAGGAAGGGTGGAGGTGGTGGGGCCGATGGTGGAAGGATGAAGACTGGGAAGTTCATCGGCGAAATGTTGGTTGGATGGAATAGCCTGAGCAGGCTTGAAGTCCACAGGAGCAAGTATGGAGTATCCGCTGGGGGTATTGACTGCAGGAACACTGACAACCTCAGAATTTTCAAAAGCTCGCTCCTGGAGCCGCTCCCTGTCACCGGACAGGCCAACAAGAGCTACAGGGTGCTGACGAGTAAGCTCGCTTTCATTGCATGCATGGAGGAAGTTCAGTTCGAGGAAAAGTTCGAACCAGTTTTGGATGTCGGAGACAGTACCAGCATTGCCAAAATGAAGATTGATGTTGGCGAGCTGAGGTGGCTGTTCGGCCAGAGGGGATCCGACAAGATAACGGGCAGGATTAAACTCGCCGTGAGCTGGTGCGGGAAGTCGATCGGATGGGTGAGGTTCAGGGCCGGGAAAGGCGACTCCAAGATGAAGTGCCTCGGCCCGAGCAGGTTTGAAGTTCAGCTGCCAAGAGACAGGAGAGGATGCAGTCTGCTGGTCCAGGCCATCGACGAGGGCGTGAGTGGTGGAAAGGAAGTTATCGGCAGCATGGCACTTGACTGGAACGCCCTCAAGAACAGCCCCCACGTGCCAACCTTTTTCAACGTGTTGAGTGCGGACGAGATGCCCCACATTGAGCTCCCGAAGTACAGCACCTTCGAGCTCTTCGGAAGGAGCAACAAGCGCGTTCTTCTGACTTCGGATCAGAAGGATTTGACCGAGGATGGCCTTAGCAGCACGAGCTTGAGAAGAATCAAGGTGACTGTGATGAGGTGCGAAAATTTGAGCAAGGCCGACAAGAGCATTTTCGGTCGAGGGGAAGGCAACAGTGACCCTTTCGTTGAATTTTTCTGGGACGACGAGTCGATCGGGAAGACCCCGACGATCCGGGAGGACTGCAACCCCGTTTGGAGGACCAAAAACGAGTTCGTCATTGAGGTCGATGACGAAGATGACAGCTTCTTGAAGCAACTTGAACTCATGGTCTGGGACGAGGACATGATGACCAAGGGCGATTTCTTGGGTTGCGTCACGATCCCTGCCAAGGCCTTGAAGAACCCGAGGGACGAGGATAGGAACGGGAGACTATTTGTGCTCGAGAAGAAGGAGAACATGCCTGCCTCCAAACAGAAGCTTGTTGGTGGCTCCTTGGTCTTGAAGATTGTCGACATGGACAAGATTCCCAAGGGCGGCGATGGTTTGGCTGGGGAAGGAGGGTTGGAGGGACTGCTTGACGCGACTGCCGACGATGATGTCACCTTGGAGGATCTCCTAGACCAGGCCGCCGACGACGAGGTCAGTCTTGAGGACCTCCTGAGCGAAGCGGCTGAGGAAGGTGAGGGGGATAACTATATCAACAACGAACTTTTGAAGGGGGTTGAGGACGATGTGGAGGAGGGCAAGGAAGAGGTAAAGCAGAAAGAGCGCAAGAGCATGGCCTTGCTATCGGCCAAACAGAAGCTTGCGAGGGCCACCTTCAAGACGAAAATCCAGACTGGACTACACAAGGAAGTCAAGGCCCTCGCCAAGAAGAAAAAGAAGGCCGAGAAGGACAAGACGAGGCAAGTTCCTACGAGAATCAGCGACTTAAGCGTTGGATTGAGGTTCTGCACTGAAGAGAGCATCAGGGAGTCCCCCTACCAGCTTTTCTTGGGTTTGAGGAGCGCCGGCGGCTTGGCACCAACTTCGGACGTCTGGGGCACGAGGTGGCCCACTGCTAAACCTCTTGGACTCTCGAGGGTTCCTGGTAGTACCAATAGGTTTCCCTTCGGGGCCTTGTACTGGAAGGGGAAGGAGAGGACTAGGACGAAGATCGCTCACGCAAAGGTGGGATGGGCTGAGAAGGAGAAGAATGTGCCTCACAAGCACACGCCAACATTCTGGGGCGACGAGGACCAAGATGGTGACATCGACGACATTAGCAGCGGCCAGATTGTCCTCCCGCTGCCAACTTTGCCCAAGAGCGAGATCGGCGCCCCCCGCGCCTTGTTCAAGACTCCGAAGCTGAACCTTGGAACGGAGAAGAGGAGGGAGAAGGACACACAGTGCAGGGTTGAGGTCTATGACTTTGGGGACTGGACCATCAACGAGATCAGGTGCATCGAAACCATGCAGAGGGCGATACGGAAGTATCTGGCTGGGGCCTTTGTGAGGATTCTCAAGCAGAGGAGGGCCAAGAAGGCGAGGGAGAACGCTGCTGCCGAAAAGATCCAGAGTATGGTCAGGATCCGCCAGGCCAAGAACAAACTGAAGGACAAGAAGGACGGACAGGAGGCCGAGAGCGCGACAAAGATGCAGTGCCTTTTCAGAGGGAAGAAGAGCAGGGAGACTGCGGCCCAGAAGGCAACGGACGCCGCGGCAAAGGAGAAGGAGAGGAAGAGACTGCTGAGGACGGTGGAGATCGACGTAGACATCCTTGGAGCCGTGGGATTGGCCAAGGCTGACGTGGGCAGTTTGAGCGACCCCTTCGTTGAGGTTTGGTTCGCTGGCAAGTACGTTGGATCGACAAAGGTGATCAAGGATACTTTGATACCCAAATGGAACGAGAGCTTTGTGGTCGAGTTCGAGTGTGCTGATGTGCCCGAGCCCGTGGACAGCAGGCCTCTCACTAAGGTCAAGAAGGACAGGGTTAGGGTCGAGGGTCTGTTGGATGTAGAGGTGGACAGCAAGAGGTGAGCCGGAGCGAAGGCTGGAGCGAAGCGACAGCCAAAGCATTGCACCGTCTTCCTGCATAACTAACAACCTTCCACTCGTCGCTTCGCTCATCGCAGGTTCACCGTGGGCGAGCTAGAGAAGGAGATGGCCGCGACCGAAATGAGGCTCGAGAACAACACCAGGGCCAAGGAGGGCAAGGAGAAGGACAGGGAGAAGCTAGAGGAGTGGAACAACGGGAGGAGGAACGAGCTGACGAGGGAGATAAGGTCCCTCGAGGGCATTGGGGAGAAGCTTGAGATGAAGAGGGTGTCCCTGTTCGAGAGGATCGGAATGCACATTGCTATAATCGACGAGGGCATCGCTCTGCTGAGAATTGAGCTCGAGGGCCTCAAGAAGGAGCAGAGGCGAATGGAGAAGGAGTCCGAGGATTTGAGGGAGAGCCACAGGCTGTGGAACACTTGCAGAAACAGGTGCGAGAGAACAAGGAGCGAAGGCAGCGAGCTACCTAATGATATTCTATACGACAACTCAAACCCCCTTTACTCGTCGCTTCGCTCATCGCAGGATGCTCGTGGAATTAGGCTACGACATTATTAGCTACAAGGGCGACAAGAGGCTGATTGGGGAGCACGATGCGGAGGCGGTTGAGGTGGGTGAGGAGGGCGAAGAGGGCGCGGCGGGGATGGATCTGGATGCCATCGAATGCAACTTCATCGAAGAACATCTAGTGCCGGAGCTCAGGGTCGAGGTGTACGACTCGGACGGGCCGGGAAGGAAGGAGTTCATGGGGCAGGCCATTTTGAAGGGGACTCTACTCATGCAGGCAGCGGGCTGGGGGGACGTCAAGAAGGAGGAAATGAAGGAGGAGGAGGGAGAGTTGGAGGGCGAGGGCGAGGGCGAGGAAAGTGCCAAGAATGCATACCCGCTCATGGCCAAGTCGGACGGGAACGCAAAGGCAAAGGGCCTTGCAAAGGGGAACGTGAAGTTCGACTTGGGGCTCAGCAACAGGGTCAGGCTCATGGCAGAGCACGCCATTGACCCCGACGAGCTCGTCGCAGACGTGCAGGTCGCTGGAATGAATGTGAACTACATTACTTACAGCGCCGTCAACCAAATTATTGACGACATTTACGACAGGGTCAGGCAGAAGGTGCTCAACAGGCCGCTGATAGTGAGGGTTGTGGACGCTTATGGGCTGAGGAAAGCCGACCTTTGGGGCCTATCGGACCCCTTTGCCGTTGTCAATTACGAGAACGAGGAGATCGGCAAGACCCAGGTCATCAAGGACGACTTAAACCCTTGGTGGGGCAAGACGGCTCTGCAGGAGATTGACAAGAGCATGTTCAGGCTCCCTCCTGCGCAGACGCAGGATCCAGAGCTCCACATTGACATATTCGACTGGGATCTGATTGAGGGAGACGAGGACTTTTTGGGTAAAGTCCGAATTCCCTTTGAGATCTTGCACGATTTGAGGAGGGCGACGAGTCTCAAGGCGCTGAAGTCTGGGGGAACCCCCAGCGTCGACAACCCAGAGTACTTCCAGGACGTGAGGACCGTGATGAAGCTGATGACGAGGGAGGAGGCTGGAATGCCGCCGATTGCGGGAACCCAGGTGACCGTCAAAATTCACGGGGCGAGGGGTCTGGCCTCAGCCGACAGGTTTGGGAAGAGTGACCCCTTTTTCGTATGCAAGTGGAACGGGGTCGAGGTTGGGAGGACCAGCGTGCAGGATAATACCTTGGACCCAGTTTGGGACGCCGAGACGTTCCAGGTCTTTGTGCCTGACGGTAACCCCGGGAAGGACGCCAAGGGTGAGCTCAGTCTGGAGTGTTACGACAGCGACATGCCATTCAGCAGCTTTGGGCTCGGCGCCATGCTCAATACAACTGGAGACTTCCTTGGTTGCTTCAAGGCTACTGGAGCGGCCATGAGCGGGAAGCTTAGGGAAGACGAGACGGAGTACTTGAACTTTGATGGCGAACCGACCATCTACGAGCTTCAGCCGATGGAGGACGGTGTTGTTCAGGGTTTGGACGAGACGGAGGGACTTCACACGGAGGTCGAGGTGTTCGTCCTCGCTGCAAGGGGCCTCGCCAAGGCGGATACTTTTGGAAAGAGCGACCCCTTTGTCCAGGTCACCCACGGCGGTAAGTTGCTTGGCAAGACGCCAGTCTGCAAAAAGACACTCGACCCCGACTGGATTGAGGGGAACGAGTTCTCGTTCCATATCCCCGAGGACGCCGACGGAGCCATGGTTATGGAGGAGGAGGGGGAGTTTATGGACGAAGTGGCCAACTTTGATGTCTGGGACAGCGACGTTGGAGGCCTACTCGGCGATTTCTTGGGCAAGGTTCAGATCACTTCGGCGATGTTGAGGAATCTTCCGGAGAGGGGTAAGAACAGGGAGCACGACTGGGAACTCGAGGTGAAGGAGGGAATGTCGCTGAAGCAGAAGAAGCTGGTCAAGGGCAGGCTTAGGGTGTGTGTGAAGATGACGCATAACTGCAGGGGAAGGGCTCGTAAGATCAAGGACGAAAACAGTAAGACGAGCGACGACCTGGTACAGGGTGAGTTCACTGTTAGCTTCACGAGTATTAGGGCTGACCAGGCCGAGGCAGAGCACGCCAAGGAGATGCAGTTAGACGGCGCTGGGAAAGTCGAAGAACTCGTGAGCCACACGGGGATCATGGTTACGGTGAATGGCGGGAACGAACTGGCGAAGGCGGACACTTTCGGCAGCGCTGATGCGTGCGCGGTGATCAAGTGGAAGGGGGTTGAGATTGGACATACGCCAACCTGCAGAAATTCACTCAATCCGAGGTGGGACAAGAAGAACGTGTTCATGCTAAAAGTCAATGACGATTTCAGGGATGAGCTTGAGGGGGAGATGGAGAAGGAGAGGGATCTCATGGAACTTTGGGACAAGGAGGAGAAGGATAAGGTGGAGAGGAAGGCGAGAGGGAGTATGGGGAGGAGAATACTGAGAAAGAGCGGGGACATTGGAAGCAGGATTGCAAGGAAGAGCGCCGACAAGGTCAAGAGGGGCACGAGAAAGACGGCAGAGAGGGCAGCCAGGAAGAGCAGGGAGGTCAGGAAAAGTTGGGGAGGGAAGAAGATCGGAGGCAGCATGAAGAGTTCCGGAAGCGCAGAGAGCTTGGACGAGGTCTCAAAGGCAATGAAGGAAGCCTTTGGAGAGGTAGAACAAGGTGGGGGAGGAGAAGGGGGAAGGAGCGTTAGCATAAGCGTAGAATCCGACGATCCAATGAAATCAATCATGAAGGAAGTGGTTGAAGAGATCAAGGAGGAGGGAGAGGAGGAAGAGAAGAAGGTTGAGGAGGAAGTTAAGATGAGTCCTAAGTCAGCACTAAGTCCAAAGTCAGCACTTAGATCAGGATTAAAGAAAAAGGGAGCACTAAAAAGTGGTTTCGCACAAAAAAAGAAGGCAAAGAAAGCTCTCATGTTCAGGAGAGAAAGTCAATTTGAAGTGAAACAAATTAGGCGCCAGTCCCTAT
>Ga0115006_10000557_pt1 | contig 20690 bp, 9 predicted proteins | sample ArcOceMetagenome_3_FD_88943 | JGI IMG/M metagenome (GOLD analysis project Ga0115006, IMG submission 88943) | Marine eukaryotic phytoplankton communities from Arctic Ocean - Arctic Ocean- Svalbard ARC20M Metagenome | ecosystem: Environmental > Aquatic > Marine > Oceanic | place: Arctic Ocean...
CATGCGAGATGTGTGCTGCAACGTTGTACGGAGCCGAGTGCGAGACACAATGCACGCACAGCACGTGCGGCGAGAATGGCGTTTGTGCGGCCGACGGGTCTTGCGCGTGCTTCCCAGGCTTCACTGGCGACAGGTGTGACACCTGTACGGAGGGCCTGTTCGGAGATGATTGCGCGGTGGCATGCAGCAGGCATGACACCTGCAACGGGCACGGAGCGTGCGACTTTACAGGCTCATGTGTATGCGAAGCGGGGTTCACGGGACCGCACTGTGAGACATGCACGTCGGGTTTGCAAGGTTGGGAATGCGAAAAGATCTGTGCTCAGAACGTGACGTGCAGCTCAAACGGCCGATGCCGGGAGGATGGAGGCTGTGAATGCAATGAGGGATGGTCAGGAAAGAGTTGTGAGCAATGTGCTGGTGACTACGGTGATGTCTGTGAGGCGGTGTGTGCTTGGAAGAGTTGTTCGCAGAACGGGCGGTGTCTGGAAGATGGGAGTTGCGAATGCTTGCTTGGTTTCGCAGGTCCGGCATGTGAGCGATGCGCTGAGGGATACTACGGGGATTCTTGCGATGTGCATTGCTTGTCAAGCGTCACCTGCGAAGGGAAGGGAAGATGCACATCGAATGGCAACTGCGAGTGCAGGGAAGGCTGGTCGGGCCAATCATGCAATATTTGTGAAGGCTCCGGTCATGGAGATGGATGCCAACACCAGTGTCTGTGGAACCAAACATGCGGCGGCGATGGATATTGTGATGGAGATGGCGGCTGCGTATGCTTCGAAGGTCGATCGGGCTATTATTGTGCTGAATGCCAGGAGGGATTACTTGGTGAGAATTGTGAGATCTTTTGTACGTCCGTAGATACCTGCTCAAACAGAGGACGGTGCATACGGGAAGGCGCATGCGAGTGTCGCGACCAGTATGCTGGTATGGACTGCTCAGGCTGCATTGATGGCTATTTTGGAGATCAATGCGAGGCCTTCTGTGACCACGTCACGACCTGCAACGCGAGGGGGAGGTGTGCTGGCACTGGCGAATGCTTGTGCCATCAGGGTTTAAGCGGTCTAGGCTGTATGGAGTGTAATGACGGGTCGTATGGAGATGCATGCCAATCAATTTGTCAATGGAACACCACGTGTGCTGGGCACGGCCGTTGCACGGCAGAGGGCACTTGCGTGTGTGAACCGGGGTATTCAGGCCCGGGTTGCGACGTCTGCGAGTCGGGGTTACAAAGTCCAGATTGCTTGGAATCATGTCATTGGGAAACTATGTGCGGGGGACATGGGCGCTGTTTTTATGATTTCAACGCCAATAGCACTCAGTGCGACTGCTACCCCGGTTGGAGTGGCCCGAGCTGCCAGGTAGACGTTGTGATGTTTTGTGCTCTGTGGCAATGCGCTGAGAAGGGAAAGCTGACGTTCGATAATTGCTTGCAGGCATGTGCGCAGTCGACCTTCGGGGAGAATTGCGATCTTATATGCGATGACGAAGCAACGTGCAATGGGCATGGGTTTTGCCGTCCGGACATTGGTAGCTGTGTTTGCGATCTAGACTTCGCGGGTGAGATTTTCTAAAGCTCTCGTGTTTTGCGGCATGTTTTCAACTAGAAGTATTACCTGACTTTGTGAGAATTCGCAGGCCATATGTGTGAATTTTGTGATGGCTCCAAGTACGGCGAATTTTGTACAGACGAATGTCATTGGAAGACTACGTGCAACGGACATGGACGCTGCCGCAGTGATGGGAGCTGTGAATGTGCTGATGGCTTCAGTGGACCTGGCTGTCTGCAGGAACCTTGTTTTGCACCAATGTTTGGAGACTCTTGTGGCAGCGCATGCACATCAACTGAAACATGCAGCAGCAATGGTCGTTGCACAGGAGATGGCTCTTGCGAGTGCTTCGGACTTTTTCAGTCGCTAGCATGTGACACATGCAATTCCCCCAAATTTGGAAGTGGCTGTGAATCAGAGTGCTACTGGGAAACTACCTGCTCTGGGCATGGTCGCTGCAAGGGAGACTCTACGTGTGAATGTCGTGATGGTTTCCAAGGAGACGCTTGCAGTGATTGTTTCCAAGATGCGTATGGCGCAGGATGCGACACTGCGTGCCAGTGGAACACCACGTGCAGTGGACACGGCCGTTGCAAGACAGACGGCACGTGCGAGTGTGTTGGAAATTACGTTGGTGATTCCTGTGAAGCATGTAGACCAGACGCGTTTGGAGAGGGGTGTGAGAAGATTTGCAGTGACGAAATCCACTGTAGCGGTCATGGGCATTGTGGAAACGAAGGAGAGTGTATTTGCGATGATGGTTTCGCTGGTGGACACTGCGAAATGTGCTCGCTAGGTGCTGTTGGAGACCCATCGTGTGGAATGCACTGCTCCAGAAATTCTACATGTAATGGGCATGGAAGATGTCGAGTGCATTTTATAGAGCCTGGCCTTCCAAATGGGGTAATTCCCATTCAAAATATGGCGACAGGGCCGATGTGCGAATGCTTCGATGGATATGGTGGCGAGTTCTGTGATACATGCCTTTCCCCACTTGTAGGTGAATCATGTGATGAGGTGTGCTTGCCAAGCTTGAATTGTAGTAACCAAGGACATTGCCATGGACTTGATGGGAAGTGTCAGTGCGACGAACGCTTTGGCGGCCCTACATGCGATGTTTGTACTCTGAATGCTGTCGGATCGTCATGCTCTGATCATTGCCAATGGAACACCACGTGCATGGGCAACGGACGCTGCACTGGTGTCGGGTCGTGTATGTGCAATAATGATTTTGTAGGAGAATCGTGTGTCGAATGTCCACACGGCAGATTTTCCGACGATTGTGGTGAAATTTGCGACTGGAAAGGGACATGCAGCGGCCATGGCCGTTGTTTGTCAGACGCTACTTGCAGGTGTCATGACGGGTTTGCTGGACCATCATGCAACACGTGCGTGCCTGGTAGGTTCGGAAGCGGGTGCGACGTTCTCTGCGTGGATGCAGATTGCAGCGGACATGGGCGCTGTGGACCAGAGGGTTCATGTTCTTGCGATTCCGGATACTCTGGTACTTCTTGCCAGGCATGTGCAGCAGGATTCCAAGAACATATGGGTGCCTGCGTCGCGGGTTGCTCTGCCGAGAATAGTTGCCAAGGATCTGGCCGCTGCAGAGGAGATGGGACCTGCGAATGTTTCCCCAGTTTTAATTGTAGCAAGTTGACAACGCTTTTCCAAGAAGAAATTGCTGTCGCTCGAGGAATACAGAACAACTCTCAGAGTTTAAGCATATGCGGAGCGCAGACTGCTGAAAATGAGTGTGTTCCGTCGTGTTCTGCTCTGGAGTACCAGGAATGCCAGCATGATTTCGATCTTTGTTTGATGGCTTTGGGCAAAGAGGCTGGGTCGTGTGAATGTCTAGGCCGCTTCCACAGGTGCTCTGTAGACGTTGGCTGCGAACAAATGAGTAGTGATAGCGTGGGTGCAATTTGCAATGCAGTCGGTTGTACCCGTGAGCAGTGTCAGACAGAATATCCACGTGCGACGCAGTGTGACTGGGATATTCATGCCGAGTGCGAAGACAAATTACACACATGTTTGGCCCTTCCCAACTCAACAGTCCGTCGAGGGCAGCCGTACACAGTGGGCAACCTGACTCGTTGGCTGGGTGAAGAATACAGCATTGAACAGTCAAGATTTGCTCAAAGGTGCAGATGTTACTCGAATATCATAGAAACTGTTCGGCAGCGCCCACCAGCAACCTGTGGACAGGCAATCGAGGTAGGTTATTATGTTCCGCAGGATCCTGTGGAGCGAACAGTCGGTAACAACACGTATTCCGACGCCGTCGCTCCGCTTTACATATCAGGAGATTATGATAGCAAAGCGTGTATGAGCGCATGCACAAGTTCTTTGGCCCGTTCGCACCGTCAGGAGTTGATCGATTTTGACTGTGCTGTGTGCGGAGATGGAGAGTTCATGCCCGGTCGAGAAGAGTGCGATGATGGCAATTTCGAGGACATGGACGGTTGTGACCACCATTGCCAGATTGAGCCGCCTCACATGCTGACCAGTGCCTTGATGAAATCACCGCCGTCTCATTTACCTGGCAAGATTTCGCTCACCTGGAATCACTCAGCAATGGCCCAACACGCTGCGTACCATAATTTGACCCACAGGCTCATGTTTTACGTCATCACCGTGGATCGCCAATCGTGTCCAGATTGCATGTCAGTTCGCACTCCTGTGTGGTTGCCTTATGAATTCTGTGCTACTTCACAAGAGCTGACAAAAATCTCAGATTGTGCTTTTGAGGTGCCAAACCTTGATAGCGGAGAATTCATCAACGTCACGCTGGCAGCATGGAATCTCGCCGGCATGGGGCCTGCACATTTCCATGCAGTGCGATGGAAGTTGCTGCCCACAGGAGACGTGAATCTGCAAGAAATGGACAAAGAACCAGCTGGCGCGAATAGAGTGCAATTGACTTGGAATGCACCATCAGATACAGGATACGGCGATGATTCCTCTGTGCCAATCCTGAAATATTTCCTCGAGATTGCTTCGTGCAAGGACTTCAGAAGGGACGATCCACTGTGTAGCTACTGGTCAGACAATGTAGAGCCCTCGCATAATTCGATTTTGCAGAGGTCAACGAACGGTGACTTCATATACCCCATCGCCTTCGACGTCAAATATGATTTACACCCTGGTTTCTTTTACTATTATCGCATCCAACCCTGGAGCGATTTGGGAGCTGCTGTGCAGATCGAAGAAATTGAAGCGCAGTATGGGACTCTGCCATACCAAGTCCCAATTGTTCAGTTTCCTGCGGAATTTCCTCTGCCCATTGCTGTCACGTCAACGGGAAGTCAGATCTGGCAAGGTTCAGTCCTAGCTGAATCTGTGGATAGAACGGTCCTGCAGGTGATTGGCTTTCCGCTAGTGCGCGCGCTTGCTGAAGATCTAGAGGTAACGTTCACGACAGATGCCGAGAATGTTCTTCCATCCCGCACCATCGAACAAACTCTGCAAGTTCAGTCCAGCTCACTTGAGCTGGGCACTACGTTTTCTTTTGTTCCTCCTGTTCTCTCGGTCAGCTCAGTGTCTCAGTGCGGGGCCTGCGTCTTTGGCGTGAATGTGCGCTTTCGTCGATGGTCCTCAAAGGCCATTTATTTTACCATGAAATACTTTTTGTACCCGGAGGCAGCACTTTTGGGTGTCAATCCATACAACGGACCTGTTCCAGGGGGCACAACCATTAAACTAAGAATCCAAGATTATGAGGGTCCCCGCACAAGAGCCGCTGCTGGTCTGCAGAGTTTGTACGGACCGGCGTTTGAAAAGCAGCAATTGACTGTCCGCTTTGGGGCTTCACAGCAAACGGCAAATGCTGAGGTTGTTGAAATAGTGGGGGGTCTTTTGAGGCAAGATATGTCAAGAGAGTATATTGTGACAATGACCCTGCCCCCCTCCCCAACACAACAATCGGCAATTGCAAGCCTGACCATTGCTGTAGCCGGTCGCTCCTTAACTCTGAGCACGGTTCAGGCCAGTTTGTCTTTCGAGTATATCGGAGCAAAAATTTTAGGAGTCACGCCAGCGTCGGGCTATCTGAATCCTGGCTCAGGAGGAGCTACCCTGCAGGTCATTGTTGCAAATATGGATCGGAGATACATTCCGTCTGTCAAATTTGCCGGAGTATCGTGTGAAGTGTTAGACAAATCAGAGCCAGTGCCAAATGATCTGGGAACAGTCACAGCTATCAGTGTTGCTGTACCTGAAATGCCGTTGGCGAATGCTGGCGTGATAGATGTGGTCGTAGTAACGCCTGGTCTGCAAGAGCCTTTGGATGCCACGTGGGAGTACTCGCTTCCTCCAGCTCCGATGGTGGACCCTGACTCTGTTGTCATCGCTGACAATGAAGGGCTGTGGGCCCCTGCTAGTGCGAAAGGTTATGCAGGCTCTCTTGTGGTTGAAAATCTGAGCCCAGCATATGGAATCTTTTATGATGAGGTGCAGATCTCATTTGGGGGCAAATATGCTGCAGTCAAAGGTTTCTTGCAACTTGGGTTAAACTCAAAAATAAGTTTCACGACTCCAGACAGAATGGCGCCAGGAATGGTGGCTGTGAACATCACGGCTCTGTCAAAGGGAACGGAACGTGTCAAGGTGAGCCAATTTTTGGACGCTTCCCCATTCGTCATTGAATTCAGAGATTTGTCAGAACCTCGTATTCTTGGGGTTGCACCCACAGAGGGTCCAACGCGCGGAGGAACGATTGTCCTTGTTTCCATGATGTCTTTTCCCGACGTTTTGGGCAATTTAAGCCGCGTGGACGCGAACTTAAAAGTGGCAACCACGATGGGCAATCAGAGTAGCTTGAACATGCGGCCAACGCTTCTGGGGGTCGTGTCGGCAAAAGATTGGATCGATAGAGGTGCGGCATACGAGCAGTTGGTGAATATTCCCGAAGTTTCGTCCTTTATTGTTGGCATCAATGATGGGACACAAGCAGAATACGATGGGCTCATTAGTAGAACTGTTAGTGCAGTTGAGCAAGAATCTTTCGACCCCGAGCTCGGGCTTCGTCAAGCAGCATTTGCAGTGATGCTCTTGCCTGCAGTACCGAGCTCGTTCTCGCAAACCGCGCTGACAGCGGAATTAGCGATTGATGTTGGCAAGATCACTGTCACAGGTGCGTACACCTACACGCCGCCTCCAAAGGGCGCAGCAAATATTCGTGTGACGACAGAGACGGGCAATCTGCTGATAGGTCTAGATGGCGATGTGAAATTAACGGTGATCCTGTCCAACTTCGTGACTGTGTACAAGGCAAGTGACATTGCTCTTCGATACGGTGGGTCAGAGCTTGCGGTTTCACGTCTTCTGTACAGTTCGCAACAAGAGACCAAACTGTACATTACGACGCCGCCCGGTACCCCGGGCGTCACAAGCGTAAGGGTTCAGCCCAACATGTTGCCGACAAACTTTGCTGAATTTTCACTTGAATATGTGGACCTGAGAGTCCCAGAAGTGACCAGCTTTAGTCCTATGCTTGTTTACGAAAGTGGGGGGTCTGATATAGAGGCAATAGTTTCGCTCCTGCCAGATGTGCCCTTTGAGGATATTCTCGTTGACGTGATGAGTATTGGGGCAGCGTCAACTACCAAAATAGGCTCTGTTCTACCAACTAAGCTTGTGCGGGAGGGGGGTGTGCCACCTGAGGACACTGCGAAAATAACGTTCTCTGTCCCTAAAGGAATAGTGGGCAAGGCTAAATTTGTCATCAGCGCTGCGAAAAAGGCCTCAATTTGCCCTGAAATCAAACCTGATTGCCAGACATTTACGTATGCTTCCGTTCCGAAAACCCAGCCCGTCGTACTGCAATTTTCCCCTTCCATTGGGTCCAGCTTGGGAGGCACGGTGATGACACTTAAAATGAACAACATTCGACAAGTTGACGATCCGGTCTCTTTCCGCATCTTGGTTCAGCTCGGGGACGGTTGTTCAAAGAATACATCGATGCCACATTGCCTGCAAACAACGATAGAGAAGTCAACAGATTCCAGTTTGCAGGTGGCGTCAAGCATCCGTGAGACCACGGTGTCCTTCAAGTTACCAAGCGTCCCAGAGTTCTTGGGAGGGCAGGGCGGTAAGATTCGGGTGTGGGACACTGTTTATCCTTCATTTTTCAAAGAAATCGCTGTGTTTTCAAGAGATGATAGCATTGCAGAAGTCATGTATGTGTATCCTGGAAGTGTTAAATCGACATCGAATCAGGACGTGGAGGTTTTTGTGAGGCGACTTGGATCGATATCTCAGGTGTCCAACCTTGCTATCTTCGTCGCGCATGATGCAAGCTGCGAAACCTGGTTGGAATCAGACGGAAAGGGCTCTGCATGTACCCTTACCTATGGTTCGACAAAAGATTCGGGTGGCAATACCGAGATTGACAACTTCGAAGGAAGCATCTCGAATGTTGCACCAGGAAATGGTGGTTTGTTGGTGAAGTTTAAAGCGATAAACAAGTTGCAAAAAGTCGGTCCTGTACGAATAACTGTCGTCAACAGAAGGCTATGCCCCACAGATGCTCAATTGCGGGCAGGTCTGTGTCGCAAGAAATCGGCAACCTTCACGTTGGAATTTCGAGACCCTATGGCAACATATATCGAAGAGGTAAGTCCAATCTCCGTGTTTCAAGATGGAAGGGTCCCTGTCACGTTGGTCCTCGACAACCTGCCAGAGGGACTCAGGAAGGAAGATATTTTTGCTGACTTTGTTGACGGCGGCTTGGCTAATGCCACGAGCCTTGAAATCCGTGGCCCCACTGAGTATACGAGTTTGAACAGAGCAATTATAAGCGTGCTTGCGCCAGCATCAGCATCGACCACGTCCTTGGTCCCGAGGCTCATAATTCCCTCACGAGGTATTACTCTCAAATTTCCTCAGCCTTTTACCTATTTACGTCCTCCTAATCCTGTTTTGGTCTCGTGTACTCCGTCGTCTGCACCTCTCGTCACATCGTCGCCAGTCCGGATCAAAGTTCAAAACTTTCCCGGTGTTGCATCCAAATCTGACATCGTAGTGGAGTTTAAGTGGCCAAATGTTGATCCAATTGAAGCATCGGTAACAGATTACCGGCAAGTGAACTCAGACGTCTTTGCAACTGCCGTTCAAGACTACCTGATTGACATTGACTCGCCTGTAGGAGGAAATGTCAAAGAGGGAGTGGTGGTCGTCAATCTCTATCACGTTGGCTACCGTGGTAGACAAACTTCGCTTTCGGGCTTCAAGTTTATTGAAAACACTTCCACAAGTGTCAGGATTGAGGACGGATGCTGGTACGAGTGGAGCTGATGCAGTCGAAGTCCGTATGTCAGCCTCAACCGAAGTCACGTTGACAGTGAAGAATGCCCGGAAACCTATCTCAGCCATCCGCGTGGACGGAACTTCTAGAGATTTGGTTCTTTCACAATATGATGCAACTAAACGAACAGCAAAAGCAGTATTCAATTCTGGCTCGCGTGTTACAATGGATACTGTTTTCGCTATGACGCTGTTTGGTACATCATGCGGTGTGGCGTGCACCACGGCTTGCTGCCGAGACTCTTCGTGTGCAGAATCGTGTAGCTGCAGAGTGAGCTGTTTTCGGCTCATTTACTTCGATGACTTGGCGCCAAAGGTCACATTTGCGTCTGGAACAATTGGAACTGAGCTGGGCGGTTCGGTCGTTTCCTTGACCATATCAAATTTTCCCGTTGTAACAGCCAGTGAAGAAGAGAGCACAGAAGTTGAAGCCCTCTTTGATTCCAGCATCCGAGGTCGAGTATTTGTGCAATCATCTTCCAGCATAGAGACGAGCTTGGCAGTAGAGACACCCGAGGTAGACTTAGGTGGAGAATTTTCAAAGACGATCGTGCTCAGCATTAGTCCTGTTTCTCAGCCGGACCTGATCTTGAACATGGATTATTTCGTGGAGAGTGCTGTCCCGGAAATATCAGGGCTCGTGCTGCCCAGCAAGGGGAGCAGCAACGGTGGTGTACGTACAACGATTAGAATCCGGTTCTTCCCTTTCCCTACTGAAGTTGCTGTCGTGTTTGGAGACTTAGAGCTTCCAGCTAGTTCAATTACAGTTGGCGCGATGAGTTCCAAGCAACTTTCGACGGTCGTTTTTGAGACGCCGCGCACTGCGCCTGGTGACTTCACAGTACGTATAGTGCCAAAAGTTTGCCCTCAGTGCGGAAAGTCGGTGGAATTCACATTCCAGCAAATGGATGCAACACTGCCTGTCGTTCTTGCGCCGGTCCCAACCGGTGGACCCTGGCAGAATGTCAAGGGGGCAACTCAATTCATACAAGTTGCTCCATTTCCAACTGTGTACGAGTCATTTAGTATTGCCTGCGCCGGAGACGGAATCGTTGTCGAGAAGATCAGTGTTGCGTCGGTAGTGGCTGCTGATGGCCTTGCGTCAATTGTGTATAGTCGCCCCAGCGCTAATGGATTAGGAAAGGCCATCTGTACCTTGACCCTCGTCGCGCAAGGGAAAAGTAAACAAGGGACCTTTCCCTACGAATTCTACGATGGGACAGCTTTGCGCCTTTCAAGAACCGATCCCCCGCAATTGGCAACTAGGATATCCATCTATGGTAGTACGCTTGATCTATCTCAAAATGTGAAATTGACTTTCGCCAACTTTGAGCAAGGCAAAACTGTGGAGGATGTAGTCATCATGCTCGGTTCTTCCACCGTCGTAAATGTGCTCTCCGTCCGGGATACGGTCAAGTGTGCAAAGGGGTCGATCGATTGTGATCGCACAGAAGTGACGATAGCATCTGCCCCGCAAGATGTCGCCAGGAACGTGAAGTTCCTCATGTCTGCCGTGGATGGAGTCCAAGAATTTGCTTTTTTTGTCCCTTACTTTGCGCCGTGCGACTACGAGACATTTTGTACAAACCGGGGCAGAATTGCGGATGCTCAAATGCTCAAACAAGATGTTCCAACTAGCGACTTTTGCGATTTGAAATTTTGTGTTGATCCTCTGTCACCCGACTTTCCCAAGGCTGTAATCCAATCCATCCTACCTCGTGAGGGGCCTGCTACAGGCGGTACCGCGGTACAAATTGACTTTCAGAATATTCCTGCGTATTCGCCAGAAGATGTCACTATTGTGATTGGTTCTGGCGCTTCTGCTATTTATGCGAAGGTCATATCTGTGTCGAATGCAGGCGGTACTCTCCGTGCCAGCAGGGGCTTGATAACATTTGAAACGCCGTCGATATCTAGCACAGGCTCTCTCACCGAAGTCGATGTTGAGGTTTTAGTGTATGTTGGATCGCTAGGCATATCTGTGAAGGAACGATTTTTGTTCACCCCGGTTCCAACTGGACGTGCTGTTCTGGCAACAATGCAACCACAGGAGTTGCTGCCCGGGTCTGCAAATGATGTACTCGTGAAGTTGACGAATTTTCCTCTCATCAAAGACCTTTCAGATAATAGCAAAATTCTCGCAAAATTTGAGGGTCAGACACTTGCAGCATCGTCCATACTCTCATCGACCTACGATGCAACGATAGCAACTTTCTCTCTTGTCGGAAACACTGCAGGAAAAAGACAGTTTGATGTTTTCTACCTTGCGCACGGCGAAGTGAGATCAACACTTTCCGAAATCACAGTGCTCCCTCCACCAACGCCAGAAGTGCAGGGGGTTTACCCTGAAAAGGGTATCGCTGGTAGGGAATTGGCTCTCAGCGTCACCGTACGTTACATGCTACCCGAATTGGGTGAAGGTGATTTCGTGGCAAGCCTTGGCGCACTTGGCCTTTCTGTTGGAGATGTCGTGGTGATGACACCGACAAGCTGTCAAACGCGCAATTGTGCCACTGTAACTATTCGTCTGGTTGTGCCGAAAGATACTGTTGAAAGTGCAGGTGGTTTAAGGACGATCAGGGTCACCAGCAACAAGCACACGGGAGAGTATGTAGATTTTAGATTTTTGTTCGATCCATCTACTACGCCCGTTCTTGAAAGCATTGATCCAAAAGCAGTCTCGACTGATCTTGTCTCCACCACGACGCTGACGCTGTACGTATCGAATGTCAAATCTGACTTTTGTTCAGACGCAGCAAAGTGCACAGCGTCGTTTGCATTTGGCCAAGGCACTCAGATTGTAACAAGAAAGGGCCAACTTGCGGGGGGTTCCTTTGCGAATGGACTTCGAATTGTCTATGTGAAGCCGCCGTTTGCTCCCAAGGGAATGGAATCTGTGGTTTCGGTGACGGTTAACGATGCTTCTGTCGTTGTCTCGTCGCTGGTCAATTTTGTGACCCCCTTGGTTGGCTTGGCCCCTATTGATGCGCCCTGCAGTGGCGGTGCGCTAATCACTGTTTCAGCGATGGGATTTGGCAAGGCAATAAGTCTGCCGTCGCAAATTTCTGCTTCCATTGGGGGAAAGTCCGCAACTGTGACCAAGATCCTGTCCTCTATGGTCGATGATCATAACTCGTTGACGGTTTTTACCCTTATGGCCCCAGTAATGAAAGAAAGCGACGAGCTGTTGGGTACGGTGCAGTTCTCAGGTGTTCGGACAAATTTTAACTTTGAGTGCTTTGCATTACCTGTAGCAGTAGTCACCCCGAACCAGGCGATGCTCAGTGGTAAGACAGCCTCGGCAGATGGAAATACCATCTCCATTTCGATGCGCAACTTTCCTGCATTATCGTCTGCTGCAGATATCGATGTCAACTTTGGAAATATCGCGTGCAGAGGCGAAGCATGTAGCGTGCTGTCCTTCAGGAATGCAGCGGATGCGGTGACAATCACAGTATCCGTGCCCCCGGTAGAGCGCGCCCAGCAAGTAAAGTTGATGGTGAATTATGTTGGCAAAAGTGAGCCACCTGAGGGTGGAGATCCGTCCAAGACCTACATCAGGTCGCTCAAGTTCATTACGGCAGATTTCAACTACTATGTGCCCGCACCCGAGGCAATATCCGTTCTCTATTGCGAGGAATGCAACGGAGGAAGCAAGTCTCCTGTTACAGTCAATGCAACACTGCAAGACACAAGCACAGGTTGCATTGTCGTAGGCTCGTGTGCCGGTGGCAAAGCGCCTGCCGCAAACAAAATGGCTATTTCTGGCGCTGGCGTCCTCACCGTCGTCGTTGATTATGTTGATCCAATCCCATACTCCAAAGAAACAGGAAAGGTACATTCATCTGCGCTTGTATCAATACAACTCGGCGATTACCCAGGTGAATTAAGACGTGTACTTTTCACGGACAAAACCCGCTCCGCATATGAGTTTATTCTCAGCAGTCCTGCACAGCCCGGATTGGTTACAGCTGAATTGACGATTCAGAAAGATATCTCACGGCCAACAACATCAGTTGCTCGGTTCCCCGTGAAGATGTACGACTCGAGTATCAAAATCATGTGTGATGCATCAACTGGGTGCAATGGTCAAGTCGAGGGAACAAAAGCGCTCATAATCAACGTGTCCAACTTTATAGTCCCTGGCGGAAGTATTTCAGATACCCTTTCTGTCCAGTTTGCAGGTATCGCGGGCTCTGATCTACAGCAGATCGGCACGAAGAAAGAAGTCGGCTTTGCCCTTTTCCGTGTGATACCTCCGGCATATACCTGCCCATCGTGCTCGACTACAGACGGAAAGGCAGTGGTGAATCTTGCCTTGCTTTACAAAAGCACTGGAGTAGAAATATCCGCAACTCCATTTACGTTCTGGACGGCGCCAAAAATTTCTTCACTCCGCTTTGATAGTGTAGGAGGCAAACTGCTAATGACATTTGACCAAGACACGAATAGAGGTAGAATGAGTTGTGAAAATACCGACTGCTCGCAGCTCCTTGATTCAAAGTCTATAGCAATGCTCGGAAGCAGTAGCATGTGTGTTTGGCGATCGAATCGCATCCTAGGGTTGTTCCTGGATAGTGACGCCACAGTAACGCCGGGCAGCAGCCTAAAGCTCGATCCAAGAGGCGGTCTCAAGTCTGCGAATGAAGTTTCTACTGCAAGTGATGCGGCTGCACGATGCTCTGTTCCAGAAGTTGTCGTACCACCTGCTGTAGAGATCAAAGCCGCTGAGACTATCGACCCGTGTGCATCACTCGAAATACGAGCGACAGCAATAAGTCCAAGGCCTCCGACGTACATTTGGTCGTGTAGGAATGACGAGTATTTTAACGAGTTCTTGAGCACTCAAAGCGGAGACACTGTCTACCTGCCTTCGGGAACGTCAGCCATGCGCACGATGGATAAAAAATACCACATCTCGGTTTCTGTTCGTGATTTCTTCGGCACCTTGAGCCCTGCAGCAAGCGCCTCTGTCCTCAAGAAGGGCACACCAACACCGCAAATCCAGTTCAATCCACCAACCGAGAGGACAACCAGGGACAGGGAGGTGCTGATTCGGGGCGAAGCCGTCTTCTCAACATGTCCTGTTCCTGAAGAGGATTTGTCCTTCACATGGAGACAAGTATCAGGACCAGCTGTTCCAAAGAAATTGCTCACGACTCCGCTACCCCAGCTACAAATTCCTGCCAACACTTTGAAGGAGGGCTCAGTGTACCAATTTGCCCTCCGGCTTCAAATGAGTACGGACTCTTCAAAAAGCTCAGAGAGCATCTTCGTTTTGAATACTGGCTACCAGGGCCTTCAGGCTGCACTTGCTGGTGGAGCCAGCACTACCATCTCGTCATCTGCCTCCATCTTCTTGTCGGCTGCTGCATCCAGAGACCTTGACCTTGATGATACTCAAGACCAAGGCCTCTCGTTCTCATGGACATGCAAGTTCACGGTGAATGGGTTCGACAATGATTGTAGAAATGGCACAGAAGCATTTGGTCTACCTGCACGAGCAGAGGTGTCTATATCGCCGGGAATGCTGCCTGCTGCTGAATTTCCTTACGTGTTCACTGTGACCGTTTCTAAAGCTGGTCGATCTCCTGTCAAGACTAGCAAAAAGGTCTATATCCGGACCGGAAGTGTCCCAACCATGACAATTTCTGGGGGTGGTACTGCGAAGAAAGATTCTTATCTGTATGTTCCGAGCAACGGCCGGCTTGTGTTCACAGGACTGACTGACAAGCCACAATGTCGGGCACCGAGTACGACATACGAAACTGTGGTCGTATGGCATAACTCCTCGAACTCGACCAATACGACAAATAATACCAAAACATACCAAGTGATTCCTATTCACGATCCAGGTATTACAACAGACTGCATGACGGGTATTGAATGGTCCTTTGACCCTCCTATCAAGTACTCCTACACTGATATTCCCTTCGGATTCCGCAAGAATCAATTCGTGCTAAATAGTAATCCAAAAATTCTCCGTGCTGGAAACTCTTACACTCTTAAATTTTCTGGTGCCCTTGTCGGAGGCAGCCAAGGTGAAAGCTCGATCCAGCTTCTCGTCAACACTCCACCTTTGAGTGGCACATTCAGGGCATGCCTGGTGAAAGGAGGAGAAAAAGGGTGCATAAAGGCCGGTGTTCCCATCACGGATGAGTTCAGGCTATCTTGCTCAGGCTGGGTAGATGCAGACCTTCCACTCAAGTATGAGTTTGGTTACACATCTGTTTCAGGGCCGTACAAGAACATTACAGAGACAGTCTGGTATGATGCAGTAGCGGATAATACGAGAGACATGGGCTTTCCTGTAGGTTCTGTCACCGTGATGGCATACGTGTCAGATGCCTACGGTGCCAAGACAGACATCTTGTCGGATTTCATCACTGTTTCAGATGCTGTTCCGGGAGGACGCAGGCTGCTTGCTTCAATGAGCTTTTTGGAGAAGGCAAAGGCAAAGCTGAAGGGGGCGCTGCAGACCTTCAGAGCTGACAAGATCAACCAGATGGCGGGATCTATGTCTTTGTCGTCAGGAGGCATGTCGGCTGCTGACCGCGCCGGTGTAAATGGCAATCTGTTGTCAACTATGGCAAGTGGCGTAAGTCGTGCAGCGCCAACAACAGGAGGTCAGTGTGAAAGCTTCTCTGCTGCGAAGGCTGTTTCAAAGGACGCGGGCAGTCTGGGTGGCGCTGCTGTGGGAGGGATGGCTGCGATGATGAAGAATATGCTCAAGACCAAGCTCGCTGGTGCAATGGACATGGGCTGTGCAGCGAATGCGGCCGGATCGATGGGGGGCTCCCTTAAAGCACAAGCCTTATACAAGAGGGCGAATCCTGGCAAATCGCTGGTGAGCCCCGTTGGAGGTGCCGAGTTTATGCAGAGTCTCGAAGACGGAATGAAACAAGTGATGCGACAAGCGGCATATGATGCCGTTGTGAACGAAGGCCCGAGAATGGTGTCCCTGGACACAGCTGAGCACAATGTAAATCGACTGCAGGCGTCGTCTTTACGGGCTGGCGCTACATATGAGAAGTGGAGTCACCCTATTCCGTCGATGTTCCCGACTAACTTGCCGGGTGCTGCAGCTGCAATTCAATTACCAGACACTTTCAATGCAGACATATTTGGGGACAGCAATCCTGTGATTGATGTTCACACACAGTCACATGGATACGCGCCAGAGGCAGAAGGTTTCACAACTAGATCTCCGCTGGTTGGATTGACCGTTTCAAGGGAAAAGTCGAGCGAAGCAATCACCGTCAAGAATCTCAGCAAGCCAATCTACATTACAATTCCAGTGGATACGAGTACACTCTCAGATACTGCTAGAATGCTTTTTGCACAGCAGTCTCGTTGTGTTTGGTGGAATAACGACACGTACTCCATGCAAGGGTGCAATGTGAGCGAAGCTTCAATTCTTTCAGTCACGTGTAAGTGCAATCACTTGACTTTGTTTGCGATTCATCACGATCAGAGTGCCCCAGCATGTGGCGATGGTGTTCTGCAGGCTGGGGAAGGTTGTGATGATGGAAACCTCAACTTCAGGGATGGCTGCAATGATCAGTGTGTGCTCGAACCATACTGTAAATGCAGTGGAGAGCCATCAGTGTGCGAATGCTTACGCCCTATCACCAACAACATGCCAGAGGATTATGGCGTCAAAGGAACTTTAACGCTAGGGGGATTCACTTCAAAGCAGGATTTCATCAATGGTCAAGCGGCTTTTCAAACAGCCGTGGCGGACGCACTTGCTATGGAAGAAATTGGGGGTGCGGACGTGGTGGTACTGAAAGTCTGCTACGGGTCTGATTGTAATGAGAATTGGATCATCGATAGGAGGCGATTTCTTCATGTGCCGCCAGCTGCCAACCACTCGGATGCCTCCCCACAACTTCGAGCTGAGAAACTGGTCGTGGACTTTTTTATCAACAGGGGCAAGACGACCACGTCAGAGATATTCAAGCAATTGTCGCGGGCGTCATTTGCTAGCACTTTCGTTGCCAAGCTAAAGGCGCTGACTGGACGAGAGATTACTGCAGTCATCAATGGCATTGTCGTAATTGAAGAAGGATCACTTTTTGCCAAACCAGGATTCGGGGCGTATGGAGACTCGGCTGGAAATGGTTCAGCAGCCTCCCTCTTCAAATTGGCGGACGAACCTGCGAGAGGCTTATCGTTGACCGCCATCATCCTGATGATAGTCGCCGGCTTCCTGATAATGCTTACCCTAGTGGTCAAGAAGGTCTTCATTCCCATGATGAAGAGAATGAAAGAAGGACATGCATTCATGCTACAACAGAAAGAAGGCCTTGCGGATGGCAAAGGAGGAAGGAAGAAAATGCACGCCGACGTCCTCAAAGCTATGAATGAGCTAAATTCGTTGAATGATTCCAAAAAGAAGCCTAAGTATGGCATTCAATACGGCGAAGAAGATTTGACAGAGGTAGAGGAAATTCCAGGTGTTTTTGATGGTCCAGCTGATGTGCCAATTGTGGCAGAAGAGGCAACGGGTGCAGACATTCAAGCTGGTGAGAGCCGTCGAGAGCTTTTGGATCCATCAGCGGGCACTGGGATTCAGACCGCCTCTTCCGTGAACCAGGCAAATCGACCGAGAAGATTTGCGCCATCGGGCACAGGGGCCCAAGCGACGCAGGAAAGTGCAACGAAATCGGGAGGGAAGTGGAATCAAGCGCGGTCACGGCTGGCGAATCTCGAGGCTCAGCTTGATGCCCTTTTGGACGATTTGCCCGTCCAGTACCTTCCGACTCCACCTGATTCTGCAGCCACAGGAAGCGAATGCACAGGGGACCAAGTAGATAGTGCAAGTGTGAGTCACTCGGCATCAGATCATGGTGAATCTCAGGCTGTAACAGACGAGACAGCATCTGTAGAAAATTCACGCAACGGTCGCTCAGCTGGTGTGCTTAAATTCAAGATGCCGCGAGAAAAGTCGAAGTATAAGAGACCATCAATACCTGACCCGTTGGCGGGGATGGAACAATTTAGTCGCAGCATGCGCAAACCCATCACTCCCGACGGCGAAGCCACTAGACCGTCTGCATCGAACATTCGCAGGGCTCCAAATCTCCTGAGCATCTTTGACGAGCACTACTCTTCAGAGGCAGTAGCAGCAGCTGCGCCCTGGCAAGGGCCCAGCACGCCAAAACAGGGCTCAGATGCCGCGGAGTTGGGCGATCTGACGACGATAGATCTGGCAAAGGAGACCACAGAAGTCGAGGGCATAGTAGCAAGTGCAAGGCCATCGCCCAAACAGATAAAAGTCGAAGCTGACGATAAGCCAAAGAGGCCGCGCGATGCATGGAAAGTTAAACCGTAGTGCTCGCAAGGTCAAGTTGACACCCTAAATAAAGTGTGGGACCTTCACAAGCTTTCGTCTTTAGATAGATAGCTGCCGGTGCATCTCAAGGGACAGTGCCTGTTCCGCAAACACAGTGGGAGCCTTCCAAAACACACGGTTCACTTGTGGTCATTCTTTTGATTGTTCATGATTTCTGTCCTGGAAATGATCATTCTCACCAATGTTCATCGCATAAGAGGTACATGAAAATGTACCGACATAAAATGCATCTCATACGATTGTCCGAATGAACAAAGCGATGTTTATTGCTCCACATCTTGGCAAGAACTTAATTTGGAAGGCTCTTCCAGTAGTGTCTGCACGAACGAAGAGTCTATTCACAACTAAATCCAACCATAGATAGAGCCCGTCCGGTAGAGTATCGTGCACCCCTTGCTACACAGTCCACAGTCCCAACACAGTCACCTCGTCTGCACCTCCTCCCCTCCTCCATCAATTGCCCCACATTTGTCACTGTATCCAGCCCGGGGCAAGAGCCCCCTGTGCTGCTGAGCGCCGCCGACCCGTCGCGACCTTGCGCGGCTCGCCTGGCAGTGACTTTGGTGACTGTGACTTTGATCGCAGGAAACGAAGGTTGGGGGTCGTTTCCAAAACGCAGGAATTGCTCTAACTGCGGATTTTCGGACAGCACCCAGGGGGACTTTTTTGGACAGCACCCACACTCATCGGGGCCGGCAGGCCTGGGGGCATCAGCAAGAACCGTGAGAGCGGAAAAGGTCTGAGAGCCTCCCAAGTCGGCACTGGCACTGATTAAGTAGGCGACTGGAGGATCTCCAGATCGCCGGAAGGGGCGACTGATGGAGACACCTCTGTTACTAGACGTAACGAATAAAACCGTAAAATCAAAGGAGTTTCAAGGGAAATTATTTATTTCCTGCTTATTTTTTGCCCTAGGACCTACTGAGTCTCAAACTTCAGGGAGCAACGGACGTGAGGCGCCTTGTCGACACTCATGAACAGGGTAGAGAGGATGAAGATGCTGCAGAGGCACCAGGAGTCGCAGGAACTGCAGGAGCCGTCGCAACCACAGCCGCAGCCACACGACAAGCAGAAGCTCGCGTCTCTGGCATCAGACGAGTCAGGGCCTTCACAACAGCCGGCTGCGCCGCCGGCCGGTATGTCAAGGGTGCAGCGCATGAAGTTTATGAGGGAGCAGCTGGAGCAACAGATTGCTGCCGAGAGCTCCGTGGAGGGCGCGCGCGGTACGGAGCCTGCCGCGGCAGAAAGATCTCTACCAGGTGTCGACAAGTGATATCATATACATACCAGCGTGACTGTGCAGCACCGTATTAGCGCTGGGACTTGCCGAGTACTGGTGCTCATCTTTCTTTTCCTCCTCCTCCTTACTAAACTGACGGCGAGGCTTGCTGCAGTATCAGTACATGATCCAGAAGTAGTGCCACCGAGCGAAGGGGACAGTGCTGGGGTAAGGGCGCACGGCAGCTTGCTTTACGAATCTTCTTCGAACACTTCTACTTGCGACGTGTCTTCGACGCACAGCCAGCGGCAGCAGCCCATGGGAGATCGCGGTTCCAGCGAGCTTCGAGCAGCAACAGCAGAGAAGAGTTTACAGGACAGCAGTACAGCAGATGCACCTGCAGATGGCTCCAAGACTAAGCTTCTGAGTTCGATTGTGCCGTCGACTTTGGGTAGCAAGCAGGACAGATTTGCGATTCCCGTTCACCACCCGGTACAGCACACCGTGACGTCGGGAGAGAGGCTTGCGTCTTAACCCAATGATTTGTGGTTGAGACGCCGGAAGCGTCGTAGTGCGTAATTCGACTGCAACGCACACGAGATTATGACCAAAGGCTTCTGTTTCTGCATGTCAAACAGGCTTCGACATGCACGCCGCAGAGCGCATGTGCCAGCCGGCTCATTGACAATCTCATGCTGTCGCAACGCCAGGTCCTTCATGCTTCATGCATTGCACCATCTTGTTCGAGACCACCATTAGTAAACACGATGCATTGCCCATGCTGTAGAGTTTCAAGTCCTAAGTAGCGCGTTGCGTGTTGCAGAGTTTCATGAACACACACTCCGTGACCTTGACCTGAACCCCGCGGCTGGGCGCGGCCCGGTGCCGGAGGGAGGAGGAGGAGGAGTAGGACAGTGCAGACAGAATACAGATAGACGAGGGGGCTGTGTAGAGTTTAATAGCAGGCGCCCTAGGTCCCTCTACAGTATCCCGCAGAATACGCCGGAGGGATGATAGTGCGCGACGTCAGAGATAATATCGGACTAGAATTAGAGCGTGTTACTACGATGCTCATGTCCAATTTCGCGACCACCACCTATACTGAGAACCAAAATCCCTGACAAAAGGCCTACTAACCCGCACACGTCCTCCAATACATACAATATTATCACAAGACAGTTGTCGCAGTGAATGCACTTAGTGCGAGGGTTACTGAAGGAGTACCAATAAACAACACACACTCTCTCTATCACCTTGA
>Ga0115006_10000558_pt1 | contig 20672 bp, 22 predicted proteins | sample ArcOceMetagenome_3_FD_88943 | JGI IMG/M metagenome (GOLD analysis project Ga0115006, IMG submission 88943) | Marine eukaryotic phytoplankton communities from Arctic Ocean - Arctic Ocean- Svalbard ARC20M Metagenome | ecosystem: Environmental > Aquatic > Marine > Oceanic | place: Arctic Ocean...
GGACTGATCAATCTGTCCACCGATCAGGCGATCCTCTGGCTTGCTGAAGCTAATAGTATCCGCCAACTCCGCCTCGGGCAGCTCCACGCCACCACCGACATAGATCAGCAGGCCATCCTCATCCCGCACCGATTCCACCAGCACAGAGGCACCGCCCTGCGACAGGATCGTATCCCCCACGCGAAACTCGACCCGCTTGATCGGCGCATTCGCGGGCGCATAGAGCCGCGCCTCACTTGCCGCGGTAAAAATAAGCTGAATCTGGTGTCGCGAAACCGACTCCAAAATACCCAGTCCGAGTTCAGGTTCCGTCTCACTGATCCAGCGCTGTCCGATCTTAAAATCTGCCATCGGCGAAACGTCGACCAGCGAGGGGGCCTTGTCAAAGGGAAGATTCGAAAAATCAGAGGGCAGGAGTCAGAGGACAGTGGGCAGAAGCCAGAGAACAGACGCGGTCGGATTGCTTCAGCGCCCGACCACGTCTGTCCTCTGAGCGGGGTCCGCCGGCAGCTAAAGCAACCGATCCCAGTCGGCATCAGCGGCCCCCAGGATCGGTGACTTTAGTCACCGGCTGAGCAAGCCAGAAGCTTGCACCCAAGGGCATCTATAAAGGATAGAGGAAAAAGCACCACAGGCTGCATTATAATGACTCGTCACGGCGCAATGCAATGAAGACGGAAGCGACACCCATCTTTTGCGCCTTCTTGCGGCCAACCACACAACACCCAAGTCAGTTGCCTCAGTCAGTGCCCCAATAAAAAAGAACGGTCGCTAAAGCAACCGATCCCAGTCGCATCAACGGCCCCAAGGATCGGTTGCTTTAGCGACCGGCGGAACCCCACCAACACCACCACTCATCATCGTAGCCGACGTCGTCAGACTTTGGCCAGGGCAATGCGCTCGAATTCGATGCTCCAAAGTCTTACGACTTCGGCTACAACTGAATGTCCTGTTAAAGTGCCTGTCCCTAAAAATGTCATGTTAAAGTGCCTGTCCCTAAAAATGTCATTTTCGAAAAACCAATCAACTCCTCGGTGATAATGGTATTCAGCTACGCAGACGGCTCATCCAGACATGAAAAAGCCCGCACGAAGCGGGCCCCATCAACCTAGATTCAGAAGCCGGACGCCAGAGGCCAGCCTCTGAGACTTCACTAGCGCGAAGCGCTCCACTACCACTTAGTCCGATCTACCACGCAGTCGGTCATGTCATCACTACATTCCTCGAAACACTCCAGCGAAGCTGATCTCACTACCACTCTCACTTCAGCGAAGCTGGTCACTCGGCGCAGCCGCGCAGCGCACGCGCCCAGTCTTTCGCCAAAGCATCCTGCCCTAAATGCGCGTGCGCATACTGAAACGCATTTTCGCGTTTCTCAAGAACACCCTCAGCATCCGCGCAAATCGCATCAATCACTTTAGCCAGCCCTGCGACATCGCCTGGCTCAACGAACCAGCCGCAGTCTGCGGCCTTGATCAAATCCACCAGATCCGAATCCTCCGGCGCGATCGCGAGGATCGCTTGGCCCGCCATCATCGCCTCAATAAGCACAAAAAAGCCCGCACATGCGGGCTTTTGAAAAAACAGAATGATGGAGCTCACTCTCCGAACTCAGTCGTCAATGTGCGCTGCAGACCATCCTTAAAATCAGTCGGCCGCACAAACCCTGAAGCATCCAATTTATCGCCATTGATTTCAGTCGAAGAGCAAAACTTCTTCACACGAATCGAGCTGATTGGTAATTTCTTACCTGTCACTTTCGCAAGAAGATCAAAGCAATAGCCGCCGAGAATTCCGAGCGGATACGGGATGCGCAACTTGGGTGCAGACTTGCCCTTGTGGCGAAAGATTTCCGAAACGAGTGTATTCATATCGAAGTCCGGCTTATCGACATAGTTAAAGATCTCGATTCCTGAAAAACCTGACTCCAACTTGTATTTCATGAACGCGACAATATTGCCGACATAAGCCATCGACTTTCGATTGTGCCCATTCCCGATCATCAAAAACTTGCCCGTGTAAATCTGCTTCAACAGATTAAAGACATTACCGCGATTCTCCTCACCGAAAATCACCGTGGGACGAACCACGAGGGCATTGCGCCCGTCCCCTTTCGCAATCCACTCCTGCAACACTTCCTCAGCTTGCCACTTACTGATCCCGTAGTGATTAAACGGCGCTTCTTTCGACGTTTCACTCGGCGGCACAGGTTGATTCATCCCGTAAATTGCGACCGAGGAAGTGAAGACGATATTCTTCACTCCTTGCGCATCCATTGCGTTCAGCACATTACGCATGCCTTCTACATTCACATCATAATAGAGCGACGTTGGCGTCACATCATCGCGATGCTCCGCAGCCAATAAAATGACCGCATCTTGCCCCGCCAGTTGAGCCGTGAAGGATTCCGGCTCGCGCACATCCGCAGTCTGAGTGATTGAACCATGCAAACCACTCTCCGCCTTATCTAGGTTAAGGACAGTATTCTCATCCTTAAGGAGAGAAATAAGACGAGTGCCGACAAAGCCGGAACCACCAATTATCAATATGTTTTTCATAGTCTTCCCTTAATATTCTGAAACGGCTGACAACAGAACCGCTTCTAATTTCTTAGCTAAAATATCACGATCAAACCTAGCTTTTGCCAAGGCTCGTGAATTCTTCGAGAACTCACTGAGCTCCTCAGGATGTTCAGACATCCAAATCACCTTATCTGCAAATTGGGTAACATCGTCAGGCTGCACCAATACGCCAGTGCTATCATCTTCAGCAATATCGCCAAGCCAGCCTGGCATGTTTGTCAAAACTGGACGACCCGCCGCAAGTGAATCAAATAATTTATTAGGCGAACATGTCCTTAAAATGGGAATATTCTTAAAAATCGTCATACACACGTCACTCGCCTCAAAAACACGCGTAATCTCGGACTTTGGTAATGGCTCTGAAAACGTGACGTTGTCTAGCGATTCAGCCACTAAGCGTGCCTCTAGGGATGGGCGCTCTTTGCCCTCTCCGATTAACAAAAACTGGAGATTGTCGACTCCACGGCGTTTCAATTCAGACGCGCAATCAAGCACAAAGCCTAGGCCATTCGCCTCTCCCATTGTTCCACAGTAGGACAGCACAAATTTACCCCCGACACCAAAGCACTCCTTTGCCGCCTCACACACCTCTCCGACCCGACAGAACAACTCAATATCGCTACTATTCGGAATGACTGAAACTTGCTCCAACGGTTTTCCAGTAGCCAAAATTCCATCGCGCATACCAGGCGACAGACCGACGACATGTGATGCGTTTTTATAAGCATAGAGTTCCAAGCGCTTGGCAATGAATCGCAAAATCGGATTCTTCAGTGCCCCCATTTGGATCGGTGCTTCTGGCCAAAGGTCTCGCACCTCAAATACCAATGGAATCTTGTTCTTCTTAGACGCATGCACTCCAGGAATCGCAATCGTAAGAGGCGAACTGGTGGCGTAAACGACGTCGCCTCCAAGAGCAGCAGCTTTCTTACGAGCAGCGAACATGAACTGCAGAAACGCCTTCACTCGCGCGAAAAACCCCATGTAGTTTGAATAAGGAACCGGCAACCAATGCACATGAATTCCATCTTCATAGGTCTCAAACCAATCTGTAGCATCATTCTCCCGCGACTGCCCCATCCAACCAGCATCCGATGTGACCATATGGACTTCGTGGCCTGCCTGCACCAAACGTTTCGCCATTTCATAAGCACGCGTTGCTCCCGCCCCTTTAGGAGTGATGAAATACTGATATAAATATATTATTTTCATAACCTTAAAATTACTGCATTAATGAAATCAACTCCGCCACATCTATGGTGCAGAGAGCCCGCTTCCCCGTATAAACGGAATCAAAGCATACCACCGTTCCGGCTCGATTCCATCGCGGATGTAAATCGCATGCCCAGTGCTTGTCAGGACTCGGAGTTGCGAACGGTTTCCAATGCTTCAAATACGCTAAATCAATACGACGTTCCTCTTTAGAATCGTATAAAGTGACATACGAACGGCGACTACGATCTGGATACGTATCTGTTACGATCCACCGGCCGTCATGAGCAAACGATGGGTGCCCATCTGAATTATAGGCAGCATCTCCAATTCGCGACCAATCGTCAGGATCTTGATCTTTAAACAGAACGTAACCATCACGATTATTAATATCGCGTGAATAGGCTAATATATGATCAGCATCTCGCCATGCCATATGTGAAACCATTCCAGATGTGGGAAAGATATAAAGCTCCGAACCATCAAGTTTACAGGTCAACATTCGCGACCAGCGCTTTGTGACATCTCCCTGAATCCATCGATGTAAGAACATCACACGCTTGCCGTCCGGCGAAATGATAGCATGTGAGAAGTAATGCCGAGCCCCCTCCATACTCTCATCTGGATCCGCTTGGGCAACTTCCGAAAGACTCACAACTAGTTCAGAAGCTCCATCTATCAAGTTCACACGATACAAGCCATCATCGACTGGTGCAGCATGATCTAAACCAGAGCATGCGCCATGAGAATAGCCGTAACCAGGCATGCATGTATTCACACGCTCAAAACTGTAACCAATCCCCCAGCGACCATTAGGCGACACTGTAGCAATCGACTGCTCCGCAACCAACTCCGTTGCTTTAGAATCAACATTGACAACACGAGCTACATTTTTGCCATCTATAAAATCATTAAAAATAATACGATCACTGGATAAGCCGCACCATTGGAGCTGGCAGCCTTGGTGCCAATTCCAGGAGTTTGTTTTAGTGACTTCATGATACTTATCGTAACTAGCTCCATCGTAATAGCCGACACTCAATTGATCGGAATCCAATGGCATACGTAACGGCATTTCACCATATTGCATCGCGAGCAGTTTAAAATCGTCAGCCGAAAAAGGCACCTTATCGTGAAAACCAAAAAATGAACCATCACGAGCTGTAATCTCATGATCTGAAACACATGGCTGACCGGGGACCAGATCATAGAGCGCCTGATATCCCCTCTTAATACCATTCTTTACTCTAGGATTTCCTTTAACGAAATCATATACAAATCGCTCAATAATATTCATTTCGTCCCCTCACTAATTGTGCCGGTAATAAGCTGGCATTTCGCTATCCATGAGTGACTCGACTCCGCTTCTAGTCGAGCAGCCCTAGCCTTCGCCAGCGCAGCGGCCTGATCGGCCAGGATGCTCTGCGCAGCAACCGCAAAACTCTCCACATCATCAATCTCATACAATGAGCCGAACTCTCCACCTTTTAGGAGAGCTTCACACTGAGGCGTTCGAGCCGATAAAATCGGTCGACCGGATGCCATATACTCAAACATCTTTGTCGGCGACTGAAAGGCATTCTGACTCGTTGCGGAGTTCACAAGCACGTCAACCCCAGCCAGCAACTCTGGCATCTTCTCAAAAGGCTTCGGGCCTACAAATTCAAGCCCTTCAACCTCACGGTATTTCTCCTCCAAAACTGCACGATAAGGCCCATCACCAATCATTTTGAAAGAGACACTTGGAACCCGCGAACGGAGTAGTTTAAACCCCTCAATCATGGCATCCAAACCATACCAATCCTTAATGATACCAGCGTAGCCAAATACAACTGGCGAATGCCACTCACGCGACACCGAGGACTCCCAGTCACTGAAACGGGATAAGTCGACACCGTTCGTCACCACAATTAGTTGTTTCAACCGATCAGAACCAAAGAACCTGAGCATCTCATCACGGTTACGCTCTGACACCGTCAAAACATAATCTGCCGCAGCCATGAAACGCCCCTCCAAGAAACGAACGATAGGCTTCCGTTGAGAAAGAAAACTATTCACCTCTATCATCAGAGGGCACTTGCCTAACTTTTTCTTTAAACCAGCAATAAACGGAGAAAACCCAACCGAGTAGCGCATATATGCAAAATCCACATTCTGCTCTAAGCCACTCAGTGTTTTAACAAACTTAAAGTTCCAAAGAAATCGACCCAATTTCCCACTCGTATCGCAAGGAACTAGAATAACACGGTCTGCGATCTCATCCACAAGGCTAATACTCTCTTCGGATAATACTGTCACTTCATGTCCAAGATCTTTCAACCCCTGAAGAACACCAATCACATGAGCCACATGGCCTCCCATGTTTGAGATCTGACTGAAAAAACTAGGATACGGTATAATATATAAGATTTTCATGCCTTAATGCTTCCAGTTCTCAAACGACTTCCCAGAAAATTCTCTAAACTGCTCAATATCCGGTAAGAGATATTCATATAGCCGCTCACGCAATGTCTCCGAAAAGCGTGATAACTCTCGTGGCTTCTTACCTATGATAGAAAGAAGCCCACGCGGCAAGCAACGCTTCAATGTGCGCATCAAACGAGGACTCTTTCTCAAATACTTCACCATTGCTCTATCTTTGCCCAGATCCGCAGTCCGATGATAGTCTGTCTTTAAATTAGGCAAATCTACGGGGTCCACTTCCAAAAAAGCATAGACATCAGCCATCACTGCTTGCCGATCAACTCTCAACTCATCGGAATCAACTATTAATATTCGATCAGCACCAAACACATCAATATATCGCGTTACCTGTAGATAGTATGAACTGGTTAACACATAATTATTAGAGGAAAGGTCACCAGTAAACGCCACCTCTGGGGACTCCGATTCCATGCTACAAGCTACGCTGTGATTGTAATGCGATTGCATACGATCCACCGGATCGCGTACCATATAAATAAATTTTGCTTCAGGAGAAACAGTTCGAATTCGCTGTGGAGTATCCGGAGCTAGTTGCAACTTAGAATAACTAGTTGAGGACTCACCTAAATATCTACTATCGGTAGACCATAATGAGTAAAAATCATCTGCACTATAATGGTAACAATTAAACGAAAAATAGTGTGGTTCCTTGTCGGAAGAAATGGACACATCAGGGTGCATATCCAAATAATTGTGTAAACTCGTAGTGCCGCATTTCATCGCACCGAGTATAAATAAATTAGGGCAACGTTTCATAGCTACATCAAAGACCACTCCAATCGATTAGGATCACCAAACACCGATGATAGCATTGTGCTGCCACTATTCACTCTCCCCATTACATAAACAGTCATACCAAATACTATCTCTATGTTTCGCCATTCGCAACTTCAACCAAATGACGCGCACCGCGAATTACAGTTTCCCCAAACACACTCCAATCTCTTTCAGCTACATATTTTCTTGCACGTCTTGGAATAAAGTCTGCGACTTTTTGAGCTACAACGGAACGGCAAGCGTCGGCAACTTCTGCCGCATTATAAGGATTAACAACTGGCCCGAGTTTATACTGTTTCGCGAGCACACCATACAAACCTGTGCTGGAACTTATAGCAGGCTTCCCCCATGCAGCAGCATGCCCCATGACGCCACTCGCAGACTGTGTTCTAATGTTCATATTTACTACAATATCGCAACGATTGAAACAATTTGCCATATCCTGAGCAGACAAAAAGCGATTCTCTAAAACTACTTCGACAAAAGGCGCAAGAGACTTCAAATCTCGGAGCAACATTTCAAGCTCTGGAAGGTAATTAGGGCGAACACGCCCAGCTATATGTATTTTTATACGTTCTTGGCACTCTTTGCTCAACAATGCCACACCATTCAGGAACTGCTTAATCCCTTTTTCCTTTGAGATAGTTCCAAAAATCAAAAAATGGAACTTGCTTGAGTTTTGCACGGGATCGCTTTGCGCCTTAACATCGGGGAACCAAATAGGATCTACTATATAATTAAAGGACGTAGTCTTATAACTATCATTGAGATAATCCACACTCCATTGATCGTTGAGAATATATATTCGATTCAGGTTTCGTTTCGCTAACGCAAACTTTAGTTGAAGCTTCTTGCGCAAAACGGCCAACATGAATTTGCTCTGTCGAACAAGCCCCTGCACGGGCTTAACTAATCGAGTGTAAGGAGCATAATATATACAACTAATCGTAACCTTCAGTCCTTTAAGTGCCCAGAGGGAATAGAAAAATCGATTTAAATTATCTAAATGCAAGTGCGATATGCCATTTATTTTAATATAGGCTCGAACATACCTCAATTCTCTCCAAGGCCTCAGAAACTGCGACTTTTCAGGACCAAAATAATCATACTCTTCAATAGTCATATAACGAATGATAACACCTTTAATTCGTTCTGGATTTTGGGAAAAATATTCTTCGTGCCTGGATTTAAACGCAGAAGGAACTAGCAAGTGCAACTCATCGAATTCGTTCGCACTGAATTGAGCTAATATAAACGATGGATGCTGCAGGCGATGTCCAGAATCAATAGATTCAAATATCAGTAACTTAGTCGTCATAATAAATCATCCATTAGCGAGCTTTAGCATGCCTATCACTCTCCTTCACCCCGCAAAACTCCGACACCCCAATCACCATCATAGAAGTATACCAAAAGTATGTATTCGAGGACAGATTGCTAGAAAACATAATATTAACAGCGTAATGAAGATATAAAATTGAAACCCATGCTAAGCTAGGGTGATATCTTACGAGCAAAATTGCGCGACGCGCGACGCCGAAAAAATACGCCGTAAACAAGACGCCTCCCAGCACTCCCGTAGCCATGAATGCTTCCAAAATCCCATTGTGAGGGTAAGTGAACATGCCACGGATAGATAGTCCGCCCCCAAAAAGAGGGCGTTCCAAGAACTGTTCTATCGCAGCTTGATATAAATAGATACGTCCAATCCCATGCCCTCCAAAAGTGTATGCATCTTGAGTATACATCATTTTCATTAATCGGTCAAATAATGCGCTACCAAGATTCTCCGAAAAGACAACCACTAGGCCGCCCGCAATTACCACAATACATAGTCCCCCGAGAGAACCAAAGAAACTTCTCGTAGATCTCACCCGTGCAAATATGACAATAAAAGACACCACAACAACAGCGACGACGGCACCGCGCGACGCCCCAATAGATATCTGAAATGCACCAAATATCAAAAGAAGTGCCGCCAAAACAAAACGAACAACCCGCCAGCGGAAAACTTGTCGATCTAAGAAGCAATTCAATCCCAATAAAATAGATACAGACCCCAAATACGATAACTGAAGGGGTCCTAAAGTCACAAAGTCTCCGATAAATTCTCCCTTTTCAGCACGGCCCAAACCACTAGCGTCTCCGTAAAGAAAAAACGAACACAGTCCAACCATTGCACACGTACACAACACCGATTGATGCCCAACCCGCAATTCTGTCGCCGTTTTAGAAAACAAAAATACTATCGAAGGAACAAGAATCCCTCCCGCAATAAGCTTCAAATATGTCGATTTAGGCTGAAAAAGGTGGTCTACTGGCTCAATCAATATCGCAACCAAGTAAAGTATCCAAAACGCTACAAAAGCATAAACCAAAACACCTGAATACATCGGCCTTGCTTGACTAATACGATACCTGAAAAACAGGAAAACAGCGAGGAGCAAGAAGCCTCCGCGGTATGGAATTGTCAACAATTGGCTCGGAATATACAAAACAACTGCCGCATATAACATACCGAAGAACCCAAATGTAGCACCAACATATTGGAGCATACTGAAAATCTTATCGTATCGAGTAGTTTTAATCATTTCTCAAATTTTTGCATTGAGAGGATTCGGGCAGGGTTGCCAGCAACCACGCAATCGCTGGGCACATCCTTTACAACAACAGCTCCGGCTCCCACAATTGAACGGTCCCCGATAGTTACCCCCTTCATGACGATTGCACGCGCACCAATGAAACAGTCGTCACCGATGCGGACTTTGTAGACGCTCGGACTCGATAATCTAATGAATGAAAATCCGTATCACAAATCACAGCACCAGAGCCAATTTGAACCCGATCTCCTATCGTGATTGATTCCTTTGCGCAGACTACAACACCACTCATCCCTACTTGACTCCCGATACGAATAATTGAATCGGATGCCATTGCATTTAAAATCACCGGGGTAATTACCCCCATGGCGGTTGACCATGGCTTTGAACGAAAATCAGAACCAGCTCCAACTTGAACTCTGCCAGATCCACGAACGACAGGGTAGCCAACAATACGTATGCGTCCCTCACATTTAAGAGGACCAAACTTGGAATACAAACGCGCGATCACCGCCCAATAATATGCTCTAAGATTCATAATAATATGCGAATACGCCTCTAAGTAACTTTACTGAAACGATGCAGGTTTTCTAAAATCCAATCCTCATCTCGCTCCCACCAACGCTCCTCCAAGAGATCCGTCCTGACATCCTCATTAAATCGAAAACGAAGTTGCTTGGCTGGCACGCCTCCAACAATCGCATAATCATCGACATCCTTTGTCACTACGCTGCCAGCAGCGATCACCGCACCATGACCAATTCGAACACCTCCTAAAATAATGGCTCTTGCTCCAATCCAAACATCACTTCCAATCTCCACAAAATACTTCCCATCTGGCCGGCAGAATAAGAACTCGTCATACGATTGCTCTGTCACATACGTGAAGCCAGCCTGTTTCTTTAATGAATAGAAGCATGGGTGCGTCGATATTTTTTCATCAATAGGATGCGTTCCTGAAAGAACTAGAACCTCGGGGCCAATAGAGCAATAGCGCCCCACTTTACAGTGTCGCAGTTGAGAATTCGGCCCGACATATGATCCACGCCCGAGAGATGATCGAAAAACGCAGGCTCCTCGGTAAATCCTATTTTTACCCTCAAATTCACAGCCTCTGGCATTGGCAGAAAAAGCAATTTTTACGCACTTTTTGCGGTCAGAAAAAAACAAATTAGGTTGTTTCAAATAACGTATTAAATACTGAATCATCATTTTTAGTTAATAAGATACTACGCAATAGCGTTCGCACATTAAACCCTCCTTAGTGCTTTAATTTATACAACAGCTGCTTGATGCCCGTTTTTATCACTTTAGGTATGAAACGCCCATAACCGCGCCCATCACCAACTAAGAAATGCTCATAGAGTCTCTCATGCTCAAAATCAGGCAATACGTATTTAGGGTGCTTCAATGGTAAACCCAGTGATTTTGTCTCAGTATAACGAGCAGGGGCATCACCCGCGCAATGCGTTGCCCCCGCAACCCCAAAGCCAACATTCGCAACTAAGTTGTGACGCGGTATAATTGACAACTGATTATGCGCACCCATTGCCAAGAACCATTGATAATCCCAAGTATTCACACTCTTCACTTCAAGCTTACGGATATTTGCCAGCCACAGACGTTCACTTCTAGGCTGATAGCCCATATTCTGAATTATAGATGTCGCTTGCGACGAATGGCGGAATTTCAGCTCTAAATCTTGATTCTCCCAAGCCCGGCGCCACGTCGCCCAACCCCAAATCCACTTAAACTTAGAAAAGAGATAAGAATAACTATTTAGAGTGTATTCTGGCAAATGATTATTACCACTGATCATCCCAATCCGATTATCATCCGCATATTTAATCAATAACTCTTCGCAGTAGGGGAAGAATGATAAATCTGGAACCGTGTCATCCTCAAAAATGATACCAGCTTCCACATTCTCAAAGAACCACGAGATACCAGAGTTTACAGCTTCCTTGCACCCTAAATTCACTTCACGGAAAAGCGTCTTAACCTCACAATCCCAATCGACATTGGTCGCGATTTCGCGAACTCTATCGACAATTGCTTGCTCGTCTTCCTTCGAAGCACGTGCCCCGTCGGATGCCACATAAAGGTTGGTTGGTTTTGCCGCACGAATAGCCTCAAAGACCTGAGAAGTCACATCGGGTCGATTAAAGACAAGCAAGAGAATTGGAGTCTCACATTTGTAGGACATAATGAATCTTTGATTTTGAGTTAATTGTTGACTTTCGATATAACTTCCTGAGCCAATCACGCGGGAAAGATTCTGGGTGCATTTAGTGTAAACCAACGGATTCACTCAAAAAAGAATGCCCCTGCTTCCTAACTTCAATAAGTTTAGAATTAATAGTGTCCCAGTTGATAATACCTTTCTGTATCAAATCAAGCGATTGCGCTGCATCAGAACTCACCGCTCGATATTCAAGCCCGAACTCTTCTAGCAATGATACAATTCTATCATTCCGAGACGCCCGAGCACCTTGCCAAAGTATAGTAATAAAGGGTGTATTAGTTATCATACAAAAGACAGTTCCATGAAAGGAGTCTGTGATGACAAACCTCAAAGCCGAAATACAATTAATCCAATCCAGTGGGCTTAAGTTCTTCGAATTAATGTTAAAACAAGATTCATTTTTGTAATCTCTCGATTGGCGCAATTGTGCTTGGAATTCATTTGCAAACATTTGATTTTGAGAGCTTAGAACAAAGCTTCCGATCCTTTCCCTTTTCGAGGCCGCGTCTGTCTTGGCTACGGACTTCCAGTCCAACAGGAAAGTTGGATCAGGCGCCCACGTAGCGTGCGTGATATTCATCCGGTGCAAAAACTTAACACCATTCCTCTCTCTGGCTGTTATATCAGAGAAACTACTCGCCCACTTAGGAATACCAGAAAAGCATTTACACTCGCCATACTCACCTCCGAAGCTGGCAGCATATGCTATTTTTTTAATCTGATCAGAACCAAAATCCAACCAATAGGTTGAATAATCTTTATACTCGACTAATAATGGGCTCCAAACTTGATCACTCCCCACAATCAATACATCTACATTTGGAGGCAACTTCTTGAGTGATTTATGAGAAGAATATACTGTGCTTCCTACAGCCAAATAATTATCCCTAAATACGTCGAATACCTTAGATCTCTCCTGGCACCGATCGAGACCAGATATTTTTTTTATTTGATTTTTCCACTTTAAAATCGTCTTACGCGGGTTTCGGCCGATCCAGTCTATTAAACGGAAAGTTGATTTTCGGGGAATGAAATTAATAATTTCTACAGCACAGCCTTGCGACTGAAGATATTTTTGTAACGCATAGGTCTGCAAAACCGCGCCATAATTGTCTTCATTGTGAAATGTTAGAATGCCAACTTTTATCATGTAGTTATGAGAAGTTTGATAACAATAGCTTAATGGTGAGTTTTATTTGCCTAACATTTTTTGGTGAACCCCAGAAGCAACTGCTCCCTAGACTGTTCTTATTTCAGTTAAGAGGCTGCATTTAAGAGTTTTAATGACCAACTTGCTAAGCCAGTTCAGTCTCAATATTAATCATGGATAGTTAAAATATCAAAAGTCGGAAATCTGGGAGATGATGCGACATTCAAGACTTCTGGAATGTGACCTACAGCAATAATCATTGATATCGCTTCAGCCTCATCAATTGAAAAAACTTCCCGCGCTAATTGATCGCGTGAAGAAGTGAAGCTCCAATTCAAACAACAAGATCCAAGCCCCAATGCATGCAAGGAATATATCACGCTCATTGCAAACATACCAGAGTCGACCCAACATTGATTGCGCTCTCCAATGCCAGTAAAAGCTCTGCGGTCAGATGTCATTACCAGCACTGTATCAATACAATCACTAAAACCGCGACTTCCCAATTGTATATCGAGTATCCGTTTTTTCTTATCCCCCCGCAGGACATGCACACGGGACGTTTGCCGATTACATACTGATGGTGTTTTTTTAGCGACATCAACCGCTTTCTCTATTAAACTATTATCAACAGCTTCTCCAGTAAAATTGCGAATACTGTGGCGCGAGCGACAAAAAGCAGCAAAGTTAATCGATGCACTCTCAATAACATCTACGCCTTTAATATTTAATACCGCATTTGATTTCACTGCATCTATAGTCGACAGATACTGGCGTACGGATTCACAAACTCCACCTGTGACAGAATAGTCTAAATATGAAGATAATGCGTTCAAACATGCAACAACCACATGATCATGCCCAAACTGAGAACGGTATGTATCCAATCTGTCCATTAGTTGAATCACTTTGTCTTGCCCAAAATTTTTCCTCGGGCTAGGTACACTTAGACCCTTCTCAATTGCATGGTAACGCATAATCAACTGTGAAGATTGCTGCTCGCGACCACTCTCATCCATCATCGAAGACGACTTTAAATAAACCTTAAAGTCATACCAATAATTAGTAATAAGAGCTAACTTCTGCCTTAGTTGATGAGGCAACAATCGATGGACTCTAAGTCTTTTTAATATTTTTTTTATCATTTTCGTCGGCTTACTCAAATTGAGCCAGGGCATATGTTAACCTAAACGGGGTAATTAGCTGTTTGAGTTTACAGGGGGATGTCCAGTTTTTAGTACTCACGGACAGCTTCGATACGTAGTTCTAATTCAGTATTTTGATTTGATTATGTAACCAATGCTGAACGGAGCCTCAGTGTTGAGGCAAGTGTTTCTGCTACTTCCTCCTGAGCAAACTAAAGGGGTCTGATATAGTCCGAGGTGGTCTGTTCAACTTTCGGACCTTTACGAGCGGAGCTCATGATTATTTCAAGCGCCTTCACTAGTCGCTGATTGCTGAATATCCTGTTCGCGAGCATGCGCTTAGGACTGAAGTTTTACATAAACCCGCTAATTCTAAAGATGGGGTTTTTTTAGTTGGGGAAATTTACGTATTAATATATTCAAAATATAGCACTTCTCCTCAGCATTCAAAAGCTTAAACCAGGCGATAGGTAATGTTACAAGCAAGGTCGCAGAAGTTGTCAGTATGAGTCGAATGAAACTAGATTCTAAAACTTTCATAACGAAGAGTCCAGAGAATGTCGAGGCCACTACTAGGAGAAAAACGGGGAGCAAAACCTTACGTGCCCAATGCGCGACCAGGCATCCTAACAGTCGTTTCGCAAAAATGAGTCGCCCTACACCGCAGGCTAGCATTGAAGTGATCAACGCATAACCGACCGAGATCGGCCCAAAGCCTGCAGCATGCAACAGCCATATTAGCGGCAAGGTTGAGAAAAGCAGCAGCCCTTGAGTCACTTCATATAGTGCAATTCCCCCATACGCATACACGGCCAACATAGCACCGCTAGTCATACGATCGATTACTAGCATCGAGACCAATATCTGGCAAATTTGGGCGGTATAATCAGGAGGCTCACCAAGCCACAAATCGAGAACAAACTGCATTTCTAAAACAAGCGGAACGGCAAAAATTAGTATTAGTAAAGCACCCAATTTTGAGACTTGGATGGACATTGAAATAACTTTATCGCGATCTCCAGAGCCTTCCGCCGAGACAAGCGCGGGCAGGAAGGCTTGAGTCATCGCAGACGAAAGTGTCGTGGCTTGGATCGACAACCGGTCAGCAATGCTAAAGGCAGCATTCACAAGCGGCCCGTACAACAGATTGATTAATACGGGAGCACCTTGTCGTCGAAACCCGATGCCGCTCATCCCAATCATTTTCCAGCCGACAAAGCCAAATAGCTTTTTCATGTATGTTTGGTCATAAAAATAGGAAACTTGCAGTCGGCAGGCTTCAAATTTCACGCAGGCTCTTGCCATTTGTAGCAATTGAATGACAACCCCGATCACCATTATTCCTCCAGCATAAATCATTAACCGGTCTGCGGATACATGCAGTAAACTCCATGACAGCACAAAGGTTGCACTTACTCGCAAGACACTAAATGCCGCCAACTCAAAAATATGTTGGTGAGCCTGATACATCGAAACAAACGGCACCGCTAAGACTCCAAAAAAGGTGCTCACGAGTGAAAACCGAAAAACCCAGAGGCAGATCTCGATACGATCAACCGGTATCGTCAGCCAATTTTGAATCGCATAATCACCAATTGGCCAACCAATCCCAATCAATAGAAAAGGTACAATTATGTGCAATGAAAACGCGGTGTTAAACCAGCGCTTCAGGTCATCTTCCGGGACGCCTTCCTTGTCTTTACTGGTTTCTCCGATTGAATACGCGTAAAAGCGCGAAACACCTACAGACAAGCCACCGCTAAGAAATGTAATGAGTAATGTCAGGCTACCAACCACGCTGAACAAACCAAAGTCAGTTTCACCAAGTGCTTGCAGAATCCACCGCACACTGAACAATGTTAAGGCGATCGAAATAACCGATTGCCCATAAGAAGCAACCGTATTGACGATAATGCGTTTAGGTGAATTCATGGTTAATTACGTAAGTCAGCGACTTGATTCCCGCACTAAAGCGTCTGAGAAAAATACTCGATCGTCTTCTTCAGACCCGCTTCGAGTTGAACCTTGGGATCCCAGCCTATAATTTCGCGGGCTTGCGTGATGTCTGGCTGGCGCTGCTTCGGGTCGTCTTCCGGTATCGGACGATAAACAATCTTTGAGTTGCTGCCGGTGAGCTCGATCACTTTTTGAGCGAGCTTCAGTATCGTAAATTCACCAGGGTTGCCTATATTCATTGGGCCGATCACTTGGTCTTGATTCATCAGCCCGACGAAGCCTTCGATCAGATCATCGACATAGCAGAAGGAACGAGTCTGCTGACCTTCACCATAGACGGTGATATCCTGTCCCTGCAGTGCTTGCACGATAAAATTCGAAACCACGCGCCCGTCATCGGGCAGCATGCGTGGACCATAGGTGTTGAAAATACGCACTACACGGATATCGACTTGGTTCTGACGATGGTAATCGAAGAACAGGGTCTCGGCACAGCGCTTGCCTTCGTCGTAGCAGGAACGAGTGCCGATGGGATTCACATTACCCCAATAGCTTTCAGGTTGTGGATGGACGTCTGGGTCGCCATAGACCTCGGAGGTCGAGGCTTGAAAGACGCGGGCATTCACCCGCTTGGCAAGTCCGAGGCAGTTGATCGCACCCATGACCGAAGTCTTGGTGGTCTTGATCGGATTGTGCTGGTAGTGCACAGGTGACGCGGGGCAAGCCAGATTGTAAATCTGATCGACTTCGAGTTTGAAGGGATCGACCACATCGTGGCGCATCAGCTCGAAATACGGATTTCCGAGCAGGTGCGCGATATTGCACTTACGTCCAGTAAAGAAGTTGTCCATACAGACGACTTCGTGCCCCTCAAGGAGGAGCCGTTCAGAAAGATGGGAGCCGAGAAATCCGGCTCCGCCGGTGATGAGAATACGCATGAAAAATCAAAGATTTTTAGTGACCAGCTTTGCTGGGGAGTGATAGAGCCTGCGGCTGAGTGATTGCCGGCTGCGCCGGAGTGAACCGACGGTGTCGGTGTGACGGCTGCGCCGAGTGGTAGTGATACCGCCTGCGGCTGAACGGTAGTGGCAGAGCCGGAGTGAGAGTGGCCAGTGGACTGACTGACTTATTCCCCATAGGGTGCCTGCTGTTCGGCCACTGCTGCAACTGATTGCTTGGGATAGTTCTGACACACCGCATCGCCGACCCAAATATCTTCGTCCAATTCATCCCAACGCAATGCACGTCCTCCAACCCGCAACTTAACATCTGACAACTGCGATGCGGTTGCCAGCTCAAGGCGCGCATAATAATGAATAGGAAAGGCATGCTCTGAACCATCGGATAGATTGAGATGCACCATGCCTGCGTTCACATGCACATTGGTCGCTATAAAATCCTGTGTATTTTTATCCATGATACTGTTGCCAAGCCTTTAAGATTTCAGATTGATGCAATCTGATACCAATTCGGCAAGTCTGTTCAATTCAGTTCCTGGGAATCCGAAATTTCGCGCCAAAGCGACCGGTTCTAGCCAAAGTTGTTCCTTCACTGCCCAAAGGGCACCCGCATCAGTCACCCTCCACTACGTTCCGGGCAAACCTTCGGTTTACCATCTCCGTGCTACTCGCACTACGTTAGCATTCCAAGTCATCACGTTCGATATGAATATGTGCAGGTTCATTATCCTCTCGGCTATAAAAGTGAAAGCGGTATGGCCCAATCCGTAGTATTGTTGGCATTGATCAGTTGTGCATTCGCGGTTGATTTTTACGACTTCCCGAGGCGGTCCAACTTGTAATCCCCGCTTAAAATGCGATCCGTCCACTCTCGGTTGTCCAAATACCATTTCACGGTTTTGCGGAAGCCGGAGGCGAAGTCCTCTTTCGGCTCCCAACCGAGCTCGTCGCGGATTTTGGCGGGGTCGATCGCGTAGCGCATGTCGTGGCCGGGGCGATCGGTGACAAAAGTGATCAAATCCTGAAAGGATTTGTTTGAGGGTTGAGACTTGAGGGCTGACCGCGTCGCGTCGCGTAAAAGACTTTGTCCACGCGATCATCACGCGATGAGCTGCGATTAGGTTATGTGGGGGAAGGACCAGCGGAGCTACCTTTAAGAAAACACGCTCGATGCACCCTTCGAGTATAATAACTTCGCATAGAAGCGCGTTCTATAACGCTTAGCGGAACAGTTCGCTGTGCGAACCCGTGCGCACTAAAATCAATGTGTTTTCCTCGATTTTGTAGATCAACAACCAATCTGGAGACAGATGGCATTCTCGGTGCCCCACATAGTTGCCCGTTAACGCATGATCGAGATGACGCTCTGGTAGTGGTTCTTCAGCTTGGAGCAGGTCAATGGCTGCACCTAACTTCTGCATCTCCCCTTGCTGGCGTGCCGCTTTTTTGACCTCTTTCTTAAAGCGGGTCGTCGCTCTAACTTCTAGCATTCGACTCCGAGCTTTTTGAACATGTCCGCAGCCGAATCAAACTGCTCCAGCTTCTCGGGGTGCTTGGCCTCTTCCATCGCGTCAAGTGTCTCTTGATTTGGAAGATGGCGCATAAAATCAACGACCTTCCCTTTTTCATTTTCGGGAAGGCGTTCAATTTCTTGGATGATTTCTGCGGCATTCATAATGATAAGCTTCGTTGAGGTCTGTGAATTTTTCAAGCTTGGAAATTGGATGAGGACAGAGACTTGGGGCTTTATTTAAGCGGCGTGAATGGTGGACGTGCCAATGCGGAGATTGGCGATCCCGGAACGGGCGTGCACCCAAGGGCATAATAACCGAGGCTCGCCCCTACGATTTTCCGAGGCGGTCCAACTTGTAATCGCCGCTCAGGATATTCTCCCACCATGAGCGGTTGTTTAAATACCAGAGGACGGTTTTGCGGAAGCCGGATTCAAAGTCTTCTTGCGGCTCCCAGCCGAGTTCGTCTCTGATCTTAGTGGGATTGATCGCGTAGCGCATGTCGTGGCCGGGGCGGTCGGTGACAAAGGTGATGAGTTCCTCAAAGGAACTTTCAGAGGACAGTGGGCAGAGATCAGAGAACAGACTTGAGACAGCAGATGACTTCTGGCCTCTGGCTTCTGCACTCTGGCTTCTGAAACCATCCATCAATTGGCAGAGGGTTCTGACGAGCTCGATGTTCTGGCGTTCATTATTCCCGCCGATATTGTAGGTCTCGCCGACTCGGCCCTTAGTGACCACCGCATACAGTGCTTCAGCGTGGTCTTTCACATAGAGCCAATCACGGATGTTTTCGCCTTTGCCATACACGGGGATCGGCTCGCCGCGTAAACATTTGAGGATCACAACGGGGATCAGTTTTTCGGGAAATTGATACGGGCCGTAGTTGTTGGAGCAGTTGGTCACCAGAACTGGGAGGCCGTAGGTGTCGGCCCAGGAGCGGGCGAGGTGATCGGACGCGGCTTTGGAGGCGGAATACGGGGAGTGCGGGTCGTAGGCGTGTGTCTCGGAGAAGCCAGGCGCGTCGGCTTCGAGTGAGCCGTAGACTTCGTCGGTGGAGACGTGGAGGAAACGGAAGGTTTTCTGATTACAGATGAATGATTGTTGATTACTGATGCCCGAAGGCCCCTCTCCGGAATCCGTAACCTCTAATTTGGAATCCCCTGCTTCAGGCAAGCTACGCCAATACTGGAGACTCGCTTGAAGAAGGTTAAAGGTGCCTATGATGTTGGTCTGAATGAACTCGCCGGGGCCGTCGATTGAACGATCGACGTGGCTCTCGGCGGCGAGGTGCATGACCGCGTCGGGTTGGTGCTTCACGAAGACTGCGTTGAGCGCAGCGGCATCGCAGAGATCGACTTGCTCGAAACAGTAGTTCGGGTTGCCGTCGAGATCGGCAAGCGACTCAGCGTTGCCCGCATAAGTCAGCTTGTCGAGATTGATGACGGATTCACCCTTCTCTTCAACGAGAAGACGAACGAGATTGGAACCGATAAAGCCGGAACCGCCTGTGACTAGAATTTTCATGGAAAAATCTCTGATTTTTAGTGGGGCGCACGAAGCGCGAGTGAGGGCGCCTTTGGCGAGTGACGGCTGCGCCGTAGTGAAAGTGGAAAGGGGTAGCTAGGTGTTTGGGTGACTCTGGGTTTGGTGCTTAAGGACAAATGAGTTGAACTTTAGGAAAATAGCTGGCGTAGCGAGTCGTGTCGCGTGTCAACAAATCAAACTCCGCTATTTCTGCGTGTGCGCCGATGTAAAAGTCGGGAAGCGGCGAGTGCTTGGTCCCTTGGCGACGCCGATATTTCAAAAAGGCTTTTCCAGCACAAAAACCAGCCGTATAAGGCAACTCGCAACGAACCAGTTCAAGCGGTGTTAATGCAGCATCGAGTTTGCCTGGATCGGTAAAGGCAATAGAAACCTCGGCATAAATGATTGGGTTGATTCCGATCTGCCCACGCCCTGCCGCGTCCAAGAGCGCCGCGCGCGACCAGTCGCCCCATTTGGGGTCATCCGTAAATAGATCTATCAATACGTTGGCGTCGACTAAGACC
>Ga0115006_10000559_pt1 | contig 20584 bp, 19 predicted proteins | sample ArcOceMetagenome_3_FD_88943 | JGI IMG/M metagenome (GOLD analysis project Ga0115006, IMG submission 88943) | Marine eukaryotic phytoplankton communities from Arctic Ocean - Arctic Ocean- Svalbard ARC20M Metagenome | ecosystem: Environmental > Aquatic > Marine > Oceanic | place: Arctic Ocean...
AGCGCCTGGCCGCGGGGAAGGTGCGTGTGCCCGACGACGCAGCGGTCGCAAGCGCCGTCTGCACTCGGACGTCCTCGCCAGCCCCGACGCCGCACGCGCTCCCCGCTGCAGAGGAGATTTGCGAGGGCGACGTCGTGCGTCTCAGCTTCCACGTTGGCGGCTCGACGATTGCCATCTCGCAGCGATACACCGACAACACAGTGGCCTCGAACGCCTGTCTTGGCGCTGCGGGACAGGGGCGTCTTGGCGTGGTCATTGGTGGCGGCACGGCCGAGAGCGTCATGGTCTCCTCGCTCGAGAGTGGCTACGTCTGCGAATATGCGCGCGGGGATCTTGTTTTTGCGGATGGCTCTTCCATCGCCGACCCTTCTGATAGCGGGTCCCCAGAGACGATGCAGGCGTCCGCCGCGCGGGGGGGTGCAGTGCCGACTGGCAACTGCGCGCGCGTGCTGGTGGCCAACGAGGCGCCTGTTGCGCCATCACTGAGTGTCTTCGGCGTTGCCGCAGCCTCTAGCCTCTCCTTTGGTGGAGGCACGGAGGTGGCGAAGGAAGGGAGGGTCGGCGGGGACGCAGTAGACGACGCGGCAGACAATGAGGCAGCGCCGACAGCGCTTGTAGACCACTTCAAAGTTGGGGATACAGTGCGCATGGCCAGCAGCTCAGAAGCGCCAAGCTCGGAGAAGCCAGGGCCAGCGTTCAAGCCGGACACCAAAGACGTGTTGATGGTGTGTTCAGTGTTTCACGCCGCGTCGCCGCGCGGCATCGTCGTCTGCCGCCAAGACGACCCGTCACAGCTGTGGCTGGTTGCTGCCGCCGACCTCGTTCACACGCGCGCTGTGCCCTACACCCATGTGTACCAAAAAGGCGACCTAGTACAGCTAGACAGGGCTCCTCCCGCGCACTCGTCCCCCGGAGCATGGGCCAAATGCTTGCTCTCCCCCTCCGATGGCAAACGTGGAGTGGTTCTCAGCGCGGGCGGTGTGCGGCGGGGGATTCAACGTAATATTCAGGTGGCAGCTGCAGCAGGGGGGGGGTCAGGAGACGAGGAGTTGAGGGTTTCGTTTTACTCCGCATTCGACCTGCTGCCTGTGCCGCGGGTCAGCATGCAGGCGACGCAAGACGAGGCAGAGCAGCAGACGCTCATCGAAACGCTGGAATCACTGAGCGCACGCACCGACGTTCCTCTGAACGCGCCGTTGCTCGTCGAAAAGTTTGGAATGGACGTATTCAGCAAGTTGTGGGTCCTCTTTACCCGCTCCGGCGCCACGGTCTACGCCACGGCCTTGGAGGCCTTTTCCAGATGGATGGCTTCGCGCGTGCACCCGCATGGGGCCGCCCTCCCATCCTGTCTTGCTGGTGCTCAGGAGCTGCTCGCACTGTGCGACAAGGCGCAGGACGAGGATGCTGCGCTGGAGACGTCAATCGTGTCGCCAGTGGAGGCGCAGCGCGTTGAACCCGCTGCCTCCTGGTCGTGTGTCAACTGCGATATTCTCAACAGCGCGGATCAGCACGTGTGCATAGTATGCGCGAGCAACATGCCGACGTGGCAGTGCGGGGTTTGCAAGCTGGTCCACGACATCATCTTCCCCGTGTGCAAGTTCTGCCACTCGACAAAGGATGGGGCAAACGCTGCCGCCTCGACAGTGGCTGTCGGTGCCCGTGTCCGGTGGCTGGACGGGAGCCGCGGGCGGATGGGCTGCATAGCGTCCGTGGACCTCGACAGGAGTGAGGTGCGGGTGGCCGTGGCGCAGGGGATGGAACGCCGCGTCGGAATTTCAGACGCCAAGATCGGCGATGAGGTGTGTCTGGCGACAAAGTGTGCTTCAATGCAAGGTGCCGCCACCGGCCCCCTGCTACCGGGCGACAAAGCCAGGATATTGTCGATCGAAGGGACGCGTGTTCTGGTGGAGGTGGTGGAGGTGGCGGGTGGTGCGAGCCACAGCGACGGCGGCAGCTCTTTGCAAGAGCAAGAGCAGGGCCATCTTCCGGATGCGAAGGCTGCGCAGGCTGCTGGGGCGGGGCAGGAAAAGGAGGGGGAAGCCTGTACTGAATTCATTCGGCGTGACGCCATGGGTCGCGTTGTCGTTGAGGACGGCGTCGGACGTCTCAGCGTGCAATTCGGCGCTGATGCGCCCATCTTTCATGTGGGCGAGGCTGTAAAGGTCAGGACGGCCAGGCCGTGCTTCACGTTCGGAGCAGGCCCTGGAGGTGGTTTAGGGACTAGAAGTGGTCTCGATGGAGTGATGACCGATGGAGTGATAACGAAAGTGCTGCCCGGGGGTTGTATGGTGCTCAGGCAAGGTGACTGTCTCCCGCAATTGTCTCTTGCATGCATGCTAGAGAAAGTGCAGCAGCAGCAGGAGACGCGGACGCAGCAACAGGTGCAAGATGCAAGGGCAGCTGCAGGGGACAAGTTGGTCCACGGGTGGTACGAGGCATCAATGCTGGCCTACTTCGACAACGCTTCTGCGGTAGCACCCATGGCTGGCGCCCGTCAGTCGATACAGTGCAAAATGAGTGCGGATCAGGGGCCGTGGGCAGCTCCCGGGTCGTCTGCATGTCCCAACAGGGAAAACGCCACCAGCGGCGTCTTTTTCGACGTGCTCAATTCAAGCTCGGAGCCCATCGTCTTCAACTGCCTGCATGTTACCGCAGTCGGCGTTGAGAAAACTCTTCTCGTTGGCTTCGCACCTCCAACAGCATCTCTGTCCATGTGCACTCTGGGTGCTTGCAAGAGTCACGAAGAGGACGAAAAGAGCTGGCGTGAGGTCTGGACTGGGGACGTGAGCCTGCGCACGTCCACGTGCATGCAACTGCCAAGGGACGCAGTTGTCATTCCGCCCGGACAGGTGCAGGGGTTCTTCCTCCACACCAGGGACCAGTGTGTACAATTCGTTCGCTCGGCGTGGAATCAAGAGGTCAAAGACATGGCGCTTACGGTCAAGCCGTGGGTGGTCACCACCTCGAGGACTCCTTTTGATCGTGCAGCGACGTGGGGTGGGGGTCTTGAGGGTAAGGCGTGTTTTGCTGGGAAGATCGACTACTCGTTCGTGCCAACGTTCGTCACGGAAACCTGCCTCATGAAGGACCTTGCACTCGTCCAAGACGATACGGCAGGCGCTGTGCCGCGGGTTAAGATCCCTCAGTTGATCAAGAAAGCGCGCGTGTACGCAGACAACGACACAGTGGAGACAGCGCTTTGTTCAGCCGCTGTTGCTCCGGCCGCGGCATCAGATTGCCTCTGGACAGAGCCAGGACCCGCATTTAGAGCAGCCAACATGTCCGTCGCAGAACGCGTCCTTCTGCAGGCTCGCTCTCCCTCGGGCCCGCTTGCTGGAAGCGTTGTCTCCATCATCCGTTCGCACAAGCCAAATCCTGCAAAGTCTGGGGCTCGCACCCTGGTGTCCCATGCCGTGGGCATACGCGTCGGTATCTCCAAGGCCGAATTCGAGGATGGGAAATGGTATGCTATGCCGCAGGAGTCCAGCGCAGTGAAATCCAGCGCTGGGTGGTTTGCGCTGTGTGATAGTGATTGGCTACCGATGGAGGTGAAGCTCGTGCCCGGTGACACTGTGGCCAGCCGCCAGGGCGGTGTCGGGCGTGTTATCAAAGTACGCTACGATGACAACAAGCCGGTGGTGGAAGTGGAATGTGAGGAGAGCAGGCGGTCTTTCGATGCGGCTCAGCTTACGCTTGTGTCGCTGTCGGCAACGCCGTCTCTTGCCCCTGATACGCCTCTTTTCCCGGAAGATGAAGCGAGTGTCAACGAAAGGTCACACACAGCACGTCTGCAGGCAAGCCGTGCGTTTGAGATGATTTCTAAATTCGACGAATTTGCTGCTTGTCGGAGTGACGGCGGCAACACCGTCGCACACCACCTTGCGCTCGCCCGCATGCCGCAATCCTTGGACGCCTTGCTGACGGCGAATCGGATGCTGCGGTGGGTGGACAATGACGCACTCCAAACTCCCCAGGCGCTGAGCGAGGGCTTGCATGCGCTGAGCTCGTCGCAGGCGGCGCTGTATCGCGCAATTCACGACGGTGGCCTCCTGCAGATGAGCACGGCACGCGCGCCGGAGCATCTTGTGCGGCGCGCGCTCACGGTCGATGAGGCAGCATTGCCTGGCGATGGTGGGGAGATGGAAGTCGCGCTGGAGCAAGGCAAGACAGCGGATGTCTTGCGCATCGCCGCTCGCGCCGTCCTCCCGCACCGGCACTTGTACGCTGCTCTGGCAATGATGCGCCTCAAGTACAGCACAAAGCAGGTGCTGCAGAAAGTGCGCAAGTATCTGGAGGAGGTCGCGGCGGATAATGACGCGGTGGTTGAGCCCTTGCTCTACTACGTGCGCTTCCGCCTGTACGTGTACGAGGGACCAAGCACAAAGGCCCGCAAAAGGCAGGCGGCATGTGCCCTGTCGGCCATTGGATGCTACCCGCAATTTAGCGGCCGGTGGCTAAAGCACGGGGACAAAGACTTACTAGGGCCGCTTGAAGACAGCAGCTCCGCTGGCGGGGACTCCGATGACGATGAGGAGGAGATCTGGGTGGATGTACAGGCCAAGGAGGCGGAGAAAGAGTGGGAAACAGCCAAGGCGGATCACCAGCTCTCGTCAGTGTCAATGGACGAGCTCATGGTGCTCACTGGGCTCGGCCACATCAAAAGGAAGGCCCTGGGCGTTGTCAAGGAGAGGCTTCTGCAAAAGAGCCGCCCTGACGACGTCAAGGCCGAGACGTCGATGAACTTTCTCTTCACCGGAAATCCCGGCTGTGGCAAGACTACTGTAGCGCGGCTGCTGGCCAAAGCTATGCACGAGCTAGGCTTTCGCCAAAGCAGCGCCCTCGTCGAGACCTCTGCCCGGGACATCCTCTCGCGCTCTGATCCTGCTGAGCATTTCGGAAAGCTGTTCCAGCAAGCGATGGGAGGCTGTCTCTTCATAGATGAGGCATACCGATTCAATCCCCGGCGCCATGGCAGCGGGTCGCCAAATGCTTCGAATGATGTCCTGGACAATCTGCTGGAACAGGTTGAAAAGCCGGAGGTTCGCAAGACGACTACTGTCATCCTTGCTGGGTATCGGGACGAGATCGAGAGCCTGCTGTCGTACAACGTGGGCTTCGCTTCGCGCTTTGCACTCAACTTTGCCTTCCCGGACTACTCGCAAGACCAGCTGAGCAGCATCCTTGTGAAAATGCTTCATGACAGGGGCTTTCGGCTGGAAAGCAAGAAGGAGTGTGGTATGGCTATCGCGCGCGTGGTGGGCCGTCGAATCCACCAGGGCGCCGGCAAAAAGGGCTTTGGGAACGCACGCGCGGTGCGCAACAAGGTGGAGGAGATCATCGTCAACCAATCGCAGCGCATCGGCACGATGGCTCTTCGCAAAGAGCCGGTGCCAGAAGAGACATACAGAACGATCACGGCGCTCGACGCGATCGGCGCTCGGCCCAATTTCGACATGTGTAAGGCGCTCAAGGAGCTGAATGCTATGGCAGGCCTTGACCAAGCCAAGGCCGAGTTCCGCAAGCTGCTGGTGCTGACGCAGCAAAACTACGACAGGGAAATGAGGGGCGAGGCGCCAGAGTCCATTTCCATCCACCGTGTATTCTATGGGAACCCAGGGACTGGTAAAACGACTGTGGCCAGGCTGTATGGCGCCCTGCTGAAGGAATTAGGGTTGCTCTCAAAGGGCGACTTCATCTCGGTGACACCAGCCGACCTGATGGGAATGTATGTCGGGGAGGCGGCTCGAAACACCGTTGACGTGCTGGCACGCGCCAAGGGAAAGGTGTTGCTGATTGACGAAGCGTATGTTCTCAATCCCAAGGGGAAGAGCAGGAGCACATGGGGGGGGAACGTGCTCGATACGCTTGTGGAGAAGCTGGACGGTGAGGCCGGGAGCGACATCGCCGTCATCCTGACAGGCTACAAACAGCAACTGTACGACATGATGAAACACAATCTTGGTCTGAGGAGGCGTTTCAATCTTGATGATTTCGGTGTCAACTTTCCAGACATGAGCGACGATGAGCTCAAGGAGGCGTTCATCTCCATGACCGCCAAGAGCGGGCTTGTGCTGGAGGACCTTGAAATGGTCGACGAAGTGATTGCTCACATTGCACAGAAAAGAAGATTGCCAGGATTCGGCAATGCCGCCACAGTGGCATCGTTGCTCAATTTGGCCAAAGTGTCAAAAGCCGCGCGCATAGATCAGGCGCAGCTAGCCATTGCCGAGGCGCCGGACTGCGGAAATTTGCCACCCGCGATGCCGGACCCTGACGTGCTTCTTCGCAGTGATTTCATCCCGCAAGCAGTGGACCCGGTGAAGGCCCGCGACGCGTTTGCCTCGCTCTATAACACGGAACACATTGTAGAGCACCTGGACGAGCTGGAGGACATCATCATGGCGGCCGAAGAAGACGGGTTGGAGCCAGCCGACGTGCTTGCAGATGCGCACATGGTGTTTGTTGGACCCCCTGGCACTGGGAAAACCACGGTCGCGGGCAGGTTTGGAAACGTCCTCAAGGACTTGGGCATCTTGCCGTCGGCCAACGTCATCACTGTCACTGGCACTAGTCTCATGGGGCAGTACACCGGTGAGACGAAGGAAAAGGTCCTCGAGGTGATGGAGCAGGCGCGTGGTGGTATCCTATTCATCGATGAGGCATACGGACTGATGGGCGGTACGCACAAGAACGGCAGCTACGGGAAAGAGGCAGTTGACACCCTGGTCGGCAACATGACGAATGCTGAATTCAAGGGCAATCTGTTGGTCATCATGGCGGGGTACGAGAAAGACATGGATGCACTCTTCGCTGAGGCCAATCCGGGCTTTTCCAGTCGTTTCAACAAGAAGAGGATCGTGTTCAATGCGTGGACCGCCGAGCAGGTCGCCGACGCTGTCGTGTCCGAGATTGTCCGGGGTGGTAAAACCTTGACGCCCGACGCTGAGGAGCGATTGCTCCACTGGTGTCGCATCCTCGAGCCCTTACCCTCATGGGGCAGTGCCCGCGATGTTTTCGAGACGATCCTGCCTAGCCTGTTTGCCAAGCGCGCTAGCCGGCTCAGAGTTAAGCGCCGCGAGGCTAGGTCAGCATCACCCGAATCGTCGTCGTCGTCCGAGACTTCCTCCTCCTCCTCTGCTACGCCCTACGAAGCGGAGGATGTGGACGCAGCATTGTCGTGCATTGCTGCCAACCGCCGCAAGCTTCAGAAGGACGGCAAGTAGGGCGGCAAGAGATGACAACGTGTGGTAGACAGCTGGCGCCTGCTTCATGCGCTTGTGTGCAGTAGTAATAAACCCTTTTACGCTATCCCTCGTTGCAAATACTGAGCAGCCTTCTGATGTCATCCGAGTGTCGTTCATCTTCTCCCCCCTCGCCCAGACGCAGCATACAGATGAACCATACTTTGCCCACACATATAAACTCGCTCGCTCGGCTTTGCCGGGGTTGTGCGGCGCTGCTGCACTGCAGGCCTTTTCACGCCGATCGCCATGCATCCGAAAAGCGCCTCCGCGCACTTATCGCCCAGCTGCGCCCCGCCCATCACCTCGCCCCCCTTCACTACCCGCCCCGGGCCACGCCCTCCTGCCGTGAACAGGCTCCGCCGCATTCGCGGCGCTCGAGTGCACCAGGGGGTGCGGCGCTCGAGTGCAATAGGGGTGGGGATCCGCCACATGTCACAGACAGACATAACCGCTACACACACAGCAAGACAGGCAGCACAGACAGGCTCCACAGGCATCCGCATGTCTCCCCAGCTGAGGCACGAAATAGGTTCGTGGCTTGAGAGGCCAAATAGGGGTGTCGGAGCTCTGTGGCCGACGGCGAGGGGGGGAGAGCGGGGGAGCGCGGGCCGGGGGTGCCAGGGCACGGCCGGTGGGTCCCGCTCGCGATTGCGGCGCCCAGCGGCGCGCCCAGCGCGGAGAGTGCGCGGTCGGGCTTCCGCGCAGTGTCGGCGTCGGCGGCGGATCCGAGGCCTTTGGCGAGCGGGCATCGCGCGTTCGCGATCATCTCCAGCCTAGCATTAGTCGTCGCGCATGCCCGCTGTGTGCAAAGCCCCCGAGCGCTGACTGGTCGTGCGGGCAGGGTAGTGAGCGCCCCGGCCCGCCGCACGCGTGCGTGCGCCATGCCCGATGACGACGGAGAGGCCAGCGATCGGATGTCAGAGGACGAGTGCGAGGTCTGTGCCCGCTATCCCGGCTTGCTGTCTGCCTGGGGGCTCGCCCAATCTCTCATCATCCCGTTCGTCTCTCCCGTCCCAGCGGTTCTGCTCGGTGTTTTTGTTGTTTGCGCGAAGCTGGAGAGGCAAAAACGGAACGTCCGTGATCTCGCTCACCGCGTGACGGTCATGCGCAGGTGAACGCGGCACAGCGTGAGAACGACGACAGAAAAACTGGCAATGACGACTCTGATGACAACGACGAGGAAGAGGACGATGAGGAAGGAGATTCTGACACAGGAGGGATCGAAGAAGTGGAAAAGTCGGACGATGAGGAGTTGGCGGGCGAGAGCGGCAAGAGCAGGGCTGGGGACGATGATGAATCGGAGGATGAAGACGAGCAGCAAGCCGCCGCGAATGAGGATGAAGCCGGGGACGAGCAACAGTGCGATTCCAACGACGGGGTCGAGGCAAAGACCCGAGACAGCCCCTCGCCTAGCCAAACGGAAGACGGCATTGGCGAGCTAGAACTGCCCTACGTCACCGAAACTACTTTTGGCACCTTTACCCTCTCCGAGCTTGGGACTGTGAGTGCGCACTCCCGGATACATGCTTGACACGAACTGGGGCTTGTGTGGCCTCTTCATTTTCCTGCTTGCATGCGCGCCCGAGCGCGTGCGCCCGCGTCTCCTGTGTTCCTAGCCGCCACCCTTGCACACCCGTGCCGTTTGCCAGCCCGCATTCGTGTTGGCGTGTACGGCATAGCGCAGTGGTGAATTCAACACATCTCATACCTGCTGCCACCCGCTCCGCTCCGTCCATGTGTCCCTTGATCCCCGTCTCGCCTCCGTGCATGCCTGGCTCCCGCAGGTACTCTTTGATGTAGATGGCTACCACGACAGCGAACACATCTATCCTGTAGGCTACAAGGGCAGATACGACCTCAGAACCACGGGCGAGGTCCTTTCGATGTCCTGTGTGTTGACGAGCACGGAGTGGCACGTGCACGCGGTGTAATGACCCAGTCCTTGCGGCGTGTCGCAGGAAGTGGTCTCGATGTACTTTGAGATTCGGTACGACGGGCGAGAGAGCGGAGGACCGGCATTTGTGGTGCGCGAATCGCACCTTGTGCCAGATAGTCAGGTGATGTGAAGAAAAAGTTTCAAGCGAAAATCCAGATGAATGCCAGCGAGCGTGCATCGGCGTGTCGGCATGTGCACGCATGCGCAGGAGCGTGCACCTACAACGTTCCGATGGCGTGCCATGTAGTGAAATGATCCGCTTGCACATTCTGCAATTTTGAACCAACTGGCTCAGCTTAATCTCGCCCTCCTCGCCTCTTTCTTTCTTGTCTCTTTCCCTCGCGCTCACGCCCTCTCTTGCCCCCGCTCGCTCTGCAGTGTGTGGTGGTGGACCCTGATACCGCATGGAGCAAGGCGCTAAAAAGGATGGACAAAGACTGGGTGTGGCCGTCTGACAGCGCTCCAACCGGCCGTGTGCTGTTTGGCTTGACTAATCCCAAGGTACCACCTCGCACGGGATGCCATTGCTGAGTTGCGCGTTGCTACTGTCCCATGTGCAAGGGGCTGCAGGAAAACGCGGGGGAAGCTGACGGGGAGGTGTGCAGGTGCGGTCGACGATCGAGCTTTTGTGCGGTGCTGACCAGTGCGCAAAGTACCGGACGGCGGCTGGAAAGGGGTCGGGAAGCAAGACAAGGCGGTCAGCGGGTGGGGCGTCGGCTGGAGGGGGCGGGCAGGCTGAGCTAGAGCGACAGCAGCGAAAGCGGCAGCGAGATCAGCACAGGCGTCGCAAGTTGGAGGAGAAAGATCGCGAGGAGCGGCAAGCGCGCATGCGGCAGCGAGAGCATGAACGATCTCAGCTCAACGAGCTCAAGGAAAAGGTTGGTCCCTTCCTGCTCCCTTGTGCGCATCCAGCCTCCGCCTGTGTGCGCGTGCGCTGTATTTCCCGGAAGCATGCGTGCGCATCTTGACTACAGGTTGCTGGGCGTACCGCGCAGCAAAAGGTGGAGGCGCAGCGGCGGCGCGATAAGCAGCGACAGATGCTGCAAGATATGCGCGACAAGCGCCAACAGGTGCGCGCACGCACGCGCGCGCAAACGCGTGCGTGTGTTCCCGAGTGCCCGGGGGGCGTAGAGTGGCTGGTGATGTGCCCGTGTCCATCGCCCTGCCTCTCACAGGAAATTGACCACGTCAAGGAGGCGCGGAGGATTGAGGTTGAAAACTACCGCGACCAGGAAAGGCGGATAAAGGAGCTGCAGCGCACGGCCAAGATGCTTGCAGGCCGCGAAACCTGTAGGTTCACCCTTTGGAAGCTCACGCGAGGGGTCGCTGCGTGCGCGTGCCCCTCGCCGCCGGTTCATCAGTGGGCATGCATGCTGGAGCGATGTCGCCAGTCTAGACAATGCGCGTGCCGTCAGTCGCGCAGGGTCCGTTCCGATGCTCTCTCTCGCTCTCTCTCCTCCTTTGTGCGTGCTCTGGGTGAGTGACGCGGGTGAATGTGCATGCAGTGCTGGATGATCTGGAGCTGATGGAAATAGAGGCAATGGACGACCCCGAGAAGCACCAGCCGTGGAAAGAGGAGCTGGAACGCCCCCTGCCCAACCCAGTGCGCGTGGATGAGCTGGTGAAACTAGACAAGGACCCGACACGGGTTGCGGCGCGGCTGCCCCCCCACCTGCTGTCAGAGGCGCTGGAGATTTTCGAGTTCACCTCCTACTTCGGAGAGCAAATTAGCGTCAAGCGTCTCAAGTGGGACGAGTTTGAAAGGGCGCTTGTGTCGCCGTGCTGCGGGCTGTTTCACGGGTTGCACGTGCAGCTGGTCCGCTTGCTCTTCTACGATCTGCCCGGGGCGGAGCACCCGTTTCGTGGCCGCCCGCTCAACAGTCTCACGTGGCCGGAGCTCCTACGCCAGTACCTCCTAATGCTGCAACGGGAACATGTCTCGGACGGCCTGGAGCGTCTTTCCGAGACCATGCAGCTCAAGGAGGTGATCCTTCTGCTCGAGGAGGACTGTTATGAGGACCTCCCCTTGGAGAAGCGCATGCAGATGTTGAGCCTCAACCTGTGCCTCGCGCTTGAAACGCACACGCTGCGCACCTACGTGGACGAGATGTGCGAGCTCAACGCCAAGTGCGGCACGCAGAAGCGCGAGGCTTTCCAGGTCTGTCTGCGCTGTGCACCGGCGGCGCTGTGCTTCAGTCTGTGTGTGTCTTTACGGCATTCCTTGTGTGGCGCTCGTGCCCCTTTGTCTCCCGCGATGATGTGATGGCTTCGTCCGCGTGGACTGCAAGTGCGCCTGATGCAAGCATCTGTTCTGCAGCATCTACTGCGAGAGGAGCGTGGAGGCGGCGCGAGCAACACGAGTTCTCTCCTCCGTGCTGAGCCCACCAAGGGCGAGCAGAAGATTCCTGCCCCCCAGCACTCAGTCCAGGACTTGCATGCATTTGTCACTGACTATCAGGTGAGACCAGAGGGAGACAGTGAAAGAGAGGAGCAGGGCGGCGTGTTTGTTGTTGTACAGATGCTCAAAGTGCCGATGGGCTTACCCGAACTGATCCTTGGTGCGTGACTTGCAGGAGGCGCTCGTCAGTGCGCTCAAGGATGGCGCAGGGAACTTTGGGTCTGCGGGCAAGTTTGCTACTGAAGGCCAGCGCGCAGTGGAGATCGTGGGCGTTACGTGCAAGCAATATCAGTCTCAGCACGTGGTAAGGCCCCTGCTTGCCACTGCGCTAGAAATCTGTGCGTGCTGGACACCACGCTAGAGCAGGGCCCTGCGTGAGACTTTAAGCGAGATTGGGCCTTGATCTTTCTGAGCATGTGTGCAGACGCTGGAGAAGGGAGGTGCGGTCAAGGACTACAGCACGCGCAAGGCGCAGTTGCTAGATTTGCTTCGCGCCAAGCTCGGCAGTTGCGCTGTGGGGGAGAAGACTGACGACTGGCGTGCCGCCGTTGAGGCGTTGCTCTCTGAGGTGCGCATGCTGCAACCCGTTTTCTTTGCACATAGCAGCGTTATGAGCCGCATCTTGTCATCAATTCACGGGGCAGTATCTGTGGGCAATAGAGACTGACACAGCAAGTGGCACGCAGGCGCAGGACTCGGTGATTCTCAAGCAGATGACGGTTGCTGCCAAGGAAACCGCCCAGAAGAACACTGCTTCTGTGTCGGGTGACGCGAAGAAAAAATCGGTTAGCCATTTGCAGGAAGAGGGAGAAGAGGAGGAGGAGATGGAGGAGGACGAGGAGGAGGACGAGGACGAGGAGGAGGACGAGGAAGAAGAAGAGGGAGGCGAGGAGGATGAAGAGGACGAGGAGACTGGCGAGGACGACGACGAGGATGGGGATGAGGACGAGGATGATGACGAAGACGGTATTCCGCAGACTGATGGCGCTGCTATTCAAGGGAGGGGCAAAAGAGCAGCAAGGGGCCGAAAATTCCTTGACAGCCGTAGCATTGCGTCGACGTCGATACGCGGGGCGGGGTGTAATGAGAATGCGCGCGTGTTGAAGGGGGGGGGCAAAGATGGCGCGGATAGTATGCGCGCAGAGATGATGCAAGAGATGGAGATTTTTGAGGGTATTTCGCAGGTTGATGGTGTCGGTGACAGCGAAGATGAGGGGGGCAGAAATCGTCTCCTGCTTCCGGGCATGTTGCACCACCTGCCTATGATGCTGTCCCCAGGAGCGCAGGTGCGATACTGTCGTGTTGACGAATGCAACGTTTTGTTCAGTTCTTCTCCACGTGCAATTGCATGTTGAGGCTCATGTGCGTGCGTGCTTTCGTTGGTGGCACGGGTTTGCGCGCGTCTGTGCTCTTACCACACGCTTGTTGGTGTTTTGTAGAGAGCACCGCTAGAGGGAGGGCTGGGCGGCAGCGGCGGCATGAATGTATTGCTTCAACAACAGCTGGGTGGCAACTCAGTGCTTGCCAATGCACTGTTGCAAGCCCAGACGCAGCAGCAGGAAGCCCAGTCGCAGCAGCAGGATTTTTTGCAGGGTGTGCTGGGCGGGCAACTTCAGTTGATGTTGTCGCAAGCTCATGGTCATCGTCCAGTGCAGCAGCAGTTGCCACAGCAACACCAGCTGCTGAATTTTGCCGCTGCCGCGCTGATAGGTCAGCAGCAACAACAGCAGCAGCAACAACAGCAGCCGCCGCAGCCGCAGCAGCAGCAGCAGCATGTAAACGTGCACCACCACCATCAGCACCAGCATCAACAGGCAGCACGCAGCTTGCTTTCGGGGTTGGCGACGCAGCATCTGCAAGCATCAATCCAGCACCTGCAACAACAGCACATGCTGCCACACGAGGCACATGAGCGTCAATCTGTAAGCCAGTCAGCTCCCCGGCAAGAGCTCCATTCTGTAGCCCATTCGGCACCAGAGGCGCTGCAACAGAACACTTTTCGCTTACAGTCGCCCACAGCTCCGCAGCACAATTTTCGCTTACAGATGCCGGCAGCTCCGCTGTCAGGCGCCCCTTGTAAAAGGGAAGAGGAGGAAGAGGGCGAGGAGGAGGTGGCGGAGGAAGAGATGGAGGACGCATCCGACAAGTCACCGGCGCATGAAAAGGAAGTTGACGAACCCGAAGCAAAGAAGGATGCCGTGGACAAGACGGACAGCCCACATGGGACGACAAGTAAACCGCCAAAGAAGGGTGCAGACCGAGACCCCAACATGCCAAAGCGCCCGTCATCGGCATTTTTCATTTATAGTAGCGAGGTTCGTGACAAGGTGCGGCAGGACAACCCGGGCATTTCCTTTGGCAACCTTTCCAAGCACATTGGCAACCTCTGGAAGGAGATGGATCCCGAGGAAAAGCAGCGCTTCCTGAATCTCGAGCGCGAGGACAAGGACCGGTACCAGGAAGAGATGAAGGAATATCGTCGTCAGGCAGGGCTGCCAGAAAAGCCTACTAAGCGTCGTCGCTCGGGCGGCTCGTCAGCTGTGCACGCGCACCTGCGGTCGATCGACGACTTGGTGGAAGAAATTGATGAAGTTGACGCGGGTGCTGATTCCGATGCTCCTCCGGGCAAGCGGCGCATATCGTCAGGACAAGATATGTCGATTGCCGGCGGCGTGCGCAAGGCAAGCCTTAACAGTAGCAGCCGGAAGACCAGTGCCCGCCCCAAGCGGCGCGGTACGTTCGACCCCGTTGACTGGGTGCAGTGCGAATCCTGCGGGTGTTGGCGTTTCTTCGACCCGGGACTAGATCCTGCTGCTGTCAACGACAAATGGACGTGCTCGCAGGCTGGTCGCGAGTGCGGCAAGTTCGTGGAGGAGGAGGATTTCATGCGGGACTGGACACAGCTCATGGGCACAGATGCGCAGCAGTCTCTGTACACGTTTGTGCTTGAGGGACAGACCTTTGCGGTGTACGACCTGTACTGGGCAGTGATGGCGCTGGGTGGGTACAACGCCATTTCAAAGTGGAAGGATGTGGGAAACGAAATGATGTGGCGCAAACTGCAGTGCCTCGTCAGCAAGGCCCCGGGCAAGAACTACGGTCTCATCAAAAATCAGTGGGACCGCTGGAACCTTTTCAAGTACCACGAGTCTTTCTGTGCAAAACCCGTGCCCAAGGCGTACAGCAAGCCAGCGTTTGACGTCAACAATCAGAGTCTGCAAGGGGTATCTGGCGCGAGCAGTGCTCACTCTGCAGCGTTGGCGGAGAAGGCCAGCAGCCCACTGTTGTCTAGGGCGCTGACCGCCAAGAAGGAAGCGCCCGCATGGCGCGGTCGCGCCATGTGGCCGCGGAAGGAAGAGGCCAAGCCCACCCCGTCAAAGAGCCCCGTGCAGCGCAGTTTGCCCTCGCCGGTGCAGCTGGTGTCGCATTCGAGCAGCGCGACAATGGCATCTCTGCAGCAAGCACTGCCTCCAGTGCCTACGCACCCGCCGCTGCCCGAGCTGCCGGAATTGACGTACGAGGAGAAGCTGGAGCTGCGCTTGCAGCGCAGTCTCAGCTATGTGCGTGGCCTCCGCAAGGAAGAGGTGCCCGCTTCCCGCGACCACTCACGTGCCTGGCGAGCTCGGTGCGAGGCAGTGCGCTTCCGATCCGAGCCCTTGGGCGTAGACCGATATCACAGGCGATACTGGATCCTGAGTGACGACTTCTCAAGAATCTGGGTTGAGAAATCTGACCATGCGCGGCGAGAGCACGTGGATTGGAGCTGTTATTCGACGCTGCAGGAGGTGCAGGAGCTGCTAGCTGCTCTTAACCCTCATGGTATGCCTCGTCATGCCTGCAAGCATCCGCATGCAGGCAGGCAGGCGCGCACGCATACGCGCACAGACGCGCGCAAACGCAAACGCATCCATGTTAGGTGGCGTGCGGTATTGCAGGCACACGTGCATGCACGCACGTGCGCGCAGGCTGACGCCGCATGCTGCCGCAGGTATCCGCGAGAATGCGCTGCGCGAATCGATCGAGGTCTACCTCAAGGACATCTCAGAAGCAATGGCAAAGAGAGAAGCCCGTGAGCGCGATGCCGCCGCGGGCTCCTGCCAGCCCTCAGGATCGCGGTCGGCTGTTGCCGCTGACAAGACCACTGGCAGTCAAGGTGGAGAGGGGCAGGACGATGACATGGAAGAGGACGATGCAGAAGGAAAGGGTGCAGATATTGAAAATGGGCCTGGTGTGGGTAGCTATAGCAAAAGCGGCAAATTCCTCGTGGACATGCGCACGTCCCATGACCACATCTCCACGCATGCTGCCAAGCTGCTGGATGAGCAAAGCGCCGAGGCGGGGCAAGCGCGGGTGTATCGCAGATTCTCGCAAGAGGTGTTTAGTACCGCGAGTGATGAAGAGCTCGAAGCCACACGCGAGGTACAGACTCCCCTTGCTCTCAAGCACGGCCTGGCCCCAGAGCTACTGTCCTGCTGCAGTTGCTGCCCCTGGACGCACGTAGTAGCAAGGGAACGCGTGCGTGTTCAAGGAGGGTTGCGTGCAGATGCACACGCAGACGCTGCCTCGTGGCTCACTTGAATTTGCACGCGGTGCCTTCAGTTTTATTCTATTCGCAAGTGCGATCAGTCGGAGGCGAGTACGCTGCTGGTGTCGGCACCGCTGCTAAGGCTGAAAGGAGACCTGCTCATCATTCTTCAGGCCCTGCGCCCCGATGCTGGTAAACATTCATGTGCGCGCACACGCCCTCGCGTGCCCGGGCACGTGCGCGCGAATGAAAGTGGTCTTGTTGTGGCTGCAGTTGTTTGGCTGTGCCTGCCCTTTTGTGGGCCGGCGACTGTGGTTTTGGTGCATGGCTGCAATGCTTTTGCAGAAAACTTTCCGTTGCAACAAGCTACAGCCACGCCCACTGATTTGCTGCTGCATGGCAATTGCTCCCCGCCCACCTCCTTTCGTTGACTGTCTTGGGCTCTTGTTTTCATGGTCCTCTTCCTCCCATGGTCTGTCTCAGTGGGATCCTTGGAGCGGAATGTATGGGTGAGGTCGGTGCGGGACGCGCAGACAGCAGCGCAGTTGAGCGCCGCACTCCAAGTCCTGGTTGAGCACATCGGGGCAGAATGGCTGCAGGTGTGTGTGTCCCTATCCGCGCGCTTGGCTGCGTGTGTCATGTGCACGTGTGTATGATGTGTGTGTACGATGTGCGTGCGGCCATCGCGCGCGAGCGTGCGCGTGATGCGGCGATGCGAGGACAGCCTTTGCTCGCAGAATCGAGCGCCGCCTTTTGCTGATGCTGACATTGACACGTGTGCAGCCTTGGTTTGAAAGGCTTCCTCACATCCCTGCTCCGTACGCAGGTGACCCTGTTGCGCGCGTCCTGTCTTTGCGTGTGGGTGCATTTGCATGTGCGAAGTGGTTCAGTAATGTCGTGAGCACACAGAGGACAAAGGCGGAGACAAGGGCGACAAAACGGAGCTCATGCACGGCGAGGGAAGCAGTGCGATGGGTGCGAGGGGGGAGGGTGCTGTGCTCGGCGGGGACGCAGAAGCAGAAGAGACAAAGGTGCCGCACGAGGTCGAAGTGGTGCAGTCCGCGGCGCTGCTTGCGCTGCAGGTCTATGGTGTCGACGAGGCCCTCCTCTACCAGGTGCTGCATGTGCGCGTGTGCGTGCTTGTAGCCCCGCATGTGCGTGATGCACGCGTGCAAACATTCATGCTGACGCCAGCCCACGCAATTTACGAAATGGAAGGATGGTGCTCGCGTGCGCTGCTGATGAGTCCGTCTGCGCGTCTTATTGACTCGATTTCACGCTAACTCGCTCGCACATGCCTGCTGGGTTGTACTTGGTCTGTGTCCGTGCGCGTGGCAGGGTCCGCGCGATTTGAGATCGGCCGCCCTGGGTCTCATGCGGAAAAAGAAATAGGACATTCGTATAGAGTTTTACGGGAAAGATATTGCTGGTGTACAGGGCAAACGCGTAAAATTCATGCGGGCGCAGGGGCAGGGCGGTCGCCTGCCGCTTGAGGGTGCTGGTCAACGACAGGCCAGCGGTCAAACTGTGTAATAAATCATATGATGATCATCAGTGGTGATGATGTTTTTTTGTTCTTTTCAGAGAAAAAAACAGAGCTGGCTCCATATTCGAATATACCTTTGGGAGGGTACGGCCTGGGCACCCTCCCAACCCGGTATCCGAACTGCGACTCGGACGCTGAGGTCACTCTCGTCAGGCTTGAGCCTGAGTGATGCGCCTCTTGCTTAACCGCGGGCGCCCTGGGTCCCAGTATCCGCCAGAAATTTTACGAATAAGCCTCTTTCTCCTCCTCTATCGAGCAGCCTGATGGCCGAGCCTGCAGTGTTGTTGCGCTGGCATACCGATCAGTGGCGGTGACTCAGAAGTGCGCCGCGGTCTCAGTCGCGGTGGGCCTGCAAAAAGACTGGTGTTGCCGTTTTTTTGCTTGTTTATTACTGCAGAACCTCGAAAAAGCTCAGGCCGCTGTGCCGGGGGTGATCCTCCGGTGCCCCGCCGCGTCGGGCCGGGTATGTATGATTGTTAGTAAATTGTTACTGGAGGACCTATAAGAAAGCCGTGTGCCGGGGGGCTGAAGGACATGTGCTAAGGACATGACTAGCCGCGGCCTGTGTGGATGAGTCTGGGCACCTCGCACCAGTGAAACGGATGAGGAAGGAGGTTGGCGAAGAGGAGAGAAACACGGGAGGATGCGTGGACAGGACTCAGGGAGAAGCGACGACGCCGCTGCTCAGGTGGGAGGGCACATCATCTTCAATCAATAGATTCTCTGGAGGGACATACAGGATTCATGAAGAGGAAATCCACAGAATCTTCGAAGCGGTCAACACCGTGATCACCTTGGGAGGGGAGGAGGAGGAGGAGGAGGAGGAGGAGGAGGAAGGTTTATTCAAGGCTAACGCAGGAGGAGGAGGAGGAGGAGGAAGGTTTATAAAACAAACGATACGTAAAGACAATGGTGCGTAGGAGAAACGCCTGCACCACCTGCTTCACCAGCTCCCCATCTCCAAGTGCGCACCCACTGCCCTCCTCTCGCCTAAACTGGCGCCTTGCCTTGCACCCGCAGCGACCGCCGCCTGCCCACAACCGCCGCCCCGCCCGCCCTCTCCCCCGAGATCGAACAATGCAGGAACGACAAACAAAGTCGCAGCATGAAGGCACAGCCTGGTTGCGTCGATGCTGCCCAGGGACACGACGGCGGCGAGAATCTCAGATACTCGCCGCCAGAAATTCAAAGTGAGGCTAAGTTCCATCTTGGATCTTTCCAGACTGAACGCAAAAGTCGATGCACCTCTGGATCGTTTCTGGCGTGATTTGGCTCTGCGGCGCAAATTGATTGGATTCTTTGACTATCGCCAAGAACGAGTTTGCCGCCTCAAAGCAGCTGGTGTCTATTTTACTCGCGCTTGGTCGCCCTCTGCGCCGGATTTCGTGAAGCAGAGGCAGGAGTCGTTTTGCGTCCTCATCGGCTCCAACTTCAGCGGCCTTCCGAATGCGTTCCACGAAGAGGGAAAAAGAAACTTCCTCGAGGTTGGCACCTTCTTCGGGGAGAGCAAGTTTCACACCGTCGACTAGACATTTGAACGGCACCTCTACGTCATTGGATATCGGATGAAAGGTGTCCGATGCCAAGAAATCCAAGCTTGAGCTTCCCATAGAAGCCACGACATCAGAGTTGAATAGAGTTTTGAGCACAGACTCAGCATACGATCCTAAATTCGTCGACTCGGATGAGTATCGCATTTCATCTGCAACGGTCTTCACATTCTCCATCCCCGACAGGATGGTTTTCGTCACCAGCACTGCCACAGTGGTTTTAGCAAAGACGTGTTCGGCGTCATTTCGTACCGAGCAGTGTCAGGAATTGTGGGGTATATTTTGAGAGACCTCATTGCCATGAGAAGCCGAGGGTATAAGTCGTCTACTTTGGAAAAGCCAGTTTGCCGGTGCGATGTCAAGATACCCGGCCGATACACGGTCAAGGCGGCGCGAGAGTCATTCAGAGGGAGCGTGCCACCGGCTTGCTTTGCCAGAAGCTTGATCGTGTTTCGGCAGAGCCCTTCGGAGACGAATTTGGATTGCATGTATCCGTTCGGGAGAGACAAAAGCCAATTACCCATGGGAGTGAGAGTTGCTGTACCTGTTTCACCCGCCCTCTCTACAGCTGCTAACGCACTGAACAAGTCTGCTCTTTCGAGAAGATTTTCCCCTGTAGACAAGTCTGTGCCTTCGAGCAGATTTTGATCCACATCAGTGTTGGCTGCCACGGAGCTAATACCACCCCTATTCCCAAATACGACATTGGACGAGCTGATGAAGTGCAGCGGAGTGAAGTAGTCCTTCCCTGTCGACGCTGCAAATTCGAGAACTCTTTGAGTCGCGACCGTGTTAGCCTCTCGGTGCCAGCTGTACGGGTGTACGTGGTTGACTGCTGCACTGGAGTGCAGAATTACGTCTGCGTCTAGCGCCAAGCGCGTGAATTTGTGATCCGACAAGCCAAACTTTTCTTGCGCGATATTTCCACGAACAACACTCACACGGCCACGTTGAACTTCTTCAGCCAGCTCCTGAACGCGTGCATCAAGGTGTCTGCCAGCACCAGTACAGTTTGAATCCGAACCAAAGCCGCGCACAGATGCAATCTGGTTTAGGAGGCGTGTTTTTGCTGCCTCGTCCGAATCACCCCGAACCAGACACGTCACGTGCACCTCCACTCCAATGTCGTTCAATTCCAACTTAAGCAATTCGTCAACAACAACGGCGGCCACGGCGCCCGTGGCGCCTGTTACAAAAACGTTCAAAACCTTCAGAACAGTGGCATCAAGTACGCCAGTAGAGTCTGGTAACTGAAACTGCTTCAAACGCTTTCCCTTGACCGCTCTCTCCAACCTAGTTGTTGGCTGCATGTCATTGAGCATCTGCAATATAGCAGGCGAGGTCACAGAGCCAGCCCCGTCACCCTCATTCAACCAGCCAACTAG
>Ga0115006_10000561_pt1 | contig 20561 bp, 20 predicted proteins | sample ArcOceMetagenome_3_FD_88943 | JGI IMG/M metagenome (GOLD analysis project Ga0115006, IMG submission 88943) | Marine eukaryotic phytoplankton communities from Arctic Ocean - Arctic Ocean- Svalbard ARC20M Metagenome | ecosystem: Environmental > Aquatic > Marine > Oceanic | place: Arctic Ocean...
ACACACACGCACACACACACACACACACACACACACACACACACACACACACACACACAGAGTTTACATGTTGCAGAAGTGCCCTTCCTCGAGGGCCTTGTCAAAGATGATGGTTACCACTTTAGTCAGCTCCTCAGGCGCCGTGATGTTAAGCGAGGCCAGCTGCGGCACGAGCCTGTCGAAGTTTGTCATGGTCAACTTGTTGAGGATTGCGCGCGCTTCTTTCAAAACCATGTCTGAAGACGTCCTGGCTCGATTCGCCCTGGGGTCAAAGGCGTTTTCCGAGCGCTGCAAAGGCTGCACGTCACCCAGGGGTTCAGCAGCCCGTGTTGTCCCTTTGCGGTCCCTCTCCCCACGCCCCCCGCGTTGGCCACCTCCACTTCCAAAGTGAATGGTTGGAACATTCCCCCCGAATCGGATCGTCGGGATGGCCTGCGGAGCAGGCGATTGGGCCGCATCGACGTGGCCCATGACCGCTTTCACCTGGCCCTGGACGCGTTGCGCATGTGCTGCTGCGTGGCTCGGGTTTCGCAACCTCAAAATGAAATCAACGTCGTACACACTCTTCTTTGTCGCTGGAGGATGCGGCGGCGCCTCTGCGACTGCCGCGCCACCAGATGGAGCTGCTCCATCCGGGTGCGGCACTGCCGCACGTTCCAAGGACCCAGCGCCTGGCCCCGCTCCCCCGGCTACCCCGCTTGTTCGTCGCCACGCATTCCAATCTTCCTCCCGAGGAATGAGCAGAGCCTGCGCGTGGTATTCGCTCATCTGAGCCTCCTCCATCAGCTCTTGCACGTTGACCAGTTTCAGTGTGTGCACATCCAGGATCATGTGCAGCAGCAGCTTGTGCGTCATGTGCGCGACATCCTCTGGCCTGAGGCGGCTGGCAACGCGTTCCAGCAGAGTATTTTCGATGTCGTCTGCAGTCAGCGTGAGCCCGAATCGAAATGTGCACTCTGCCCGCGCCGCAGGCGGCAAGGACGTCCTTGGCGGCAAGGACATCCTTCAGATGCCCGGGGCCCACCGGGGCCTCGAGGGTAAGGTCACGGCCGGCTCTACTACGGGGCCGTGACCTTTTCGGCGAGTCATGGGCCACACAGGACTCGGACTCACGGCACTTGAACGTTGCATGTGTGTCATTACGAGTGTGGGCGACTCGGAGAGAGAAGGATAGCCGTGAACATCAGGCCCGCAGCCGCGGGCGGGTCCCGGGCCGCACCGCTTGTTGCGATGAACACACACGGGTTCGTCACAGAAAGATCGCCCAGGTGCGTCGCGCGGCCGCTGAGTGCTCAGTGCGGACTTCAGTGAGTCGGCAGGATCCGAATCTACTATGACACCTACTAGATCCAGCGCTTTCCGGGATGGGCTTGACTGTTTGCTGTTTCTGACGGGCAGGGCCCCGTGGAATGTGCTGCACCCGGTCCCGGTGCCGTGGCGAAAGAGCATATCGCCTGTCGCGCCGCGGTGCGTCTTTGCGTGCTGCGTGCACACCGAACGGATCGAGGATGACTCTATCGCGGCTGCTCTTGTAAACACAGGACCTCGCCGTCGGTCGCTGAGCCTCCCGAAGGTCTCGGAGGCTCAGCGCAGCGGGCGGGTCGCTACAGGGTGGCCGCAGCAGACGCCGCCACGGGCGCACACTGGGGATCTCAAAAAATGCCTCCTGCGCTGTCGCCTCCTACCCTCTCGCCCCGATCCCGCACGACTGGCCCTCCCGTGGCATCGTCAGGATTTCAGACTCCGAGCGGGCCGCCTCGCCTTTTCGTGGACCCTTTCGCGAGTGGAAAGGCTGACATGGTGAGCAGATCCTCAGCGAGCATGGCCGGTGGAGACGATCTTCAACCGCGGGACTATGTGCAAACAGTGTCGTGGAAAATCACAACAAATGGCTTGATGTTTTCAGTCTCGGGTGGGTACACGCGTACGTTTGATAGTTGCGCCTGGCGCAGCGGACTCGTGTGCAAGTGCCGCGCTGCCGGTCACGAGCTGATTGCCTCGTGCCCTTCGCTTCTTGTTTTGTGCAGCCGGCCTGCGGATAGAGGAGCTGGTTCTTCCGCGGCAGAGGTCATACGCTCAAAGCGCAGCCATCAATTCAAAGTCAGCACCGCCACGTTCCCAATGAAAATCCATCACGTCTGATTGGCGTTCGCGCGCGCGCGCGCGCGTAAACACATTTCCCTCCCCACACTGCAGAGACTGGAGGGTAGAAGAAACCACAGATGGGCAGGGCCTTGAAGATTCCCTTATGAGCATCAGCTCCCACGACTGCTGCATTGCTGTCGTGGTCCGTCCATCCCCCTGAGCCCCCCTCTCTGTCCATTGCTTGAATTGCCTCAATGCCCGTTAGATCGCCTCACCTGCATTTTGACCTCGCGAATATCGCAATTACAGGTGACAGACGCACAGCAAATCATTCAAGTGAAGCAGGCGATGGTGGCGGCCTGGGGTGTCCAGGTACTGATTGCTGAATGATCTTGTGTAACACAGGGTCACAGAAGCTCGCAATTTGCTGTATTTGTGCGGCGTGGCAGGGTGAGATGATGGGTTCGGACATGAGTGGCTCTTCTGCTCTTCTTCTTTCCACTGGAAAGAGAAAGTGCTGTTCATTGGTACTTCTTCAGTGGCAGGAGTGAGGGGTGGCCAGTCGCAACGCACACAGCGGCCAGATAACGCAAACATGTAATGCTGCAGGTCTCATCGCTGGGCGCAGCAGATGGAGGAGGCTTTTTGCACTTCCGGCGCCTGCATGGCCATTCTTCGGATATGGCTGCCCACCTGGTGTCTGTCTGTATGGATGTCCGTATCTATGGTTGTCTGTTTCATTTCTGGGCTTCAACCTGAGAGAGTGTATACGTGAGTGAGTGAGTGAGTGAGTGAGAGAGAGTGAGAGAGAGTTTGTGTGCGTGTGAGTGTGTGTGCGTTTGTGCGTTTGTGTTTGCTTGCCTGTTCCAGTCTTGGACTTCAACTGTGTGTGTGCGTGTGTGTGTGCGCGCGCTTGTATGAGATCTTGCAGGGAGTGTAAGTATGCGAGTGAGCGGTGTAGGAAGACTGTAAACCAGCGCAATGACCACACATAGGTGAGAGTGAGAGAGAGACTGCATATATGTATAAACACACACACACGCAGGTAGTCTCAGAGCGTTAATATCATATTCGCGCGTATCAGCTCTGATCATCTTCCACCTCTCCTGCTGCCCAATCTTGCTGTGCTTGCTGCTTCTCCTCTGCTAGGCGAGCGATTGGCGTCTGCGATGGTTCAGGTGTGTGTTGACGTGTTTCCTCCCCATTCTGACACCTGCCTCCGTTATGGTCGCACGTGTGTACATGCATGCATGTGCACATGCAAATGCGGAAAGCTCGTGATTGCATGTGCGTTCCGGGTCGTCGTGTTGGAGTGGATGCAGGATACGGGCAGGACGGCTAGAATCATTCGGTTCTCCCGCGCAGGTGTGCATGGCGTATTGCTGTGCTCATGCAATTGCTGCCGCCACTAGCCGTTCTCTTATTTCGTGTGCTGGGAACGCAGGTGTCGAGTCTTCCGCCAAAAACTTATCTGCATCTGACTGATGCAAGACCCTCCCTCTTCCCTGGTCATCCTTCCATCATATGTTTGGAGGTGAATCACCCCACGTCATCTGCCACCGCGCTGTCTTGCCTCTGTCTCTCTTGTCAACTCCCGCTTGCTTCCTTGCTGACCTCTGGCGTGTCTCCGACGATCCCTGCGATCTCCACATCATGTGCTGCAATCGGTGAGCAAAGCTTCCGGACAGGCGGTACGTGTTACGCGCCCCTTTACCGCAAGTCGCCAAGGCTTGGCAACGCGAATTGCTTTACCAGCCCCGACACTCATCGCCCCAACCACGCGAAGGCCAGCACCAGCCGACAAGTCCCCGGGACACGCATTCGCTCAGGGGGGAACATCCCGGTCCTGCCACCGGGTTTGGCGAGAGGACGTGGCACGGGAGCGCAACTCAGGGTCTCTCCGTTGTGATGCAGCAGCCACGTGAAACCCCAGCGCAGATGCGTGAAAGGCGAGAAAAGGAGCGCGAGCAGCAGGATATGGCTGAGGAGCTGCGCAGAAGAATTCAAGCGCAGAGCGACGCAGAAATGCGATGGGCACGAGCGCATGGACTTGATTCTTTTGGCGGAGAAATTGGGGTCGAGAGGCAGCTGGGCGTCGCTGAGAAGGACACCACATGGCGGGAAAGGGACCTACGGGCGCACGAGCTATTGTGGATGCCCGTATCACAGGCTGCAGAGATGGAGCGAGAGCGGCTGCGGTTACGAGAGATGCAGCTCAAGAGGGAGCAATGGGAAAGGGAGAGAGATGCCCGGATGCAACAGACCTTTGAGTGGGTCAAAGAGAAAGAGTTGGAGAAGGAGCGTGACAAGGAGCGGGAGCGGGAGCAGGAGAGGATGGAAGGCGACCTGGACGATAATTCTGTGGTGAATGCTATGAGGATGAGATACATGAATGTGCATTCGTGCGAGCACAATGTTGTTGCGCTATCGTAATCTGTCGAAATCACTTACTCTTGTTTTCTCTCTGCGTTCTTGTGCTCGTGCTCTTAGGTTGATTCGGTGGATTTCGATGGCGCGCTGGCGTTTTCAATTGCCCTTGCTGGCGACCTTGCATCTCTTCCAGGTCTCTTTCATGATAAAATGCTGCTGCTCCTCTAGCAGAATATTGTTTGGTTCGTTCATTTATCCGATCACTAAGCCAGTCCACTGCAGATCCAGCTGGGTTCGCGGCTCGAGTTGTTGATGATGTCAGTCGAGCTGCTGCTGTACCTTCTCACTGCGTTCGCGCCGTAGGACTTCGTTCAGGTGCGTCTGAGCATACTCCGTCTATCTTTACGCAAACACAAGTATCACCACTCTGATTGAGTCTTGTATGGTCTCAGGAAGCATCATTGTCGATCTGCAACTTCTGCCTTCCACTTCCGCCTTCACAGCAGGGCGCTCAGCTTCACAAGTCCTGGATGCTCTGCAAAAGCAAACACGAGATCCTGCAAGCAAATTGCTCAACGGACGAGAGACAAAGAGCTTGATTTTTCTCTCCCCCTTCCCTCCGCGCACCACGGCAGGCAAGGATGCCCCAGTACATCCTTTGTCCGAGCTGCCAACACGCGCACTCATACCAACGACGGGGAAAAATCAGAAGGGCAAGGCTCTCACAGGAAGAGCGCCTGAGATGGAAAAGCAACGAACTAGAGATCCAGAACACGGAAAGGATCGAGAGCAAAGCAAGATCAACTCACATGGAGGAGATGTGCCCAAGAAAACTTTTGTTTCGGGACCCGAGGACATTGTGCCTTCGTCTGTGAAGACGAAGTTACCACCATCAAAGGATGCGTCGCAGAGCATACTCGAAGACGACGTTGTGGGTGAAAGTGCTCGTCGTCAGCAGGTTTCATCCTTCATAAATGATTGCAGAATTGTAGCATCATTTTGGTACAATTTCCGGTCTCTGCGTGCTTTCTTGATGTGTCTAATGTGCGCAGGCGGAATTGCAAGTGCGAATGCTCCAAAAACAGCTTGGCCGAGAGCTCGAGAGAAGCGAGGTCCTGCGACGGCAGCTGGAGGCGTCTTCGCTGCCGAATAAAGAGCCGGCAACGCCTCTTTCGCATTCCTCATCTCCAGAGTACAATGGAGTCGGTGACGCGGAGGATCGAGGCAAAAGTCCGAGATATTCTCAGAAAGCAAAACCGAGCGCTGATAGCGAGAGCAGAAAAAAGCAAACCCAGACTAAACCGGAGGTAGACCAGATGCGGACAATCGAGAGGCCATCCCCTGGACACGTCGAAGAGGCAGCAGTTGCGCAAAGGAGAGACCCAGATGACGGCAGGAGGCATCTTCAATTTGAAGCACACCGAGTTAACGACTTTCCTGATCACTTGAGAGCAATGCAGGATAGATCAAGCGATGCAAAATCGATGGTCCCGCAGGAAGCTGGTGGAAATGACAACAAAATGCAGCAGCCTGCCGTAGGTGATGTCAAAACACCCATCAGCATGGCACAGAGCAGGTGTGCTCCGATTCAGCCTGTTTGCTTGTAATTGCACCAGCACCTGGTGCTACTCCTGTGCAGCTTGAATGGATCAGACGATTTTTTTGAATAACGCTATCCTTCCGCGTGCAGGGCTCAGCAGCAGGAGACAACAGACTATCTGAAACTGGTGCTGCAACTCTCCATACAAATTTTCCGCACACACTTTGTTCACTGCACAGTGGATGTACTCGCACTCATAGGGTATGGCGGAGGCATTCACGTTGTGCTCGAGCTGCTCAAAGATTTGCCTGCCAGCACTTGCATTCCGCATATCTGTCTTCACTCATACCATTCCCCTTACCCTTGTCACCTTGACGTCATTGAGATGATATAGTAGCGTCAGTTTGCAGCCACAGGCATTCTCTGAGAAAGCTTTGTGTGTGATTGTATGTGTGCGATTGTATGTGTGCGATTGTATATGTGTTTATGCAGGTGCGGGACCTCATGAAGGACTCTTCCGTCAATCAAGACCTGATACAAAACAACTCCGGAGAAAGGACACGATCAGAAAGCACACCGTCTGTGGATCGCAAAGGCATCAATCAGATTCAACGAGGCATTCTGGATCTGCCTTTGGAATCCCCGATCAAGGACAAAGGCTGGCAACTGCGTGCAGCAGCGTTAGCGCCTCAGCTTGCCCTCGCGGCTCCGGCTTCTGCTGTCCCCTCCTTTCCCCTTGCAGGTAAGTTTGTGCATCATATGCGTACATATACAAGGGGGAAGTGAAAGAGAAAGAGCGTGAATGCCTGTCTGTGCTATGTATGTTCATGATGGATTCAAATGTGACTCATTGTCCGGCATTCCTACAGATCCCTCAATAACAGACAAGGCCGAATCATCTACATCATTTGGCCTGCTGCTTGACCCCACTGCACCACAACCGCAGCCAATGAAACAACCTCATATGTTTCAGTCACCACCTCAACCTTCCGCATCCTCGCAGCTTCTCAAAAGTGACTTAAACATGAGTCCAGATGACATGCAAGTTGCACTTCCTGGTGCTGTATTAGGAACTGCCTCAGGAAAGATGAATGGAGGAGTCAAGATGGTCCTGGCACTGGATATGGAAATGAAGGATATAAAGGGGATCGAAGATTCTTTCAAGCAAGCTGTAGCACTTGATCTTGCAGACGCCGTGGCCGGAATGCGAGAAAAGATCGACATTGTCGGCGTACAGCCTGGTTCGATTCCATACACTCTGGTCGTCTTTGCGGGTAATTTGAATCGACAGTCAAGATTTGGTGCATTGAAACCTATAGTATTACTTCTGATTATATCATAGTTGCATGATTCCTTAGAGGAGAGTAGAAAGTGGCGATGATATTCGTGCAAGGCTCTGCAGTCAATGACGAAGGTGTGGATTCAGACATTGAAGAAGGTGTTTGTGGTTCGGATCGCTCAGCTCTGAATGTCGCTCGAGATCTCGAACGTCAGGTTGCATGCCTATGTTCTCAATCCAATCGCGCTCACTACAATTACAGATGCAGCGCACTCATCAATGTCAGCATCGTTTAGATGTGTTTGATCTACTTTGTACCAACGTGTCATGACTCTCACTGATCCATGAATGAATCAGGCTGGCGAGGAGGCATCACTTTTGAAATGTGGGAGATATGCCAGCAAAAGTATCAACATCCGCATTCTCGGCGCCTTCTCGGCGCCAATCGGTGGAATGCGAGGAAACAAGGGCAAGCAGACACGGGGGAAGTCGGCAGGATATCTCACCAGAAATTATATCCTTGATGATTCACAGATTGATGGACACTTGCAAGGCGTTGATGGAGGATCAGAAGTTGACAGGGACGGGCACTCTGGATATGCTTACGATAGCTTAGCGAGGGCGCGGCAAGTAGTCCTCTCATCGGATCACCGACCTTCTAATCCGCTCATCTGTCAGTACATGGAAAATTTGCCTGCTCAAGCGCTCATTTTGATCTTGCGCATGCTCACTCGCGAGCAAATTTCACACCCAACACGTCTAACAACAGAAGACACGTGCAATCATGTGTTTGCAAGTACAGAGAAATACGTAACAGGAATAGTGCATGCACGAAAGTAGTCACTAACACAACTTGATCATAACAAATTGCTTTCACAGCTCTCGGATCGCCGGCCTCACTCACTGCTGCAAGGACGGCTGAAGCAGGATACCAGCATTTTTCAGCACCGCCTGCTCCGACGCACCCAAATAGGTTCCGACCATCCACACCAGGTAGCATTATACCTGTAACAGATGGAACATACACGTACTTTCAACTCTAACGATTTGACTCCTTCGAAGGATAACAGTACCACATCCATACGTGTGTTGCGTGCATACCAACAGATGGCTTACCGAAGTTGCCGGATCAACTTCCAAGCAAAGGATGGGATCCTCAGTCAACTCCTCTGCTCGTCAATGGTAAGATTCATGCAAGTATGGAGGTCCACCCTCGTAACATACAGCACGCAAAGTTCACAAACATCTGATGTACGAATGCATGATTAAAGTTTGATATTCATCGGTCTGGCAATCGCACATGAAATAAATTCTATGCAGGGAGCCTCGCTGGATTATCGTACGAACAACTATCACAGCTTGAGTTTCCTCTCAAACACAAGCAGTTGCAACAGGTACTGCCTGTACGTTCTTGTGTGATCAGATCTACAGGCTCATTTTCCCGGGGTTAGCATCATCTCGAATCTTGTTGTGCGCAAGGTAAAAGGTTTCAATTTGTGTCAGCTTGTACCTGGCGTGGCTTATGTACGTCAATTTTTGGTGTGTGCAGGTTCAACTTCTGCAGGTGCTGCAACAGTCAGCAGCTCGAACCTTGAGCCCGCGAGGCGAGTCAAGAGGGCAGCAGACGACGCTAGAGAATGCTCCAACGCCGGATGTGCTTTATGTGCTTCTTGGTGCTTCCCTCTTGCGTTTTGTCTCGTTTCCGTATTTGATTGCAGCGTCATTTACGGATGCATGCGTTTTCCTCTCACTCATTAGCAAGAATGTGCATTTTTATCGTGTGTGCAGAGGCATTTTATCTGCGGCACAACCCTGCAAAAATTGATACGGTTCCTGCAATTGTGCGTGCATACAGAGAACGCGCCACTTCGCCCACGTACGTATTTGCGTCTCTCTTCTGTTGCACTCGTGGAACTGATAGTGCATATTTTGCCCTGGGAAAGAGGAACATGAACAGTGTGCTGAGTGTTTGCATGTTTTCGTGCGTGAATTTTCTGTCTCTACTCCACGTGCAGTGGTACCCTCAGCGAGTTTGTTAAGCTCAACGCACAGCTCAGAAAACGCTATGGACACGATCTCACGGATCAGCAGGTTTTACTTTGCACTTGGAGTGATCGATATGTGTTTGATCTTCATTGCTGGTAGATAGTGGGACTGCAATTCAATGACTAAGTTGCAAACATTTGCTTGGTGCCAATCTCTGTCGCTCAGATCAATTCATCACGCATCTCTGTCCGCGACCAGCTGCACGACATGCTGCAGGTTACTGCGTATGTAAGTGCATTCAGCGTGCTTTCTGCATATTTTGATACACGATTTCAGTGATCAACATTCACAGATCAACCATCCTGCATATTGTTTATTACCCCTGCATGCACGCTTGTCTACACCACAGGACATGGAGTCGGAGGTACAGCGAGTCAACATGAATCTGAGCCCCGATCCTGCATCAAGATTCATGGCTCGGGCATCTTCCAACATGTACGGCAATCCTGATGACTTTCCAGAACCGCCCGCCCCGTTCCGAAGCTCGGTAGGAAGTGGATGGGTGCCACCCCCAGCCGGGGCGCTCCAAGGGGAGATAGCAGCTCTGGAGAGCTTGAGTTCAAATCCTGGAGCCAAGCCGCCGGCTGCAGAGAAATTCATTAATCAGGTATCGCGCGGACAAAAGGATGCTCGTTGTGAGAATCAGCGCTTGCTTTTTGAGCAAGATGATGTATGTGACGGACTATTGATGGTGAGGTGTGACCGTCATATTTTCACACGACAGTTGTCCTTTCTGGCTTTCATTGACCCAGACCTGGACGCTTGACTTGACCTGGTGAAACAAGGCACAGGATACGACACATACAGAGAATAGAGTGCGTCGACTTTCTAGTTTTCTTGAATATACATCTTCAACAATTGGCTCAGGCCTCAAGTGAAGTATTTCAAGAAGAACACAATAAACCAATCCCGAAAAGTCTGTTACATCTTCATGATATTTATTTTTGTGAACATTCCTTTCATTCCAACCCGACCAAACTACTCCACGAGGAATTTAAGGTGGAGGCGTTAGTTTGAGGTATCGACGTGGTGGGAGCTTGGTTCAAGTGTGGCATAAAATAGCCATGATCATGGCTATTTGACCCCTGCATCTAGGGATGCTGATCAATGTTTAGAATTGTGTCAAAGTCTTCCGACTGTTCGCTCTGCTGTTGTGCTGCCGTCTCTGTTCCACTGCGTACGTCAAATGCACTCACACTGACGTCAAGTGCGTCTGCGAGATCTTCATGTAGAGCCTTGTATAGACCTTGCGTCTCAAGATCACGAAGGATTGCTAATGACTCCATACGCCTGCCAACATATTTTGTAAGTCCAGAGCACAGTGTTTCAGAAGGCAAAGAAGTCCGCTGACAAGGCGACGGGAAGTCTTCAAGATCAAAAGACACAAGACTCTGCAAAAGCAACGAAGGAACAAACCTCTGGCGCATGCGATCTTGCTCTTTTTCTCTTGCAGCCTTGCTGGTAGAATCCTTCAAATTATTGTCTTGCAACCGAGTTGACTGTTGGGTGCTTTCGATGCGTCTGGAATCTTTGGTGCGCATGGTATTGTACGAGGGCGCAGCACCAAGGGTTGCGTTCACAGAGAAAATATCTAGGTCTGAGAGTTCAACCCCAAGGAGAAGCATCATGGCGTTGACAGGTTGAAGATCAGCTGCAAATACATCGACCGATCGCAAGGATGTATCCACTATATCCAGCATGATGCTGTTGATACATGGCGATACTTTGTCCGGGCAACCGGGACGGTGTAGACGCAGGGTTGTTGTCCACCTCGATGCGGTGTTGTGCAAGTCCTTCACCTCTGCGATGAGCGTGACTGGACAGTTCACCCTGCACAGAATCCATCCAAAATGCTGGTCTTTGATCGTAGCACGGCTTGAAGGGAGTAAGAAGCTCCCATGATTAGATGCATGCTGAGCATCGCGGAGCAAAAAGTCATCGCCGCCGTCTCCCAAGTCCACGTGAAAGCTATATGTCAAAGGGAGCAGTTCCTGCATGAAACACTAGTGTCAGCAGACTTGCAAGACAGCTCTGCTGAAATTAACATTTTAGGGGCTCAGCACAAGGTGCCAGCGAAAGGGAACAAACCGGATCGGAAGCTGTCCATAAAGGACAGCTGATCGCAAAGCGGTCAACCATTGCTGTTCCATTGGGAGCAGACATATCACATGTGCCTCCGTGGGGGCCTTGCGCAGCTCTGAAAGCTATCCACGTTTCGGTGCTTGCACCCGATGCCCATATTGCCACCATCGTAATGGTATAAGAAGCGCCACCCTCGAACAAACCTCCAGGCAGTTCGAGGACTCCGACATGACTGGGAAGGCTCTCGAGCGCGACATGACTAGAACTTCCATCGCAAGACCACACAAATTTGATGTTATCTCCCCTGCGTCAGCGTATCAACCAAACAAACTCAGTTTTAGTGCTTCTGACGTCATCGTTGCTCTGATCAAGCGCACATCGAGCTGTGCAATCACTTCTCGCTGGAGTCAATCGAGATCAAAGCACACAACAGTTTCAAGACACAGTGGCAGAAAAAACGAGTGCACACGTATTGTAAAAATGAGAGACGTATCATGATTCCGTTGACGGGTCTCAGAATCAATCCTCACGATTGCCCGAGATGCTGGCTGAAGGTCCCGAGTATAAAAAGGTTCAAGACCCACAGGGAACGGCGCCCCGAGTTCCTGTGAAACAAAATGGTATTTGTTACATACCGATACACACATACAAATGCATAGCATCGAAAAGGCTAGTGGTGCAAATGCCCCACCTGGTCTGTGAGAATGATGGACACCGTGTTATTGTGAGTCGAACCATCAACATCTGTTAGACGTAACCCTATGATGATTTCGAGAGGGAAATAGAATGCAGCGCCAGCTGGATGGAGAGTCATCAGATCATTCACAGGAATTCCCTCGCTGTTGTCGCTCAAGGCAAACGTGTCAAAGACGTCCAAGCCCATTTGAACGAAGACGGATTCATCTGGCATGTAATAAACCGTCCTCTCGTTTGCTTTTGCCATAAGCTTCAATCCAAGAGTTGTGCCTGCACATGCCGGTAAATATGCTTTGCGGTTTATGCCGTAGAGATCCTTGAGAGACTGAGGAAGCTTTTCAAACATTGTTTCACAATCCAGGTACCAGAAGTACTCTAGGCGTGGGTCTCCGGGAAGGCTGTCTGGATCCCACGATTGAGAGCCGTCTAACACTAATCGTTTCTGTGCCTTTCCTTGCAAAATCTTTGCCCCCCAATCCAGGTGACGATTGCCAAATTTGATGCGCACAATCGGCGGCAAGGGCCGCACTTTCAGTTGCACGGTCGCTACTGTGGCAAAACGCTCTATATTGTTGCTCGAAAATCCAGTCCATGCTCCTGCCTCAACTTGCACGGTGTATGTGCGGCCCACCTTGAGCGTCATTGCAGTCTGCTGCGGAACAACAAGAACAGAGCTGGTCTCCACTCCAACCTGCTTCGCAAAGAGGCTTCCCTCTTCCTCACCAAGTACAGCCCATTGCAATTCCAGCGTGGCTGATGCACCGCCCCATCCGTCATCATTAAATGTTTCCGTGCACGTGCAAGTCCGACCAATGCATGGTGGAAGAAAGGACTTGGCTGTCAAAACGAATAACTGCATTGGAGCAAGTGGAGTCAAAAACAGGACATAAAGCGACACATATGCATCAAAGCCTCCAACAAAGACAAAAACAAATGGTTTGCAAACAACCTTGTCGCGAGTGAAGTACTGTGCTGTATCACCCATGATAGTCACGGTTGGCAATCCTAGCTCTTCTCGCCGAACTGTCTTGGACGCTGTTCCTACCTGTAGATCTCATCAACTGTTATTTTCTTTCCCTCCAAATTACATATCTCCCATCCAACTACAAAAAAAAGAACGACCTGTCCCAAGTAGTTGCGGACTGTGACGGTAATGGTGTATGATACAGCAGTATCAACATCCTCGTCATCTGTCGCCACCTCGACCCTAGATGCTTTGAGTCCTTCGCCACTCGCCCGGCGAACAATCTGAGACTCAAATGAAGGTTAGAATATGCTAAAAGCATCACTACAAAACCGCAGACAAAAAAATTGAGTTACCGTGAGGTCTGGATCAGAGCTCCAACTAAACAGAAGACCCTTTCCACGAGCGCCCGATGCCCAGGGAACATGGGCGATCATCACAATCTTGTCACAAAGTCCCACCACCGTCTCTCCCTCTAGATATACTTTGGGCGTATCGGCATATGGAAGCGGGCCCAAGGTTTCCTGTGAGAGCGGGAGCGGCCACGGCGAGGCTGGTGTCTCAACGAGCACCGTGCTATCGGCAGAATATGAAGGCGCGCCCCACGAGAAAACCACCCCAGGCCGTAGACGTAATGTTGCGGGAGGGTTTTGATTGACGGCAATGGCAGCATTTGCCCCGAACAATACCTGGAATATAGAAGGACTTTTCCAGTAACATCTGGCCCCAGCACCCAAAAGCGTTGATGCAGCTGCCACGGGCGTACTAGGACGATCCGTCACAAGTGGAATAGAGGCCAAAGAAATGAGCACCGCATTGCAGGATCCACCAAAGTCTTCGACGATCACAGGCTGTGGCGAACTATCACATAGCAATTTAAAGTCATCTGAACGGGAGCCCGGTCTCGAACGATACGGTCGGCCCATCGTGGTGCGGACGGGACTCCATCCACCCGAAAGAGGGCGACCGAACGTGATTGTCATTCCCGCGCCATCTCCATCAATCCACGCTGTCGGCTTTTTGTTTGAATTGTACGGAACTACCAGTGGCATTGGATCCAGGCTTAAAAGTGAAAACTTACTGAACTCAGCGCTCGTTTGTCCGCCAGACGAGATGGTTACTTTCTCAAGATTGCATCCTACAAAGCCCGGGTCTCTTCCTAACACGCTGCACGTAATCAGAGTTCCTCCCCCAAGAACCTTGACATCTGTGCATGGTGTCTGGCCATATTGCACTGTGACAGTTGCAGGCAGGGACTTGGTGCCACGTGTCGAGATGATAGGGTCAGGAGGACCAAAATTGTCACCACGAAGGTAAAGAAGGCGATTTGCAGTGACGTCGCCCTCAGATGGGGATTCCGTGTAGATTACGGCTGAACTCATAGACCCGCATGCTGCTTCAGAACAGAAGTCAGCGGAGCTGACCGATTTGAGAGTGGGTCTCAAATATGAGAAGAGATTTTGATTTTCACCTTGCTGATCATTGACAGCTATTACTGCCGCGAGAGTATTTCCAACACCAGCTGGCACAAAACACAATAACTGGTCCAATTGTTCTGGGTGACGTTCCTGTGTCCAATGAGCACCGATTGTTTGATAGTGGCCAGATGTCCGTGCATCAAATATCGAAGAATCGCCACAGCCAACACAGAGAGATGCACGTGGTATCTTACACTCAATTCGACCCGGTAAAAGTTTTGAGGCATCCACGCCACCCTGACCCTCTGCTGTCCACAAGTTTGATTCCAAAACTACTCGCGCTGCATCCGAAAACTTGCCGAAACCAGTTCCCTGAATCGTTAAGAGCCATCCGCCTCGGGTTGATCCGTAGCCTCCATAGCCTGATTTTGTCAAAGAGTTTTTAGGATAGGGGGCTTCATAGCAAAATGAGAAGGGGAGAACCGGGTTGAGCCGAGTATCCGCATCATCATAGGAATATGGTGATGACTGCTTGAATATGGTCACGACCATTGAGTGAGCTGAGCCCGCTCCAGACGACAGCCGACACTGCAGAGTAGTAGCGCTGATCCAGCGAGAAGATTCACATGCTGAGCCTCCCATTCGAACTTGTGCGGAGGTGTCAAATAAAGCCAAATCAAAGCCCACAATCGTAACTGTCGATCGCCCGCTTGAAGGGTTGTGCGTGGGCTTGACGTTGGTGTCCAAGGGTGAATCATAAGACAGTGTTCCTGTAAGACTGCCGTCAAATCGTTGCTCCATAGTCAAGCGCACTACTGAATGATTGAATGCCCCAGCAGCAGCCATCGTGACGACAGATGAATCACTAATCCACAAGGTGAGTTCGCCTGAGGATCCTGCAACGCGAAGTCTAGACGTTGTCTCCATTTCTCCAAATGAAACGCCAGTGACAGAGACTATCACGGAGCCGGTGGTAGGAACATTGTTTCGTTTCCAGTCAACTGCATCCCGTATCTTGGAGAGATCATAAGAAACGAGCTCACTCAGACTTCCACGACGAAGACCCGCTGATATGACAGTGCGTAAGCTTGCTTTGACTCCCATGCTCACTCGACACTGAGTTGTGGATGAACTTGTCCACAACGTTCGTTCTGCCGCACTCAAACCTACAGACGCCATCGGCGTGACGTGGAAAACTCCCATGTTATGGCCACCGATAGCCAGCATTCGTAGCGATCTTTCACGTTTTGGCGGCTCATTGGCTGCATATTGCCCATAGTATGATGTATCGCCCTCGCATCCTGGATTTTCGAGCTCGGTCCAAACGGGAATTGATGTGGGCAGAGTATCATTTTCAGAGGATCCGGACGATGAAACTGATGCTATGCAGAGCGCATCAAGTCTGCTTCCGGAGTTTTCAGACTGCGAGCCGTTGCGAAGCACACCACAAATTGCGCTGTTTACCCCTGTTTTGCTAATCTTCAAGCACGGCTGGTCCATTTTTGATCCAAATATTGCGATAGACATTGAGCGGCTGAAGTTTCCATTACTCCTCGCTTGCTGAACCCATTCAGGGACTGGGATGTGTAGTTGGCACGAAAACTCAACTCTAACTGCCACCCTGGGATCGACATCATCAGACGGTTTTTGCTTCAATTTCAATGACACACACGGGGAATCATCGACAAAGGCATGAAGCCTATCATTGCGCGCGAACATGGTTAGATTTCCATCTCCACTTCCCAAGACAAAAGTTTTGTCTATATCGTGTGCTCGAGCAGTGATGTTTTCACTTGTCTCCGAAAGATCCGTATCCAAAATCGGCGGTAAAACGGACGGTAAAACTCTGTCAAAGTCCAGAACCGGACCAGCAGAATTGTTTACTCCTGGGCAAAAGAATTCAACATCAAGCTGCCCGACACGCAAACCTGAGATACGAGCGGAGAAAGCCTTTGGCCTGTCATAAGATACTGCTGACGTCACACTGCCGGCTTGATTGTGGACCGTGATTGCCACTTTCAGTGACGCAAGCCGCCCACCAGCCACTGCAGTCTTCGTCCAGATCGAGGTATCGGAAACCCACTGCGTCCGCTCACTTCCAGAGTCCCCAACGCGAACCCGCATGGTAACTTCAGCATTTGAGGAGAATGAACTCCCAGTCAGTAGCACCGATGCCCCGCAGCATCTTGGGGACGGCAGATTCAAGACACCGGAGGGTTGCTTGAAAATCCCATGAGTTTCTTTTTCCATAGCACAGGGCAACGTCAATGTTATATCACATGTGAGATCCTCTAGAGTTGAATTGGACTGCGCTGGGCAAAGACCAGAGCGGATCACAATGTACGGTGCATATTCGTTATGTACATCTTCCCACATCACTATAGCAGGGCTTGAGTCAAAATTCAAGAAACCCAAAGTTGCAAGAACTCGTACATTGCGTGGTTGAATCTGGCCAATCAGTTTTTGGTCACGAAAGACGCCGAAACACTTGAACGGCGGTAGAGCATTGCAGGATACATTCACAGCTTTCGTGCAATAGGGTACTCCAATGCTGATTGCAGGTAAGTTGTAACTGTGGACTGAGGAGGTGCTATCTACGCGCTGCTGTGCCGTGATTCTGATTCGAAGCGTAGATCCATCGTTTGTTGCCACCTGCCCATTCACATTTAGTTAGAATACACACCATATGCGTAACAATGACAATTCAACTAGAAATAAATGTGGACTGAAAACAAACGCACCTGGGCCGTGATACGTGTGTCGCTGGTCCAGCAAGTTTTCTCAGCTGCAGTACTTCCAACGCGATAGAGCGCCGTTGCTGAGTCCAAGCCAAAACCAGAGCCTAAAATGAGCATGCTAATTGCGCCTGTAGAAGCAAGATTTGGACGCCCCTTTGCCTTGACCAAAGCTGACTCAAATGTGACTGATTGTGTAACACTGCTTATCTGGATTCCAGCTGTTACGGCCATCAATCTAGATCGAGATAAGGCACGGCTTGTTCGACAGATGAGCGACGAGTCACTCATCCAAGACGTGTATTCTGAGTTGGAGGGACCAAGACGAGAAGCAAAGGATGCTCCTCTCACTCCAGACCCGTAGTTGTAACCGACAATGGTGATCGAGGTAACTCCAGTGCTCGGAAGGTTGCCGACCACCATTACTTGTGAAAGTATCTGAAGGTCATAAGACCAAGTTGCGGAAACAGAGCCTGCTTCGTTTGCTGACGTGAGGACTAGCCCTAGCGATCCTCCTGGGTTTTGAGTGCCTGCTTTCTTACAGTAAAGCACTGACGCACTAACCCAATCCGAAGCCTCACACGCGGATCCTGCAAAAGATACACGACCACCCCTCGTGTAGTGGGAAGGACCAAACATCACGCCTTGAATGGTTGCTGTGCTCGAGTCCTGCCCTGGTCGATTGGAAGGCTGCACGTTAGACAGGAACGCTCCGTCGAAGGTGAAAGCTTGTGTCAAGGAGCCCTCGAGCAGAGCTGCTGTGACCTGGATGATCTGACTGGCTTTACCCTGAGGGGGGACCTTGCACTCAACGCTGGAAACTGAAAACCATGTTGAACGCTCCGCTGCTGTGATCCCAGGGCGTCCTACCAATGTCGACTCTCGATAGGCGAATCCTCGACCAAACAATGTCACGGCCAGCGAGCCTTTAGTTGGTCGATTAATATGGCCATCTTCACCTTGGAGATTCGATATCGAAGGCAAGTCATACGAATAAGCCTCTGTAAAGCTAGAATGGAGCACACCTGATGATATTGCCACCCTCCAAGAGGATCCTACTCCACCCTGAACTGCACATCGTACACTGCTCTCCGATTCCCACTTCGTCACCTCTACGGACGAGCATCCAATGCGACCAACTTGACTCCGAGCGGACGTTCCAATAGCCTGGCCTATTATGGTGATTGTATTGCCCAATTTCCAAGGCCCATTAGGCATTTTCGAGCCGCTCACAGACGGAATCAAATATGAAAACACGTTTGAAACAGATGCCACCCGCTCACCGGCAGTCAGGACAACAAAATGGGGTTTTCCAGACCACTTGTCGATTCCAGATGCAGTCCTACACATCATGTGAGAGCTTGAGGACCATACGCTTTGTTCGCATGCAGAAGAAACGATCCTGGATGCTTCTGTGACATCGTAGTGTGCCAAGGCATATCCAAAAACCAGTGCTCGAACGCTACCGGTGTTGGGCACATTTGCTGGTTTGATGCTAGAGCTACGTGGAGCATCGAATGAAACGAAGCTGCTAGAACTCACTACCCTGATGAAACAGGTGATCGCTGTTGGCAATGTTGCCCGCAATCCCTGTGATACTTTGCACCACACAGCCGAATCAGATAGCCATGCAATCTCGCCAGCAGCTGTGCCCCCAGATTGAATGGAAACTGAGTGAGCTACAGCGCCAAAGTTGAGACCAGATATTCTAGGGGCACCCAAGGCTGTGGCTTGCCACGGATAGGCTGGTAGATTCCTTGCTGCCATGCTCGATAGAACAGGTAAGTCCCACGAGACCACTGATATCGTGGACTTTCCATGCCTTCCTGCTGTGACAAGCACGGTTGCCGTGTGGGCAGAACCTGCTGCAAAACGCGCAGCAATTTTTGAATCACTTATCCATGCAGTGCACTCCATCGCCGTACCTGCCACGCGCATACTCGAGGAGTGCAATCTTGAACCCAAGTTGATACCTTGGAGTGTCAGCATCGCTGCACCTGTGGCTGGATTATTTGCTCGAATCGTGCGGGAAACCAGCGCCGATAACAATGCATTGTCGAATGACAGGATCTCCGTAGTCGAGGAGATCCGAAGTCCTTCAGTTATAGCTAACCTCAACGACTTTCCGAGACCACGAGAATTCTGAACAAAAACAGCTGAAGTGGAACACCACGTCGTGCGCTCAGTTGCCGTGCCAATTCTCAATCCAACAGTGTACGATGCCTCTGCAAATATCCCTTGCGCACGAAGTTCACCCTTTACATCGATGCCAGCAACGTTTGATCGTCTAGCAGTGCTTGTGCTCGGAGCGTCATATGTCCAAACCCGAGTCATTGTGCTCACAAGCATAAGAACAGATATTTCAACCCGTGTATGCGAGGAAGCGACGCCTGCTGGGCTCTTAGCCCGGACGCTTGAGTCACTTTGCCATGTGCTTGACTCACAGGCACTAAGGCCAGGTCGCAGAGTGTGAGTGAATGATGATAACCCAAAATTGTTTCCGTTGACAGTAAAAATGTCGCTTGCAAATGGAGCATTGGATCGAGTTAATCCACTGAGATCTGGTTTATCAAAGGAATGTGCTTGCGTCAAGCTGCCTATTTGGAATGTTGAAGTAACAATTATGACAGGTGACAGCATACTTGGACTTGATGGCATTGCCATACTTAGCTTACACATTACATTTTCAGTGGACATCCAAACCGAACGTTCAGTTGCAGTTGAGTCAAATCGTACCATTGGTGTATGATCAATTCGCTCAGCAAACATTCGCGTAGAAACGACAAACATTGGCAATTGGCGATATTCTGCAGAGTTCTGGGAAGAAGTGGCTGAAATTTTCACACTATCGTATGAGAATGTGTCGGTATGAGTGTCTGCTTGCATACCTGCAGTTATTGCTTGTAGTTTGGACCCGGATACTCCCATTACAGCCCTGCATGCCAGAGCTGAATCGGAAAGCCAGACACTCAAGGAGCATAAGCTTCCCCCCACTCTTGCTCGAACAGTGAAATCATTTTGAGCCAAGAAAGCACCTTGAAAGTACAGGATGGCCCCACCAAGCTGTTCTCGGTTTGATTCGAGCAAAGCGCTTATCTGAGGAGAATGATACGAAATCAAGCTTGACGCTGTTCCTGCTGCTTGCACACCAGCTGTAATTTGAAGCTTTGCAGATCCACCACCACCAGACGGTGTCTGACACACTAGGCTAGAGTCGGAGGTCCAGTGTGTGAATTCTTGTCTGGAAAATCCGCTTCGTGCCCGAACAGAATAGAAGGAGACTCCAACATTCTTTGCAGACAGCTGCACGGAGGTGAGGGACGATTCGTTGAAGGAGACAGTCTTG
>Ga0115006_10000563_pt1 | contig 20550 bp, 8 predicted proteins | sample ArcOceMetagenome_3_FD_88943 | JGI IMG/M metagenome (GOLD analysis project Ga0115006, IMG submission 88943) | Marine eukaryotic phytoplankton communities from Arctic Ocean - Arctic Ocean- Svalbard ARC20M Metagenome | ecosystem: Environmental > Aquatic > Marine > Oceanic | place: Arctic Ocean...
CACCGCGCCGGACTCCTCCTGCAGCCCCTCGAGGTCGCCGAGGATGCTGGTGGGCATGAGCGCGTCCAGGTCCAGGCCGAGGGCATCGAGGTCGAGTTCGTTGGACCGGAGCGCGACCTTCCCGCGAACGACGGGGGTAACACGACGCGCGGCGGTGGCGCGGTGGACCAAAGACGGTACGGTGACCGCTACGCGAGCGACGCTGGCGATCGACATGACAGCTGTGTCCGTGTGTGGTGCGCTGAACGTATGACACTAACCCCGAAAAACCTTAGCCAAAAAACCGAATCTGCCGGAGCGCTCCTCAGACATCAGACACACTCGCGGGCGCAGACACGCGGGTTTCCGAGATGGTCGCCGAATCCGCACCCGCGCTCGTCGTCGTCGGCGAGTCCGACGGCGCCGGCGCCGCCCTGCTGTCCACGCTCGTGCACGGCGCCCGCGGGGGATCAGAAGGGGCGAACGAAGCGTCGTCGGACGACCTCGAGGGCCCCGGTCCTCACGCGCTGCGTCTGGACACCAAGTACTACACCGTGGACGTCGCCGCCACCGTGCACACGCTACCCGACGAATCAAGTACCGGAGATGGGCACACCCACGGGGAGTGCCCGGAGGCTGTCGTCGCGGTGTTCGATCCCACCAAGGATGGATCGTTCGCGAAGATCACCAAGTGGTGCCAAGCGAGGGACCCGTCCTGGTCTCCGGAGATTAGGCTGCTGGTGTGCAGGTACCCGACCAAGGACGCGTTGGACGCGGAGACTTCGTCCAGTGCGGATAAAGCGGACGACTGGGCGGTGGAGAACGGGTACGAAGCCGTGGCTGTGATCGCGTCGGGGGGCGCCGCCGACGAGACGCTCGAGTTGCGCGGCGACGCGCAAGGGACGCGGCGGGTGCGAGCGGCGCTGGAGGCTCACATGTGGCCGGGTCTGACCATGAAGCGGGGTGATGAGGCGTCGGCTTCGGTGGTTTCGGTCCTCTCGAAGAAGGAGGAGGCAGGTGGGACTATTGAGGAAGAGGACGAGACGCCCGGAGGTCCTGACGACGACTTCGAGAGGATGCTGGGGGAGATGACCCGGGTGCGGGCAATGGGAGCGAACGCGTCGGATTCCGAGAGGCGCGCGATGGCCGCCGACGCGGCGATGATGATGATGAGCAGGTTCGGCATCTTCGAGTCCGACGACGATAGCGACGAGGACGAGGGGGCGACTGCAGGAGCGGCGTGAACGTAGACGAATCGGTTAAAGTATCAAAAAAACTTCCGGCGATCACCCGAGCGCCGCCCGAGCTAGGCCCAGCGCGCCCGCGCCGGCTCCCCCCGCGGCTCCAGACACGGAGTAGTGCCCGAGCCTCGCAATCTGCGACGCCGATCCCAGCGGCACGGAGTATTTGTCCGTCCCGCTCATCGCGGTCGCCAGCGTGAGCTGACACCGGAGCACGTCGGAGCCCGTCAGGTCCAACGCGCAGTTATCCCCGGTGCACCCGCAATCCGTCTCGGACCCCGCGCAGGAGGTGTACCCGCCGCCAACCTCGATGCACAGATCCCCCCTGGCGCACGACCCGCACCCGAGGTCGTGCCACTGGAGGTACTGCAGCCTCCCCTCGTCGAACCGCGCCACCAGCGTGAGCGAGTTGACCCGCCCGGGCTGGATGCCGCCCACCACCGCGCTCGAGGACGTCGCCCGGACGATCCTGGGCTCCGAGCGGACGCCGCCCGCGTACGCCACCACGGTCATGATATCCGCGCCGGCGACGGACGCGAGCACCTCGGTCTCCTCCGCCTCGGACCCGCGGAAGAATGACATGTCGTCCAGCTTGGGCCTGAACGTCATGGACGCAACCCCAGCGGCGGTCAGGTTCGTGCGATCCGCAGACTTGCACGGGTTGAGCGTGCCCCAGTCGGAGAGGGCGCCGCCGGGGTAGTACGCCAGGCCGATGGTGAACCCGTCGCCCTTCGCCAGCTCGGGCTGAGACGCGCACGGGTCGTAGAGGCCGGTGCAGGAGACGCCCTGGAGGCACGCCGCGAGCGCGAGCACGCAGACGATGAGGGACGTTGTTGCCCTCATATTTTTTGATCTGACCGCCCGTGAGATCTGACGGCCGAGATCTGACCGCCCGTGAGACGCAAGAGCGGAGGGTGCGACCGCCGAACGCGATTTAAACGCTCGTACGCGTGGGTTGTACTGCGCGGGAGCGAGCGAACCCGAACGATGTCCGGCCCGATGTGCCAAGACAGTGACTGAGGCGAAGCTCGGGCCAACGTCTACTTCAAAATATTCTCGAACGAAAACGATCGGTGAAGACGGGGCTTTTCTCGAGGGGGCTTTTCACACGCACTCCGCGCCGACCCCCGAACCCCCGTCCTCGAATCGCGTCAATATGCCGCCTAAACTTAAGGGTATCGATCCCGCCGCACCAGATCCGCGGAGGAACCCCGCGGAGGATGCCCTGGCTCGCCTCGCTGTCGACGGCAACCTTTTCAAAGACCAAGTGCTCGCCAGGCTCGACCACAACGACCGTGCCTCGCTTAAGATGGTCAACAGGGACCTGAGGCGCGCGGTGAACGTCTCTGGGCTCCAATGTGTCTTCTCTGTCTCCCGTTTCGTTGGGTCCCTCGATCGCTTCGAATGGATGATGGCGAACGGCGGGTACGGCGTTCACAGGTCTTGCCCAAGAGTGTTCCAAGGAGAGACACTGAACCTCGTCTTCGCGCGTGGAAACATGGATGTGATTAAGCGTCTCAAGTCTGCCTATGCCGAGAGCAACGAGACCTATTACGGTGACCAAGGTATAAAGGGCCATGGTATCAGTGTAGCTATGTTCCCCATCGCTGTCAGACACGGGAACAAGGACATCGTTGACTGGTTGTTTGACGGGGGCCTTTCTGCTCTGCACACCACAGTTTGGGAGGAAGCCGCTCGTAACGCTGCAGCTGGAGGATACCTCGACATCCTCAAGATGTTTGCATCACGCCGAGGAGTTTATCCGCCGGTGTATGCTGACGCGGGTCACGCGCTGCGAGGAGCGATGATTGGAGGACACATCGATGTGTTCAAGTGGGCGTACCCTTTGATTCCGCCTCGGACCAAAAAGGATAAATCCCACCTTTACTGCGGCAACCCAGCTATCACACTGGTCGTGAAGCATGGTCATCATGAGATGCTGAAATACTTATTTGAAAGTATCGATGAGGTGCGTACTAAAATACTCACTTCGAAGCTGATAACCGCGGCAGCTGCCGGGTGTGGTGACCTCGAGATCCTGAAGTGGCTGGTGGATAACGGCAGCCCGTGCGATGGATCCGCGTGCACGTCCGCCGCCTACGGTGGTCATCTGGAATGTCTCCGGTATCTCGTAGAGCAGAAAGGTTGCAAATTGAATGAAAGGGCCTTAGAAACCGTGACATCCAAGACTCACTTGCACATCCTCCGATACGCCATCGAAAGCGGCTGCTGCAAATGGGACCCGGGCTGGATATTGAGACACAGGATATTGGAACCATGGGAGTTTGGATCTCATGTAAATAAGCTCGCAGCAGAGGGTAAGCTCCCGGAGAACTTCGAGACAGACCTCGAGTGGATCAAGCAGCGTGCGCACCAGAAGGTCGCCGACGATAAGCTCAAGGAGGAGGCAAAGGAGAAGCGCGCGGCGAAGAAACGCAAAGCCGCCTGAGATGAGCGCACATCAAGATTTTCATTCACGGCACCAACGTTATACGCATCTACATCAGCCCGAGCTCCTCTCTCAGCCCATCCACCGAGCACCCCCCTTTCCGTTTCCCCGCCCTCTCCAACGCCCCGCGAACCTTCTTCCTGGTCGCGTCCATGACCTGGCCAAACTCCATGTACGTCGCGCCGCGATCTAACCACTCACGGTCAAGCGCCTCGAACCACGCCGCGTACACCCGCTCAAACGCATCCTTAACCCCCGTCTGTTTACGCAGCATGTGCGTGAATGCCACCGCCGCCGGGGTGTTCGGCGCCGGTGAGTGCACCGCGCCTCCCTCCGGCACGACCCTGTTACCGCCGCCGCCGCCCCTGCGTTTGGGCCTGAGCTGCAGCTCATCGCACATTGCGTGCGTGACGTTGACGCCGGCGGCGGCGAATGGGTACTCCCACTCCGACCGTTTACCGTCCGTCTTTTGCATCAGTGCGTCGTACGTGGATCGCTCGTGCTTCGCGAGCCACACGAGGTTGTGGAGGGAGAGAAGCCCGCCGCTCCTGAAGTCCGTCGCCGGGTCCACGCCTTGCCATCCCATCGTCTTCCAGGTTGGGGATTTGAGCGAATCGGGCGCGGCCTCGTTCGGGAAGGTGAGCTTCCACAGCTCGGTGAGTGACGCGGCGTGCGATGCGTCGCTCGAGTCGTACGGGACATCGACGTGTGCGGCGAGCTCGTCCAACCGTTTCCGTTGCGTCGGCGTCAGCCTGGGCGAAGGTCTGTCGCAGAGGCCGAGACTGGCGAGCAGGCTAAGGAGCCAGTACACCCAGTCGAAGGGCGCGTCGCCGTCATCGTCGGTTGCCATGGGGGCCGAGCCGTACCCGGCGCTGTCTCCGCCGAGTAAGGGCTCGGAAAGGTCCTCGGAACCCTCCCCCGATCCCCGGCGCTGCCGAAGCTCGCTCATGCGTGGCAGGCGCCCCGAGAGAAGTGAGCGCTACGGAATCTGACGAGCTCGGTGTTACCTTCGTACCTCGGTCTCCTCGTCCGAGGCTTCAGTAGTCCAGTGCGCACTAGGCGCATCTGGCGGGCGCCAATGGCGACGCAGGCGGAGGCGCTCCTCTATGAGGTGTACCTGCACGCCGAACACGAGGAGGTCGGCGAGACACCCGCACAGGTGAGCCGACCCCCGGCAGATCCCTCCGCCCCGCAACCTGCAACCCTTCGGGGATGATGGCACCTTTCGAAATCCGACGCGACCTCACCGCCCTTTCCCCGTCCCGATCCACACACAGGCGGTCGCATCGCTCCTCGGGGACGACAGCGACGATGAAGACGACGAGTTACCGCTCAGCAAACGCGCGGTCAAGCTCGCGGGTAAGGCTGCGGTGGGCATCTACGGCGCGGTCAGAACATCGATCAAGTCCGCGGTGGCTCGCGTGGGCGGGGGCGACGACGCGATGCGACCGCTGCTCGTCGCGTCCGCGCGGGGCGCCGAGGTCGCCGTCGCCACCGGCGGCACCGTACGAACGTTCAGGGACGAGGACGACTTTGAGAGGCTCCTCGGCGCGTTCGAGGCACCCGCGCCGTCCACGTCCAAGGGATCGGCCGAGGATGAGAAAAGTCACCCGGACCGGAGGGTGACGCGCGCCGCGTGGTCCTCCGACGGATCCGCGCTCGCCCTCGCGACGTTCGGCGGCGACGTGCACGTCATCACGCGCGTCGGTAGGCTCCTCCTCACGCAGCACGCCAGGTCCAGGCCGCGGGGCGCGCGGGGGTGTCCCGCGGGGCTGGCGCTGGCGGCGGCTCCAGGCGGAACGCACGAGCTCCTCGTGCTCGGGGGCGGCGACGCCAACGGCGGTGCGCTGCACGTCCAGCGCGTGTACGACCTGACCCTGGACGATCACATCACGCAGCAGGCGAGGGACGGGTCGGGGTTCGCACGGGTCCGCACGGTTCGCCTCCCGGGCCTCGGCGAGGACGGCGCGGGGGTGAGTAGGGGCGCGGGGATCCGTAGGGTGCAGGGCTGCGCGTGGACGGAGAGGAGACGCGTGTTGGCCGTCGCCGGTGACGCGCCCTCCTCCAACCCGATCGCCGGTGACGCACACTCCTCCGCCCAACCCGGGACCACGCCGGTGACGCGACGAGCGGTGTGTACGTGCGCGGTGGGGCTGTGGAGGTACGGGGGAAGCGGGGGTGACGGAGAGACGCCCGTGCCGATTGCGATTGTCGCCGCGTCGCCGCCGCCCGCGCCGGGTCTGTCCAAGGATGGCGCGTTGGAGTTTATCATGCAGACGCTGGGTGCGCCGCCGCCGAAGTGCCACGTGGCGATGCGCACCGGCGATGACGAGGGCGATGAGGATCTGGATCTGGCGGTGGTTGACCCGAGCGGGACGCTGCGGGTGTGGCGCCTCCCCGCCGGATCGTCGAACCTCGAGCCCGTTAAACTGGCGGGGGAGGACGACGATTGCGTCGGTAAACGTCGCGTGTGCTCGGCGACGTGGTGGTCCAAGGGGCGGCTCGCGGTCGCGCGGGACGACGGCGACGTCATCGTCGCGTCAGTTCCTGACATGTCCAACGCGCTGGGCGAGGAACCCGAATCGTTCGACGGCTCCCCCGCGCTGGCGACGTGTCCACGGGCCACCGACGACGGCGTGAGCCAGCGCGTCGTCGTGCTGGAGACCCCACCGCCCGAACAAACTGGCGGGCACCGGTGGCGCATCGCCACGCTCAACGCCAGATCGCCGCGGGAGATGCTGCGAGCGCACCTGGACGCGGAGGAGTGGGGCGCGGCGGCGCAGCTCGCGAGGGCGCACGGCCTCGACCCCGACGAGGTTCACAAGGCGAGGTGGCTGGCGTCACCGCCGGGTAAGGAGGCGCTCAACGACGCGCTGGCCAAGGTGACGGACAGGGCGTGGGCCGCGGCGCAGTGCGCGGCATCGGTGGCGAGCACCTACGAGCAGCAGAGGTTCGTGTTGGTCTACGGGTTGAAGGAAAGCGAGAGACGCTGTGGAAGAAACGGTGCGGACGACACGGGGAATTTCGCGTGGAACTGGTGGACCAGGCTCCGGCTGACGCTCCTGGCGCAGCTCGATAGGCTGGACACCCTACACGCCGTGCACCTGGGTAACCACGCGCCGAGGGCCTGGGCGGCGTTTCGCTCCGAGTCCATCGGTGACGCGGCGATTGGGTTCGCGGCGGCGGGTAACCCGAGGGCGGCGGAGACCATTCTGCGGCGGCATCCCCGCGCCGGGTCTCCATCCCTGCTGGACACTCTGGAGGCGCTTCCGGAGACGATGTCGCCGTCGGAGTACCAGGGTTTGATGCCGTGGGCGCAGCCGTGGTGCGGGGCGGACGCGCCGACGTCGACGAGGGGCGCGAGGGTTCCCGACTGGGTGGAGGGGTCCGCCGCCGCGCGTGCACTCGCGAATGAGGCGGGCTCAGTCGATCCGGTTAAATGGGACGGGATATCCGCCGCGGCACTCGCGGTGAAGGATGCGCATCCACCCGCCGCGTGGCTGCTCGTCGCCACGGAGGAGATGGCCCGGTGCGGCGGGTCAAAGTGGGAACCCGCGGTTGATAGCGTCGACGGCGGCGCCGCGGCGTGGGCGTCGGCCCGCGCGCGACGAATGGATGACCTCGCGGGTGCCGTCGGACCCGCCGCGGAGCTCCTCGCCGCCGCCGCATCCGCGCTCGGGCCCTCGGTCGAGGGCGACGACGAGAGCCCGCTGCAGGCTCAGGCCCGCGCGGCGGCTGAGCTGGCGTCGGCGGTGTACGACGCCGACCCGCCGGATCCAGCCGCGTCGTGGGAAACCGACGGATCGCCGCTCTGGTCCGCGCCCCTGGCCACCTACGTCGACGCGCCCGTCGCCGAACGACTCGCGTCGTTGCTCGGTGACGCGTCGACCCGGCCGGAACGGGTCGCCGGCGCGCTGGCCACGAACGCGGTGGGCGCCGTGTTGACCGACGAAGGCGGCGGCGGCGCGCTCGTCGGGTGGATCCGCGAGGTCGCCGCCGCCGGCAGGGTGGACGTGGTGGCGGCCGCGGTGCAGGCTTCATCTCGCGATGATGATGCCCTCAACGCGCTGGGAGGGTTCGCGGGGCTCGCGGACGCAGCCGCGGCGGCGGTGGAGGCGTGCCCCTCGGGAGACGCCGCCACCGCCGCGTCGCTCGGGGCGATGCTCGAGGCTCTCCCGCCCCAAGCCGCCGAGCAACCCGGGGCCCGCGCGGCGCTCGCTAACGTGGCCGCGTGCCGCGTGATGGCCGCCAGGGGTATCGCCGCGACACCCGCCGAAGTTGCCGCCGCCGCCAAGGATGCGGCAGCGTCGAGGGACTTTGTCAAGCGCGTCACCGCTCGAGCCGTGCGCGAGGCGTCGGGGGGCAAATTCTCTGACGGGGGAAGTGCGTGGTCGCGTAAGCTCTGGTCCGACATCGCGGCGCTCGCGGCGCCCCACGGCGCACTCGGCGAGCACCTATCGCGCGAGGACGCCGCGGCTGACCTCCTCCGAGCGCAGCTTCGCGTTGGAGGCGGCGCGGAGAGGAGCGTCTCCGCGAGGCGGGCGCTGCAGAACCTCTTCGGCGGCGGCGGCGGCGACTCGGACATCGGCGTGGGTGCGGCCGTGGGGGTGGTGGCGGGATCCGCCGCCGGTGAGCTCGTGTCCGTCGCGGGTACCGTCGCGGGTGCGGTCGCGGGACGCGCGGTCGGGGCGCTTGGCGCGGCAGTAAAGGACGCCAGAGCCGGCAACATCAAGGGCGCGGTGACCCACGGGGCGGGCGGCGCTCTCGGTGCCCTAGGGGGGCTGGTGGGCGGCCTCGGTGCCGCCGCAGCCGAGCTCGGGGGGCACGCCGCGGGCCACCTCGCAGGTAGCTCCGCGGACTGGCTCCCACCCGCGCTCCCGGCGAAGGTTGCCGAGGACGTCGTCGCGGAGGTTGCGAGCGAACACCTGTTCTCGGCGGCTTCCTCCTACGACGCCGCCGTCGCCCGAGCCGAGGCTGTGCTCAACTGCGTGCCCAACAGGGGCCGCCGCGACGACGACGATGAGGACGCGGACGGCGTGTGTGCCCTGCGGGACGTGGTCGCCGCGGTCAAGCAGCTCGCGACGTTCGGAGTCGACATGGCCCCCGTCACCGCGCGCCAGACGGCGGATCGATTCGAGATTATACAGCGGTGCTTATCCGAGCGTACAGACGCGTACAGACGCGAGGATGAGCTCCACACGCTCGCCATCAGGATCGGCTTGAAGGGCACCCGCGCGACGTACGAGGTGTCCGCCGCGTGTGCCCGGGCGGCGATGCGTTTTAGCGACGGAGCGTTCGCGACGGCGTCTGCGCTTCGACTCGCGGCGGCTTCGTATGAGCCCGCGTGGGACGTCGCCGCCGCCGTGGCCGAGGCTGTGGACGCGGCGGATGCGACGGGCGGTGACGGTTCGTGGAGGCCGCCGGGTGTGGACGCGCGCGCCCGGCTCTTGTCCTTCGCGCTGGCGCACTGCGTCCCGGAGCGCATGCCGGACCTCCTGGCGTCGTGGCAGCGGCTGGAGGCGGCGCGGCTCATCGCCAATGCCGGCGTGGAGCCCCCGCGGTTCGCTGACGGCGTGGGCGGGCCCTTGGACAAATCAGCGCGCGCGGATTTGATGCGCGCGGCGCCCAAGCTGACGCAGGCGCAGGCGGCGCGTCCCAGGCCTCGGCTCAGGGCGCTAGCCGCGGGACCCCTTGCCTCGCTGCTCGCCGCCGCGACCTCCGAGGGTGAGGATGACCGCGCCCGGGAACGGAGGCAATCAGCCGCCACCGCCCTCGCGTACAGCCTCGGCCTGCAGGACGTCGCGGTATCGGACGAGGTCCTCGCGCCCCTCGCGGTCAACGCGGCGATCAACTCCGCCGTCGACGCCCCTCCCGAGGAGCCCCTGGACGAGATGCAGGTTCCCTCGTGGGCCGGGCCCGCGCTCGGGTTACTCGTGGGTCTCGAATCAGCCGGATCCGTCGGTAAGTGCGTCGACGCGTTGTCCGTGGCGAACGGCGTGGACATCAAGGCTGTGCTCGCGCTGGGCGCTAAGGCTCACGATATGCGCGCGGGAAGAACCGGGGACGACGCCGCCGAGAAGGAGGGATCGATTCGGTGCAAGTCGAAGCTTCGCGCCCTAGCCGACGCGGACTGGCTCGCGAGGCGCCTCGGAAAGACCCTCGTGGACCCCGGTCGGTTCGTCGCCGACGAGAGCGGCTACCGCGCTCGATCCATCCTCGCGCTCGCGGCGCTCACGCCCACGCCGGAGCTCCCGGCGACGCACATCCGCCGGCGAGCGTTTGAATTCGCAAAGTCGTACGGCGGCGACGCGGTTGACGTGGCTGTGGCGCACGCGGGCGGCCTCCTCGCTTCCGGTGCAGTGGCCGACCTAGAAGCCGCGCGGACGGAGCTCGTGGATGAGGCGTTCGCGGTGGACCCCGACCGGGCCATCGCGGGGTTAAAGTCGCACGTGTGGCCAGCTTTGCCGACGGACGACGGCGGCGAAGAGTTTGCCGCGTATTTCAACCTGCTGGCGGCGACACACGTTTCCGCCGAGGGAAGTCACTCCGCCGCCGCCGCGACTTGCGCGGCTGCGGCGAAGGCGGCGCGTGCGCTCCACGACGCGGCCCCGCGGCTGTCGCTCGCGTCGCTCATCGGACCGGACGGCGGCGCGCCCGCGGGGGGATCGACGGAAGCCTCCCACGCGACGGCGGCGGCCATCGCCATCGACGCGCACGCATCCGGCCCACATGGAGCCATACGTTTCCCTTCCGACGCCGTCGCCGCGCTCGCGGAGGCGGTCCGCGGCCTACCCGCGCCCGCGCCGGGTTTCGACTCGGACGCCGTCTGGCTCTCCGCGGTGTGCGCGGTGCTGTCGCTGTCCGTCCCCGGCGCCGTCCGCCCCCAGCCGCGCGACCGGTGGACGGCGGCGGAGACGGCGCTTCCCACCTTACCCCCGGACGACATCGCCGCGGTCGTGAGGTGGTGCGCGCTGGACGGTGCGCACCCGATGGGGTGGCCGGACGCCGGCGGTGGCTTCGCGCGGGAGGCGTCGCTCCCGCTCAGGATCGCGGCGCTCGCCGCGGGCGTCGCCGCGCTGGACCGCGCCGACGAAACTCACGCCGAGACGCCGGCGCTCAGAAAGTCCCTCGCGCGTCTCAACGTCGTGGTCGCCGTGCGCGACGCCATGCCCTCTCTCGGTGCCGACTCGCTTCGCATGCTGGACGACGAGTCATTCGTCCTCGCACGAGTCGCCGAGCGATGGGCGTGTGCGGGTGAACCCATGGCGCACGTCGCCGGGCTATGCGCCGCCGGACGGACGTACGGGCAGCGGACAGATGCGAAACACGCGGGGCACGGGGGTGGTGATGCGGACCACGTGGACGCATGCGCGAGGGCGCTCGATGCCGCGATGCGACACGCGTCGGCGGCGTTCTCATCGGACGAGAACGGCGGGACTGAGTCCAGGACCGCGGCGGTGGACGCGCTCCGATCCATCGTCGCCGGCGTCCTTCGCGACGGCGGCGGGAAGAAGTCACCGGCGCTCGAGTCGCTGCTCGGTGACGAATACCCGTCGTCCCTCGAGTCGGCCCGGTCGTCCGCGTTCATGGAGCTCCAAACATTCGCCGACGAGTCGTCCGGGGCGCCTCGGGGCGCGCGGGGCGCCGCCCTGGAGCTCCTGGGCGAGGTTGCCGGCGGCGAGGGATCATCGGCTTGGCCCGGGTGGCGCCCACCCGGCGACGGGGAGGACGATAAGGATACCAATGAGGATACCAACGCCAATGAGGGCGGCGCCGGGACGTCGTCGTCGTCCGCGGCGCGTCTGCTGGCCATGCGCACGGCGGCAGCGGCCGCGCCCCTCGGGACACACGGCGTGGAGATTAGCGAGTCATCGGTGGCGGACGCCGACGCGGCGGGGGCGTGCTTCGACGCGCTCCTTCGCGCCACGCCGGATGATCGGATGGCGCATGATTCGTGCACACTCGCGCGGGTGTTGGTGTTGTGGGAGAAGTCCGCGCGATGGGCCGCGCCGTCGTCCGCCGCGCCCAGGCCCATGCACGCGCGGTGGTACGCCCTGATACACCGCGGGATAGTCGCCGGAGCCGCGGACGCCGCTCTCGAAGCCGTCGCGGTCGCGGCGATTGACGACGTAGTTCAAAACACCTTTACCTCACAGAACACCGCCGTGGAGGAAGAGGAGGAGGACAACGACGAGGGTTGGGGCGAATGGGGCGATGAGAGCACGAGTGTGAAGGGTGCGGGCGAACCGGGTGGACCCACTTTGACGGGCGCGGTCGTCTCCGAGTCGGAGGCGAAGTCGCTGGTGGCCGCCGCCGCGGAGAACCCGGCGGTCGCGGCCAAGGTGGCGCTCGCGCTACCGTACCCGTCCCTTCGCCCCGGTGCCCTCGCCGCGCTCGTGAACGACGGTGATCTGGACGATGAGCTCACCGCGTTGATCCTGCGCGCCGAGGTGATCCCCTCGCTCCTGTCCACCCCGGCTCTGTACCAGTCCGTGTGCGACGCGGTGTCGCGGGGTGAAGACGCGGCGACTGTCAAGACGCCTCACGCGGTGGCGTCCCTGTCCGTCGCTCGGTGCCACGCGGCGGCCGCGAGGTTGGCGATGTCCGCGGCGGGTCTGCACCCGGCGCTCTTGACGAACGATGCGGGCGTGGCTGTGCTGGAGAGGTACCTGCGCGCGCACAGTAAGAGGGTGGCGGACGTGGACGGCGGCGGGAGCGAGGCGATGCGAGCCAACCGCGTCTCCGTCCGCGGGAAATGCGCGGATGGGCTCAAGGCGCTGCTGGCTGATCTGAGATGATACGGTTGTCGTTAATTTATGATGATGATGATGATGATGATGATGATGAATAATGTACACCGGCGATAGACACTAGCGAATTTATGATGCGAGGCTATGTACACGCGAGTCGAGCCGGTCCCCTAAACCCAAACCCGACAGATTGTTACTTCCAGCGGCCATGCAGAGGCGCCGCGATCGCGCCTCTCAACCGAATGATCTTCTCCTTGCGATGCATCCACAGGGAAATAAGGAAGATAGCGATGAAGATTACGGGCATCGCGATGTTGAGCAGCATAGTCATCGCATCCACGGGATAGCGTATCCCCTCCCTCAGGCACCCCTCGACGATTTCGTAGTCGCCTTTTCCGTCTGATTGAAAGCTCTTCTCCGTGAGCCAGACGGATCCCGAGCCTCCCTTCTTGGTGTCGCAGTACCTCGGGAACAGACCGATGGCGGCAGTGGACAGCATTAGATAGAACAGGATGTAAGCCACGAAGTACAGGAAGTAACCGAAGATGATGATCCACTTGAAGGTGGCGTACCACTTCTTGAAAAACTTCTCATCCTCCCTCGCGTCCGAGGCGCACATGGAGACGTAGGAGCCCAGAGCGATGGTAAGCGATATGGACATGATGGTGGTGGACCACATGCCTCGTTCGAGCATGGTTCCCGACGGCGAAAAGATGTTGTGCACGCCCTTCGGCGAGGACGGGAACGCATCCTCCACCTCCCCCGGGAATTCTTTGTGGAGCTTGTAGTACCTCACGTCAATCTCCGCGAGGGCTCCGTACTCGAACGCCGCGATGAAGGAGATGCTGAAACCGAGCGTGAAGGTGGTGAGCATGAGAAGGTTATTCAGCAGGCCCTCCACGTCCTCGAACGATGTCTTGACCTTGGTCTCCACTTTTTTAATCACCTGGGGCCCCGCGGGAGGGGTGCTCGCCCTCGGGCCTGATGCCGCGGCTGGTACCACTTTCGTTGAGGACATTTCGTTGACCGTGGGCACTTTTGCGATTCGTTCGCTGGCTTCCGCGACGACGTGAGCGGGGTTTGCCGGTTATTATATCACCGCGCGTGCACCCTCAATCACGAATGTGGACCTTGAATACCTCGAAGATGCCTGTCGGGGCTTCCTCGGCGCTGCTGGTAGTGCCGCCGGGACCTAGGCACCCTCGCGCGGCACGGCCGAAAAACCCGAAAAAAGGGGATCAAAAGATAGTCCCCCCGGATGAAAAACTGCCGTGATAACGCTGCCGTAACGGACTGGTCAACAACGGGCAAATCAACAACGGCAATCCGAGGAAACAGAAAACGGGCACCTTCGTCTCTCGGAGGGGTCATACGCAAGAGGGCCCTGACCGGGGATTCCTGACCGGGGTCAGTCGCCACGGGCGCCTCGCACCTCTCTTAGATACGCCATGACATCAGCGGCGGAGACTGGTTAGCCACCCGGGCCTTAGTCATCGACGCGGTGAAGTAAAGCAGGCGTCGACGCGATGGCACCAAAGCCGAAGCTCGACCTCTCCCTGAAGCTGCCGCCGAGGCCCGATGAGCCCGAGACTGCGGAGTACTACAAGCGCAGGCTCGCCGAGGAAGGCCCGGAGTTTGAGGGTTACGAGTCCACATCGTACGCGGCATCCACGTTGGCCGGACACGTCGACGATGTGGGCCTCTACGACCCGTACTCGCCCCCTCCGGCGGCAACCGCTCAACGAGCGGGCACCGACAAACTCGCGTCGAACGTCCCTCTCCCGGTGGCGCCTCCCCGACGCGACGGGAATCAGGACCCGAGGGCCGGTGGACCGTTCAGCGACGGCATGAACGCTTACGCCGACGCCGAATCCATCGGGGCGTACTCCGGGGACGGCGCGTGGGCCCAAGGTGGAGGCGGGTGGGGCACGATGGTCCGGGGGGGCGGAAGCATCATGTCAGAGGCATCCGCGGCCAAGCCGGTGATTCGCGGCGCCTTCTTCATGGCTGAGCGAAGACGCGACGGGGATGAAACCCCGGGACGCGATCCGTACGCATCCGGAAACGCCTTGTCCCAACACATCGACGACGCCACCGGCGCGTTACCCACGCCGCTGAGGGACGACCGCGAAGGGAGGGGCGGCGGCGGCGACGCAAACAAAAGGCGGGGCCGGGGTCGCCGAGCGCCGCGTCCGCGGGACGAGGATATCGACGATAACGTATCGTTGGGGTCCATGACGCCCAGGTCCGGGGTGGAGGAGGTGGCCGCGTTCGTCAAGGCTCAGAACGACGTCGAGGAGGACGACCCGGCGGAGGTGGCGAGGAAAAAGTCCAAGAACGGTGCGATGACGGAGCACGAGATTTCCGTGTTTTACGCCACGGCGGAGCGGCGGGCGCTAGTGACCACCGGCCTGCCCCCGTCGAGGCTCCGGCACCCGAAGGCGCTATGGAACGGAGATAGGCCCGCGCTGTGCAGGCTGACTCGCGCGGGTAAACCCGAATCGAGTGGCGCGTGGGAGTGTTTCCTATCGCGCAACTACACGGAGGGGTTCAAAAAGCCAACCGCGTTTGCGTCGGCGCCACCCGCGGATGTCCTGTGCAACTCGTGCGGCGACGTCGCGTGGGACCCGGTGAGGGACGTAGCGGGTAAAGGATCATCCGTGTGGTGCAGGGCGTGCCTGTGCGCGGTGCGCGGGGAACGGACCGGGGAGACTGCGCCGGAACACGGCGAGTGCGTCTCCGTCGTCGACTCCCTCAAAGTCGTCTGCCGCAACGCGCTGGTACCGACCAGGACCCAGGGGCGCGGGGATGGATCCATTTTGTGGCGGATGGACAAGGCAGGTTGCCCCGACGTGTGCCGCCTGGGTGATAGGCGAACCATCGAGACGAACTGCGCGTACGCGGTGGAGGAGTGCTGCCTTCCGAGGGGCAGCGCCAACCCGGGCGACTGTTGCCGGCGGAGGGTCCGCCGCCGCGACATGGCTGAGCACCGGAGCGGCTGCGACCACCGCCTGGTTAAGTGCGACCATTCTGGGTGCGATCGCATGACGCAGGCGAGGTACGCGGCGTCGCACGCGAGGCTTTGCGAGAACCGCCCGTTCGCGTGCCCGAACCGGCCGAGGTGCGAGTGGATGGGCACGAGAGCCGGCGTCGAGGACCACCTCACGGAGTGCCTTCACGAGGTCATCCCGTGCGGCTTTGTCGATGGGTTCAAGGATGAATGCGCGGGTACGTGCGCGGTGACGCTGCCACGGGTCCAAATGATGGCGCACAAGGAGGTGTGCAGGTACCAGAGCGCCGAGTGTAAGCACTGCGGCGAGTCCATGGCGCTGCGAAGGCTCGGGCAACACGAGGCGACGTGCTCGGCGAGATTTTACGAGTGCCAAAACTGCGCGCAGAGGGTGCACAAGCAACGAAGGCGGCAGCACGACGAGACTGTCTGCCCCGGCGTGCGGGTGGAGTGCATGTACCGACGATACGGCTGCGACGGAAAGGTTTTGAAGTGCGACTACGCGAGGCACCTCGTGGAAAGCTTCGACGATCACGCCGTCATGGTGCTCCGCAACGACGCAAACGCGTGGACCGAACCAAAGGATGCAAAGACCCACGAAAGATTGGAGCCCTCAGAGCCATTGGAGCCATTGGAGCCATCGGTACGCTCGAACCCCATCGGTAAACAGGATGGGTTCGAGGTGATGGTGACGCGCCACGAGCTCACCCGCGCCGATCTCCGCAGGGTCGACGCCGCCAGCGAGTCCCTCAGCGCCGGGTTGGACTCGACGCTCGCATCGTTGACGGAGGAAATCGCCCGGGTCGAGGATGAGGTTTACGTGGACGCCACCGCGCGGCTAGCGCTCGATATGCGACGCACGCGTGAGCACATGCGGACGCTGGTGAAAGAGACGGACGATGAGGTGCGGGTGTTCGAGTCCAAGCTCATGGATGAGACTTTGGAGTTGTACAACGATTCGGTGGCCATGCGCAGAAAGGCGGAGAAGGAGCTCGCGGTCAAGACGCACCTGGATGACTTCGTCACCGGGTACGAGGGCAGCCTGAGGGAGGTTCGCGCGGAACTGGGTGACCTGGCGAGAGACGTCGGTGAGTCAACCCTGCGTCTGTCCACGGCGATATCCCCCGCGCTGGAGTTGAAGGATACGATCGAGCGGACGCTGGTGGCGGGGCTGGAAGGTCTGGACGCGAGGATCGCCAACCTGGAGTGGCGGGGCGCGGACAGGGCGGCGATCGCGTGGGAGAAGACCCAGGACGCGAGGGAGAACTTCAGGGCGAGGTGTAAGCCGCGTCTCAGGCAGCAGATGAGACTGGAGGAGAAGATGGAGCTGTTGGAGGGGAGCAAATTCGTCACCCCCGACGAGGACGCGGGGCTGCGAGCCAAGACGTACAATTTGGAAAATACGCCGCCGGACGTTTCGCCCGCGCGGATCGCGGCGGCTGAGGAGGGGGACGATGCGGCCGGGTCTGAAGGTGAGCCGACGGTCCCGCCCGCGCCCGGTACACCCCCCGAGACGTCCGACGGTCTCTCCCTCGGAGGCGTTTAATCAATAGAACTTAGAATAAGATTAGAAAAAATAACCGTTGCCCCGACGGCGTTTTCGCACCCGTATTATATTTTCTCGGCTCGTGGGAGGGCAACAACGACACAGACCCGAGACGCGTCTGGGGCCATGATGCGCACCGGCGCGCCGTCTGCGTGGCGCGGTGATCAGATCGTCCCCGATATCGACGATTATCGACCCCCCGGCGACGGCATCCACCATCCATCTCGACGAGTGGTGCGCGCCCGACCCTTCCGCCACCCCGAGATTTTCCCCGACCCGTTGTCCCGAGGGTGCCTGACCGATGCGCCCTCACCTTCCGTGCAGGTTGACGAGGGAGATACGTACAAGCTGAGCAAGGCGGAGCGCGATGCCATCATGGTTCGTACCACCGCAAAGACCCGCGCCGAGAGGATTAAGCAGGTCCGCGAGCAGGAGAAGCTGTGGGCGCGTCACAAGGCTCGCGAGTATCGGTCCAGCGTGAAGGATCATCACGCCGAGCTCAACGCGCAACTCCACGACGGCTGGGTCAAGGCCAGGGACGAGAAGCAGAAGCAGCTCGAGCGCGACTACAGCAACGCCGCCGCAGGGATCGGCCGCGCGCAGCGAGCCGCGCAGAGACAGGCCGTGGAGGACAAGAGGGTGCGCGCGGCGAGGGCCCAGAGGGAGGCGCAAAAGTTCGACAACAAGCTCGTCGCCCTTGAGCGGTTCGAGACGGCGCTCAAGAAGGAGTACGAGCGACTGGACGAGCTGGAGTCGCCGCTCTTCAAGGCGAGGGATCGCCGGAACAAGGCTGAGCAGCTCGCCAAGAACGTGAGGACCGGCATGCGGGACAAGTGGGAGAAGGATGAGCGGGACGGGGTACACACCAGGCGGGACGCGATGAGGACCATGGCGGAGGCCGGCAAAAGTAGGAGGGTGTACCGCCCCGACGCCTTCAAGATGACCCACTTCAACGACATCATGGCGGGCCCCGCGCCGGGTCCCAAGCAGCGGATGAAGTACAAGGAGAAGATGGACGGGGGACCGGGCGCGCCGACGGCTTACGCGGGTGACTGGTTCCCCAGGGACGCAGCCGGGGCGTACGTCGTCAAGCGCGAGCAGGCGTTCGGCGCCAAGCTCAAGGCTGAGCGGGAGCAGGCGCGGCTGGAGGATGAGCGCTTGGAGCTCGCGGAGCGGACCAAGAAGGAACGCGCCTTGTACATGAAGAGGTCCGCGAAGGCTATCCAGCACGAGCGGGCGGCGCGAGACGAAAAGCCGCTGAGCGCGCAGTCCGCGGAGATTCGCGAGGAGGGCAAGGAGAAGATCAAGAACATCGGAAAGGTGGACGCCGCGGAGGAGGAAAAACAGGCACGCGCGGCTCAGCAGGAGATGGAGAGGGACTTTCAGTTCAAGGATATCGACGAGCCGACGGGTCCTTCCGCCTCGGGTCCTTCCGTCGGGTTTGACGACGCGGCGCCCTTCGAGGGTATGTTCGATGAGAAGCAGGAGGACGCGCGCCTGGACCAGATTTTGTCGCAGGGCCTCGACCCCGACGACCCTCTGCTCAAGGTTCTCCAGATGGCCAAGGAGGCTGTGCCCAGGGGCGCCGCCGCGGAGAGACTCGCGCGCCACGGCGTGGTGGGGTCGACCATGGAGGAAATAGCCGCCATTGCGCACGGCGGCGACGACGAGTACGAGGACCCGGTCTGCCAGCCCGTTCCCTTCCAGGGACCCGCGCCTCCGTCCCCGAGGGTCACCGCGCTCTCCGAGGATTCCGATTCGGACGACGAGGACGGGTACACCCCCTCGGGCGGCGGCGCCGGCCTTCCCCCCGGCGAGAGCAACTTTTACTCAGACGCGCAGCTCGACGCGGCGCTCGCAGCCGTCGCCGCGCGAAACAACACCCCGTCCAGGTTCGGGATCACGGAGGACGAGGACGAGGAGTCCGCCGCGCGTCGGTCCGCGGAGGAGCTCGACTTTGTCTCCAGCGCGCTCCAGGACGACACGATGAACACCACCGGCGTGTTCAGCCGGTCGGGCGACGATGAACACGACTTCCGGGACTTGCCGGACCAGGGCGGGTTCGGCTCACCGGAGGAGCGCTCGCCCCGCGCGGCCGGGGCCGGGCCGGTGTCCGAGTCCACTGCCGTCGTTTCGACCGTGCCGGGCGCGAGCTCGTCGTCGGGGACCGCGGAAGAGGAGATGAAGGCGTCCCTCGCGGCGACCACCAGAGCTATGGACCGCGTCACCGCCGCGGCGTCCGCCGCCGAGTACAACCTCCACGCGGCTTCGCTTCTCGCGTCCGCCGATACCGGCATGCCCGGCCGCGTGGAGATCCCCGAGCTTAAGCCGCTGGATGCCATCCTCGGCGCGCTCGGGAAGCAGGTGGAGGCGCTCGACGCCGCGGCTGCCGCGGCGGCGAGGGCAGCCGCCGAACCCTCCGCCGGTTCGTTCACGTCGTCCGATATCATCTCGCAGGCTGAGGCTTCGTTGGAGGGAAGGACCCCGGGGCTCGGGTTCGAGTACGACGAGACGGTGTCCACGGAGATGGGCGATACCAGCGCCATGTACGCCGCCGCATCCGCCGCCGCGCTCAACAGCGCACCACCGACGGAGGCTAGCGCCCACGCGGCTACCCCCGGGGGCGGCGCCGACGGCACCCCCGGCGGCGCGGCGACCGCCACCACCCCGCAGAGCGCGGGGGGTTCAGACTACAAGATCGAGCCGCAGAGGGACGCGTCCGCCGCCGTGGTCCATTCCGCGACGCCCGCGGGTATCGGCCAACACCAAAGAAGGAACTTTCTCAGCACCGAGCCGGAGATTGCTTCAATCGCGGCTAAAATCGCGGCGGCGGCGTACGCCCAGAACCCGGGCGAGGCTCCCGAGACTGTCGCCAAGCGCGTCGCCGCCGCGATGACCGAGGCGCTCGAGGCGCAGAAAGCGACCCGGTCTCCAAACGCTCGGGTCGACGCGCCCGGTTCACCGGCGCTTTGGGACGAGAGCGACGGTAACGTGGACTCGTCGTGGGCGCGGGCGCTCGGCGCGCTGGACAACGAGTGGGCCAAGAGCGTCGTCGACATCGCGCCCGTTCCCAAGACGACGTCGCCGCCGAGGTACGCCGACACGGGCTACGACGATGAGGAGGAGGAAGCAGAGAGAGTGTCCGAGGAAGAAGAGAGGGCGTCCGTGTCCACGCTCGCGCCGCCCGTGCGCGTTCCCTTGGACGCATCGGATCCCTCGTCGACGCGTCCGGAGGGTATCCGGGTGGGCGGCGGCGGGTGGGGCGGGCTGGACCGATCCGCCGACACCGAGATGTCCCTGTCGCTGGATGGCAGGTCGCTCGCCGCGCTCGCCAACGCGTCCTTCGACGTGCCGACCGACGAGGAAAACGACATGTTCATCTCCGATTCCGACGTCGAGGGGAGCAACGCGTGGGAAGACTTCAAGACGACGGTGTTCACGCCCACCCGCGCCAAGAGGGCGCCGGCGCCCCAAACAACCGCAAAGGCCAAGCCGGCAAAGTCCAAAAAGGGGAAACCGCCCGCGGCGCCCGCGTTCAAGGCGCGTGTCCAGAGGCTGGCGGCGAAGGAGCAGGA
>Ga0115006_10000564_pt1 | contig 20494 bp, 12 predicted proteins | sample ArcOceMetagenome_3_FD_88943 | JGI IMG/M metagenome (GOLD analysis project Ga0115006, IMG submission 88943) | Marine eukaryotic phytoplankton communities from Arctic Ocean - Arctic Ocean- Svalbard ARC20M Metagenome | ecosystem: Environmental > Aquatic > Marine > Oceanic | place: Arctic Ocean...
CGCCCTCTCCTCGTGTGCTCGCAGGCTGATGCTGCGGGCCGCCGCGGCCAACAAGGGCCTCGATATGTCGGACGCCTTCGAGAGCTACGCCGGCCGCGGCCGCGACGCCAACCTTGGCATCATGCAGAAGGGACGCTTCAACGCGGCGATGACCGACATGTTCAAGCGTCTCGCGGCCGACCAGCAGTCGCTGCGCACCATCTGCAGAGCGTACGGCACGGGAGACCCCGACCCGCGCGAGCCAGGTGGCTACATGCAGGTGCAGTACAAGCAGTTTGCTCTCGACTTTGATGACGTGCGGCTGCCGTCGTTCCGCGGCCCGGACGTCGATGCGCTCGGTCCGCTGCTGCCGGCGCTGCAGCAGCTGCGGCTGTTCGCGACGAAGCAGAAGCTCGACCTGACCGACGCGTTCGAGGAGGCGGCGGGCAAGGGGCGCGACGCGCAGCTGGGGATCATGGCGAAGAACCGCTTCCGCGCGGCGATGGGCGCCATGTTCAAGGGCGAGTGCGGCTTCGAGGTGCTCAACGGCATCTGCAGGGCGTACGGCACGGGCGACAAGGACCCGCGCGACCCAAGCGGCGCGAGCATGAAGGTGCTCTTCAAGGAGTTTGCTCTCGACTTCGACAACATGCAGCCGCCCGCCGTCAACGAGCCGTCGCCCGAGGCGGAGCTGATGGCGTCGCTCCGCCAGATGCGGCTGTTCGCGCAGGACAAGCGGCTCGACCTGACGGACTTCTTCGAGTCGTACGCGGGCAAGGGGCGCGAGGCGCAGCTGGGGCTGATGCCGAAGAACCGCTTCCAGGCGGCCGTGTGCGACATCTTCAAGGGCATGACCGTGCCGATGCGCGTGCTCGACCTGATCGCCACGACGTACGGCGCGGGCGACGCCGACCCGCGCGAGCCGGGCGAGTACCTCAAGGTGCAGTGGAAGAAGTTCGCCGTCGACTTCGACCGGATCGACGTGCCGCCCGAGAAGGCGCGGCAGCCGTTCTCGCAGGACATGGTCGACGCGCTCTCCGACCTCAAGGGCGAGGCGGTGCGGCGGAAGCTCGACATGACCAACTGCTTCGAGTCGTACGCCGGCGGCGGCGTCGACTACAACCTCGGCGTCATGCAGAAGGGGCGCTTCTGCTCGGCGCTCGCGGTGCTCTTCCCGTCGATCTCGCTCTCCGACGCGCTGCTGCGCCGCATCTGCGCCGCCTACCCCGCCGGCGACCCCGACCAGTCGCCGGCCGGCGGCACGATGAAGGTGCAGTGGCGCCAGTTCGCCATCGACTTTGACGAGAGCATCCCGGAGCCGTGGCACGCCGGCAAGGCGCCGCCACCGCGGTCGCTGTGAGGATGCACCACCCACCATGGCGGGCGCGAGCGAGACCTGGCCCTCCCTCGTGGCACGGCGAGACCCCGACACAGCCCCAACCAACACACATGCCGATAGCACCCTGACCTTGTGCGTTGTGCACCCGCCCCGAGTCGCCTGCGCGTCTCCATAAGTGATACTTTAGCAGCATTGGAGGTTGATATGAATGGGTTCAACAACCACACCAAATACACGAAACTTTCACGCATCCTGACGGAGGCACTCGCTCGTGGGCCGCGCACTGCGCGGGCATGGCCGCGGGCCATGCGCACCGTCTGTTCTGCGGCGAAGTTGCCATCTTTCTGAGCCCCGGAAGTCGGTACACATGCACGTCGATGGCAGCATTCCATGCCTGCGGCAGCGTCAGTGTCTGTTCGGGCGGCACGCCCACGTTGACATCGCGCGGCGGGTGGAGCGTCGCGACCGTGACCGCGTGCGGCACCGCGAGTATGTTGCGCCACACGTCAGCAATCAGGCGGTGCGGCATGTCCTGGTTCATCAGGAAGATGAAGGTGGCGGCGCTGAGATCGGTCCTCCGCGCGTCCTCGTTGAGGAACTGGATACCGCCCGCGCACTTCTTCGAAGAGCGGAGAGCGCTGAGCGCCGATACCGCCATTGCATGCCGCTCACGCGAGAGCTCGACACCGACGCTGCGCTTGGTGCCGCAGAGCAGGTGCGTGAGCAACACCAGCGCGCCTCGGCCCGAGCCCAAATCGAAGAATATGTCGCTGGCTCCCGGTCGCACCGCGCGCAATACTGTAGCCCACGAGGAGAGTAATATTTCACCGTAATTGACGGCCTTCTGGCCGCCAAGCGACAGTGTTGACGTGCTTGATGTCTTGCGATGATATGGCAAAGGCGCGCTCGAGTGTGAGCCCGAGCGAGTCGTAGTAAAGAGCTCCGCCAGACGGGTCTCAAGCGCGCTGCTGTCCTCAGGGCAGGAGTGGGTGTCTAGGGTCTGCATTGAAAACAATGTCCCGAGGACAGGCGGCGCCGTGTTGGCGGGCGTCGTTGTCACGCACCGCGCGCATACGCATCGCGACGACATATACATGCAGTCGACCCTCGCGGCAGCCGCGGGCGCAGCCGTCGGCGTCGCAGTCGGCGTGTATCTCTGCCGCTCTGTGAAGCCACCTCCCAAGCCTCGGCTCAAGCCGGTCATCACGGACAAGGCATCACCAGCGGCGGGCCATTGTACGCTGCCCTCAAACACGCCTCGAGCATGGCTCAAGACGCCAGCCCGCTGCACACCTCATCCAAGTCTCGTTGTCATGGTCGCAGACTCCCAGGCCATCATCAACGGCGGCGAGGTCTTCGTTTCCGGGCTGCTGCCGATCACGCCGGACGGCACCAAGCTCGCGGACAAGTCCTTCGAGGTGCAGGCCAACACAGTCCTCGACAACCTCGGCGCAATCCTGGAGGCTGCAGGCTCCTCGTACAGCCAGCTGCTGCAGGTGCGTGTCTACATCAGCTCCATCGACGACTGGGGAACTTTCAACAAGCTGTACGAGCAACGGCTGGGAGCGCACAAGCCAGCCAGGGCCGTGGTCCCGGTCCCTTGCCTTCACTACGGCTTCATGCTCGAGGTGGAGGCGATGGCGGCCCACTCACTCAGTGGCTAGTACGCTCACAGTACTCTCATCACTAAAAATTGAACACGTTTGCCGCGAGAGTCAGGTGCCGCTCCTCAATCAAGCATCGCGTCGTCGGGCCTGCCCGGCGCCTCCCGGACAGCGGCGTGCGGCTGCGTGACTGGCGGAGCTGGCGCCGTGGGCACCGGCAGTCCAAAGACGCGTGGTGCTGGCTGCTGCGGCGTCGGGCAACATCACCGCACGACTCATCAACCGCGCGTTGCTTCCCACGAGAGCTTGAGCACGGCAGGTGTCGCAATGCTTGCGCCCGAACGCAACGCGCGCGACATTTGGCGTCGTGGCCCGCCCGTCATCTCGACTGCGCCGCCGGCCGCCCCGCCGGCGCCACCCGTGCCTCCACCGCACCTTCGGGAGGCTGCGGCCGCGCGCTGCATCCAGCGTCGGGCGCGGCGCCGCTCGGGGCAGAGCACGACCTCGACGCGCAAGGAGGTGGCCGATATCCTTCGCCGCAAGCGCCAGAGCCGCGAGCGCCAGGGTCGTGCAGTCCCTCTCGACGAGCCGATGGACGCGCCTCCCGTGCCCGTCGCCGCCGACCCCGATGCATCACCTGCCGCCGGCGCCTCGCAGCTGGAGCTGCGGCTCCAGGAGCTCCAGCGGGTGGTGGACGTCGAGCGTTGTCGAGTGGAGGAGCTCGAGCGCGAGCAGAGGGGGCTGTTCGAACGCACCGGCGGCTTCGTGACGGGCCTGCCTGCGGGCGACGAGGCCGATGGGAGCGACGCTCAGAGCGACGGCAGTTTGCTCGAGGAGATGGAGGGCGAGGAGGACGAGGAGGACGCGGAGGATGAGGACCTCGAGGACGAGGACGAGGACGAGGACGAGCATGACGAGTCGGAGGAGGAGGCGGAGGCGGACGAGTACCGTGCGACCCATGGCCGCGGTTCCGTGCAGCGCGCCAGCCTGGAGGAGTTCACCGCGCTCGAGCGGGCGTGCTCGGGGGACGACAGCAGCCCGCGTGCGCTTGCCGACGCGACGCCGACGCCGCCCTCGGTGCCGCCGCGGATTGCGGTCGTCGAGGCGACCGCCCGCGCGCCGTCGCGGGGCCAGCCGTCGCCGGTGACGCCGACAGTCCTGAACTTTGGCGGCTCGCCCGCCGGCTGCTGGCCTCCCGCGGGCACGCCCACCGCTGCCCTGCCGCCGCAGCAGCAGCCACCGGCGGCGCTGGCGGCGCCGGTGCCGGTGCCGGCACCGGCGGCGCGCGAGCAGACCGAGTGGCAGCCGCCGCGCTGGATGCAGCCGCCGCCGCAGCCGGGCGTGCCGGGGGTGGGCGGCGCCAGCGGTGCGGCGTCGTACGCGACGACGCCGTCGCAGTCGGCGCAGTGCAGCCCGCGCAGCTCGGCGTCGATGGCGTCGTGGTCGGCGGACAAGCTCGGCTCGATCCTCTCGTACCTCGAGGAGAGCGAGCGCCGCTCGGCCGACAAGCACCCCACGACGGCCGCCGGCGCCGCCTCCGCCATCGCCTCGCGCGGCCGCACGACGCCGCTGCCTCCCGCCGCGACGATCAGCACGGAGGCGGACGGCGCGGGCGCGGGCGCGCCGCCGCAGCGGTCGGCGGAGGCGTGCGTCACGCCCGAGCCGCCGAGCGGCGGCAAGCAGGCGGTGCGGGCGGCGGAGCTGGCGACGACGGTGTACGCGGGCGTCAAGCAGAAGATGAGCGCGATGAAGGGCGAGCTGGCGACGCTGCGCGAGGGCAGCGCGCGGCTGCAGGAGGAGCTGCGGTGCGCGCGCGAGGACGGCGCGGCGGCGACGCGGCGCGCCGAGGAGGAGGGCGACGCGAAGACGCTCGCGGCCAAGGCGGCGTCGGAGGCGGCGGTGGCGCGCCACCTGGCGTTCATCGACCGGCTGCTCGCCGACAAGGAGGAGCTGAGCAAGCGGTGCGAGAGCCTCACCGAGCAGGCCAAGGCGGTCGAGGACAAGTTCTCGGCGCAGCTCGCCCGGCAGGAGGAGACCTTCGCCAAGGAGCTGAAGCGGCAGAAGGCGCTGTGGGCGCAGGCGGAGGGCGCGCGGCGCGAGCAGTGGGTGGCCGAGAAGACCAAGGAGATCAAGGACGCGACGGTGCGCGGGCTCGAGCCCGACATCCAGCGGCTGGTGGGCAAGCAGCGCGAGGAGGTGCGGCGGCTCGAGACGCAGCTGCGCGACGAGAGCAAGCGCGAGGTGGCGTCGGAGCGCGCGCGCGCGCAGCGCGAGATGGCGCGGCTGCAGGAGGCGGGCGCCGCCGAGCGGCAGGCGGCCGTCGAGAAGGAGCGCGAGGCGTGCCAGCGGCGCCTCGCCGAGATGTCGGCGCACTTCGAGGAGCAGCTCCACGCGCAGCGGCTGCGGCAGGCGAGCCAGGCGCAGGCGGAGCGCGAGCAGGGCGACGAGGGACGCCGCCGCGAGCTGCGCTCGCTCGAGGAGCAGCTGCGCGAGGCGCGGAGCGGCGCCGAGGCGGCGGCGCAGCTCGGCCGCGCCGAGCGGGCGGCGCGCGAGAAGGAGCTCGGCGACGGCCACGCGGCGGCGCTCGCGGCGGCGCAGCAGGCGCACGAGGCGGAGCGGCGCGAGTGGGAGGAGCGGCAGGAGGCGACGCTGCAGGCGCGGCTCGCCGACGAGCGGGCGGCGCTCGAGGCGAAGAGCTCCGAGCGGCGCACGCGCGAGATCGAGATGGTGGTGGGCAAGCTCGGCGCCGAGATGGCGCTCGCGGGCAAGGGCGCGCAGCAGCGGCTCGAGAAGGAGACGGCGGAGCTCGAGCGGCGCCACGCGGCCGAGCGCAGGGGGCTCGACGAGCAGCTGTCGCAGCTCAAGGCCAAGTACGTGCGCGCCGTCGAGGGGCAGTCGCAGCTCGAGCAGGCGCTGCGGCACAGGGGCGACGAGCTCGCCGAGCAGCAGCTGCAGCAGCAGGGCGCCGCCGCCGAGGCCGACAGCCTGCGCGCCGCGCTGGCGGCGCAGCGCGACGAGCTCGACGCCGAGGCGCGCCGCGCGGTGGCGCTCGCCGAGGGGCGCGCGTCGCACGCCGAGGGCGAGCGGCAGGCGGCGGCGCAGGCGGCGGCGGCGCTGCGCGCGCAGCTCGAGCAGGCGGCGCACCACGGCGCGGCGCAGCTCGTGCACGAGCGGCAGCGGCAGGAGGCGGAGCTGCTGCACGTCGAGGAGCGCGTGCGGCAGGCGATCGTCTCCAAGGACGGCGTCATCGACTCGCTGCAGGCGCGGCTCAACCAGGCGCAGCAGGCGCTCCACGCGACGCAGCAGCAGCTGCACACCACGCAGCAGGAGATCCTCAGCATGGAGTGAGCGACGGACGACGACGACGACTCGGTTGGGGGTGATGGGACGGGTTGGCCATGGGTGGGGCTGGGAGCGGCGGGAGCGCCGCGGGGAGGGGGGTGGGGGAGTTCCGAGCGACGAGCGACGGGCCGCAACAACGGGGAGAGAGGGGAGGGCCGGGGCTCGAGAGGCTGTAGAAGCCGCGAAACCGGAAATCGCTGCAATGGGCGGACTCAGCTCGTCTGCCCCCATGGCGGCGCTCCGATGACAATATCAGAATGGAGAGACTCAACTACAAATAATGCAAACATACGAGATCTGCGGAGATAATGGTGGTGGCACCCTCGCCCTGCCCTGCGCTGCTGCGCACGGAGGCACGGTAAGGTGAGCGCGTAGGGGTCGCACCTGCATGATGCCGTCCAACAGCTCCATGAACGCAAGGTACGCTACAGCCGCTAGCTCGCGATCGTCGTGTACTCGTGCATAGCCATCGCAAACGCGTTCGAGAGCACAGCGAGCTGCTCCTTCTCCCGTGCGAGAGGGTGTGCGAATCGTCGGGTGTCCTGCGGCGTGCCGTCCCACGTGGAAGGGCCCTCCTGCTCACTAGACGTCGGCGGCACGTCGAGCCGAAGAGGGAACGAGGCGGCGCCAGAAGCTGGTCTTGGTGGTCTACCGTTGGCCGCCATTAGTCCGGCCAGTGACGGCGTGCACTCTCCTCCTGTAGCCGCCAACTGCGCGCGTCCCTGGCAAAGAGCTTTTTGGTGGCCGTGGTCACCGCCGACTAATTTGCGCTGGCCATGCTTCTCCTAGCCCCCTCGATCGCCGCTGTGGACCCCTCGATCACCGCCGTGGACCGTCCTCCCCGCCCCAGCGCCGGGTGTGGCACCAAGGAGCCCTTCAAGCCGAGCGATTCGCCCCAGCGCTTCTCCTTCTCTGCCAAGGACGACACGCAGCCCGAAGGCGACGCGGAGCGCTGGTACTGGCTCAACTTGCCCAAGGTCTACGAGAAGCGGACGCCCGCGGCGCTGGTTCTCTCCTTCCACGGGTTCTACGACCAGGCCAGGGACGAGATCTACGAGGACTCGCTTCCCACCTGGATCGACCGCCACGAGAAAAACGTGGTGACGGCCTACCCCGTGGGCAGCAGCGACGTCGACAACGACCACGCCGCCTACGAGCGCTTCGGCTGGAATATCGACGGCAACGGGCTCAACAAAGAGTCTGGGCCGATGGGCCCCGTGTGCGACCACGAGAGGATGCCAGCGGACGAGTACACGTGCTACAAGAGCTGTCGCAAGAGCGCCGCCGGCTGCAACGAGAAGCACGGCTGCAACTGCGCCAGCTGCATGCAGGACAGCCGGTTCGTGCGCCAGCTGCTGGACAGGCTCGAGTCGGAGCTGTGCATCGACCTCGACCGCATCCACTTGACGGGCATCTCCAACGGCGCCCTGATGGTCTACCAGCTCGCGCTCGACCTCGCCGGTCGCGTCGCCTCGGTCGCGCCCGTCGCTGGCAGCCGCTTCCTCGGCTACAACCACCAACCTGTCGCACCCGTCGCGCTGCTCGACATCCACGGCTACGCAGACATCTACGTCCCCGCCAACGCGAGCGCGCGCACCGTCACCAAGACGACCAACGTGACGAAGCCGCTCAAGCACCGCACGGTCGTGACGACCACCACCGTCACGACCGAGGTGCTCGCGGGGCCGGCCGGCTCGATCGTGAGCGAGGACGACTTCTACTACACGCCCTTGGCCAATCTGACCGCCGCCTTCGCCGCCGCCAACGGCTGCGCGGGCGGCAACCTGCCGCATCCGACGCGGTGGGACGGCGTCCGCGACTTCTCGTGCAACCGGCCGCACGGCGAGTGCGGCGCGTCCGCCGTCGTCCAGTGCGCCGGAGATTGGGGGCACACGTGGCCACTGCACGAGGTGTACCCCCTCGCGTACGCCGAGCTCGTCCTCGACTTCTTCAAGCGCCACCCGCTTCGGAATCGTGGCGATGGTGCCGGCGGCGATGCCGAGGGGCTGCACGACGCCGTCGAGGTGGCGTGACGAGAGCTCCGCTCCTGAAATCCCGACCTGCTGTTCACCATCCTTGCTGCTGGAATCATCCTGAACCCCGGTGTCCATTGTGACCATGTTCTTATATTGCATGTATGTGGTATTATAGACAAAAATTCTACGCTCCCGTCGCCACGTCTCTCGCTCCTAAAATATGTGCCGACGTCGACATGATGCTCAACAAGTACAAGATGCGAGGGCCAAGCCCTCGAATGAAATCCATGGCCCGTCCTCCCGGGGAGCCCCAGCGGCGGCACCGTCCCCGCGGCGACAGGCCGCACGCCATGCTTTTGAGCCCTCATGAGGACGTGTCGAGCGCCGCGTTGAGCAAATTGTGCATCTCGCTCGACGAGAGGCTCAGGAAGAGGTCAGACACGAAGTCAGTCGACTGGCCGGCGGGCGACGCCGCCGGCTCGTCCTCCAGCAGCTGCTGCGAATGGTGCGGCTGCTGCGAATACTGCGCCTTCTGCGGCGGCGACGTCGAGTGCACGTTCGCCTGCACCGACGGCAGCCCGCCTGCTACCATCGAGCCGTGCTGCGCCTCGTCGCGCGTCGCCTGATGCGACGCGTTGCCGCCGCGCGGCGCGCGCTCGTCGGGTGGCGCGCCTCCTCCGCGCCGCCGTCGGCGCTGCCGCTCGTGCGGGATGCAGACGCGCCCGAGGCGCACGCAGCGCGCGCACGGGCCGTCGGAATGGCCGACGCACGCCGCCTTGGCCTTGTAGCACTCGGTGCACGCGCCGCGCTTCTTGGCCGGCTCGGCGGCCGCCGCGGGGTCGGGCTGCGCGGTGGTGGTTGTGGCGACGCCCATCCCGTCCACCGACGCGCCCTCCATCGGCCGCGCGCGCTTGCGCGAGTCGGCGGCGGCGGCACCGGCGGGGGGCATGCTCAATGGCGGCGGCGGCGGCGGCGGCATGGCCGCGCAGATTGCAGCGCCGACGGTTCCGCCGAATTCGCCAACGTCGACGGCACCGCCGACGGCACCGCCGACTGCGCCGCCGCACGAGCCGATCATCCCGCCGAAGCTGGGGAGGCCGATGCCGGGGAACTGCGCGACGAGCCGCTGCATCTGCTCGACGCTGCTCGAGTGCAGCTGATCGACGACGCTGCTCTCCTCGAGGCCGCCGCCGCCGCCGCCGCCGCTGCTGCTCCCCTGCTGCTGGAGGCTGCTGCTGCTGCTGCCGCTGCCGCTGCTGCTGCTGCCGCTGCTGCTGCCGCTGCTGCTGCTGCTGCTGCCGCTGCTGCTGCTGCTGCTCGCCTGCTGCGACATCCCCGACGCTGACGACAGCGTGCATGATGGCGGCGGAGGCGGCGGGGGCGGCAGCGGCGCGACGACGCCCTGCGCGAAGCTCGGGGTCTGCAGCCCGCCCGCCATCAGCGCGGCCTCGGCCCACGCGGCGCCCGCGCGCGCCGCCTCCTCCCGCGCCGCGCGCGCGCGCGCCTCGAGCGCCGTCGCCGTGAGGCCGTTCCGCTCGCACGGCTCGAACGACTGCGCCGCCGTCAGCTTGGCCTCGGCGCGCAGCTGGTCCGCCACCAGCAGCTGCGGCGTCGGCAGCGGGAACGGCGCCGGCTTGATGGGTGTCGGCTCGGCCGTCGGCGGCGTCGGCTGACCGTGCGCGGAGGCGGATGCGCCAGGCGGCGCGGTGAAGTGCGGGTGGAGCGGAGCGTCGGGCGCGCACTCGACGCAGGTGGGACCCGCCGCCGTCGCCGCCGCCGTCGCCGCCGCCTCGTTGTGGCGCGACGAGTCGGGGCTCGCGCTCGAGCGCGAGCGCGAGAAGTGCGCCGCCACGAACTTGGTGAGGACGGGGTCGACCTCGTACGAGGTCGGGTCGAGGTCGGTGTCCTTCTTGCACAGCGGGCAGTGGTGGTCGTAGAGGCACGCCTTCTTGAGGCAGCCGTGGCAGAAGCGGTGCGCGCACGACAGCACGACCGGCATGTTGAGCACGTCCATGCAGATCGAGCACGTGTAGTCGGCCGACTTGGGCGCCATCGCAGAGCCGGTCGCGGCGGCAATCAGCTCGGTCGCGAGGCACTGCGCGTGGGTGAAGGTGGCGGCGAGCTGCGTCGAGATGTAGAAGGGCTGCTGCTGCACGAAGCCGCCGAAGGTGTGCGAGAGCGCGAGCTGCGACGCCTTGTCGTGCTTCTTGACGATCTTGGTGACCGCGAGGTAGTTGAGCACCGTGAACTTGCGCAGCAGGTCGATCTCGCCGCACAGCTCGACAAACTCGCGCAGTGCGGCCTCGTGCTCCTCGTCGATGCTCACCGTCTGCACGAGTGCGGCCAGCGTCACCTCCCCACCGTCGAGAACGCCGGCGGCCAAGCCGTCGGCCGCCTCCCCCAGCCACTCCTTGGGCTCCGCCAGAATACGAGCGAGGCGCTCGAGCCGGAGCACAAAGTCCTCCTCACGCGTCGTGTAGAAGGTGTTAACCTGCCGGAGGCGGCCGAGGGGGGTGAGGAACGGTCTGCTGGAGCCATCCCCCTGGACCGGCGCCTACGGTTCTGTCCGGTCGCGCGGCCACAACCCTGTGAAGGCCCGGTGTGTTTGCTTTTCCGGACGCCGGTGGGGGGTTCCGGCTCGGCGGGGTGGCACACCTGCTGGATGCACTGCATCAGCTGGCCGATGAACTCACCCTCCGCCTGGCCAGCCGTCTCGGCGCTGTCGAGCCCCTTGAGTGTCTTCTTGAGGGACTTGTACTGCACGTATGCGTGCGCCCAGTCCGGGTGCATCGCGGCGAGGAGCTTATGGCCGAACTTCATCGCTTACCCTTCCTGTGATGGGTCAAGGCGTCGCACGAGCTCAGCGGCGCGTCGGTCGCGCGATCTAGGCGAGGTTCCACAGCGCCGGGCCCGCACCTAGCCTCTCTCCGTCTGCTGGCCGCGCGGCTGATCATGCAAAACGCCGTCGGCGAAAGGGCATGTAGAACCGGATCGCGCGGTGATGTGACACACCCCCGCAGATGGGCGGTCGAAAAACACCTTCGCGTGCCCCCCCTCGGCAAACCCCACAAGATACCATGATTAATTCGCGATCACGGCCGCCAACCCACCTGCAAACGGCCGCACGCGGCACGTGTTCCACCACATGAGGATGCGGCTGCTGCTGTCATGCAGCTCTCCGTACAGCGTCTCGTTGGAGGGCATCTCGCAGCAGCACCCCTCTCGAAACGGTGTATCAAGCGGGATCGTCAGCGTGCGATTCGCGTCTCCGCCTTCGATGCCACTGCCACCAAGCAGCTGACCGCCATCCACGCTCGGCAACTCGAGACGATCGTGGCGACGCCGACCGCCCTCGTGAGTACCTTCGTGACTGGCCTCGCGGCCGCCCTCGTGGTCGGTTCTGCCTCCGTGGCCGTCGTCCCGTGCGTCCCGCCCCCACTCGTGCACGAGCATACCGATCAGCCGCTGCGTATCGACGAGATTGTGCACGTGAGGCGGGTGGTACTGCATCGAGGCGCGCCATCGCGTACGAGCAGCCACCGAGAGGCACGCACACGCGCCCTTCAAGCTCGCCTCGAGCCCCGTCGCCGTCGGCACGCGATTGAGGAAGAGCACGCCTTGCGTCGCGTTTGCCCACGCTGGGTCCGCGAAGAAGGACGCCTGCCACGAGCCACACGCGTCGGCGTGGGCACCCTGATGCATCGGCACGGGTGCAGTTGCAAACGCGAGCAACGTGCTCGGCCGTCTCAGCGACAGGTCGTGCAGCGTCAACTGGTTGGCGGCCATCCCCGCGCGCTCGCGCCAGTGGACCATCCCCTCTTGTAGCTGCGCCGCGTACGCAGCCGCGGGTGTGTTGTGGGCATCGTCCCAGCTTCCCATTTGGAGCATGTGCACGTCGGGCAAAGTGTGGGCGGCGCTTGCTTGCAGCTCTCGGAATGGATCATGCCGAAGGTAGCGCGCCATCGTTGCATAGCGCCACGTGATGCGTATGCACCGGCTGCGATTCTCGCGCCACTGCTGCGACAAGGCGGCCGAACTGTCTGGCACGGGCGTGACACCGCTCTTGCCCGTCTTGGAGCCCACACGCAAGTGCACGACGGCTGCAGCCGCGGCGTCGACAATGGCGTCGCCCCAGCCCAGATGGTACAAATCGACGCCACCGCCCGCACCGAGCCAGCCATTTCCCGGCACGAGCTGCTGTGCGAGGCTGAGGAAGAGGCCGCGGCAGCTTGAGTCGCCGAACATGTAGAGCCACCGACCGCGCAGCACGTGCCGCAGTCGATGAGCATCAAAGACCGTCGTCGTTGGCTCGTGCCCTGAATAGGTGAGCGCCCGGTTGTCTACGAGGGCGAAGGTGGACGCGCTGCCAGGCAGATGGTGCACCGCGCAGGCATCGCCCATAGGAAAGGAGCCAGCACGCGGCGCACCGGAGCACCGGAGTTTGTGTTTCCATTCGTGGCAACAGGAGATGTCCTTCATAGCAAACCCTTTTCACAGTTGTAGTCGACAAGTTGCCCAAGGTCTCCTGCTTGGCGACGGGAGTAGGTTGTGGTGTTGGTTTGCCGATCGAGTATTGCGGTGTCGAGCGGTGGCTGGCGGTTTTGCTGTGCACTTTAGATGCGTCAGATACTTCTAGGTCATTACTTTGCCTAAAGGCTAAAGCTGCCGGTCAGGCAGGAGCGCCACAAGGACACATAGAGGGGCGGGGTCGACATCACCGCAGGCGAGCTGGTTGGGTACATCCCCTTGTCGCCGACGGCTTTTTGCAGATCAGCCGCGCGGCCAGCAGACGGAGAGAGGCTAGGTGCGGGCCCGGCGCTGTGGAACCTCGCCTAGATCGCGCGACCGACGCGCCGCTGTCAGCGCTGAGCCTGAGGCCTGAGCTCGTGCGACGCCTTGACCCATCAGCGCTCTTAGAACTGTTACTTTAGAATACTGTACCAACGAAACACTATTTGCCTACTGACGACGGGTACCGTTTCACGCCCCTCTCGCTGAGCAGCTTCACGACCTCGGCGTGCTTGTGCTTCGTCGCGAGCGCCAGCGGCGTGCGGCCGTCGGCGTCGCGCAGGTCCCACTGCGTGCGGCCGCACCTCAGCAGCGCGCCCACCACGCCCGCATTGCCGCTCTTGGCCGCGAGGTGCGCCGCCGTCTGGCGGCGCGACGCGGTCGGCGCGTTCGGGTCGGCGCCCGCCTCGAGCAGGATCGCGGCGATGCGCGTGTGCTTGGTGTGGTGGAAGTGGTACGTGTGCGACGCCGCGAGGATGAGCGCCGTCTCGGCCCCCGACAGCGCCGCGTGATGGTCGGGCGCCGTCACCTCGCCCACCGGCTGGTCGACGCGCGTGCGCCGGTCGGCGAGCAGCGTCTGCACGGCGCCCACGTTGCCGAACGCCACCGCTTTGTGCAGCGGCGCGACGCCATAGATGTCGCGCACGTTGGGATCGCCGCACCATCGCAGCAGCAGCCGCGCCGCGAATCGCTCGCCCTCCTGCGCGGCCAGATGCAGCGGCGTCGCGCCCATCGCATCGGCAGCCGCCGGATCGGCGCCTGCGTCCAGCAGCGCCTCCATTGTCGCCGTGTGCCCGCCGGCCGCCGCGTAGTGCAGCGGCGTGCGGCCCTGCACCTTGTCTGGCGCCGACACGGCGCCCAGCTGCAGCAGAATCTCGACGAGCTGCTTCTTGCCGCTCTTGGCGGCGATGTGCAGCACGGAGACCCCCCGATCGTCCGCCTCGTTGGGGTCGCCCTCGCGGCACTTGCGCGCCACCTCGTACCACTGGCCGAGCTTGGCCTCCTGCACCGCGCTCAGCCCCAGCGCCTGGTGCTCCGCCTGCTCCCGATACCATTTGGCGTCCGGATCCTCCCTTCTTTCGCACAGGGCGACCCCAGTCACGGTGGCGCCCGCGGCGAGCGTGAGTCGCGCCGCCGTGCGCGTGTGGCGCGGGATCAAGCGGCGCGCGTCGCCTAGCCAACGCATTTTATTTGCGCAGCCGGAAGTTTGGCATTCTGCATAAAAAAATCTTACAACGCCAACTTCTCCGAGATCAACTGACCTCGTCACGCTACTGAGCGGGCGCCGACTCGCGGACGCCCTAAGGTAACTGGGTGCTGGGGTTTCTAGCTGGCAAACGCGTCGCCTCAATAGCCTCAATAGCCTCAATAGCCTCAATCAAGCGGTAATCCCGAATTCCCGATCAGCGATAACCCTGCGCTCGTCGGGAGCCGACCATCTCCTACTCAACCATGAGCGCAGCGACTGATCAGAAGCGTAAGCTCGGCCTCCTCACCTCGGAGGAGCGCTCGTCCGGTGGCGCCGATTCTGCCTTTGGAAGGCAGCTGTCAGCGCGCCACGCCACCGAGCCATGCTTCGGCTTCGGGACGGCCACACGCAAGCAGGCCGGCAGCATCAACGCGCCAGGGCTGAAGCCGTTTCATGACCTCCGAGCCATGCTCCGAGCTTACTCCCGCCGCTATTTACAACATTCGGGGTGGCCTGGGCCCACAAAACTACAGCAGGATAAGCAGCGAGCCTCAATGGTGAGTCGCAGCCAGCCCAACACCATGCTCGCAGCCAGCCATGAATCATGCTCCGGGCTCGCCCAACATGCTCGCGGTCAGCCCGAGGCCATGTTCCCCTCGTGCCTTATGAGACTCAGCATCGTGCCTACCCGTGCGCAGGTCCTTTGGCGCCTCGATGGAGCAGCGCTTCCCGCCCAAGTACCACGAGACGATGAGCCCCGGCCCGGGCTACTACGCCGCCGGCGGCTTCTCGCGAGCTCGATCGTCGCCCAAATACCACTTCTCGAGGGCGCCTCGCGAAACGACGCGCGTGCTGAGCTCGGACACTCCGGGCATCGTCACCTCCTGGTACGGCGACGAAGTCGTGCGCCGCTCGTCCAGGCACCCGAATCCGCCCGCCATCCACTTTGGCAAATCGGCCTCGCGGCCCCAGAGCACGGGGATGATGCGGGAGTTCGATTCGCAGCCGGGGCCCGCCGAGCATGCCAATCGAGCCGACTCGGCGGTGGGGCGGCAGAGGGACTCGCGTCGGTCGACGTCGCCGCGTCCACGCGTCATCGGCACCACACGCGAGCAGCGCGAAAAGGTCTTCATGAACACGCGCGACATGACGCAGGCGGGCCGGTGGCGCGGCGCGCGGGCAGACGCCGGGGACGGGCTCCTACAGCCCGTCGCTGCCGATCATGCCGAGGAAGCGGCTGAACACGCCCTCGTACGGCTTCTCGAGATCTGCTCGAGATTGTTGCCTTTAGCCTTTCTTTAAGTTTAAGCTTTAACGTGCATTAAGCTAGGAGAGAAAATGTGGAGCTGTCTTCGTTCGTTGTTGTGCATTGCTGTGTTTGTTGTGTGTGCCTGCAGTGGGCTCAGGCGAGATTAGTTACCGTCTCAGACGCACATTAGGCAGTTGTCCGACGGTATTTATTAGTTTTTCCACGGTGATGGTGTGTGGTTTTGAGTAATAAAGAACCCGGGGTTGGTCAAAAAAAAGCGAAACGTACAAACCGGCAACGACGATCGAACAAGCTGCCGCACTCACTCTCTCACGCTCGCGAGGGTGTCACACGGTATCTCAGGACGACGGCTTCGAACCCGGATCGGGTGGCTCGCCGGGCAGCAGCCCCTGCTCGCCCGGCAGCCCGAGGTCCTTGAGCGAGACGCCCGCCGAACCGCGCGGCGCCGGCCGCGCCTGCGACTCGTGCGGCCCCCAGCCAGTCAGGTAGATCATCTGAAAGGTCGCGGGGACCTGCCCGTCCTCGTCGCCATAGAGCGAGGAGTACGCGGCGGCGGCGGCGAGCATCGTGTCGCGGTCCGACGCCGCGCGGCTGCGCACCGCGTGCGACTCGCCCATCGAGCGCAGGTGGTGCCACAGCGTCCACGCGTCGGGGTAATGCACGACGATCTTGTCGGTGTCGACGGTCGGCAGCGCAAAGCCGGCCGCCTGCAGCAGCGCGCCGCAGTCGGCGACGGTGGCGAGCGGCGACATGCGCTGCGCCACGCCGCCGCGCCGCTCCAGGTCGGCGAGCACGAACGCCGAGCGCATCTCCTGCAGCGTGTCGCCGCCGAGCATCGCCCCGAGGAAGAGCCCGTTGGGCCGCAGCGCGCGCCGCACCGTCGTGAGGAGCTGCGGCAGCTCGTTGACCCAGTGCATGCCCATGCACGAGACGATGAGGTCCGCCGACGCCTTGGGCAGCCGAGGGATCTCCTCGTGCGCGTGCACCTGCGTCACCTCGAACTCGGGCGGGTGCGGCCCCGAGGCGTCGGCGGCGCTGAGCGTCAGCATCGACTGGGAGGTGTCGTACTCGGTTAGCCGCTGCACGCCGCGCCCGCCCAGCGCACGTCGGACGTGACCGGGCCCACAGCTCAGGTCGACCGCGTCGGCGAACTCGTACGACTCGTGGATGTCGTCGAGACGGTCCATGAGGCGCCTCGCCACCTCCTCGTGCAGGTAGGCGTAGTTGGCATGGTCCGGCGCCGCCGCCGCACGATCGCGATGGTGCGCCTTGAGCTCGGTGTCGAAGATGTGGGTCGCGAGGCCTCGCCGGCCGCTCAGGCGGCGCAGGGCCCGCGCAGTCGACATGGAGACAGCGCAGTTCATGGAAAGAGCGTCTTTCTTCAAGTTTCACGATCCCCCGAATTAGGCTCGTGTCGAGCGAGTCGGGCTCTTGCCGTCTGCGTCGCGCTCCCGCGGCGGCATGGCCGGCGCCTGGCTGCTCGGCGCGGCGCTGGCGTCGCCGCAGTTCTCGTCCGAGGGGCCGGACGCGGGCGCGATCTACCAGCACCCGCTTCTCTGGCTCTCGCCGCAGCCCGCCGGCCTCGCAGCAGCCAACTTCACATCCATGCTGTGGAGAAGAAGCGCGTGGGCGCGGCCCACCGCTGTCGCCCCTCGCTTTCTGCTTGGCCTCAGCCGGCCGTCCGCCCCGGCGCCGCTCGGAGCCGCTAGGCCGCTCGGAGCCGCCAGGCCGCTCGGAGCCGCCAGGCCGCTCTCGCCGTGGAACAACGCTTCGCCCGGCTGGGGCGAGTTCTTCAAGTGGATGATCGTCGCGGCGATGCTGGAGATCGGGCACGGCATGAAGAACATGCTGGGCTACTTTCTGGCCATGTACGTCGTCATGAAGATCATGGACTAAGCGGCCGCCACTGAGCGAGCGCCCCGGCTTAGCCAGCAATCAGCAGCAAGCAAGGGGGCGCTGCGACAGCTGCAGCTGCAGCTGCACGCGAGCCAGCCAGGCCTCGAAGCAGCAGCTGCGTCGCGTCTCGGTGACAAGGTGCGACGTGCCGTCGGCCTCTTCACGGCCGGGCAAGCCAGGGCACGACCCTGCCTGGATCGAGGCCGCCTCCTCGTCACGACGTGAGTCGAGGAGGCGCAGCACTCGACCATGGCTCGATCTGCGAGCCGCCACGACGGCGTACTCCCAACTAGAAATAACTAGCCAGCACGCTCCCTGCGTGCGGTGGTGTTGTTCTTGATGAAAAACAATCAGAACTTTTTGCGCAATCCATGTCGGCGCCCCAGGTCTCGCCGGCGCCGTCGCTCACCCGCGGAAAGAGCGGCTTCCTCTCGCCCGCGCACCAGCTCGAGGCCTATTCGTCCTTCCTGCCGAGCATCGCCATCGAGCAGCTGCAGGCCGACCTTGGCCCCGAGCGGCCCAAACTGGCCGGCACGACTTGCGAGGCGGCGGTCATGTTCTCCGACGCCTCCGGCTTCACCGCGCTCACCGAGAAGCTCGCGCAGCGCCCCGACGGCGCCGAGCTCATGTGCGAGGTGCGAGACGCGCCCCGCTCGACCCGTTCGTATTAGCCACGACCGAATCCGCCGTCCCTCACCCTCTCGTGCGCCACCCCACCACACCCCCACGCAGATCATGAACCGCTTCCTCGGCGCCATCATCGACATCGTCCACCTCTACTGCGGCGACGTCGTCAAGTTTGCGGGCGACGCCGTCTCGGTCATCTTCCCCATCGAGGGCGCGCCTAGGCTGAGCACTGCCGCGGTGGAGGCGGGCGCGGCGCCTCTGCCGGCGGGCACGGTGCGGCTCCCATGGCAGCTGGGCGGCGTGACGGACAAGGGCGTCGGCGTCGGCGGCGGCGCCCCATCCCACGGCGACGGCGGCTCGCGGCCGCGCGCGCCCGACATGCGCTGCGCGGTGGCGCGCGCGACGGCGTGCGCGTGCGAGCTCCACGCGCAGCTGCACAACTTCGAGGCGTACCAGGAGGAGGGCTGCGAGCCGATCCGCCTGGCGCTGCACATCGGCGTCGGCTGCGGCACCGTCACGCAGCTCCACCTCGGCGGCCAGTTCGGCCGGTGGGAGTACGTGCTCGCGGGGCCGCCGATCTCGCAGTCGGCCGACGCCGAGCCGCGCGCGCGCTCTGGCGAGACGTGCCTCTCCCCGGAGGCGTGGGCGGTGGTGGGCGACCTCTCCGGCGGCGCCGAGGCGAGCGCCGAGCCGCTCGAGGGCGGCTTCATGCTCATCCGGCTCGACGACGTGGCGGCGCAGATCGCCGCGAAGAAGGACGTCTGCCGGCTGCCGACGGACGCGACGCACGGCGGTGGTACCGGCGGTGCTGCTGCTGCTGCTGCGGGAGCCGCACCTGCGGGGGCGCCGGCGCCGTTTGCGTCGCTGCCTCTGTCGGTCTCCGCGCCGATGGCGGCGCAGATGATGCCGCGGCTCATCCCGTACGTGCCGACGGCGGTGCGCGGCAAGCTGCAGCAGGGGATCGTCTCGAACCTCGACCTGTCGGAGATGCGCTCCGTCTCGGTGATGTTCATCAACTGCATCCGCAGCATGGTCAAAGTGGCGTCTTGGCGGGGCCATAGCTGGCCACCATGGGCTCGTCAGGCTGCGTCTGAAGGGTTGGGGCTGCCCTCCGCACTCGTGAGGAGAGGCCCAGCACCTCGGATATCTCAGGGAGGCCGTGACCTTCCTGCCAGAGGCCGCCCAAGTCGCCATTTTCACTGCGGTTGACCATTCAGGCATCGGTCTGCAGCTCGCGGTGGGCGCCGACGGCGACTGCGCGGTGCCGATGGCGGCGGGGCAGCACGTGATGGGCGTCGTGCAGCAGGAGGTGCACGCGCGCGAGGGGCAGGTCAACAAGATGCTCGTCGACGACAAGGGCACGCTGCTCCTCGTCGTCTTCGGCCTGCCGCCCAAGCCGCACGTCGACGACTCGCTGCGCGCACTGCGCGTCGCGACGATGCTCACGTCGCTCTTCGACGGCAGCGGCGCGCCTGCCCCCCCTGCCGGCGTTGGCCGTGGCAGCGACGGCGGTGGCGGTGGCGGCGACGGCGGCGGCGGCGGCGGCGGCGGCGGTGACGGCGGTGGCGGCGGCGGTGTCGACGACATCGGTGCCGGCGAGGCGAGCGCGGGGTCGGCGGCGGCGGCGGCCACGAGGAGCTCGATCCGCGCATGCATCGGGATCGGCTCGGGGCGCGCCTTCTGCGGCGTGGTGGGCTCGAGGGCGCGGCGCGAGTTCACGACGATGGGCGACGTCGTCAACGTGTCGGCGCGGCTGATGGGGCAGGCGTCGAAGCCTGACAGCAAGTACCGCATCTTCGTGGACGAGGCGACGTCGGAGGAGACCAAGGCGGACATCGCGTACAAGATGATGCCGAGCGTCAAGCTCAAGGGGAAGGCCAACGCGCTGACGATCTTCGCGCCCGTCGGGCAGAAGGCGCGCAAGAAGGGCGGCTCGACGATCGGCAAGCAGGGGCGCGACCAGGAGTACGAGCACATCCGCTCGATGGTGGCGGAGCTGCTTGTGTACACGGGCGGCGGCACGATCGTGATGCTCGGCAACCGCGGCTCGGGCAAGGCCGTGCTCGTCAAGGGGATCACCGAGCAGGCCAAGCTGGCGGGGCTGCTCTGCCTCACCTCGCACGTCTCCGACGAGTCGTCCAAGAGCGGCGGCGGAAGCGGAAGCGGCGGCGGCGGCGGCGGCGGCGGAGGTGCGGCAAAGAAGGAGCGCGCCAGCGTCGCGACCACCCAACGGGGCTCGACATCACGCAACTCGCAGATGGCGACCGCCGTCACGTTCCGCTCCGAGTACCGCCCGGTCTGGTTCGAGGAGGCGCTGGCCGACGTCGGCGAGGCCGACAAGGCGAGCGGCGTCGACGAGGGCGGCCTCGGCTTCTTCGCGTGGCGCGACGTGCTCCGCCAGCTGCTGTCGAAGTCGGCGCTCGCCACCCACCTCGGCCGCGAGGGGATGGTGCTCGAGGCCATCGCCGACGCCGCCGCGCTCGC
>Ga0115006_10000565_pt1 | contig 20493 bp, 12 predicted proteins | sample ArcOceMetagenome_3_FD_88943 | JGI IMG/M metagenome (GOLD analysis project Ga0115006, IMG submission 88943) | Marine eukaryotic phytoplankton communities from Arctic Ocean - Arctic Ocean- Svalbard ARC20M Metagenome | ecosystem: Environmental > Aquatic > Marine > Oceanic | place: Arctic Ocean...
CCCACATCATGACTAGCCCGGCCGTCGCGAGCGTCGCGCCGCTGCTAGTCAAGGACGTGCCGGGCCAGCTGCCAGCCAACATGAGCAGCATGGAGCAGGGCTGGCTGCTCTACCGCTGCGACCGCGCAGAGGCGATCAGCCACGGCGAGTATCGGGACGAGCCCTGCTCGTCCGTGCCCATGGGCAAGGTGCAGCGGGGCTACGACCTGCGCCAGACCGCGCTCGGCTGGCAGCGGCAGACCATCGTGGGCTGGCGACTCGCCGCCCAGCTCGAGGGTGGCCAGCTGCGCAGCGTGGCGGATCAGGCGTGGCGCTACACGGAGTTCCTGGTGGTGGAGGACGACAACACGCTCCACCTGCCGCAGGTGGACGACGGGGCGGCGCTAGTCTACGCGGCGGTTTACGCGGGCTCACCACCGCCGTCGCCGCCGCCGCCGCCGCCGCCGTCACCCCCACCACCGGCGCCGCCCCGGCCGCCGCCGCCGCCAGCGCAGCAGATGGGGCCCATGTGGATGCCGCAGCAGCAGCAGCAACAGCCGCCGCAGCAGCTGCCAGCGTTGCGACCAGTGGAGCAGCCGGCCTCCTCGCCGCCTCCGCCACCGCGGTGGCCACCGCCGCTGCTACCGTGCGACGGTGACGCCTGCTCGCCGAGCGCGCCGCCGCCAGTGAGCCCGCCGGCGCCGATCAGCCCGCCCAGCTCGCCGCCGCCGCCGCTGCTGCCGAGCCCGCGCCGGCCGCCGAGCGCGCCTCCGTCGCTGCCGCCGAGCGCACCCCCGGGCGGCGGTGGCGGCGGCGGCGCGGCGATGCTCGCCCTCTTCTTCGTCGTGGCGCTGCTCGTGCTGCTGCCCCTCTCCTTCCGGGCCGCCGTCGCGCTGCACCCCGAGGGCGGCGAGGGCGCCGAGCAGGAGCTGCTCAAGCTGCTGCCGCCCACGGTCCTCGAGCTGCTCGGCCCGCTGCTCGGCCTGCGCGGCTACGGCGCGCCCGGCGCGCGCAGCGAGGTCGACGAGGCGCAGTGGCACCCCGCCGCCGACCCGGCAAACCCGTTTCCGCTGTCGGTGCATTTGTAGCCGCGTTTTGCGGGCTAGTGCGAGGCTATTGAGGCTGTTTGGGCTGTTAGCTTGCGTCAACTAGCTTTAGATCATTCTCCGCCAAACTGCAGCAGGGTTTAGATTACTTTAGAACTTAGCTTCGCCTAAGCCGCCGGTCAGGAGGGCCCCAGGAGGGATACACTGATCCCGAGCCAGCCGGCCGGGAGGGTGGGACATGGTGAAGTAGCCCCTCTCTTGCACAAACTTCTCGGGGCGCCCGCTCGCGTGCGCCTCTTACTTGCGCGTAGCCTACTCGGCCTCTTACTCGCAGACATGGGCTCGATCGTCAACGAGTTCTTCTGCACCGGTCTCTTCAAGGGTGTCCTGAACGGCGCTATCCTGCTGTCCATCCATCTAGACTACGCCGACCATACGTTCAAGGTCATCCTGGCCACGGTCTGGCTCCTGGTCGTATTCCTTGCCTTTCCGACCGGCACACACTTGAACTGCACGATCACGGCAGCCGCCGTCACGACGGGCGACCTAGGCTTTATGCGCGGGCTCGGCAACATCGCCGCGCAGCTCGCAGGTGTTGCCGTGGCGATGACGACGGTGCGTGCGCTCGCGCCAGATCACCTGCACCGTCACGTCGGGCCTCCAAGCCCAGCGGACGGAGACGTGGCGTGGGGGTTTGCACTCGAGGTGCTCTTCACCTTCACCAACGTCATTGCCGCCTTTGGCTGCGAAGATATCTGGGGGCCAGATTTCAAGGCGGTCGGCACTGCCTCCATCGTCGTGCTCGAGATCATCCTGAGCGGCGCTTCCATGGATCCATCGGGCGCTTTCGCGGGCGCTTTCTTCACGGGTGAGCTGCTGCACCACTGGGAGATTTATTACGGCGCGGCGATGCTCGGCGGCGTTCTGGCCGGGCTCACGTGGAGAGTCATCCGCCCCGCAGCAGAGAAGGCGAAGGCCGAGTAGAGGCGGTCTTCTTGCTGCCGCCCGGGCAGGCATCAACTAGATGTTTGGCGTGTCTAAATGATCAAAAATCGACTCAGCGACGGCCTTTGACCTCTTGACGCGGCCGGCGTGTGCCGTTATGATCCCCGGCTGCCTTGCCCAAGCCCATCTTGTCGCGTTGTGCCGCGGATGCCGGGCGCGGCAGCGAGAGACCCTGAGGGACCTGCCGCTGCAGCTGGCACCATCGATTCTCTGCAGCGCGTACTTGCTGAGCTGCCTTGACGGGCTGAGCTCGAGGATGCATCGATGATGCAGATACCGGGTGCAGCCCATGCCCTCGGCTGTCGCTCTCCCAAGCCTCGCCCAGGGCAGCGTTGTCGTCGATCAAGGCCCGGAACTCGAGGTTACGCTGGTAGCGGGCCGTGGCAGGGTGGGCACCAGCGACCGTGGGCTCGAGCAGGGGCCTTGCCTGCCGGATTATATGTGGCGGTGGCCGCACGAGCGCCTCCTGCTCCCACAGGCGCAGCACCTGCCGCTGCAGCGGAGCCACGCGAGGTGGCGGCGGCGGGGAAGATGGACGCGCAGATGCACGTTCGTACGCCACCGCCGCCTCCAGCCCCCGCAGATGTCTCGAGAGAGCGGCCTCTTCGGAGCTCACGACCATGTTCAAATCGTGATCGGTTCTTCTACGAGTATGGGCTGCCGTGCATTCAACATGCCTAACTTTTAAACATTCGCCCTTCCTCAATAGACAGTACAGCCTCGCCGGCGATACCTAAAGGGCCGCGCGATTTCTATCGTGCTGTATCCCCTCCCAACGGCCATGCAGCCCCGGTACTCCCTTGGCACATCCCCGCACGGTTTTCGCAGGCTTCAACGTAGGATGGCTCCCATCGTGCGCTGATGTATCACCGTGGGCGGACATCACAGAGTCGCGGTGTGAGCTTGCGCGCGTCGAGCCAACATGCTCCAACGCACCCAGGCTGCGTATCAGCCCTCGGAGGACAAGGTGCATCACGATGCGTTTCTTGGTCGCTGGCTCGGAGCTGGTTCCGTCCATTCGGAGGATCATGAGGTCGGGAAGATCATGTACTCTGTTCGCTGCCTGTGCAATGCCTACCCGCAGCTTGACATCCTCGTCAACCATTACGACAACCCACGACCCCCAAAGGCGACGAGGGGTCGCAATCCCACCAGGCCAACGCGGTTGCCTGGCGAGCAACGCATCTCAACGACGTGGATACCGGGATTCAAAGGCGTGTTTTGGAAGCTCGCGCTCACCCCCGAGTTTGTCAACCGCTTCACAGTCGTGTGGCTGTTCGACTCGGACATCGCCGTCCATCCGAGTGTGCTTCCTTTGGGCACGATGACTGCAGCACTGTTTGCGACCGGCGCATCGGTCGTCCAGCCCTCAATTCGCGCCCTCGTGCACGGCACGTACCATTCCTTTCTGCGCGTGAGAGCCGCGCACATGAGCTGCCTGGCTCACACCGCACGCTTCGTGGAGCTGCAGACACCCGTCTTCCGCAAAGACGCGTGGGTAGCATTCCGGACAAAGGTCATGTCTCTCATCCCGGACGAAGCCCTCGCCCAGTCAGACTATGGCATTGACATTAGCTGGTGCGCATTCCTGGCCACTGAGTTTCCGAGACGGCCTCCGTGTCTGGTCCTGCCCGCCACGTCGGCGCTGCACACCAACACGCACCGAATCGAGCGCTTCATGAACGAGACCGCCGCCCATACTGTGAGGTCGTGTACAGACACGTGCAAAGTGATCAAGAAGCACTTCCTTGGCTTCATGCAAAACTCCTCGCACGACACGAGGGACTGCTGGGCCGCATCGGTAGCAGGCCTCGAGTGGCAGGGCGGCAAGTTCTCACTCGACGGATCCCTAGTGACAGCTCGAAAGCGATCCACAGCCAGTTCAAACGTGTCGCTTGAGACGGAGGAGGAAGAGGCGGATCCGCGCCGTCAGGCACGCTACCTCGGCCTCACTTCCATCCACAGCAAGGACATCAGACTGACCACGATGCTCCTCAGCTTGAAGGCGGTCATGGACGCGGTCCCAATGCTCCGCATCTTCATAAACTATTTTGACGAGGACGATCCCAGCGAAACGGGTCGTGCGAATCGTGTCCGCGCGAAGAACGTCCACGATGACAGCCGTTTCTACTATTCGAGGGTGCCAGGCAACCGTGTCAAGTTCTGGGTGAGCAAGATCGACGTCGCCATGCTGGAGCATATCATCAGCGTGTGGATCTTTGACCCATACGTAGCGCTTTACCCGGCGAACTATCCTCTGACGGCGTTCTTTGCGATGCGTGGCGCGATGCAGTCCGAAATCATGCAGCTGTCAGTGCGCGGCACCGCGGCTGCCTCCTTCTCTGAAGAGCAGTTCGCGCTCGCTAATCCGCCATCGGGGTCGAACCCGAGCTGTGCCGCCACCACGCTTCCTGCCGTGAGATGGGAGTCGGTCTTCATCGCCAAGGACACGTTCAAGGCGATCTTGAAGAAGTTTCGATGGAGGGAGGATCCGCCCGATGACGCACTGCTCGGGAAAATCGTCTGCAATGTGGCAGAGATGGGCATGGCGGACCGAAGGCTCGACCAATTCAAGAGGGCCGCATGCACGATTCTGCGCGAGCCAAAGGTGCAGCTCCTGGACGACACGCTGGAAACAGGGAGGAGACGCGTACACATCCCTGCACCTGGCGGCGACAAAAACCCGTGCCTCAAAGCAGGCTGCCCGGGCTCCTTTGTAGCCAACGAGAGCAGCGCCGTCTTCGATGACGGGCGCTGCTACGGATTCGGCATCAAAGGATGGAATTTCAAGGGCTTCCGCACCGATGAGCTCGCAAAGCGGCGCAAACAGTACGATGCGTCGCGGACGAATGACATCAATCGGATGCGGCAGGAGAAGATGGCGAAGTATCGAAGGCGATCCGCAGCGTATCATTCGCAGCGCAAGGGTGCCGGTCGGTCACTCGGCGGGGAGCATCGATCGGCCCCAAGTCGCCAGAGTGAGTATCGATCGGCCGTGAGCGCTGAGCCTGAGGCCTGAGCTGGCGCGGCCGGGGACGAGAGGTCAGATGGACGATTAGAGCGTCGCTGAAGCCCCTGAATTGTGGGGGCGCGCTACAACTACAGGGAGCGTAACAAAGTATGTGTCCATGCTTCTTTATTCGACATTTGCCAAAGATGATTAACTAAAAGACTGCCGCTCGCCGTTGCCGTACCGTAGTGCGTAGATTGCCCGCCACCCGCCCGCCACACGAAGCGCAACGCTCAGCGGGCCGCGCTGGAGCGCCTCGACGCGCCACCCCTGGGCTTGACCGCTCCCGCCGTGCGGTCGGCCGCGCCACGGACGGCCAATCTTCCCACAGGCGGCCCGGGTAGGGGCGCATCCATTCCCCTGAGCTCCTCCTCTGCGGCGATGAGCATCGCCTTGGCGTCGAAGAGCGAGCGGTTGAGCGCGCCGAGCTCCTCCATGCTCGTCGCGGTGGCGAGCCGTTCGAGCATCTGCTCGACGGCGGAGCGCGCGCCGCTGACGTGCTGCACGACGCTGCGCCCGCGCCCGCCCACGCGCTGTGCTGCGTCACGCCAGAAGGCCGCGTCGGCCTTCGCCGTGCGCATCGCGTCCGAGATGCTGTTGAGGCTGGTCTGCCGCTGCAGCTCGGCGTCGTGGTTGCGCCGCTCCTGCTCGGCGCCCGCCGCGACGGTCGCGAAGCGCATCTGGTCGATCTGCTCAATCAGTGGCTCGACCCTCAACGCCTGCTCCTCCGCCACGCGCAGCCGACGCTCGAGCTCCAGCTCGCGCTTCGCCGCCTCCTGCTCGCGCTGGGTCGCTGCGTCGAGCGCGAGCTGCAGCTGCTTGCGCACGCTCTCGCCCTTGAGCGCGCGCGCCATCTCCTCCTCGGCGCGCTGGTGGACCCGCTGCTGCTTCGCGCGCATCTGCGCGATCACGCTGTGCGCGGCGGCGGCGTCGCGCTCGTGGGTCATCCGCTCCTGGCGCATGCTGCTCTGCATCGAGTAGAGCATGTCGCCGAGCGCCGAGGCGGCCATCACCTCGGGGCGCCAGTCGACCACATTCTCGTCGCTCGGCAGCGTGACTGCCGGGTTGCGTAGGCCAGGCGCGTCGGGATCGGGGCTGCGGGCCACCCCTGGACGTCGGCGCGGAGACATGAGAGCCGCCCCATAGGTCGCGGTGTGTCGACTCGCAAACTCCCGTCGCGCAGGCGTCCACACGTCACGCAGGCCCTTGTTGATGAGCGAGAGCGGCGGCGGCACGTCCATGTTGGGCCGCAGGTCGGTCTGCTCGCGGAGCAGCAGGCCCGACGCGAGCCGCCGCACCGGAAGAGGGTCGGGCACATGCGGCTCGGGCTCCGGCACGTGCGGCAGCTCGTAGCGGCCCTGCAGCGCGAGGTTGTCCACGCGCGAGAGGTGGGAGGCGCCGCGCATGGCTGAGCAGGTCAACGCAAGCTGCGCAGGCTCGAGTGAACCCAGCTGACGCTCAAGTTATCGTCGTGCTCTTGCGTGAAACGCAAACAAGACAGAGCGCCGTGTTGGCGACACAGCAGTCGATTGTGACGTACGAACTAACCCTGTAGCCGCACCCACCCCTTGGCCTAATGCAGCGCATCAACGCGGGCGTCGCCTCGATGCAGGGCAAAATCTACGTGGTGGGTGGCTGGGACGGCATCGCGGGGCTCAACACGGCCACTCGTGTCGCGCCAGCCGGCAAGCGCGGCGCTGGGCGCTGGCAGCCGCTGCCGGAGATGTCGATCGCACGGGAGTGCCCCGGCGTCGCTGTGCTGTTCCGTGGCGCCGGCCGCTCGCTCACCGGCGGGCTCTACGCCGTGGGCGGCGCGTGGGGCGCGCGATACCATAGTTCATGCGAGGTGTACAATGCCCGAAGCGGCGCCTGGGAGCCCAAGGCAGCGATGGGCGTGAAGCGCTGCGGGGTGGGCGTGGCGTCGCTCGGCGGCAAGCTATATGCCGTTGGCGGCTTCACCCAGCCCGTGGGCGAGGATTACTTCGTCTATCACAGCTCAGTCGAGTGCTACGACCCGGTCGAGGACGCGTGGGCGTTCGTGACGGCGATGGACACGCCGCGCGCGCGCGCGGGCGTCGCGGTGGTCGACGGGCGGCTGTACGCGTGCGGTGGCTATTCGGGGCCCAACTACCACAGCTCGGTCGAGATGTTCGACCCGGCCGACGGCACGTGGCAGCCGACCGCGCCAATGGGCACGGCGCGGAGCGGGCCCGGCGTGGCGTTGGCGGGCGGCATGCTGTACGCGGTGGGTGGCAGCACGCCGAGCGGCTACCTGAGCTCGGCCGAGCGGCTCGACCCGCGCTCGCCCGACGGCTGGTCGCCGATCGCGTCGATGGGCGCCGTGCGCGCCTGCCTCGGCATCGCCGAGATCCTGGGCGAGCTGTACGCCATCGGCGGCAGCGACGACGCGGCGCACTCGAGCAGCGGCTGCTCCGTCTCGCGCTACGACGCCCGCGTCGACCGGTGGGAGGCGGTGGTGGCGGTGACCAGGGACCGCCTATTCGCGATGGCCGAGAAGGAGCTGTGGAACCCGTGCCTCGCGGCGCGCGCGTGGCGCTCCTTCGTGTGCTGCTGCTGCACCGGCACCGGCGGCCGCGAGGAGACCGAGGAGCAGCTCGTCGAGCTGCTCGGCCTGCCCTCGCTGGCGTCGCCCCGCGAGAAGAGCGGAGAGCGCGACCGCCCCACCAGCTGGACGGCCTCGCTGCCGGCGCCCGAGACGATGCGCGGCAACGCCGCCACCATCGCGGCGAGGGCGCAATCCACGCCGCGTGCCACGCGCGAGCCGAGGGAGGCGAGCCCGGCCGACGATGTCGAGTTGGAGGCATGATTGAGTGAGCTCAGAGCCGCTTGTACGCTCGTGACACACGCGCGCGTGGCGGCGCGGGAGCAGAAACGATGGTCCAGTATATGATATGGCGGAGTGCACCGCGTGCACCATGTGACATTTTTTATTAGCGTGTTGGCGACTATAGTAAAAAAGTAAAAGTGGCGCCACGAGAACTCACACATCGACAGCCTCGTCAGTGCACGCCCCCACTCGATTGGAGGGGCGCCTTCACTAACTCATTCAGTGGGCGCTGCCGTCGCCGTCGGAGTCGTCAAACGGCGTGGAGCCCTCCGCCGGCGCCAAGCTGCGGCCCTTCTCGGAGCCCGGCGGCGCGGCGCTCTCCTCGCAGCTGCGGTAGTCCTCGTGGCACTCCTGCACGGTGTGCTTGCCGCCGCGCCCGTCGCGGCAGTTGGCGAGCGCGGCGGCGCACCGCTGCTCGGCGGTCTGCCACTGCGCGTCGCCGTTGCGCCACGAACGGCCCTTCTCCGCCACCTCAGTTTCCTCGTTGATCTGCTTCTCCGCCTCTTTCTCCGCCGCCTTGCGCTCTGCCTGCTGCTCCGCCGCACGGATCGGCGCCAGCGCGGCATCCTCCTTCTCCTTGGCAAGCTCCTTGGCCTGCCTCTCCGCCTTCATCTCCTTCTTCATCTGCTCGGCGGCGATGGAGAAGGCCGCCTTGGCCTTCTCCATCGCCGCCTCCTTGGCCTGCTGGTCCTTCTCCGCCTGCTTGTTCGCTTCATCGCGCTTCTTCTCCGCCTCCTTCGCCGTCTGGCTCATCCAGCCGCTGCTGATGGAATCGTCCGAGTAGAGCGACTCCATGTGCGCAGCCACCGCCGCCTCGTCGTGTGCTGCCTTCGGCGGGCGCTTGTCCTTGACACGGCCTTCGAAGTTCTCGATGCGGTCCTCCTGGTCTCTCCACGGCCGCGTGGAACGCGCCTCAGACAGCCATCCAGACGGCGCCGCGGACGCTGGGGTCGCTAATGCCGCGTCCGTCACCACCTTGGTGGTCGGCATGCCCAGCGCGTTGACGACGAAGGGCAGCATGGCGGCGACAGCAAGCACGCGGCAGTCGTTTTTCAAGAAAGCTGGCTGCCTTTTTTGCACACACGCAATTGTGCCGTACTTTACCGATAGCTAACCGGGTAAACCGCGCAAACAGCCACTCCCACTAGCAACTACTCGCCTGCCGCCCGGCCACCCCTCGCCGCTCGCGACTCGCGAGGCCGGCTGGCTCGGGATCAGTGATCAGTGTCTCCCCACGTGGGCTCTCCTGACACCTGACCGGCAGCTTAGGCAAAGCAATGAGCCAATGATGTAAAGTATCTAAAGGCGCGGAAAGGAATGATCTAAAGACAGGTAGACTGGTAGATTCCCTCCGTTGGCAATCGCGGGGGAATGATGATGCTAAAGTTACTAAAGAGCAATATCGAAAACCAGCTACGTAGCTACCATCCCCTCGTACCTCTTCTCCTCTCTCTGCCCGTACTTGCCTCGGAAGGCGTCGACCACCGCGCTCCAGGTCGACTTGGGCGTGTCGATGAACGCGTCGGCCTCGCCGCAGATCCCCTGCTCGATGCGGGAGAGCTCGTCGATGCCCAGGCCGGCCGTGAGGGCGGGCTCGAGCAGAAGGCTGTGCAGCTTCGCGGTGCTGCTGGCGTTCAGGAGCTCGGACACGCGCGCGACGTCGGCCTCGTTCAGCTGGTTGGATGCAATGTAGATGTTGACTTTGGTGTCATGACCCCGTGTCCGTCGCATGCTGCTCATCGCATCCGCCAGCGCGTCGGCAACCTGCTCAACCGACCGCGCCTCTGGCAGCACCTTGCCAAGGTACCCGCGTCGCCAGTGGATAGCCACGAACGGCTCCCTCCCAAAGTGCGTCTCGATGTAGTGCTTGACGGCAGCTCGTAGCGGCTTCGACCAACGAAGACTGCCGAGCGTAGCGAATATGGCCTCGACGTTCCTCGCAAGAGGCGGCAGTGTTGCGTTCGTTTTGAAGAGCAGGCCATCGGTGATCAACGTCGGTACGTCTGTCCCTGCCGGGAAGGACGCAAGTGGCACCTTTGTGCTGGCGTCGTGAGCGAACAACTGAACCTCTGAGAAGTCCAGGCCCCGTAGCTCGGGGAGTGGATCTGCACGATAGTTTTGCTCCGTCTTGAAGCCGTCAATGTCGCACGGTGCCGGCCAGTTCTTCGGATCGCACTGGTAGAGCCTCTCGGGAACCTGCCAGCGGCGTCCCGACCCCTGCCAGCTAACTGCCACGCTGCCGCGCTGAATGCGAGGCTCCCATTCCGGGACGAATGCATGGGCCTCGGCTGGCCGGGAGCGAACGCAGATGGATTTGAACGTCTGCAGATCGATGCACTCGACGAGCGGAAGCAACGACTGGAGCGAGATGATGTCGGAGAAGGGGCGCAGCCGGTGCCGCACGGAAGAGTCGAAAAAGTCCTTACCATCCGACGTCTTGCTCGTTGAGCTGCGGTTCTCGATCACCTCCACAAAGCCAGGGAGCACGAGAATACGACCAAGCCTCTGAGCCAGCCGGATGTTCTCCCCGAGGCCAACGAGCTGGTTGTTGAACTGGTTGCTGAGCAGCGGGAACAGGTATCCGCGTGGATCAGGCTGGTGGCAGCCAGCAGGCTCGGCATGCAGCGTCGTCGACATTGGATTCGCTGCTGCCAGCGCTTCGGTGGTCACCCCGTCCGCTGCGGCGATCATCAGCTCGGCCGCCTTGGCTGCCTCTGCCGCCGCTGCCGCCTTCTCTGTCGCTACCTTCTTGGCGATCGCAGCGGCCAACGTAGCCCTCGTGGCCTGCTCAGCTACTAGCTGAGCATCTTGCTCAGACTGGAGAGGGCCCCATCCCTGCGGAACCACAGCACCGGCGGCCGAAAGGCACCCCAGCAACGCGCAGAGGACGCCGCGCATGGAACAAGCTCGCATGCGAGTTGTTGCCATCTTCGGGGACTTGACGACACCTTCGCCAGCTGGGCATGCCGTGTGTCCTCGCGGTTGCCTCGAGCCTCGCGGCCTCGCCATACCCGCGTGTCGCCTTCTCGGAAGCCGCCCTCCTCTCGGGCGAAGGTGCTGGACCCAACGTACACGTCGAGTCCGTTGAGCAGCTGAGGAGACTGCCGACACCTCAGCCAACAGCCAAATACGCGGCACCTCCGACACCAAGCGTTATCAGCTCTCAATGTGGCGTATCAACGTCGATGAGCTTCTGCAATGCCTCCTACCCAATCGTGCTCGGCGACGTCGAATGGTTGCAGTACGTGGACGCGCAGGCTCAGTACTTCTACGACACTGAGCAGCAGAAGCGGAGTCCTCTGGCGTCGTCCACGTGCCTTGCTGTCATGAAGAGCATGGTCTGCTCCAGGTATGCACTGCAAACGCGCAATATACCCTGCGGCATGCGAGCCCATTGTCCCACGATGGGTTGCTGAGCGCGTCGCGCGCTGCAGGTACTTTCCCCGCTGCGACCCGGCGGCGAAGACGCCCGAGGGTGAACCAAAGACGCTTCTGCCCTGCCAATCCACGTGTGCCTGGCTGCACGAGCACGAATGTCCGGGTGCTGAGTACAATGACTGTAGCTTGGTCAACTGTGGCGGCGACGAAGCTGCCAAACACAGGTGCTACTCCAGCGACGAATGCACGCTCTTTGAGGCTTCGTCCCCGTCTAGCGACCTGCGTGTGTAGCGTAGTGCAAGCTCTTAGAAGAAGATCGGACTCTGTGTTTACAGGCTATTTTTTGAGCTGATCGCTGTTTGCGATGGCGAGCAAGAATTTTAAGTTGCATATTTTTTTCTTAGATCTCTGCCCTTACACCCTCTAGCTTTTGCCAATCTCTAGAGTCTGGTGTGCTTTTCCTTCATCTGCTCTGCGCCGCCCGGCGATCTGTTTCGCCGCTATTGAGGCTATTGAGGCGACGCGTTTGCCAGCGATTACCCCGGGGCCCTGGACTAGGGCGCCCGCGGGTCCTGTTGTAAAGTTGCATGCAGTCGCAAAGTAAGAACCTAAGAAATGAACGCGCTGGCCTACGATAGCCTGCGTGAGGAGGCGCTGGCCGTGCAGCAGCGCTGGCTCCAGATGCGCTCTATTTCAGGTGCGGATGCCTCTTCTCAGCCGGCCGAGGCACCACCATACTCAACACCGAGGGCAGCGTGGGTCACGGTGCTCACCAACAACGCCTACTCACTCGGCGTGGTCGCACTGGCCAACTCTCTCTCCGAGGTAGAGACGGACTTCCCACTGGTCGTGCTCGTCACCGACAGCGTACCAGCTAGCGCACGCGAGCAGTGCTCCGCGGCTGGTTGCGACGTTCGTGACATTGAGCGCCTGTCGCTGCCAGATGGTGTGGGCGGTGGGCCAGTCTACGCGTGCGCGCACTTTGCAGAGTGCTGGCACAAGCTGCGCGTCTGGGAGCTGGACGACTTTGAACAGGTGGCCTTACTTGACGCGGATATGGTCGTGCTCAAGAACATGGACGAGCTCCTGACGCGGCCGCTCAACGCCGGCTGTTGCGTGCGTGCGGTGCACGAATGCTTCTGCAACGTGTCTCGAGGCGGCGAGCCGTGCCCGTACATCGGGCAGACAGGCACTTTGAACAAGGCTGCCGGCGGCGCCGTTAAACTCCCGGCCAGCGGACCTGCCGCCTACTTCAACTCCGGCCTGGTGGTGTTGAGGCCGAGCCGCGCGGTATTTGCCCACATGCAGGCCGCCTTGGCGGCGTCGGACCTTTCGCGCTTTGCATTCCCCGACCAGGACTTCCTCAACGAGTACTTTAGCTGCGCGTGGGAGGTGCTGCCGTACACGTACAACGCGACCAAGGGCATGTACTCTGCGCACCGGCGTGGCGGCCCGTGGGATCTGGCGTCGGTGCGCAACCTGCACTTCACGATGGCCAAGCCGTGGGACCTGCGCCACCCGTGCCACAAGGGATACGAGCGTCTCAACCAGCTCTGGCACGCAGCGTATGCCGAGCCGCATACGCTGAGCCGCACGCTGCTGCAGGTGCACCTCGCGGAGAAGCGAGCGCACCGGCTCGAGCAGCAGCAGCAGCAGCAGCAGCAGCAGGGGGAGGACGCGGCAGCAAGCAGTCAGGCGTCCTGAAAGAAAGATAAACTGTCTGAAGTAAACTACTCTGGGTATCTAGCCTTCGCCGTCTACTATTTGTTCTACGCTGCGTGCCGGCGAGGCTGTGCTCGGGCGGGGCCTCGCGTTGGGCGTGCGCCCCATCTCGCCGCGCCGAGGTCGCACCAAGCGAGGCGCCGCCGCGCGGAGCCAAGCGGCGTGCAGCTGCCAGCGGCGAATGCAGCGTGCGCACGAGTCAGCCTGCCGCTCCGGCATGGCGAGCAAGACGCGGAGGAGCGCAGCAAGGCGCGCCGGTTCGACGCGCTGCAGCGCCGCCTGCTGCGCCTGCAGCTCGCGGCCTCTCGCGTCGTTCTGCGCCTCGACGCGGCGCAGCATCGCCATGTGCGACTCGTGCACCAAGCGCATCTCGTCCTCGCGCCGCTTCACCTCCGCCAGAGCACGGTTGGCGGCCGTTGCTGCGCCGAGCGTGCCGCGCGGCGTCACTCGCAGCGCCCACGCGGCCTCACGCCAGCGGCGCCACACGAGCGAGAGGCGCGTGGTCGCGCCCGAGCGGACGAGCGTGCGCAGCACCCGGCGGCGCAAGCGGGCGGTGATCAACGCGGACGTGCGTGTGGCCTGCGTCATGACAGTCTGCACCAAGATCGCCACGACGGCCTCGCGCCACATGGCGAGCGCCGGCGCGAGGCTTCGCTTCCGCAGCAACCGCTCGAGCCGAATGACACAGGCCCGTGCCTCCGCCGAGGCACCGCGCTCCTCCTTGCTCGCCCAGTGGGCTGCGGCCACCTCGAGAGTACTGCGTCGAATCAGCGCCAGCTCCGAGGCGTCGTTGATCCAGCGCGGTCTGCCCAGCACGCCATCCAGCCGGATCTTCAGCGACACGGTAGCCGCTTCGGTCTCTGAGTAGTTGCCCACGCCGACAATCCACAGGCCCGGCATGGGCTGCGCACACCGCAGCTTGGCCTGTGGCTCGCGGCGGTGGAAGGCCTCGTGATCCCACACGTCGGCCTCGACTCGCAGCATGGAGAACCGCCGCCGCTCCCAGTTCTCGACGCGCGGCACCGCCCCATGCCGCAGGAGCAGCATCGGCTGGCCTCCGCCTCCGATGTGCTCGAGCGTCACAGTGAGGTGGCCCTGCACGAGCACCGGTACCGAGACCACCCAGTGGGTGAACTGGCCAGGCACGAGCGAGGTTTTCAAGTGGTGAGCCATGCAATGCTGGTTTGGCTCTACGCGACCATCTCGAAGCGTTATTTTTCGAATACGCTTTGCATGGATGCCATTGAGACTTGGGCTCACCACGTACAAACTGGCAGGAACACGGAGAGCTTTAGCTTTAAATCATGGGAATCAGCGGAGCGGCGGCCGGCCGATGTATCAGGGTGCGTCGGCTGCTCCGCGGCGTGCTGGTTCCGTCTTGGCCTCTCGTCTAACCTCGTCCCGCCTAACTTTTCGCGCGAATGCTGGTAAAGCGGGGGAAGGCACGCGCGCGCGCGCGCGTGAGTCGCCTCGCTGGAGGGCTGCACAGGGGCAGGCTTCCGCCCGCGCGCGCACCCCTTACGCCCAAACCGGCCTCCTGGAGGCTAATGATGACTGAATTGGCGCCCAACAGTGCCGCATGCCCGCCCGGCGACGATGCTGGCTCGGCGCCCCAATCCGATCCTGCCTCTACGAGTCAAGCCGGCGCGCCTCCTGAGGACGAACGCGCGCGTGCCGCGGCCCTCGATGGACTCCGCGAGTTGTGCTCCTCGGCGGCGCCTGGTGGCAGCAGTGGTGGCGAGTGCAGCGCGGCCCCGGGCGTGCACCCCTCGTCCACGCCGACGCCGGTTGCGGACAAGCCTCCCGCACCCGCCGCGCCGCGGGGCATGATGCAGCAGGACATCGTGATGCCGCCCGACAGGCAGGCGGGCGACAAGTACCGCTTCGTCTGCAGCGACGGCCGCACGGTCGAGATCGCGCTCCCGGGCGGATACGACGCCGGCGAGATCATCACCGTCCGCTTCCCCGGGCCAAAGCCAAAGGCGAAGGCGCAACAGCCGCCGCCCAAGCCGCCGTCCAAGCCTGGGATTTCTGCGGCTGCCGCGGCGGCTGAGCGGCAGCGTGAAGAGGCCCGGGCGAACGGGCTGTTCTTTCCGCCGAAGCAGCCCGTGCCGGCAGCCACGCCCCAGAAGGCAAAGCCCAGGGCTCCTCCGGTCAAGGCTCCGGCACCAGTGCAGCTCAAGGGGCGTCTGCCGACCGCGGCATCGACCGCTGCTGGCAAGGCGCCGAAGACACCGATCGGGCTGCTCAAGGGGCGTCCGAGCACCTCGCCGCCTGTGGCCGCGAAGGCGCTCGCCGCTGCGCCCGCGCCCGCCCCCGTGCCGACGCCCGCGACGGCGTCTCGGGCCGCGCCCGCCCCCGTGCCGACCGAGACCATCGTGCTGCCCCAGAAGGGGTGGTGCCGGACGCCCGGCTGCATCTTCCGTGACTTCCACGAGGGGCTGTGCTCGAACGCCGAGGTGCCCACGAGCCGCAAGCGCGTCATCAAGAAGATTGAGGACGCCGAGCTGGGCGGGATGAAGGCGGCGGGCCTCAAGGCGCACCGGGCCAACTCGCCGGCCAGCGCACCAGACGCGTCGGATGGCACCGTGTCCGACGCTTCGGCGTCGCAGCGGAAGCCACTGCCGAAGCCGAAGGCACAGCCGCAGGCGGTGCCGTTTCTGCCGCCGCCGCAGCCCGCCCTCGAGCGGCCGCCAAAAGTGTGCAAGCCGTGCCCCAAGCCCGACGCCAAGCCGCCGACGAAGACTCCGAGCTGGGCGAGGGAGGAGACCCTGATCATCCCCGAGAAGGGCATGTGCGGCACGCCGGGCTGCACGCTGCCAAACCACCACCCCGGGCTGTGCACGAGCGTGGAGGTGGGCTCGACCCGCAACCGCAAGGCCAAGAAGATCGAGGACGCCGAGCTGGGTGCCGGCGGCGGCAAGGCCGCGGTGGAGCACCATCGCAAGCCGCCGCCCGCCAAGCCGGCGGCGCCGCGCGCGCCGGCGAGCGCGCGCGCCGGCCCGTCAGGCCCAGCCCCGGAGTGGTTCCAGCCGGCCATGGAGCAGGCGGCGCCGGCGTTGGGGCCCGACCCGATGGAGCTGATTGCGTGGGTGCAGTGCGAGCGGTGCTCCAAGTGGCGCCGCCTGCCGCCCGGCGTGCCGGCGCCCAAGGCGTCGACGGAGTGGGTGTGCGCCTTCCATCCCGACCCAAACTGGAACGACTGCAACTACGCGGAGGAGGCGGACGACGGCAGCGAGGAGCAGGCGACCGAGCTGCTCTCCGAGGTGGAGGCCAAGGCGGCTCGCGGCGAGCTGCCGCCCGGCTGGTCGCTCAAGACCAACTTTGCGGCGTCGCGCGCCTACAAGACGTATGTCGGGCCCGGCCTGCAGAAGGCGCAGTCGGTGCGCGGCGCGTGGCGCACGCACATTGCCGGCAGCCGCTACGACCCCGCGATCATGCGCACGTCGGGGCGGGCGCGGCCCAGCGGCACGCGCAAGCCGCGTCGGAGCGGCGTGCGGCGGGATCGGCGCGCGGCGGCCGAGGACTTCGCCATGAAGAACTGGGTGCAGTGCGAGCAGTGCGCAAAGTGGCGCAGCCTGGCGCCCGGCTTGCCGATGCCCGACTCGTCGGTGGAGTGGGTGTGCGCGATGAATCCCGACACGAGCTTCAACAGCTGCAACTACCCCGAGGAGGTGGAGGACGACGGCGAGGAGGGCGATTACGGGTATGCCGATGAGGGCGGCTACTACGAGGCCGAGGGTCGCTACTACGAGGGCGAGGGTGGCTACGAGGAGGGCGAGGGTGGCTACTACGAGGGCGAGGGCGAGGGCGAGGGTGGCGACTACGAGGGCGGTGGTCGCTACTACGAGGGCGAGGGTGGCTACGAGGAGGGCGAGGACGAGCGTGGCTACTACGAGGGCGAGGGCGGGGGCGAGCACGACGAGTACGAGGGCGAGGGCGAGGGCCGCCCCGGCGAGGATGAGCGCGGCGAGGTCGGCGGGAACGCTCCCGAGGAGGCGGCGGAGGCGGAGGCGGGCGTGGCCGTGCTGCTGCTCGCGCACGCACTGGGCTCGGAGGGTCCAGGCAGCGCCAAGCGGCAGAAGGTCGACGCGGGCGCCGAGTCGCCGCCGTCGAGCGGTGCGAGCCTCGACACGCAGCCCGCCGCGCCGCCCGCCGCGCATGCCGCGCCGGCCGAGGACGACGGCCTCGCAGCGCTGTGCGAGGCCGGCGCCACGCGCGCGTCAGCATCGAGCGCCAGCGTCGCCCAGCAGGAGCAGGAGTAGGCGGGTGGGCGGCCCCACGAAGACTCTCAATGACACTGCATGATGACCAAATTGTGGGCGGTCGGTATTCCTGGCAGGGTCTCTCGGGTGCATGGAGGGCCTTATGAAGTGAAATAGAGCGTTGTGCAAGAAAGTCCTTTTTTTATCTCAAAGCGCATCGTTCTCTCTTTCAACAACACATGCATGATGCATGAAGCATGATGCATGACACTGGACCAAATCTCGGAACTCTCTTTGCTGCGACCCCGGATAGAGGCGCAAGTGGCCACGTGCCGCGAGGCGCCAGGGGGTCGGCAGCCTCAGAGGTCGGCGTTCATCCTGCTGGATTGCCTCGTCAGGCTTTCGCCGCTGTCCTTGTCCTTGCCCCTTGGCGTCGTCTTCCCCTTGTTGGAGCCGCGCCGCCCCTTGCTGGCGGAGCCGGGGTCGTCCATCTCGTCGGCGGTGGCGTCGGGCGCGACGGCGAGCGGCTTGGGCACGCTCTTGAGCTGCTCGCACACGGCGTCGGCGCACTCCTTGATCTTGGCGGAGGCGGGGTGCGCCTTGGCCGCCGCCTCGAGCACCGCCTCGGCGCCGGCGTCGCTCACGGCGCGCTTGGTCGTCATCGCCCGCAGCGCGTCCTCCTGGCCGCACACGAGGTACCGCAGCACGGTCGCGCCCTGCTCCTGCACCTCGAGCGTCTCGCCGAAGCGCCTGAGCGAGCCCACGACCGCGCCCGCCGCGCCCGAGTCGACGACGGCGGTCAGCGCGCGCTGCCCCTCGGTGGTCGCCTGGTCGGCGGCCGCCATCGTCGCGAGCATCGCCAGCGCCTCGGCGATGACGCCCTCCTCGGCCGGGTGGCTCGTCATCGCGCGCACCGTCGCGCGGACGCCGCCGCACGAGCGCACCGCCTCGGGGTCGTGGGCGGCGACGCACGACATCGTGCGCAGGCTCCACGCGACGACCTCGAGCTGCCTCGGGAAGGACGCCATCGCCGTCGCGACGCTCGGCGCGCCGCCCATCTCGATGACCGCCTCCTCCCACGCCGCCGCGCCGACGCGCACCGCGCGCACGCACGCCTCGTCGCCCATCGCCAGGTTGGCGAGCGCGCGCGCCCCCTGCGCCAGCACGCCGGGCTGCTGCCCGAAGCCGCGCATCGCCTTGACGACGCACGAGACGCCGCCCGCGTCGCGCATCGCCGCGCGGCCCTCCTCGACCGACTCGCCGCCCGCGAGGTTGGCAAAGGCCGCGCAGCCGAAGCGCTGCGTCTCGCCGTCCCTGTCGAGCTTCTCCATGGCCTTGCGCACCGCGAAGGCCGCCTTCGCCTGCAGCAGCGCCTGCTTGACCTGCGGCGTGCCGCACGCGAGGTTGGCGACGATCCGGATCCCCTGCTGCACCACCAGCGCCGCCCCCGCCTTGGCGACGATCTCCTCGACCATCCGCACCGCCTCGTCGATGCCGCCCGCCTCCTTGACGCTCAGCTTGCACGCGTCGCCGCCGCTCGAGAGGTTTGCGAGCAGCCGCAACGCCTGCATCTCCACCGCGCGCTGCCCCGGCAACGCCTTGAGCGCCTTGACCGCCGCCGCCGCGCCGGCCGCCTCCACCACCCGCGCGCGGTACTCGTCGTTCTGGTCCGCCGTGTTGGCGAGCGCGCGGCATCCCCACCGCTGCACCTGCGGGGCGCGGGCGAGGGCGCGAGCGAGCGTGCGAGCGTGAGCGGAGAGAGCATGGGCCGTGGGTGGGAGGTGGTGGAGCGGTGGAGCGGTGGAGCGGTGGAGCGGTCGGGAGGGGGCGCACCTCGCGATCGGCCGGCTTCATCTCGAGCGCCTTGACGGCGGCGGTCGCGTCGCCCTGCTCCGCCTTCGTGCGGAGGCTCGAGAGCGACTCCTCATGCAGGCCGAAGAACTTCTTGACGCCACCAAAGAAGGAGCCGCGCGGCGTGCCGGCACCCGACCGCGGCGTGCCGCCGCGCGGCGTGCCCGCGACCGCCGGCAGGTCGGACGACTTCTTCTCCAGCTTGCCCTTCCCCTTGCCCCTGTCCTTCTTGAGGCGCGACGGCGTCTTCTCCGACACCGACAGCGCGTTCGAGCGGTTGGCGGTGCCGGTGAAGTTGGACGCGTACCGCTCCGAGAGGGTGACCTGCCGGCCGCGCGTGGCGGGCGGACCGCCGCTGCTGATCCACATGCCGCTCTCGTCGCGCTTGACCTGCACCGGGTGCGCGCCGCCGATCGCCTCGTTCAACGCCGTCACCTGCTCCGTCTCGAGCCCGAGCGCCTCGAGATCGTCGCCGCTGAGCGCCTCCAGATCCTCGACGAGCGCGATGCCGTTCTCCACCAGCGTCGGCTCGATCTCCTCGAGGCCGGCGGCGGCGAGCCACGCCGAGAGCTTCGACGCCTGTGAGCGCGGCGTGTCCGCTGCCGCGTATGCCGACATGCGCGACGTGCCCGGCGTCGTCGACAGCGGCTTGATCGCGAGGGGGTCGAACTCGTCCATTGAGCCCTTCTTCTCGAGCTCCTCCGTCGTTCGCACCTTCTTCGACTTGGGCCGACGCGCCGGCCTCGCGCTCGCCCGGTCCAGCTGCAGGTGCTCCATGGTGACCTCCTTCTCCTTCTTGGGCGCCGCCTTCGGCGGGCGGCCACCCATCCCAGGCATGCCACCGCCAGGAGGCGAGCCGCTCATCAGCGCGTTCAGCTTGGACTTGATGTCGCCGCCGCCGCCACCAGCGTCGTCGTCGTCGTCGTCGGGCGAGGTGAATCTGACCTGCGAGAACCTGCCAGGGTCCGGTCTGTACGTCTTTGCCGCGGCCGACACCCTCTCGCGGACCTCGTCAGGCAGCCCAAACTCCTTCATGTCCTTTGCCGAGAGCGTTTTGAGGTCGTCCACCCGCTCGACCCCAAACTCACGCAGCGTCTCCGCGTACGTCGTCGGCAGATCGGCGTGCTCGAGGAAGGCCTCGAGGTTGGACGCCATGCAGCTGCACGGCTAACCACGGCGCCTATCTGTTTTTTTACGAGAGGCTGTGAAGAGGTTGGCTGCTGCGCAAGAAACACGTTTTCAGCAACGTGATTCTACCCCTCCCGGCGTGTGTTTCCGATCAATTGAGCAAGCTTAGGACAGACAGACAGACAGACAGACAGACCGCACGCAAAAATGCTAAAAAGCCCGCAAAGGCGTGCCTTGAACAGCCGCAAGCGTGACCGCCCCGACATGCCCGATGGGTCGTTCGAACCGCACACGCACGCACACCATCGCCCATCGCCAGCA
>Ga0115006_10000566_pt1 | contig 20470 bp, 3 predicted proteins | sample ArcOceMetagenome_3_FD_88943 | JGI IMG/M metagenome (GOLD analysis project Ga0115006, IMG submission 88943) | Marine eukaryotic phytoplankton communities from Arctic Ocean - Arctic Ocean- Svalbard ARC20M Metagenome | ecosystem: Environmental > Aquatic > Marine > Oceanic | place: Arctic Ocean...
ACCCCAAACTTTCCCTCCCTCCCTCCCTCCCTCCCTCCCTTCACGACCACCCCCCACCCCCTCGCACCCTCCCTCCCTCTGTCTCTCTCTCGCGCGCGCTCGCACGGGCGCTCTCTCGCAGGGAGCGAAGACATGAGCAGCGGGGATGAAAAGGAAGAAAAACAGACATCTTTTCGCGACAGCTCGAAGCGCGGTCCATCGACGCCGCCGAAGGGGAAGAGCAAGGGGGGCTGGGCGGCCGATGCTAAATGGGGCAAGGCTTCGTATTGGGACCCCGGTTTCGGGATTAGGGGGTAGGAATTAGTAGGGATTAGTAGGGATTAATCTCCAGGACCTAAATCCTAAACCCTTTAGGGTTTAGGAATTAGGGTTTAGGGTGTAGGGGTTTGGGTTGCTGTTAAAGGGTTTAGGAAATAGGGTTTAGGGTGTAGGGGTTTGGGTTGCTGTTGAAGGGTTTAGGGAATAGGGTTTCGGGTGTAGGGGTTTCGGTTGCTGTTGAAGGGTTTAGGAAATAGGATTTCGGGTGTAGGGGTTGGGTTGCTGTTTGGTGATTAGGGTTTAGGTTGCAGGTTTAGGTTCAAGGAGGTTTAGGTTCAAGGAGGTGGCTTGGTATCTCGTATCAGTGTTATCAGTGTAGATTTCGTGTTCGGTCCCTGGTTTAGGGTTTAGGGTTAAGGCTCCGTATTGGTGTAGGTTTCGTGTAATCAATGAATAGATGTACATATATGTACATATATGTACATGTATTATGTATGTGTGTGTGTGTGTGTGTGTGTGTGTGTGTGTATACATATCCTCAATCCTAATCAATATATATACATGCACACACACACACACACACACCTACATACATATACATATGTATGGTCACAGCCGGGCTATCAGTGGACATGCGTGCGGGGCTGAAGGAGATACCGCACGGTTTGAGTGTATTGGACGGGAAGGGCGCCACGGTTGATTTGCCCGACATCCAGTTTGAGGAGCAGGTTTAGGGTTCAGGGTTTAGGGTTAAATGTTTAGGGTTTAGGGTTAAATGTTTAGGGTTTAGGGTTGGAGTTGGGGTTTTACGTGTTTTGGGTTTAGGGTTAAGGGTTTGGAGTCAAGTGTTTAGGGTTTAGGGTTTAAGGTTTAGGGTTTACATACGCACACACATACATAAACACACAAACACACACACACACACACACAGAGAGAGAGAGAGAGAGAGAGAGGAGGACAACGACATGGCCATGGCGCTGCGAGAAGACATGTATAGATATTTATATATTGATATTGATATTACATACTCATATCTACACATATGATTAATATCATATATTTCTGTACACACATAGGAGGACAGCGACATGGCAATGGCGCTGCGACAAGACATCTCCCTGCGCATGTCCCTGGGATCCGCACACAATCTGTACAGCTGGACACTGGGCAAAGACGGCAAGATACACACGTACACGCTACACATGGCGCTCAAGCTCGACAAGCTTCCCTCCACGAGTATCAAGCTCTTTCATGGCCGCGGCGCCGCTACGGAGGCTGCGGGAACGGGAGAGAAAGGAGGCAAAGCGGCAAAAACTGCCGATGCCGGTGCTGCCGAGTCCTCCGGAAAGGGCCAAGGGGGTGTGACCAAGGGCGGGGGGGGAGATTCGGCTCTTGAATGCGTGCACGTGTACAAGAATGGAGGCGTTGGCGCCCTCGGCCAAGTGGGAACGGCAGCCACGGCGCTCAAGGCAGAGCGATGGGCGTGGGTGACAGTGACTCGTAAGGAGGGTGAGCTGAGGACCTATGTCAATGGAAGGCTGTGTGCTGTGGTAGCGCTGGAACCTGTCAAGGTCAATGAGAGCGCTGGTGGGGACGAGGAAGGCAAAGGGAAGGACAAGAAGGCCCCCAAGAAGGGAGAGGGCAAGACGCGCGCCAACGATGCCTTTGCTATTGATCCCGTGGACTTTGCCTTGTTTCTTCCCAGGGTGTCCGATGACGCGGCTGGGGACTTGCCTGGGTCTAAGACTGACCCCTCGGCGCCCGAGTTTTTGGGGCTGGATGCGGAGCTGGAGGGGATTCTGCATGTCAAGTATGTCTCGCTCGTGTGTGAGGACTTGGACGAGGACAAGATCCGCGAGGCGATTCATGAACTCAGGGCGACTGATGTCTTCATGGACGCCAAAGACGAGGCGCAGGAGGAAAAGTGGGAGCATCTAATGCTGCATAAACTCTATGCCAAGCCCCCTCCCATGTGGCTGCACCCCTGCTTCTCGGGCCTCTTTGGAGACCCCTTTGTTGAGGGCACTGGGCTCGAGTTCGGCGGAGTCTTCACGACGCTGCAAGTGTTCAACCTTGTCTTGTCAAAGCTGCTCAAGCATGAGGGAGTGCGGATGGGCAAGGGGGGGGGCGGGGCGGAGAAGTACCCGCATTCCTTGCAGCACAGCCAGTGGCAAGTTCTCAACAGCATCGCCTTGGGTTTCACTGAGTCGGTCAAGGTCGCTCAGAACTTCCAGAAGGCCTCAGAGAACTCGCAGCAGCACCGGCAGCTGATGTCTGTCATCATGTCCAAGCTCAGGGACCTGCAATCTGGGGAGGTGTTGCTTGTGCCCCACGCCATTTCCGGCAATCCAATCCTGTTTGTGATTGAGAAGACGGGCGACGAAACGGCGACCTTTACGGTCGTCAACACGAACCCTGAAATATTGCGCTACCACCCGGCCTCGGGACAGCCGCCGAAAATCAAATACCAGACATGCCTCGTGCTCGAAAATGTCGCCATGAAGAAGATTGAGGACGAGGCTTTCTGGGGCATCGCCTACTGGGTAGCCATGACGGGAAATCAGCCCACCTTTACCATGCAGCCCATGGACGTGCTCTACAAGATTCTGCTGCCCTTCCTGCAGGGCAAGTCGTGGGAGGAGATTCATCACGATCAAACACGCCTGTCCGCCGCAGCTGGTGAACCTGGTGCGCACATGCGTTCGCCGCAGCGCTCCGAGACGGGGCATCTGCGCTGCCTGATTGAGGCCTTTCAGCATCTGATGAGGCAGCGCGGCGTGGAGGCAGCCAAGCGAAAGGAGGTTTCTTTGATGCTGCGGCTGGAGATGCTGGAGCTGGTCATGCACGACCTCATGTTTGTGCAGCAGCTGTCGTCTCCGGAGCGCACGCTCCTGCACCTCGCATGCCGCCAAGTCTCCTATTCCACTTCAAAACTGGGGCAGATGCGCAATGGCGACAACAGCGACGTCCTTTCGCTCAAGCAGGTGACGGCTATCACCACAATGATCGACACGCTCCGCGACGTCATGGCGCGTCTGCCCTGCGGCGATTCCTCCGTGGATGTGGCGCCGCCGCCGCTTGTGCTCTGCGAGGAGGACGGGGACAAGCTGCATCCGTCGCTCAACACCTTGTTGGGCTCCACCCTCGTCGACCGGCCGGATTCAGGCGGCGATTTCTACGCGGTGTTGGGCGTGTCGCAAGACGCGGACGAGGACGACATCGCCAAAGCTTACAAGAAAGCCGCCCTCCGCCACCACCCCGACAAAAACCCGAATGATCTCGAGGGCGCGGAGGCTCGATTCAAGAACGTGCAAGAGGCGTACGAGGGGCTGAAGGAGGGCAGAACCGGAAAGCTCGCGACGATTGACTGTCAGGAGGCGCTTGCGGAGGCTGAGGTCGTAGGCATCTATTTCACTGCATCCTGGTGTGGCCCGTGCCGGCAAGCGACGCCGGTGCTGGCCGAGACGTACAAGCAGCTGCGCAAGAAACACGGCAAGGCCTTTGAAATCGTCTGCGTCTCTCACGATCAGTCCGAGGCGGCGTTTCAGCGCTACTTCCAGAAGATGCCGTGGCTCGCCCTGCCGTTTCACACGATGCAAAAGACGGTGCTCGGCGACCTCTTCCAAGTGGAGGGCATTCCCACGCTCATCCTGCTCAACAGCAACGGCAAGGTCATTTCGCGCGACGGGCTCAGGCTCCTGTCGCGGCACCCCAAAGCGTTTCCGTGGAATGTCAAGACGCCGGATCAAGTGCCGCACCAGCACGCGCTCTTTGACAGAATCCTGCGCCATGGGGACGTGGATGCCGGGCCCCAGAAGCAGCTCCGCTCCTACGCGCCTGTGGATTACCTGCAGCAGCCGGCGCAAGTCACATGCATCGACGCCGCGATTGCTGCGCTGCGCTACTGCGACAGGCTGTGCACGCGCGTGTTTGTGCAGTCGCACTGTGTCAAGAATGGCCATTTCCATAACATCGCGCTAATTCAGTACACCTTTACGCAGTTGCTGCCCCTGCCCAAGGCGGCGGGTAACGCGGCAGCAAGCAACTGCATCTGGCTCAGCTCACCGCTTCTGTACGCACAGCAGCTCGATCTGATGCTGCTCTTGCAGAGGATCATGGAGCACTTTGTGGCTGCCGCCTTCTCCGTGGATCACACGCGCGCCATGGACGGCGTGCGCATGGTCGTGCCCGCCTGTATTGCAGCCGTCGCCGACGCCGTGATGCACAAGGTTGCCACCGACATTCCCTCTGAGGTGTGCATCCATCTGGCGGGCGGCGTTCGTGGCGAGGTTGCTGCTGCGGGAGACGCAGCCAAGGACAAGAAGAACGGCAAGAACGGCAAGGCAAAGGGCGACAAAGGCGCTGTCTCAGTGAGAGTGGAGGCGCGCAAGGGTTTTGGGTTGTCCGCCGGAGAATTGGCCCAACAGAGTGCGGTCATAGAGGTTTTTGCCCCGGAAGTCAACACCGCGCGCACCGCTGTGCTCGACTATTTCGCGGCGCAGGATGTCCACACAATTCTCGCCTGGGAAAAGGGAGAAAAATTTGAGAGGACCACGGAAAAGTTTTTGAAGCAGGTGTCGTCGGATCTGGCGTTTCCCATGGGCGAGCTGCTCACGCCAAGTCTGTTGAGCGATGACAAAGGGCTCCTCATCAAAAACTACCCCGAGTTTCGCTGTTACCGCGACATTTCTTTCTACTTCAAGTTCTTCACGAACCCGCATCTCGAAGCGGTGCAGGAATTTCAACGCCGCGACGAAGGCTGGGCGCAGCGTCATGTCGCGCTATACTTTATATACAGGTACGAACCCGGCAAGGGCCCATACCAGAATTTCGTCGTACGGTCATTCGGCGATGACGATCTGCAGCGTGTCGGGTGTCGCCCGAGGGTGAAGAAGGGCGAAATGCCGCCCACCCACCGGTTTCCATCGCTGGCCGATCCTTCATTCTACAGCAAGCCGTACTTTCTTGAGTCGGAGTCTGACGTCTTGCACATGTGGGATCTGCCCGACTTTGGCTCGCTCGAAGTCGGGCAGGCGCGTGCGCTTGGACAGCAAGACTCTGAGATGCTACTGTCCTTCTTGACGGTGCCCTACATGCGGATCCCCTTGGTTGTGACCTTCTTCTCCTCCGACGATCGCATTCACTCCCTGCAGTCGGACCAGCTGCAGCATATCCTCGACGCGACGCTTTTTGAGCCGTCCAACCACCTGGCTGCTGAGCACTCCAACCTCGTGCCCACCGACGTGCCCAGCTCTGCACCGCACCTCCTTGCCACGGCGCATGGGCTCCTGCTAAATGAGCTGTGTTGCAGCCCGGAAGTCGTCGTTTCTGGGATCCTGAATCTGTTTCGGCAAGGCATGGACCTCGACACCGGCAGCGTCAAGAGTAGCACAGCCAAAATCATTCTCTACCTCGTTCGCCTGGCCTCTCGGCTCGACAACGCAATGAGTTTCCTTATCCAGTGCGCGCAGGGGACTCACGACACGAAAAGGGGCGAGGATGCGAAATTCCGGCAGCTCAACCCCAGTGCGGAAACTCTGCAGTATCTCGTTGGGGCGCAAAGGAACTTGCGCGAAATCCTGCATAAGGAGGCGACGGGAATCCTGGAGGCTTGGCAGCAGAAGCTCATGCGGGAGTGCGAGGGCAAGGTTGATGACGACCTGCTCGACTATCACACCGAGCTCTTGTGCAACATCTACGCACACCTGCTCATCACCACGCGCAATCTCGCGCTCGATGAGCTTGATCGCCAGTCTGTTGGCACGCAGGTCATGTGCTCAATTTTCCTGTCCACCCGACACAGGTGGAACACAGGCGGGCCAGATTCCAACGAGTGTCAGATCCCGGAGAACGAGTTGTTTGAGACGATGCACATGATGCGCAGAAAGGTCGTTCAGTGGCTGCGTGAGCGCGCCTCGCAGAAAGATCTCGACATCATCATGGAAGCGGCCGTAGAAGCTGCTGCAAATACCGCTGTCCTCAAGAGCACTGAAAACCTCAATCGCTGGGGCTTCATTGCGGGCAAGCGCTCCACGGGTCGATTTGCCATGCATTCGCGCCGAGATGGCAGTGCGGAGCAAGATGCTGAAAAGACGACGCCGTCTAAGACTGCAGCAGGCAGCCAAAGTTCTGACGCCACTGCCATTCCGACGATGAAGGATAAGGACTTGACGATGGAAATCGACGTGCAGCTGATGCAGCTGACGCTCAAGGCCTCGCACCCCTCCAACCTGCCGCACAATATCGCAGAAAGCGAGGATGTCCTCGACATCTTCGGCCAGGTGACCATGCAGGCCTGCGTCGTCGAGGAGACGACGAAGCGCAAGTGCTATCGGCTTGTCGGCCGCTCCCACGATATTCAGTCGTGGGTGGAGGATACCAGACTTCCGCCGTTGGACCACTTCCGCGAGTACTACCCCAACGAGCTCTTTCCGCAGGAGAAGAGCTGGATCCCGGGGATCTTCGGGCCTGTGCAGGAAGCGTACCTCATGTTCCCGATGCCTCTCGAAGTGTACCTCCCCGAGGATGCCCTGCCGCATGACGCGCAGGTGGCATACATGATTGGCAAGCAGCCCAAACAGACTGGCGTCTGGAAGGAGATCTTTGTCTACCGCGAGCGGCGCGCTGTGGAAATCTACCGGATCGAGTCCTACGGGCATCGGTTCTACCGATCCCTCGAGTACTCGAGCGACACGCGCTTCTGTCTGCAGGCCAAGCAGCCAGACTTCAATCATCGCAACTACCCGAAGCCCTCGTGGGAGAAATACGGCGCAGGCCACCCGTATGCAGACTCAACGCCCGACAGCGCAAGGGCCTCAAAGGTGGTGACTCGCGACTGGACTGTCAAGGGCAACCTTTCCTTTGGCACTGAGACGTACATTCCTGCCCGCCTGCTGAGCGGGGTCCTGCCAGAGACGCTGCTCGAAACGCACCGCTTCTGGCAGGACGAGGAGGACCAGCTGCGCGGATACCCCATCGTGGACGAGAATGACGCCGGCAAGGAGGACGAGGCGGAGAGCGGCACCTCCAAGGGCGAGTCCATGATGATTTTCGTGAATCTGGCAGCCGGGGGCCACGTGGCGACGCATGGGCTGCACTGGGCCAGCATGCGCGCGTCGCCAGATATCAATTTGCCGCCGGGCCGAGCTGTTGTGCTCCGGCTGAAGATGTCGCGCCTCGAGCAGGAGCACACCATCGTCTCCAGCGCGCTACGACGTCTGGAGGACTTTGTAAAGTCGGAAGACCTGCTCGCGGGGCCGTTTGTCGTCAACTTCCAGCTGTGCAAAGGCCTGTCGCAGCTCCTGCGTCGCGTGGGCATGGAGAAATTTGAGGAGGGCATCGTTGGCATAGGCGCCGACGTGGTGCATGGGCTGCGCACCAAGCGCAAGCGTTTTCGCGTCTCCGAGTTCATGCTCCCCCAGATCATGGACATCTTGGTACAGAACCTCGATCCCGAGGGCAGGGATGCCAAGGCCGGCTCCGGCTCATCTGCTCCGCTGGAGCAGGGCCTGCAGCGGGGACAGGGCGGAGAGCAGCAGGTCGGGGCAGATGAGGAGGCAGAGGCGGTGCTGCTCGACCTCAAGAACGCTCCCGCGGGCAGCTACCTGGCGTCGCTCGTTGATGTTATGGTGCGCCTCGACAACCTCTCACACATCCTCGCGTGGGCGGCGCTGCCGCTGGCAGCGCGCAAGGAGGGCGAGAGTGGCATGTCAGCAGTGGCGCCAGAGGAATTTCGCCCCCTCGAGCCGCGCGCTGTGTGTCAGAGTGACATATCGTACGTGCTCTTGCCGCGCCTCAAACTGTCATTTTGCGTGCGCACCGTGGATGGCGTCACGCGCCTATACTCGCTCGATCACTCGGACTTTTACATCACCAACACGCGCACGGACACGGCCGTCGAGCTGCTGCAGGGCATTCCCCATTCGCTGCTCCTCAGCAATGCCAACGGCGAGCTGCAGGTGCTGGTGCCCTCCTTTCCTCCGGCGCGTCCTACCATCGCGGCGCGGCCCTTTTCCACGGAGCTCGTGCTTATTCGCGAGGACAAGAAGTGGCGCAAGTGCCTTGATCAGCCCTACTTCATGTTTCCGGTCCACATCTCCCTCTCGTTCCTCTATTCGACCACGCTCGCCTCCGCCCTGTATCTGCTGTTGTTGAGGTTCCTGAACCGCGACTACCAGAAGGTGGCCCAGCTCGTCGACACGATTTCGTCGGATGTGGAGCTGACGGAGGAGGAGAACCAAACGCTGCAGTTCTTGGCCTCGGACAAGAACAGCGTGGACCTCCATCCCGACGCGCACGCATGCCGGCTCAAGATTTCGCTTGTCCTGCTCGACTCGCCAGTCTCAGTGCCGTGGGACTTGACCACAGAAATGCAGCGGTACATCCGCAAACTCACGCACGTGTCAGCAGGGTGCCGACTGTCGCACGATGAGGAGCTGATGCTGCTCAAACACTGCGTCTGCGACTCTGCGGACAACAAGTTCAACCCCAAAATACACACGGTCTTCGGGGTCACCATTAACAAAAACCGCCGCTCGCAGCTGCGCGCCAAGGCCGCCGGCAAGGACCAGTGCTCGATTGAGGTGCCGCCGATGCCCAAGGGCCGTCCGTGGATGTACGAATGGGACGACACGGGGTTGGATATGAGCGCAGCTGGGTTGGATGCGCTGGTGGAGAACAACAACTTCTCTGCAAGTTACCGCTACCAGCGCGCGATGGATGGCGTGGAAAGCATGATGGAAATGTTTTCCAATCTCCTGCAGTGTGAAAAGTCGCCGAACCACAAGGCTGCGTTCGCGTTGGGCAACGGCTTCTTCATCTTCCTGTACGACCTGTTCTCCGGACGCACAACAGCGAAGCTGTTCACTGAGAATTGCAGCGCGAGTTTCGCCACCATGTGTCTGTCTATCCTACCTGATGTCCACCGCAGTCTCGGCGATGCGGAAGGCGGGCGGAATGACAAGGACCGGAGCGTGCTCAGCAGCCTGCTACTGACGCTGGCGAGGAAGCCGGGGCTGGGTGAGTTCCTGCCGCAAATGTCTGCGCAGTTGGACACGAAAGCTTCCACCAAGGGCAAGCGTGGAACTGGTGGCGGCGATCGCGAAGTTTCGGAAGATGTAAAGGTGTTGCTTAGGAGCGTGCTGCAGGACCTGCAGCACATTGCAAACGCGGACGAGGGCAACATGAAGCGGATGCTCTCACGCCGAGTGGATGCCGAGACCAAGAAACGCATGTTTGGGTTTGGCGGCGGCTTCGGCGGCGGCGGCGGCGGGTACTCAGCCGGGTTTTCAGGCGGGTTTGGAGGAAAAGGTATGGGCTTTGGGGGCTACGGCTACGGCCAGACCTTCTCGCAATTGGAAGAAATTGCGAAAGAGACGGAGCAGAGGCTGGAGACAGAGCTTGGCAACATGGTCGACTGGCCTGAGCTCAGGAATCTGGTTGGTCAGTGGCACGAAAGGGCTGCGGTGCTGCCGACGGTCAGTGCCATCAGCACATTCCGCCTCAGCCTCAGCGACGTGAATCAAAGGTGGGTGCTGCCGCGGGTCAGCGATCACTCGTGTGACTCGCGCACCCTGAGTCCGGTAGACGAGTCCATTGTCGGGAATGCACGCCACTTGCTCATCACCAAAGAGCAGCTCGAGGCCTTTGCCAACGCGCCTCTGTCGGTGCTCGGGCTCCAAGACTGGGTGGTGCAGGTCGCAAAGGATGGCGCCAAGGTGGAGGAAGAACTCGGTTTCGACGTTCAGGCCCACCCGGATGCCCAGAGCAAGGTGGCGCAGGACATGCACGCGCGCCTCGTACGCGATATGAAGGAGTATGCGGATCAGCAAAACGCTAGCCTCGTGACCCTTTGCAGATTTCTCCAGGCGCCGCAAGCCATTCTGGCCGGAGATGCCTCTGCGCTTTCGGAGGCATCGACAAGGCTCGACGAGCTCATCCGGCGCCTCGAAGCGCAGCGCGAAGCCGACATGAGTTACGTGCTCGAGGCCTTGCCCCTGGTGGTAAAGGTGGTGAATGCGGTGCCCATCGACGCGCTCGCGCCCGACGAGGAACGCCGTCGTCGCCTGTTTGTGCTTCGCCAGATGGCTGGCTTGGAGTGCAAGATGAGCCTTGAGCTGCTCTTCTGCTCGGTGATCTCGTCCAAGAGCGCCGAGGATCTCAAGACCCTCAACCCGTTTATGCCAAATGCCGATCATGTGCTCAACCTCGTCGTTGCGTCCATCCTGCATGCGTCACGCGTGGGACAAGTCAACCGCTCGCTGATAGAAGCCAAGGAACTGCAGGCGGAGCTCAAGACGCTCCAGGCCCGGCTGAGCCAGCGGGGCGGCGAGGATAACGATGACGCCAAAATGCGAGAGACTGTGTCGCGATTGGCACACAAGGCAGACACGCTCGCGAACATCCTCAACACCAAGCGCTACTACATGCGCAAGGAAGAACAGGGACGCGTCTACGACCCGCGCTTTTTGCTCTTCGAGTTCACCTGGAACCTTGTGCTCCGCAAGGCGCAGATTGAGCTGGTGCACGAATTCCTTGACAACGTACGTGCGGGCAAGCCGATGGTGAAGCAGATGCTGATGGGAGGCGGCAAGACCACAGTTGTGGGGCCGCTGCTCACGCTCATGCTTGCCGACGGCGATTCGCTCGTGGTCCAGATGATGCCCCCGGCGCTGCTGGACCAGACCAAATTGACGCTTCGTGCTACGTTTTCCAGCATCATTAAGAAGCAGGTCTTCATCCTCAACTTCGATCGCGGCTCGAAAATGACGTGGAGCACGGTGGACAAGCTCCAGACGGCGGTGCGCAATCGCGGGGTGGTTCTAGCAACGGCCACAGCCGTAAAGTCTATTCAGCTCAAGCTGATTGAAGAGCTTGACATTCTGCGCGACTCCCGCCGCAAGCACCACCCGCAGATGGAGCACCATGTGCGCGCCCTGGTGCGTGTCATGCAGATGTTTTCGTCCGGCGTGCTCATAATGGACGAGGTTGATCTCCTTCTGCACCCGCTCAAGTCGGAGCTCAACTTCCCCATTGGCGCCAAGCACCCGCTCGACTTCACGCCAGAGCGCTGGGACCTGGCAATTCACCTCATTGATGCCGTCTTCTACGTCGAGCGCAAGAGCATCAGCGTGGGCTTTCAGCAGAGCAGCCGCGCGCACACTATCCTGCGCCAGCTGGAGAGCGTGATCACGCTCGGCTACTCGCTGCGTGCGCTGCAAAAGAGCCCTCACCTTGTGCTGCTCAACGAAGAGTGGTACAAATCGCACATGCTGCCCGTCATGGCCAACTGGTGCCATCTTTGGCTCGAAGCCAACAACTGCGTCGGGCTATCCTCGGCCGAGATCCTCGCGTACATCACGCGCGACGCCTCGGTCCTCGGGGTGCCGCTGGCCGACGGCGGAGGCGAGCTCGATGCAGCGAAACCAGATGAGACGAGCATCCAGGCGCTGTTTGGAGGAGGCGCCGACACCAAGGAGGACACCAAGGAGGCGGCCCTGCACAAGCTGTACGAAAAGGCCATGTGCAAGCTGGATGCCAAGGCCTTCAAGATGCTCAACTGCGCCACCGACTGGCTCCACATCTTTCTGCCGCACTGCCTGGCCAAAATCGACCGCGTGTCCTTCGGGCTCCTCAGCCAGAGTGAGTACGAGGAGCTGACGCGGGTGGAGCCCCACATGCCGCGTTCCCGCTTCAAGCTCTCCATTCCCTTTGTGGGCAAAGACGTGCCCAGCCGCGCGTCTGAGTTCGCACATCCGGACATTATCATAGGCCTCACCATCCTTGCCTACCGGTACGAAGGCCTGCGCGAGGTTGACTTTGAGCAGGATGTGATGGGGCTGCTGCGCGCCAGCTTTGAAAAGGAAATTGGCCCCTTCAGGCAGCGCAAGTCGGCGATTTTGCACCAGACGTGGGTGGAGGCGGCGGGCGGTGTGATCAAGGGCAAGCTCAAGGAGACCAACAAGGACAAAGAGAATGTGGACAACGTGTCGCCAGAGGAGGCGGCGGCGGATGATAAGGTCATGGTGCCGCTATGGCTGCTCAAGGCGTCCAACGACGAGCAGATGGCAGGCCTCTTCGCGTTGCTCAAGCGCCATCCCGCCACCATCCACTGGTACCTGGAGCAGATCATTTTCCCGACCTTCATGCAGCACCAGACGGTCAAGATTTCGTCGTCCGGCACCGATGTGGGTGGCGAGATCGTATTCCAGCGCCGCATTGGCTTCAGCGGAACGCCCTCGGATCTGCTGCCCATCTCGCTCGGCCAGTGTGGCTACGAGCGCGGCGCCGACGGCAAGATGATACACACGCTGACGGACCCGGCAGTCACGTCGACGATGGACACTCCTATGGGCTGGACCGTGCCCGGACTGCTTGACCAGATCATCAGCAGCGAGCCGCACTTCAACGCCCTCATCGACACTGGCGCCCTCATCACGGGCATGAGCAACCTGGAAGTGGCGCAGTACATTGCGCACCGGTCGGCTTGGTGCGACGGCGTCGTGTTCCTGGATTCGCGCGACGAGAAGCGCATCTACGTCAAGGCCACTCGGCGCGTGGTCAAGCTGGCACAGTGCGGCATCAAAAAGGAAAAGAGGTTTGCCTTCTACGACCAAATCCACACAACGGGCATGGACATCCAGCACATGCTGTCGGCCAAGGCGGTGCTGACCCTGGGCAAGGACATGGTCTTCAGGGACTTCGCGCAGGGAGCCTTCCGCATGCGCGGCATCGGCAAAGGGCAGCAGGTCTGCGTGCTTATCATCCCAGAGGTGCAGGAACTCATGAACCGCCAGCTCAAGAAGACAGCCTTGCCCTCGCTCACGGCGGACGCGGGGGGCGGTGCGCCGGACGTGGCAGCGCGGCTTCGCGACATCTCCGCCTGGCTTGTGCTCAACGCTATGCGCACTGAACGTGTGCAGTTTGACCAGCTGTGCACGCAGAATATCTGCAACGTGTGGCGCAAGAACGCGTGGGACCAGCTGGTCGCGGGGCATGCGCACTTCAAGGTCAAACCCGAAGAAGCTGGCACGTACATCCTGGACCTTCTCGGGGAAGCCTTTGTGTCTGCGAAGGGCAACGTCAGCCGTGCCACCGCGCTGGAGGATAAGTATGTAGCGATTTTGCTGGGCTCCTACAGCTCGTGCTCTAGCGTGTTGGAGGCGGTTAAGTCCGCACTGATGAACGTTGGGAATGAGCTGGCTGTCGTGTGGATCAGTGATGACGACGATGAGGGTAGATTTAATTACGCCCTCCAGGCCGTGCCCATGCTTGCGGTGCCACACAGCCACAAGCAGCGCATGCGAAAGATCCTCACCTTTTTTGGACACACGCCTGGGGAGGGGCTGGATGGGAAGCTGGTCCTGGTCGATCGCGACGGCCGCATGATCTCGCGCCAAGGCAAGCTCCTCTTCGAAATCGCGGAAATGTCGCGCAAGATTAACGAAATGGGCGAAGACGAGAGCGCCTATATCAACGAGAAGAAGGCCGTGACGCACTATGGAAAGATTGTGCGGCGGGAGCGCATTGCGCTCGATGCGGCGCAGGTGTGCATGCGCGCGGAGAGTTGCACGCAATAGCAGGACAGACAATGGATGCTGGCAGTGGCTGGGCGTGGCAGTGGCTGGGCGTTGCAAGGCCCTGTCGCAGCGTCAAAAGTGTCTGTGTCTCTGAGCGTCTGCTCGGTCTGTGTGCGCATCTCACTTGTTCTTACTTGTCCCGCGTGCCCCCGCCATTCCCTGCCCTTGCGCCCTCCCTCGCTGCCGTGCCCCTTTTCTCCTGCTCCTTGCGCCATGCCCTGCGCAGACACGCTTAGCGACGGAGACGAAGCAGCTGAGCGAGCTCAAGGCGGCGCACGTCCCAGAGTTGCTCAAGTTTCTCGGGAAAGCTCCGCTGCCCGAAGCCACGACCAAGGCGCTTGAGGAGGCGGAGGTCTCGTATGCCAGCGCCGTTGCCGCTGCACAGCAGCTGACGGACGCAGACGTGGAGACCCTGAGCGACATGCCAAAGCCCTCTGAGGTGATCGTCAGCGTGGTGGAGGCGGCGTGCATCGCGCTGGGCGTGACTCCCGACTACGACACGGCGCGGGAGAAGCTGCTTTCGTCTCCTCACCTCCAGGAAAGCATCCAGAAATACGACAAGACAGCAGTCCCCCCCAATGTTGTCAAGCAGCTGCAGCGGCGATCGGCCGTTTCGCTCCCAGCCGATGCGCTGCCGTGCGTCACAGCGTTGAACAACTGGATCAAAAGCCTGCTGCAGCTGGACGCGCTGTCCGACGACATTGCCACAGAGCGTGCTAAGCTGTCGGTGAGCCCTGCAATGCAGGTGCTGTGCCTGAGCGTGTGCGACATTTTTGGGATCGGCCACCTGGACGAGGACTTGATGGCAGGTCTCAAGCTCGCTGAGGCCGAGCTGGAAGAGGAGCGGCAAGGCAGCACGCAGCAGATCCTGAAAGATTCCTCGGCGGAGGAGGAGAAGCTGGAGGAGGAAATGGAGGCGCTCGAAGACAAGATGTACTACCTTGACCAGTTCAAGAACATGCTGACCACCGGCGTCGAGGACCTCAAGCCCAAGATCAAGCCAGCGCAGGATGAAATGATGAAGGAGATGCAAGGACTGACCGAACGCCCCTCTGAGGTGAAAATGGAGCTGCAGAAGCCGCTGGGGGGCAAGCTTTCGGTGGGAGACAGTCTCATCCAGGATTCATGCATGATTCTGTCGCTCATGTTTGTGTCAGACCGCGACGCTGCGCCCGCCGACATCTGCCTGCAGCAGCTCCTCACCTGTGACTCGTCGGCGACCTTGATGGCCTCGACAAAGAGACTGTCAACGCGGGTGATAGAGGGCGATGTCATCGCGGAGCACTTGCAGCAGATTCTGATGCTGAGCGAGCGCATCGAGGACGTGATCAGGTTCGACATCGGCGGGAGCCTCGAGAATGCTATCCAGACGAGCGGCGGCAGGAAGTTTGTTACCGCGGTGCAAAAGCTGGTGTCCTGCTTCAATTTTGCTTCTGAACTTGGGCAAAAGTCTGCGCAGCTCATGGGCATGCTCGAGGATCAGAAGACTGCCGCCACGCGTCTCGGTCTCCTCTTTTCAGCCTCTTCCTCTCCACACACTCCTTTGAACCCTACACCCTATCCCTTACGCACCAACGTCGGGTCCCTCCTTTGCAAATTACTAGGAATACCCAACACCCTCTCCCGTATTCCCCCTTGCACTCTGCACGCGCGTAACATGGGTGTGGCGCGCAGGCGAAGTTCGCGTTGCTCTGTACGGCGACAGCGGCAGCACCGACGTAGATACCTCGGCGGTGCGGCGTCTGCGCAAGAAGGCGCTCAGCTTGCAGATCAATGTCTCGCGCGCCACGGCCGTCATGGCGCTCGGGCTGTGCGAGAACTCGGAGGACCGGGCGGAAGACCTAATCGCCGCGCTGCCTGACACGAAGCGCTTCGTCCGGTTCCTGGCCAAGCCTGCGCTGGCCTCGGACGTCGACGTGAATAATATTGGGGCGGCGGAGACGCGCAGCGTGTTGCAGCGGATCAAGACTGCCGAGCTCAAGGAGGCGACGGAGCAGCTCAAAGGAGAGTGGGACAAGGCCAATGCCGCCGAGACTGCAGCAGCTGCTAAGAAGGTCCAGATGCAGGAGAAGGCTGAAGATATGGCCGAACAGGAGCTCAATAGCAGGGCCAACAAGTACCCGAAGAACAGCGCGGGACGCACCGTCTTCTTGCCCGTGGGTACGCGCGTCCAGTCGAGATACGCGGGTGGCGGTGAGAACCCCCGCGGCTTCAACTCGTGGTATGTGGGCAAGATTTCCGAGCTCCTCAACGACGGCGAGGGGTACGTCCTGGACTGGGACGACGGTGACAGACGGAATCGCCGCGTGCCCGCTGGCTATCTGAAGCCGCCGGCTGGCCGCGGGACGGAGTGGCCGCAGTTGCCATTCTGCTGCTCAGAGTGCGCCGGCGGAACAGCGCGGTGCAGCGCATGTGAGCAGGGGGCCCTCACCTGGCACAAGCCCGCGCGTGGTCTCTTCAAAGATTCCGACAAGGATGAGATCTCAAAGCCGTCAATCATCAGCGTCGCCGAGCACGATCACACTCTCGCGTACTGCGGGGAGTTGCGTTGGCACTCATGCAACGCGTGCGGCGAAACGATTCGCGACGAAGGCGCTGGTGATGATGGTTACCGCTGCGACAATTGCGACTTTGACATGTGCATGGATTGCGCCAAGGAATACATGGATGGTGAGGAAGGCGACGGCGGAGATTCTGGTGAAGAAGGGGGGGAGGGCAGCGAAGAAGCGCGTGGCAGCGACGGTGAAGCTGGAGAAGGGGAGGGCAGCGAAGGTGAAGCGGTTTCTGATGACGGCAACGAGGGCAAGGGCGCCGAGGGGGCGACGCAAACCAAGGCCAAGGGCCTCAAGAGCGCTAGCGGGGGGCTCATGTCTCGTGCGGAGGAGAGTCTCCTGCGCTGGGTGTCGGCGATTGTGGGCATCTTTGTGGCGCAGCAGCAGCTGGAGCCCGCGCAACGTAATGTCAAGCAGGCGGAGAAGCAGCTCGCCAACAAGAAGCGCAACATCCAGCAGCAGCAGCAGGCTGCGATGCTCGCGACCCGCGCCAGGGCGCAAGACGTGGGACTTGACTTCGACCGCGACGCCCACTGGTCTGTCTTCCCATGGCTTCACTACAAGGAGCTGAGTGAGGTGGAGGAAGAGCTGCTCCAGGCGCTGGGCCTGAGAGATTACGATGCGATGACTGCCCTCCTCGCGCGCGCGACGTCGCTCGGCATTAACAAGAAGCACTCAGTTGTCTTCTTCCAAGCTCAGGAGTTGCGCGACCTCCTTGCGCACGAGAAGGCGGAGGAGGCATATCTCGCTTCCAAGGCCGACGGCAGCGATAATATCCGCAGCGGCCGGCCGATGCCGCTCATCACTCAGGGTCAGCCAGCCACGGGCGTCAACGGCGCCGCAGCGCCGACGCTGGTCTCTCCAAAGAGAGGGGGCTTGGCGCTGAAGCGAGAGACGTCGCGGGGCTCGGAAGTAGGAATCCACGAACTCGCCTTGGTGCCCGCGCTCAAGCGCGAAGACACCATGGAGCACTTTGCCGTGCTGCTGCGGGCGCTCGACGTCTTCATGGAGGACGTGGTGACCAAGGTGCATGACTCGGCGCCGCTGCGCCCGAAGTTCATCGATGTGCTAAAGGGCATGCGCGACTCGTTCGCCGAGTTTTTGCGCAAGTCGGAGGATTATGAGGTGACGGAGAAGATCCTGGGGCTGGTGTCCAACTCGGTGGGGCTCGAAGGCGTCGAGACAGAGCAGTGCCGCGAGCAGGAGCAGGAGAAAGAGCAGGAGCAGGAGCAGGAGCAGGAAATCGAAATGGAGCGCTACGTCGACATGGCCTACCAACGCGACGGCGAGGAGATGAAGAACTGGGCCTTTTGCTCCCTGGGCGGCGGGGCCGAGACCCCGCAATTCTACTCTGCCGACAGCTTCAAAATCTACGGGCGCAACCCGCTGCCCTTTGCCGAAGACCTTGACATCAGCGTCAACCACTACGATCCCAAGTGGGTCGGCGACCGCCGCCTCAAGAATGCCTGCGTCGTGCTCGAGTGGATCCCGCAGCTGGCCAAGCTGTGCCCAAAGGTCCCCAAGGCCACGGCGCTGAGCGACGCCTCGAACCAGCGCCTGCAAAAGGCACTGGCGCTGCTCGACGTGGACAACAGCGGCAGCTTCGAGATTCCCGAGCTAATTGAGGTGCTGAAATCGGCGGAGGACATCGACCTCACGGAGGCGGAGCTCGACGAGCTGCTCAACGAGGCGAGCAAGGGCGGCCTTCCGCGCAGCCACAGCGGCAGGCTCATCACAGGCTCGGAACAGGAGACGAGCATGGTGGTCGCCAAGCGCCGCACCACGCTCAGCTTCGAGGAGCTCAAGACCGTGCTCACCGTGGGCAAGTACCGGCAGCAAGAGGCTGGCCGGCGCTTCGTGCTTCTCTCGCTCGCCGAGGCCGAAACGATCCGCTGCATTCTGCACCTGCGCCAAGGCAAGGCGCCTGTCGAGGGCTGTGACGCGGCCATGGCGCTGCGGTGCGTGTGCGCCAACGACGTTGTCCTCGACGCCTCGTCCAACTTTGTGGCAGGCAGCCGGTACCAGAACAGCGTGGCGCACAACAGCTTCCGCTTCTTCAACTCGGACACGCACTACAAGCCGGGCGACATCAACATCCTGCTGCGCGAGATTCCAGCGGAGCCGATTCAGCGCCGCTTCTTCTTTACAGCGATGGTGGCGTGCCGGCGGCGGCTGGCGAAGCGCTGGGAGCAGACGCCGCTCGCCAAGCTCTTCACGCTTGAGGACCAGTGGAGCCTGCTCAAGCAGCGCGCGCAGGCCGTGCGCATGCGCGAGGCTATCCGCGCGCGCGGACTGCTACTGCACGACGCCTTCCAGAAGTTTGACTGGGACCGCAACGGCTACCTGTCCATGGGCGAGCTGTACGGCGCGCTCGAGTGGCTCAAGCTGCCGGGCTTGACTCCGCACGACGTCATCTTCTTCATGAAAAACGCCGGCGCTGAGACGACGCAGCTCTCTTACAACGACTTCATTGCCATGCTGCTTCCCGGTGCCAGCGACGGCGAGGACGGTGCGGGCGCGCTCGAACTGCTCGAGGACTCGCCAGAGGCGCCGGCCGCGGCGCAGCAGGGTGCCGGAGCACCGCGCACCAAGCTCACCAAGGAGCAGAGCCGCGTGATGCCCAAGTGCGAGGACGAGCTCCGCGAGCTGCTGGCGCAGCAGATCTCGACGCAGCGCAAGGCGGAGGAGGCGCTGGAGAAGCAGGAGGCGCGGCAGGCGACGCTGGCGCAGGAGCTCCTCCAGAGCGAAAACGCCGACTCGTTCGCTTGGATGCAGAGCTTCCACTGCTCCGAGACCAAGCTCACCAACCCCCACACCACCCGCTCCGCCGTCATGTACGACTTCGCCAAGGGCGTAGAGGGCTCGCGGCAGGGTGCGCCGCTGTGGATTGAGGGGCGTGGTAGGTGGCAGCTGAGTGTGGAGGGTGGCGTCAAGTGCTACAAGGGCTGGGAGGACAACTTCGTGGTGCTGCGCGTGCCCTTCCGCAAGAACGGGAGTGGCATGCACCTCAATCAGTACTCAGTGTCCCTCTACGTCAAATTCCGTTCAGTCGACGGCTACGACGTCTTCGGCTTACTCGCGTCCCAGGGCTGGGACCAGTTCTCGCGGCCCAAGGACAACGAGAGCACCGAAAGGGCGCTGGCCTTCGTGACTGAGAGTGGCGGCCTGGGTTCACTCGGCAGCTTCGGCGAGACGGGCCGCGTCAAGGACAACACCTGGCACACCATCACGGTCACGGTCGACACGGTGGCGGGGTGCATGAAGACCTTCTGCGATGGCGAGCCTGTCGCCACCGTGCAGTCGGGCAAGATCACGCGTGACGGCCAGTTTGCGCTGCGCGGGCGCGTGGCGCTGCTGTACCAGAACGAACGTGGTGGCGATTTCCACTCCACCTTCTACCTGCGCTCCGCCACTGTGCACTCGCGCGTGCTGAGCCCCGGGATGGTGGCAGCCGAGCATGCCATGCACCAGCAGCTCCACATCCTCGACGCCATCCAGCGCGCTCCGCCGATGCACCGCGCCGCCCTGTCCGCCAACCACTCGCAGCAGCCGTACCAGTCCGTGGACAGCATGGTGGCGGCGCTCACCAAGTTGCACGTGGACATCGACGACAAGGCGTCAGTGCTGTGGGACCTCATCCAAGCCCGCGACCCCCTCCGCCTGCGCGCCTTCCTCGACGACCTCGTGCAGGACGCCGCGCTGGCCGAGACCTTTTGGACCTACGCCGCGACGTGGAGCAAGGAGACCACCCACGCGGACCAAAAGAACGAGACTGTGAGCCCGTTTGGTGAGACGCTCTTGCACGCTGCGGCATTTGCCGGGCACATCGACCTCGTCGCGCGTCTGGTCAAACACGGCGCCAACGTCAATAGGCAAGGCAAGCACTCTTCTTGCTCGGCTCTGCACTCGGCCGCCGCTGCCGGGCACGTCCAGATCTCCCGCGAGCTCTTGGCAACAGGCATCAAAGTCCAGCTTCTGTCTCTCAGCGGCAAGTCAGCGCTGTATGTAGCTGCGTCCAAGGGCTGGTACGTGTGTGTGTGTGTGTGTGTGTGTGTGTGTGTGTGTGTGTGTGCTCTATGTGTG
>Ga0115006_10000570_pt1 | contig 20427 bp, 13 predicted proteins | sample ArcOceMetagenome_3_FD_88943 | JGI IMG/M metagenome (GOLD analysis project Ga0115006, IMG submission 88943) | Marine eukaryotic phytoplankton communities from Arctic Ocean - Arctic Ocean- Svalbard ARC20M Metagenome | ecosystem: Environmental > Aquatic > Marine > Oceanic | place: Arctic Ocean...
AATTCTTAAATTACAATTCTTAAATTACAATTCTTAAATTACAATTCTTAAATTACAATTCTTAAATTACAATTCTTAAATTACAATTCTTAAATTACAATTCTTAAATTACAATTCTTAAATATCATCTATATAATTATTGTAAAAAATAATTATATAGATTATATTAAATAAAAATACTATTTATTTTATATTATGATTATTTAAGATTATTAGTACGATGATTGGGTAAAAAACTATTGCAGTCTTTGCGAACATTTGTACTTTTTTAATTCTTATCGTATAACTTTTTTAAATATGTATTATCATTATGATCTACGTTTTTTAATGTCTTGAGGAAATTTGTTAATTTACAATCCGATCCAAGTCCATCCTTTACTTTTCGGATTTCTTCCAGGTGTCCGAGATAGTATTTATTCGCTGGTTGTGCAACTGATTGTTGGCGTGGCTTGCTGTGGTGCTTTCTTCTCATTGGCTCCAAGCGCATTATGGGACTTACGAGTGGGTCCGATTGATCCGACTGTGTTGATTTGTTTACCCTCCTTTCATTTTGAAATCTTTATTTTATTTTTTAAAACTAATCTTTTAAGTCATTTATTTTTATTATTAATTTTTTTTGCATTTATTCCAACCATTATATATAAAAACAGTTAAAAATTCTTTATTAATTTTGATTTAACTATATAAATTTATTTCTTTTTTTATTTTATTTCTTTTTTGATCTCTTTTTTGATCTCTTTTTTGATTTCCTTTTTGATTTCTTTTTTGATTTATTCCCTTTCTTATATTTTTTTGCATAACTATTCCAATCTACATAGTATTCGGTTTTTTTATCTATTTTTTTTAATTCTGATAATTTCTCTCTTAAATAAGCAACAAACGATATCCTTGAAAATTTATGTTCTAAACCGGCAGTGCCAACTTCTTTATTATCACGAAATATATCTTCTAACTTTCCATTAAACATTTTATCAGATTTACTTTCTACAAATTTTGAATTACAATGCCATGTATTTGTATTATCAAAAACAATACAATCACCCTGGCGTATATCAAAAGCAACCCCATATTGTGGAAACATAGTATATCCACCCTTATATTTTCCTCTTTCTAGAACACTCATAACAGCAAAACCTTTTTTAAAATTACCGGCATCTCTATGTAATCCTGTTCTAAAATTTCTATTTATAGTTATAGATGAAAATTCTGTTTCAGGTACAGAAAACCCTTTATTGAATCCCGCTTTTTGTACTTTATATACATTTGGGGCATATTTTTTATAATAACTATTTAGTCTCTGTAAATAAGGTAAACCTTCAGTAACTTTCTCGAGATGTGTCCGTGTATAATTTGTCATTCTTGGAGGTAATTTTAAAAATGCGGTCCCTTCATAAAAACCGACTACATTGCTTGCAACTTGATTATTAACCTTCATTTTACTAACATTACCGTTAACTATATATCCGGTATTCCATTTATTTGTATTTACGGGTATTCTTTTTTTCCAATAAACACTATCACTATTTATTATACCTGCTGCAGCACCTCTCCCCCTACTAGGCATGGCTGCTTTCGCAAAAGATTTAAATGCTAATTTATTTAAATCATCTTTGATATAATTCTTTCTGAAAACAGCTATTAATTTTGGGTTATTACTCCCCTCTTGTTTAACATATATATCTGCATCATGATTTATTAATGTTTTAATATCTTTTTCACTAAACCAATGTCCTTCCTTATCTTTCATATATTCGTCAGAATATAACTTATCAAAAATATATTTCATTATATAGATAATTGAGAGAAAAAAAGATTTTCACAATAATTAATATAAAGATTATTTCATAAATGTATTATAAATATGGATTTATGTTATGAATCTGAAATATATTCAATTATAGAAAGTAGTACAAATAATATAAAACTGAATGAATGTATTTATTATAAATTAAATACTGTAATTTTAAATGAAATAATTGATAAATTATCAAATAAATTTAAAATACTCAATTATAAATTATTGAAACAATCTAAAAACCCTTTACATCAATTTGTAAAATATATTAAAAACAATTCAAATTTAGAATTTAATACCACTATACAAAAAATAACATTGTGGAAAGAAAGGTTGATTCCGAATATTAATATAGATATGGTTTTATTATTTAAAAATATGAATTTATATAATCAGGAAAATGATTCCATAATAGATTATCTTTTTAATTTAAGGATTGATAAATATTTTTATAACTTACATGAATTTTCCGAATGGTTTATTGAAACTATAAATAGACGACTAGATATTCAAATCAATGATAAATATTCAGAATTTGTTAAAAAAATGGATAAAAATAACGAATACATATATAAATCATATTCATTAATGAACTATTTTAATAGTTTAAAAGAAGACATTTATAATTTAAACACTAGTGATTTAAATAATCATAAATTTATGCATATAAATATCGTAAATAAATGCACAGATCAGGTTAAAAATTATATAAATTATAAAATCAGTAACAACGACTGTCTTAAAAAATTATCATTAATAAATATTAATAGTAAACCATTATATAAATTCTTTTTTAAATATAAAAAATCAATTATAAATATAGAAAAAGATGGACTAATAAATATAAAATATTATTTAAATGTAAATAATTATAGTATATTTTTAGAAAAAATATCAGAAATAATTAATATTTATAATATGAATAATGAAAATATGAATAATGAAAATATGAATAATGATAATATGAATAATGATAATATGAATAATGATAATATGAATAATGATAATATGAATAATGATAATATGAATAATGATAATATGAATAATGATAATAAAGAACTATGTAATTGTAAAAATATTTTTACTAATAGTGTAAATGATATATTGGACAAAGGTTTTGAATTTTATGATAAAAAAATTGTATTATTTAATATTGATAATAATGTTTTTGTTAAAGAATTAGTTAAATCATTTTTAATGTGTGGTAGTAAAATTATTTTGATCACTGATGTAAATAATAAATTTTATAAAAAAATATATAGAAAATATGGATCAAAAAATTCTGAATTAATAATTTATCCGATTGATATAAATAAAAATAATCATAATGAAACTGATAAAAGTGAAATTAATAACAATCACATTGTTGAATTTATTTTTAATAAATTTAGTAAAAATATTGATTTAATTATACCGACATTTAAACAATCTTCGAATTATCATAATAATAAAAATAACATATATATTCACGATTATTTTACTAAATTTTTAGATTTACTATATATTAAATTAAATGAAAATAATATTATAAGTGAAAATATACAAATTATAATACCATTTATTCAAGATATTGATAATTTAATTTATCCGACATTTAATAGTATAAACACGAATTGTTTAAATAAAGAAATTTCAAAATATAATAGTAAATACAAAGGTAGTATCACGATATCTTCAATTAATTTTGGTATTATGAAAGATAAAAATAAATTACTCTATAATTTAATATATAATGAATTAGAAAAATTAAAAATAAATATTTACGACCCAAAAGAATGCGTTTTATTAATATTCGCACTTTTAGATAACAAAATGATTAATATATATACCAATAATCCTATAAACATAAATTTATCGGATATTGGGAATAATCTATTTACAATAATACAAGGTATTCAAAATAAATTTAATGAAGAATTAAATTATAAGTATTATATAAATAATTTCAATAAATTTAAGAATATTAATAATGAAAGTATAGACCCAAAATATAATTTTAACTCATTATTTCCAAAAATAAATGCAATTAAAAATACTAAAAAATTACCACTTAATTATGATAATATTATAGTTATCGTTGGTTATGGAGAAAACAGTATTTACGGTAATTCTAGGACTAGATTAGATATAGAAAAAAACGGTAATTTATCTCTTGAAAGTTGTTTGGAATTATGTTGGTATATTGGATTAATAAAATATAATAGTAATAATTGGATTGATTGCGATAATAATCAACCGATAAGTGAGTATAATATTTATTTAAAGTATGAACAAAAAATTAATAAATTATTAAATATAAAATTGGAAAAAAATACACTGAATAACAATATTCATAAAAAACATACATTAGAAAATGATATTATTAATATAGAAATACATAATATATATGAAGAGGAGTATCTTATTAATAAATATCAAAATAATATTATCATAAAAAAAACTGATGGTAAAAAATATGGTATTATTAAAAAAGGTACAGAAATTATTTTGACTTGTTCATTAAATTTATTGAATAAAGATATTAAGAATTTAGAAATATTTGGAATACCTCAACATATTCTAAAAAGTATAGATAATATTAGTCTCTATTCGATTATTGCATCAGCTGATGCTTTAATTTCTGCTGGAATATCTGACCCATATGAAATTTTCCAATATATATCTAAAACAGATATAGGTAATGTTATAGGTATGGGTAATACAAATATAAAGGGCGGTATTGTAACAGATAATAATACTATAATAAATAATACTATTTCGTATTGGTTTAATAAAGTGTTACTTAATAGTTCTGGTCCAAGTCGGATACCTGATGACGGATATAATACTTTCGCATTATCAATGGAAGAAGGTGTAGATTTAATTTTACAACAAAAAGCAAAAATGGTTTTCGTAGGTTCAAGTGATATTAATATACAAGAAAATACTGTAAATGATAATAAAATGTATTCATCTACAAATAAAAATAAATATAATAATATGAATTTTCAAAATTTTTCGTCAAGTATATTGATACTGACTTCTGCTCAATTGGCAATAGATATGGGGTTACCAATATATGGTATTTGTGCACATTCGAATAGTTCTCTTAAAATAAAAGATATAGATAACATAAAATATAATAATAATTTCGAAAAAATAAATAAAGAATTTGATATTGATAGCCGTATAAATAAAATTAATGAACTTATTAATAAAAATAATATTACTGATGGAAATTTAATTAATTATATAAAAAAATATTACGGACATGAATTTTATAAGAATTGTGATGAAATTTATAATTTATTGGGCGCACTGGCTGTATGGAATTTGAATATTGATGATATAAGTTGTGCTATTTATAATAATTACAATAACTCTATAACTGATTGTAATATTTTACAGAAACAAATAAAATTATTGGGAAGAAGTCCAGGTAATTTATTACCTATTTTAAAACCGACTAATACATATAATAACCATTCTTGTTCGATTGGATTTATAATTAATACTGTATTAAATGGGTTCAATGATAATAAAATAAATTTAAAAAATATATTTGAAAATATCTTGGAAGATTATAATCTGATGTTTAATCCAAGTAGTGATTTAGAATTTGATAAATTTAAATCTATACTAATTAAAAATATAAATGCAGATAATAATAGTTGTAGTGATTTATTAATAATTAATCCCCAATATTTATTATCGAATTTAGATGAAGATTTGTTTGAAAAATATAAAAACAAAAATTTAAAAAGAAATTATCTAAATTTTAGAATTTGGGATAATATATTATATAATAAAAGATGCTTAATTCATTTTAAAAGTGGTAATCAAAATAAATCTTATGTGAAAAATATTTTACAATCAAATTTAGATTTAGATAAATTATTTAATATTAATACGGTTTTATATAACTACGGAAGAATAAATAATAATAATAAAATTAACTATAATAATAATATTAATAATGAACAATATAATCTTTTAAAAATTTTAGATATTTATTCAAAACATTATGATAATAGTATAAAATATAGGGGCATTGGCTTCGAATCAAATAATATTCATGAAAATATAAGTATAAAATATAAAAAATATTTAACAAAAAACGAAATTAAAAAATATAAATATTATTCTGGAAAGATATTGAAATATCTTTGTATATTTACTGCAAAAATATCTTTTCTACAATCATTGAGTTTAATAATAGAAAAGGAACAACATGATTATACACTTAATATAAACTTTAAAACTTTTAATGAAATTGAAATAATAGTTAATGATAAGAATTCGACTAACATTAAAGTGAAAGGTAATATAAAAAATATTCTTAAAAATATTTCAGTGAAATATATCAAATTATTAATGTGTACCAATTTAAATAATAGTTATGCTCTTACTTTACTTAATTAACTCTTATTTTATTTATATAAATTCAAGTCTATTTCTAATTTCAATATTGTATTAAACTCCTCTAAAGTATTAACAGTTACACATCCATGAACACTACATTGTTTATTATAATATTCAGCTTTTTCTGAAATTGGATATATTGGTTGATGCCAAATATTGGGCAATATTTGAATACCAAATGAACCATCACAATAAAATGACACGAAATCTCCCGGTGTAATATTATCATCGGCTTTAGATAATAATACTACAAATCCTTTATTATTTTTACATGGAAAAACTATTTGTCCTCCATCTGGATGATAGTTTGCTTCATATGTATAAATAATTCTTTTATCTGATTTTTTTTCATCATTAACCATCACTCCAGTTATATAATCTCCATTAGGAACACTATTATTTTTAGCACAACAATAGTTTTTTTCATAATAAAATTCAAATAAACCAAAAGTCTCTAATGCTTGGTCTCCAGTATTTTCATCCAATTTCCTACCATGTGTTTTTGGCCAAGTTACATTTATAACTTTACTTTTTTCGAAATTATATACTATTTCCCCATAACCTTTTAATGTTTCAGCATTTGCAATAATTATTGGAACATTATAAATTTTTATACTTTTATCAATACTATTTATAAATTTACTATAATCCGCATGACCACTCATTTTTAAATATTATATTATAATATTCTTTAAACTATTTTTTAAATAAACCTAATCCTAATAATTATATTTTTTATATTTATATTAAATTATTAGTTTCAATAAAAATATAATTATTATATAATGAAAACTTTAAAAAATCAATACAAATTATGTATTAAAAAATCTAAAAATAAATCTTTATCTAATAAAAAGAAATCCTTATCTAATAAAAAACAATTAGAAAAAGTTGGGGGGATGTATAATTTTGAAACTGAGAAAATATCCTTTTCTCAATCATCAAATGGTGAAAGTAGTTTCATTGATAATCAATCACAAGATAAATTATTTTATGAACAGTCCTCTTTTAATAACGAAAATATTTTTAGATTAGAAAATAAAAATAAATGGTTTTCAGAATTAAACAGTTTAAATATAAATGGTAATACTAATCCTAATCTATATAGTTATTTTAATAATATGATAAATGGTAATTTATTATTTTTAGATACTCACTCTTCATTGCATAATAGCGTATTCAAAACAAGGTTAACTATAATATTTTTAGAACAATTAGATATGAGTACTCCGACTGACGAATCGTTACAATTAGTTCAATCACTTCGTCATAGAATTATAGATATTAATAATAACAATAATTACTATAAAATGGCAGGTAATTCACGTAGTTTTAGTAAAGGTTCTGAATTTTATATAAGGGGCAAAGAAATTAATAATAAAAGTATAAGTTTACGTATTCATTTACCCAATACACTTATTAATAATCAATCGATTTCTATGCATAGTTATCATGATCTTAGAGAACAATATTTTTCTCCAGCATATTTATGTGATTGGAAAAATATAGAATATTATAATAAGTTAGTCCGAAAATGGAAAAAAGAAACAACAAATACTTCTCAAAATTATGATCAATATTTTAAAAATAATAAATATCTTTTATTTAATGATAATAATATGTTGCCAGAAGAATTATATCAATATAGTGATATAACTTTAGCAGAAATATGTAAAAATTTAGAAGATAAAGGTTTTTTTGGAACAATTATTTTTGATGGGTGTAGAGGGGTAGAAAGCAAAAGACAATTAGAATTATCAAGAATTACATCTTCATTAAATCCATCTTTTGAGGAAATGATTGATTATTCTGATAATATACATAATCAACAGTTAAGTAATTGGATTCAACAAAACATTCAAGAATTGTTTATTCATAATTTAGAAAATGATAAGTTAGTTGAAAAATTAGATTTAAATATTAATAAGAATTACCTGGAATATGATGAGTTGTATAGGAAATTTAGATTAGTTAATAGTATATTAAGCACAATTGGATTACCGAATATACCTAAGAACTATTTTATAGATTATTTAAGTGTAAATTGTAATTATTATTATTGTTTTAAAAATGGAAGAATTATTAATTCTTTTTTAAGAAGACTAATTTTATATATTTTAAATGATAGAATTTCCCAAAATAATAATCCAAATTGTGAAAGTATGCACATTGCAAATTTTGATGATAACTCTTTAAATTTTGTTAAAAATAGTACTTTATCCCACTTACAAATAAAACCAAAAAATAGTAATAAGTTATTAATTCGTAGTCCTTCCAGAAAACATTATATGGATTATAATACAGGTGAATATGTACCATTAAACCCACAAATTCTTAAAGATTTTCCTGAAAATTTACATGATATTATTGATGGTATGTTGGAGTCATTTGATACAAATTACCAATTTAATAATAGTTCAAATAATGATAATATTTATAATAATGACAGAAATATAACTATAAAACAACATATTGAAATTAATCATAATAAAAATAAATTTATCTTAAAATTTTTAAATTCTAAATATAATATTCATGGGAAAAAAATTTTGTCTTTCGAATTTATACCGAAAACTATAGCAATTACTATAGAATTACCTAAAACAGATGATTTTAAAAGACAACGAATGATTATGCATCGTGTAAGTGAAACTGAAACGTTTGGAACATTGATTAATTGGACAAATAATTATATTTTAAAAAAATTCGGAAAAAATGTACCATCAATCAAAGCATTATCATATAATGATTCTGAATTGAATAATGATGAATTAATTTTTGAAAGATTGGGAAGTAGTAAAGATTATAATAAGGTTTATGCTATTTTACATTCTACTAAAAAAAATACAACATTTTCTAGATTAGAACAACCAATTGAATCTGTGTCAGTTAGTAATTTCAAAAGTTATCATGAAATAGATAAAGTTTTAAATATTTATATAGGTAATCACGAAGATATTAAGAAAAGAAATGGTAAGAAATATTATATTGGGAAGAATGCTAAAAATAAAAAACAAATTTTATATAGATGGGTTAAAAGTAATTAACAAGTAATTAATAATTAAAAAATTTTTTTTTAAATAATTATTAATTTCTTATAATAAATTAATAATGAATAAACTTGAGTGTAAAAATTTATTATGTGATTTTAATGAACCGATTATTGATAAAAAAAAATATAAAAAATGGATACTTAAAAATCATCCAGATAAAGTAATACCTGGAAAAAAGCTAGAAGCTACTAAAAAATTTGTTGAAGTACACCAGTGTGTGCAAAAATTAATTACAAATAAAGATACGATATTAGACTGTGAACAAAATTATTTTGATAATTTAAACAATAGTGAAAATAATAAACATAATCAAAATAACAAACATAATCAAAATAATGAAGAAATAATAATACCAAAAATTGATAAAAAAAAAGCAGCATGCTTAAGAAAAATTGAAAATTGGGCATTTATTAAAAATTATCATAGATTTGATAAAAAAACATTTAATTCTAAAAAATTTAGAGAAGATATGGCAAATTCTTCACCTAAAATAACTGAAATGTTGAAACTTATTAAAAAATTAGATGATGAAGATGTTAAAAATCATGGTAAACTATTTAAACATTTCATATTTTCAGATGTAAAGGAAGGAGGGTATGGTTCTAAGATAATATCTTCTGCGTTAATTGCCAACGGTTTCAACCATTGTTTCGATACAAAATCGAAAAGTTTAAAAGTTATAAATCCGGGTAAAAATCAAGATAAATATACATTAGGGATATTATCTTCTACTGCTTTATATAATAATCCAATTACTGTAAAAATTGTTAAAAATATATTGAATATTTATAATAAGCGTCCCGATAATATTTATGGTGAAAATATGAGGTTTATAATTCTAGATAGTGGGTTTAAAGAAGGAGTGGATTTATTCGATGTGAAATATGTACATATATTTGAAACTCCTAAAAATAAGGCAGATCTGACTCAAGCAGTAGGTCGTGCAACTCGGTCGTGTGGTCAAATGGGATTAAATTTTGTAAAAAATAAGGGATGGGACCTACATATATATCAATATACTTCTATATATAATAAAGAATTTAAATTGTTTGATAAATTTTTATATTATTCTGGTGTAGATTTTACTAAATTAAAATTTAGAGAAAATTTAGAAAAATTATCAATAAAATCAGCAGTAGATTATCAATTAAATTTCCAAATAAATAAATATTACGAAATAGTTAATAAAAACAAAAAAAAACTTTTAGCATTGGATTTACCAGTTAACCAATTTCTAAAATTAAAAGGTGGCAGAAATAAGAAAAAAATACCTCCATGTGAAAAATATAAAGGTGTTAATTTTAAATATACTAGAAATGGTAAAGAATATTGTAGATTAAAAACAAGGTTTAAAAAACCGAAGAAAGTAAAACCTATAGAGAAAAAATATAAAGCTCAGTTTGAAAAAAATATAGTACCTTTTCAAAATCAAAATCAAAACCAAAGTAATAATAATAAATCCGTTAAGAATATAGTACCTCTTCAAAATCAAAATCAAAACCAAAGTAATAATAATAAATTCATTAAGAATATAGTACCTTTTGAAAATCAAAACCAAAGTAATAATAATAAATTCATTAAGAATATAGTACCTTTTGAAAATCAAAACCAAAACCAAAGTAATAATAATAAAACTGTTAAGAATATAGTACCTTTTGAAAATCAAAACCAAAGTAATAATAATAAAACTGTTAAGAATATAGTACCTTTTGAAAATCAAAACCAAAGTAATAATAATAAATTCATTAAGAATATAGTACCTTTTGAAAATCAAAACGAAAGTAATAATAATAAATTCATTAAGAATATAGTACCTTTTGAAAATCAAAATAAAAATCAAAGTAATAATAATAAAACTGTTAAGAATATAGTACCTTTTGAAAATCAAAACCAAAGTAATAATAATAAAACTGTTAAGAATATAGTACCTTTTGAAAATCAAAATAAAAATCAAAGTAATAATAATAAAACTGTTAAGAATATAGTACCTTTTGAAAATAAAAACCAAAACCAAGGTAATAATAATAAATCTGTTAAGAATGAGATAGAATCATTAAATAAATATATAGAGTACAACAATCTTAAAAATGAATTAGATGATAATGTATTTGATTTGCCTTTTAATGAATTTCAAAATAAAATAAATAAAGTTTTTAAAAAATACAGTTATAAACCGATAGAAGTTGAAAATTTATGTGATCTCCAAAACAAAACTAGTAATCGAGTAGTGGAATTCACCGAATCCCAAGATTTTATAAGCCATTATTTTACACCATATTTAAAAAGTAAAGGTTTATTAGTTTGGCATTCGGTAGGAACAGGTAAAACTTGCACAGCAGTAGCAACTAAATCATATTTATTTGAGAAAAATGATTATACAATTCTTTGGGTAACTCGAACAACTCTTAAAAATGATATATGGAAAAATATGTTCAAATGGGTATGTGATCACAATATTAGAGAAAGACTTATTAATGGTGAAAATATTCCAGAAGACCCAAAATCGGTAAGATATTATATGAAAAAGAAATTTTTGAATCCTGTTTCATATAGACAATTCAGTAACGCCCTCTGCAAAAAAGGTGAACTTTATAAAAAACTAGTTGATTTAAATGGGAATACTGATTTTTTAAAAAATACTTTGATTATAATAGATGAGGCACATAAATTATATAGCAAAGATTTAATTGGAATGGAGAAACCCGATACAAATGCCATAGAAAAATCAATATTTAATTCATATACATTATCTGGAAATAATTCATGTAAATTATTAATGATGACTGCTACACCAATTGCCGACGACCCTATGGAATTTCTTAAATTAATGAATCTTATAATTGAAAAGAAAGAAGAACGATTCAGTACAGAATATGAAAAATTTGTAAAAGAATATATGGATAAGGGTTTTAATTTTAGTACTAATGGTAACAATAAATTTCAAAATAGAATTAAAGGGTTAATAAGTTATCTTAATAGGTCGTATGACCCTCGTCAATTCGTTCAACCTAATTTTTATAAAGTAAATGTACCTATATCTGGGTTGACGTATGACCCAAATGTATTATTTGATATTACTTCGAATTGTGAAGAATTATCTAACGAATTATATGAAAATTTAATAAAAGAAAATTCACTAAAAGATAGAAATATAGATGAAGAGCTTAATAATTGTATCAACAATGCACATGATAAATCAGTTAAAAATATAGGTGAGAGATATTTAACTAAATATAAAGATGGGAGACTAAATGATAAAAAGAATAAAAGTGAAATTTCAAAATTAGAAAAAATATATATTAAAGAGTGTAAAAAAACTCATAAAAATCTTAAAAAAATTAAAGATACTATTACAAAAAAAAAGAATGAACTATTTATAAAATGTGTAAGTAATAAAAAAAATAAAGTAAAAGAAATGGTAAAAGATTTCCCACAAAAATATCAAAGAAATGCATTAGAAAAATGTGGTATTCAATTATAGATAAGTAATAAAATTATATTTTAATGTATAATATATAATTGTAATCATCAAATTCCCAAAAAGGTGGAAATTTATTATAAGTTATTATCATTTTATTTAGATTATCTTTATTATTATAAAACCATATTCTTTGATATTTATTTGTATACAGCATATATAAGGCAATTATTTTGTTATTAACCATTTATTAATACATTCTTTGTGAAAATTATGATTACATTTTAAGATTTCGTTATCATTTGTCTCAATCGACTGATAACATATATTGCATTCCATCGTATAATTAAAATATATTTAATATTTAATTTAAAATATTAAATATATTTTTTAAATTAAATTTTATAATTAGATACCTCTTTTATTTATTATCTTTCGGTAGCCAGACCCTTCTTATTTTATTGTTAATGAATCATATGCTAATTTAACTTCTTTGAGTTGATTAAAAACAGTACCAAGATTCACTGTTGTTGTCCTTTCGTATTATTTCTTCATAAATATTTCTTCATAAATATATCGCATAAATATGTTACCATTCATTTTATTCATTTCAAACCGTGTCCCACCATTACCTAATACAAATATCAAATGTGGATTATAATGATTACCCAAACTTTCTTTAATACAATCAAAATTCTCTTTAATTTTCCTCTTAAATATACTATCTAATTCCGACTGTTTTTTTAATAATTTTTTCTCTCTTTTTTTAATATATAATGTATCTCCTAATGAAACTATAAAATTTGGTTTTTTATATATTAATTTATTCCATATTAAACTTTGAATATTATATCCATCACCCAATCCCCAATTAAAGAAACTTTCATTAAATATTTTCTAAATATTTTTAATATTATTAATTTCTTTATCGACAATATCTTCCATTTCTTGTTTTTTTCTCATTTTTTCGTCATTTTCATCTTTCATAGTAATTGCTTCTGCTTTTATTTGTTGTTCACATTCTTGTTGTTTATCTTTTTTGTCACGTTCTAATAATGCAATTTCTTCTTTGATCATTTGTTTATCTTCTTCGGGACACTGTTTATCTAAATTAGTAATAAATAAAAATAAATCATCATTTAAATTGAAATGACATCCATTTGGTTTATCTCCACGTACAACTCTATTTGATGTATTTCTGCTGTGTAATAATGAAACTATTATGTATTCCCAACTTACTTCTAAACAGTGAGATTGTCTACCTTTCAAGAATTCGTTACCTTCACCTCCTTTCGATTCATCTGAAAATTTTTGCTTTTCCCAAAAATCTTTATAAAATATTAAAGTTGCTTCCGAAACTCTGTCTTCAAATGCTAATTGATGAGGTGGGACATTCATAATTGAAATATATTTATTTATATCAAAACAACCAATCGTACTACATGTTACACATTGTCTTTCGGAATTTATTAAATAATTTACTCGCATTTTCAAATGGGATGGGTAATAATAATCATCGTCGTCCATAAATGCAACTATATCATATTTTGCTTGCTCTACACTAAAATTTCTTTTTTTACCTAAATCTAATTTATCTTTAATATATATATAATTAATATTATCATCACACGGTATCATATCCATAACTGTATCACTTCCATCATCTATAATTAACCATTCAAATTTATCTTTTGGATAATTAATATGTTTATAATTATGTAAAGCAACTTTAAATAAATCTCTTCTATTATGTGTGAGTGTTATTAGACTGACATATGGTAAATCAACACTTGATATAGTGTCTTTATTATATATTATATCTGACATTTTCATATTTTTTTTAAATATTTTATCAAAGATTTTCTTCATATTGTTATCAAATTCTCTGAGATTATGTAAAAAAGAGTTTCGTGCTGACTTACATTTTTTTTCAATTATTTCTTCATTTTGAAGAATACTAAATTTAACAATATTATTTAGTCTGTCACTATCAACTATAAATTTTTCACCCAAACATTCTGATAATTTTTCTTTCTTACAAATATCTACTAGAAACCCATTAGTATCATTTATAAATTCATTCATAGAACCACCATTTGTAGTTATAACTACCGATTTACACGATTTTGCTTCTTGTATATAATGCCCAAATCCTTCAGTTTCAGAACAACATATATGTATGCCGTGTTCATTCATGACTTTTATTAATTCTTCTTCTGATAAAACATCTGTTATATAATCAATGTTTTCGGAATTTACTTGATTCACTTTTACTTTAAAAGGATTATATAATACTGTTAATTTTGGCATACTTTTATCCCAATTATCAATTAAATTTTGTGTATTTTTATAAAAAGACCCTCCACATAAATGAAAACATTTTTTGTAAGATTTTTTTATCTTATTATCATACATATCTTTACTTTTCCAACCTAAATATTTTACTTTGTCTTTATTTTTAACTAAATCACTAAATATATCATATGCGTATTTAGTTTTAGTTAAAATATAATCGAAATTATCTACATAATCTGTCCAAGTATTATAATACCATTCTTGATTTGGTATAAGAATATTAATTGGTGCCCAATCAAACATCTGTTTACTTGGAGTTTCTAAAAATATATTAATATCGGCAGGGGTAAATTTAAAATCGAAGAAGTTCAAATGATTGAAATCAACATTATTTTTATAAAATTTTTTTAAATTATTCACCAATATCATTATATCTTGGGATAAACCATATTGATTATTATGTGTAATAATATTAATTTTTTTCATTTTTTTCTATAATTATATTAATAATCAGAACCTTTATATAAATTTAATAAATATTAAGATGTATTTATTAAATTTATAAATTAGAATGATACCATATAAATATTTTATTTTATATCCTTTATTTTTAAATTACTATTATCTAATTCTCTTTTTAAATCGTTATCAATAACATGTAGTAAATTTGATTTATTCTCTTTTTTATCCACTTTATTTATTTTAATTTCAATATTTTTACCAATTTGTTGAAATTCTTCATCTAATCGCATTTTTTTTTCATTATAATTATTTTGAATATTATTTATATTTTCTTGTATATTTCCAATATTATTATTAAAAATATTAATATCGGATATATTTAAATCAGATTGTATATGTATGTTATCAATTAAATTATTCATTTTTTTTTTATAATTTTCTTTATTATAATTATTTATTAACTCGTTATTATACTCTAAAATATTATCTACCTTTATATTTGTTATATAATCTTTACCCACTTTCTTATTATTTTCATATATTTGTAATTTGACAATATTCTCTTCCGAAATTTCACCAATGTCTAAATTATTAAATAATTTAGTCATTTTACTAACTGAAAATTTTTCATTTGGAATATCTATATTTTTTTCTAATTGATTTTCGAATATAAAAGTATCGTTTAATTCTTTATTGGTATGATCCTCTAAATCAACCATTCTTTCAACTGAAAATTGATTATTATTTATACTACTATTATTGTCAATAGATAAGTCTGTTTTTTGTAAATTATCTACCCTTACTTTTAATTTATTTTCAATTTCATTTTTTGATTTAATTATTTTATACCAATCTTTACCTAAACTATTCGGAACATTTATATTTTCGTTGTAATTTGAGAAATTATTAAACTTTTTATAATTGAATTTCGGTATATTATTAAACATTTACTTATATTATATAAATTTATAACTTATATTAAAATTAAAATTTAATAAAAATAAAAATACACATATTAAAATTAAAATTTAATTAAAATTTAATTAAAATTTAATAAAAATTTAATAAAAATACACATATCAAATACACATATCAAATACACATATCGTTACGATAAATATAATTTTCAAATTGTTGTAAATAATATGAATATATAAAATATATTTGTATACACCTCTTAAACTATAATTATTAATATTTAAAAATTATTTATGATTTTTTTTGAAAATTTAATTTATGTTTATGAAAATCCATTGCCTTTTGAAATTTTTCATTAAATTTTTTTTTTACTATCATTTGTTCTGTATTTTTTTCTTCAATTTCATTTTTAATTTTACTAATATTTAATGATAATGCACTATTATTAAAATTAATTTTACTATTAAGACTATTAAGACTATTAAGACTATTAAGACTATTTGTACTATTACCAGTAATATTCTCTTCATCATTTACTTGTATTTCTTCGTGGGGTATAGTAATATCTTCGTTTTTATTAATGCGATTATTTATATTAATAATATTCAATTCCTCATCGGTTTTTTCAGAATTGGGGAATTTTAATATATTATTCCAATCCTTATCTCCCCAAATATTTTTGGTTAATAATGAATTTTTTTCCATATATTCTAAATCTGATTTTAAATTATCAAGTGGAAGATCATTTAAATTATCATTTATCATAGTTGTAGTATTTAAAAGATTTTTATTTTCTTTTTCTTTTTTTAAATTATCGGTTATTATATATTCCTTTTTAAAATTATTGTTTATAATATTACTCTCTTTTTTTTTGTTATTTTCAAATGATTGATTATATCCTTTTTTTTGTAATACAGGAGTATTTAAATCTCGATTGTATATTATTTCATCACTATATAACATTCTTTCAATATTAGCAATATTTTTTAAATCTATATTTTTATTATCCAATAATGTTTTAATATTATCTAAATTATTTTCTTTGTTTTTAACAAAATATTTATCATATTTATCATTCATTATATTCATTTCTTTATCGGATGAAATATAAGTATCATATTTTATATTTTTTTTTTTTCTTCTAGTTATTTTTTTCTTATTTAATAATAATTTTTTCCCAAAATTTGTAAGTGAATCCATTTAAATAATTTTTTTTATTTAATTAATGTTATAATAAAATTATTTATGTTTTAATTTTAATTTAACTATATATATAAATAATAAATATGAATATTAATGAAAATATTGAACATGACTTTTTAATAATAGATACGGAGTCTCTTGTGGATAGTGATATGGTTTTCTTAAAGAATGAAAATAACGCATTAAAAAAAAGAATAGACTTATTAAAAAATAGTGAAAGGGACAATAAAAATGAATCATATAATAACAAAATTGAATCTTTAGAAGAAAAATATAAAACTAGAGAAGTATCTTATCAAAATGAAATTACTGTATTAAAAAATATAAATAACAATTTAGAAAATAAAAAACTTAATATTTTAAACGAAAATAATTCTTTAATTAATAAAATAAGCAATTTATGTAATGAAATTAACAAATATAAAGAGACAAATAATTATTTGCAAAATACAAATTTATTATTAGAAAATAATAATAAAGATTTAGAAAATAACATTAAAATAATAGATAATGATAAAAAAAATACTCAAATTAAAATATTAAAATCGGAAATATCGGCATTAAACCATAATATAAATCAGTTAATAAATGAAAATAGTAAATTACAAAATATAAGTAAATCAACTAATAAATCAAATATTCATAAAGATTATCTTAAATCTAATCTATTTAAATCTTTTTTAGAAAAAAAATGTGAAATTAACTTTAATATCAATGTTAATGGTGCTAAATATAGGTTAATTAATTCTAATAATTCTGAAATAATTATTAATGATAGAGAATCAAATTATTTTGGAATCCATAATTTGGAGAGAAATAATATATATGAATTTATTTTTTATGGAAATATAAATGAAGATTATAATTATAATTTAGTAATAAGTGGTATAGGAATAAATATTAATTTAATTGAACAATCTGGTTTCGGTGTAGACGAATCCAAATTTTCTTTCTTATTACCCGGAATAGAGATATATTAAACAATATAAAGGTAATATAAAATTAAATTATTAAATCTTTTAATTTCCAATATTCTGAAATATTATTAGGTAAATTTCTTTTTATGATTAATGGAGTTTTTTTTTGCTCGTACTCTAATTCTGCGATTTGTTCGACATTTGTAACATTATCTGGAACTTTAATATAAATACTTGCTCCACTAGCAATTTGTTGTGCACGTATACCTATAAATTTGGTTTTTTCGTATTTACTTATATATCGCGATGTTGTATGATTACTCACTATATCTTCTGAACCGGTAATATCGCATAACTGGCTATTATTAATTGTTTCTACATTATGATTTATATCTTCTTCGCCTCCATCACTAGAATCATTTTCAAATTCCATATCATTATAGTCATATTCTTGGTCTTCTATATTATCTTCTCCATCTTCTAACATTTTATTATATATAGTAATATATTTATATAATTTATTTCAAATTTATTTATATAATTTATATATTTATTTAATTATTATTTTTTGTATATCTTATATTTTCAATAAATTATTCATAGTACAAAGTTTATAATAAATTATTTATATATTTTTATATTTATAATGAATAATATCGAACAAATTATTAAAGAAGTTACTAAAAAAAAAAAAGATATAGTTATAGGGTTCTGTATTAATAATATTGATAATTTTTATATAAATCATACTTTTCATCAAATTTATTTTTCGTATAAGACTTTATCAAATGCTGGTTTCAAAGTTGTTTTAATTTCGTGTGATGATAATTATAAAGATATACCTTATTTTGATTTATCTGTAATAAATATAAAAAATATCGCAGTAAATAGTGTTAATATTATAATATGTATTGGTTCCGAATTTCATGAAGAAAAAGATATATTATTTTTAAAATCATTAGGTATAAAATTGATAAAACAGATTTGCAATGACGAACTAACTATAACTCAAGAAAATATTATATTTGATAAAAATGGCGGAATATTATTTTTTAAAAATATGAATTTATATGATGAGATATGGATATTTCCTATGCATTTACATTTAAAAGAATTTATTGAAACTATAAATAAAAATAAAGTTATTATAGTTCCATATTTATGGTCACCTGAAATAATTAATAAATATATTGAAATAAAAAATATAGATATTAAATTTGAATATAATAATAATATTAGGGATAATTTTTTTTTCTTTATAAAAGATAATAATGACAGTGTAAATAACAACTGTATTATTCCTCTTACAATTATGGAAAATTATTTTTATAAGATGAAAAATAAAATGAATTTTAAAAAAATATTCTTATTTAATTCAAAAAAAAATAAAAGTTTTGATAATTTTTTAAATAACCTTGTTATTCATAAAAATTCTAGAATTGAATTTTATCCAAAAATAAATATTTTAGATGTACTTAATAATTTAAAGAAAAAGAGTGTGCCGATTATTACTATTACTAATCAAAAACTTAATGAATTTGACTTTAGTACTTTCGAATTATTATATTTGGGGTATCCAATTATTCATAATTTTAGTAATAACACGGATTATGGTTTATATTATAAAGACTCTGATATTTTTAATGCTTCAGAACATATAGTATCACTTACTAGTGGGGAAAAAAATTATAAGTCCGGTATATATAAAGATAAATTATTTGCATATAGTACTGAAAATAAAAGTAATATTATAAAATATAAAGAAATTATAGATAATTTTTTGATAGGTAGATTTTAATAAAATTTATTTATTTATATTTTATTGAAAAAAAACTAAATTGCCATTACTTGTATCATTACTTGTATCATTACTTGTATCATTACTTGTATCATTACTTGTATCATTACTTGTATCATTACTTGTATCATTACTTGTATCATTACTTGTATCATTACTTGTATCAT
>Ga0115006_10000571_pt1 | contig 20418 bp, 13 predicted proteins | sample ArcOceMetagenome_3_FD_88943 | JGI IMG/M metagenome (GOLD analysis project Ga0115006, IMG submission 88943) | Marine eukaryotic phytoplankton communities from Arctic Ocean - Arctic Ocean- Svalbard ARC20M Metagenome | ecosystem: Environmental > Aquatic > Marine > Oceanic | place: Arctic Ocean...
ATGTCACGATCGCGTGCTTGCCGGCGTCCTGCAGGAGGCAGCCGTCCCACATTTGTAGGAGGCCGCCGTCGCACAGCCAATCGGGTGGTCGATGAATCGGGCGACGCTGATGCAGGCGATATGCAAGAAGACGAGCAGCAGCTGCCGGACGGCGGCGGCGCGTATGGCCCGGTCGAAGTCGAGGTTGCAGCTGAAGCTGCCTGTTTATGGCGTCGTGGCCAGTTTGACGATCCTATGGCTGTAGAGCCGATGGCAGGTGACGATGCGAATGACGAGCCCTTGGAGGCCGATGCTCAGGATGGTATGGATGTGAGCCCTGCAGGCGCCTTAGACGAGGACGTGGGCGCGCGCGATGCAGCAGCTTCGTGTGAGGGTGGTTTGGCGTCGGGAGGTATGGCGTCGTCGATCGTTGAGGTGGTGGAGTCCTGTACTCGAAGCGTCGGCGAAGGGCCTTCATTTGTCATTGAAGACGGCGATATATGCTGCACCTGTGAGCATGTCGTCTTGCTGCGGACGGATCGTACGGTCATTGGGTTTGATGGCTGCCCGCACGTGCTGTGTCAGGATTGTGCCATCAATCTTGTGTCACACACAGTCGGCGTTCACAGGTCAGTTAGCTGCCCGGTGTGCCGATCGGCAGTGGTACAGTTTAACGCGGTGGCGTTGCGCCCGCTGTCAATGGCCGTCGGCGATATCTCGTGGTCGACGCAAGAGCTGGCGTCGCTCTCCAGCTGTCGTCGCTGCCAGCAAGGTAGGAGGGGCTGCAGGGTGAGGGTGAGCTGGCTTGCGGTCCTGACAACTGACTTGCTCGTTGGATGTCGCAGATGGGGCTGGTCTGATTCGCTGCCGGAGGTGTGCGACTGGATATCACACGGAGTGCTTGGCGGGAGGCGAAGCACATGATATGGCGACCAGCGGAACTTGCCCGGAGTGCGCCGAGGACACGTGCCAAATCTGCATGAGTACACCAGTCGGATCGTTCATTCATGTGTTCGTCGATGTAGGCTGCACGTCTACGGTGGGGCATACCGCATGCCTCTCCTGCGTGCTGCGGTGGGCGCATTGGAACACGCGTACCATCGACTGTCACGTCTGCCGTGGTGTTGCCGACCATGTGACGCGAAGTCTTTCCCATGGTTGGCAGCCGCCGGATGACAATGCATTAGGCACACCAGCAATGGTAAGCGTGCAGACTCTTGAGCGGCGGTCGAAATGCCGCGTGTGCCGATCTCGAAGCACTCGAGGTACGCTAGAATGCGACTCTAGGATTCAGGTGGTGCGGCAAGCCCTCGACAAGGTGTCTGACCGTGGTTATTCTTATGCTTGCAGGTGAGGAACGGCTACGCTATTGCGTGGGATGCCTGCAACATGTGCATTTGAGCTGCTTACGGGTGGAAGAACGTCAAGGTTGGCGAACATATCCGGACATGTGCCCTGACTGTACCAGAGCCTCACGTCCACGCCAGCGTGGTAGCGGGCCACGACTGGCTCGGCAGGCAGTGGCAGTATGGCAACCTTACCGTTGGCCGCCGTACCGGTCAGGCGTACCGCTCAATAGGGCAGGCGTTGCGGTGGCACGGATGTCTTTCTTCTATGTCCCACTGATTTTGGCTGGATTGTCGTGCCTGCCGGGTGCGCCGCCATCAGGCTATCTGCGGCGTGATGATGTGGTGGCGTGGCGACTGCTTCTGGAGGGCCTCTTTGCTCGGCGTTCGTATGTGGACAGCTATCGAGGCAGGATGGCCTTGTCGGATGCCGCCCGAATGCCGGACCTGTCATTTGACGGCCTTGCGTATGCTGTGAGCCGTGTTCTGATGGCCCTTTTTGGACCCCAGGGCACACAGCGGCGGGCTATGTCTCAAGGGACCGTGCAGGAGATTCACGACCAGATGGTGGATCGCACGGGTTATGTTGCTCCGGACGTACAGGAGGCCATCCTTTACATCAATGATGCGGTGCTGCAGCACAGCCTTTGCAGCGCAGGCAGCCCAGAGGTTCTTGCTTACATGCTGGCTGAGGAGGGCTACTCACGCCCCGTTGTCGGCTCGCATGTTCAAGCATTGAGGCAGGATGGCATGATACTTGGTGGATCGATTGGCATCCGATGGCAGCAATGTCAGTGCCAACAATGCACTGGTGTTGCACAGCTTTCCATCTTCATGACGTGTGACGGCTGTGGATCGATATGTCGGTATTTGTGCAGTGGTCTGTCGACTTTGCCACTTGGCCAGTGGACGTGTCGTGGCTGCCGCTGCTTACCGGCATACCCACCGGCAGGGCATGATTCGTACCTCAGGCAAGAAAGTCGTGCATGTATCATCTGCGCAGTCGCAGTAGATGCGGCCCTCTGTTGGCAGGTGGCTGGTCATACACACAGTGATGTGACTGTGTGCACATCGTGTGCAGTGAGCCACATTTGCCGGTCCCGCGGTCGCTGCTGGACATGCGATGAGATGGTCGAGCAGATGCATGTGCGTAGCACGTCGGACGTTGCCTTGTCCATCAGTTTGGCTAACATTTGCTGGTCTGCCACGGATGACGGAGGTGATCATGTAGAATGGGGCCGCCTGCAGTTGGTCGACGTCGATAACCAGAGAGAGACGTTTGGGGTGGGTCGTGTGGACGATGTGCAGCCTGCAGCCAGTCCCAGGAATGTGACTCGGTCGACGGTGGACAGTGAGCTTCCTACGATGTTTGATGAGGTAGATGATGACAACGTGCTGTATGATGAAGATGTGCTTGATGCGCGAGACAACGGCGGCGATGATGAAGGTGGCGTACAGCCGGACGATTACGACCCAGCGCCGATCATCAGTGATGATGCGTCTGATGCTGCTGTATGGGTGGCTATTGAGGAGTATGCCTTGGTTGCCAGGCGCAGTAATGACCGCATGCGCAATCTTATTGCCCGGTTGCGGCGTCGCCCGCGAAACGTACCACTCGCTCAGCTGGCGCTGGCCGACACGCGGCAGCTGCAACGGTTGTACGCGCTGTGGTATGAAGAAGCTATGCCGACGACTCCCCACGACATTCATAGTGCATTTACTAGGCTTCTGAGAGCAGTCTACACTCGTCACCGTAATCGTTGGCGGGCACTCTTGCAGTCGGTCGAATCGCCCATCCGAAGAACAACATCGATGCATAACGTGGCACGTCGCAATGGGGTGTTGCTTTCTGGCCGCGGACCGACAGTTGACTTGTGTTACGTCGGTGTACTTCGCACGGGTGACCCGGAGGTTGACAGCCAACACACGAATGCCGCCTACCTGATCTGTGCAGGATGCGAGGCGGATATTCTGCAGTCAGAAGTCATATCCGTGCAGGGTCGACGGTATGGTCGGTATTGCTGTCTGCATGGGCAGGTTGCATTGCGGCCACTTAGGTGCAGTCAGGACGAAGGTATGGGCAACTTGATGCGGCAAACGTTTCTCACACGTCCAGAGCGGCTGTCATCTGCTTCGTTAGTGCGTCGACACGGTCGATTGCTGAACTCGAGCTTTGCCATGAGCTGCCAGGCAGTACGGTGCCGTCCGATGCTTACTCGAGGCATGCAGTCTTATGTTGTCAATACTCGAATTGCCCACTTCCTTGGCTCGCTATTACCGGATGAGAATGAGCAGCCGCAGTTTGCACAGCTGTATGTTTACGATGCGATGCACAACGTTCCGGTTGGCGGCAGGCCGCTTGCGGACACGAGGCGTAATGCACATCGAAATGCCCTGCAATCATATTTTGCACGTTCAAGGACCACACCTGTGGGCCGGGAGACGCAGACGGCGTTGCTTGCATGGGTGGATGCATTCCGTGACGCCATTTACCGGGTGTGTTGCCATAAGGATTGTGGAGGGTGCGACCGCGTTTCACTCTTGGTTCACTGTACGGGGTCGGTTTTGATAGGTAGGGGTTACAGTCAGGCATACATGCTGAGGGTCTGTTTTACCCATTGTCGGGTGCAGGTCAATCCGTACGCTCGCAGTTTTGTCTCTGCCGGCGAGATGTTGCGACGAACGCCACAGGTTGCCGATCAGCTGCATCTCGTGATTCGCGGTCGGCACGACGGAGACGGCGATCGGTCGGGAGAACGGCCAACTGAGGCTATTGGTGCAGACGTTGCCGATGCTCGTTCATCAGGCTTATTTCGAGAGGTTTCGGATAAGTGTACGGAGCGATTCAGAGGGTTTTAGAGGTTCAGCAGCCTTACTGTCTGTTGCCTGATCACGTATGGATGTCGTTCTGGATTGCAGGTAGCTCTGCTGACGTCCGCCACTGGATTGCAAAGTGCCGATTTTGTAATGCATACACGTGGAGGGCAAGTCCGTCGGTTGGACTTCGGCAATAGTGCCATGGACCCTACCTACTTTGTGCTGTTGTTTCCCTATGGAGAGCAAGGATGGACTACCGGCCTGCATCATGCTCCGTTGTACACCACTGTGGCCGATGTGCTAGCAAGCACCAACGTACAGTCCATCAATCCGTGCGGAGACACGTCGCGCCGCCACGTGACAGCTGCTCAGTTCTACGCCCATCGTTTGCAGACGCGGTCAGGGCCGAACCATGAAGGGGGCAGGTGCCTGCTCATGGGCGCACGTCTGTTGCAAGAGTACTGCTGTACAGCGTATGCACGTGTGGAGGCACAACGTCTGGAATGGCAGCGCCATAATCAGGCTTTATTGTGTTGCGATACTCTTGGGAACTTACGTGCGGCGCGTTCGGAGGCGGCGAGAACAAATCGCCCAATGCCGCGGTGCGGCCGTGGTGTGCGCTTGGCCAGCTCGTTTGTCGGCGGCCCACGGGACACGCACAATCGCTTCTTGGATGGCATGGCCGTTGTGGCTGACACTGGCCGGCCGTCGCTGCTGATCACTATGACTTGCAATCCACAGTGGCCGGAGATTCGAGATTCGCTGCCCTTTGGCATTAAGGCCGAAAACCGACCAGAGCTTACCGCTCGTGTGTTTAAGGCCAAACTGGAGGAATTGCTGAATGATCTGGTGGTCAAGCATGTGTTGGGGACGGTAGTGGCCATCATGTCGGTGGTGGAGTTCCAATACAGGGGCCTGCCACATGCGCACATTTTGGTGACTCTGCAGTCTGAGGATCGAATCCTCACCGCCGATGACATCGATCAGATTGTTTGTACCCAGCTCCCGGGTCGTGACTGTCCAGATTTACGTGCAAAGGTGTTGCAGCATATGATCCATAACGACTGCCAGACAGCGCCGGCACAATGCATGTGTTGCCAGCGCAACGGGCGTTGCCGGTGGCGGTTTCCGCATACATTCAGAGATGTCACTGCATGGTCGGAGCAGGAGCTGTATCCTAAATATGCTCGGCCACGTGAGCCGGCTCATTGGGAGCATACGGCCAGTGGTCGCATCATCACAAATGAGTGGGTGGCCTCATACAATGCCGATCTGCTTTCTAAGTACGATTGCCACCTGAACGTCGAGGTATGTGCATCACTCGAGGCCGTCCGCTATTTGTACAAGTACATCTACAAGGGACCGGATCGGGCCAACGTTCGGGTTGTACACGCAGATACAGGTGACGAGGTGTCGATGTACCAGGACATGCGTTACTTTGGGGCATGCGAATCCGTGTGGCGGCTGCTTGGGTTCGCGTTGTATTACACTCGGCCATCGGTCGAGCGTTTGCCCTTACATTTGGATGGCGAGATGAATGTGATTTTTCGCCCCGGCACAGAGGCACGGGCGGCCGATCGTACACCTGTGAGCAAGCTGCTGGACTGGTTGCAGTTTTGTCGTGCACCCAACCAAACGTACCTGCCTGCACACTGGCGCACTCTTACGTATTGCCAGTTCCCTGGTTACTTTACCCACCACCGACAACGCGGATGGCGAGGTCGGGCTAACAGGGAGCGTTTCAAAGCGGTCGGACGACTGCCGCCTGCCACATTGGCGAATGAAGAAGTGTTCTTCCTACGGCGGTGGCTCTGTCATACTACATGTGGGGATGTGCACGACCATCTGATGGCAGCACACCCGATGGGCACATTGGTGGTGCCTTGTGTCGCTGACCTTATGATGGGCTATCTTTCCTTCAAAGCATTGTGCATCGAAAAGGGGCTGGCGGATGACGACGGCGAGTGGCGTTGGGCAATGGATGCAGCTGGTGAATATGCGACCAGCCGTAACATGCGTTCTCTGTTCGTCGAGATTGTGACGTTTAATCAGCCGTCCGACGCCATGGGCATTTTTAACGACTATTGGGATCGATGCTACGAAGAACGCGATTTAGGGACTTATGCGGCTGAAATCGATCGTCTGGTGGGCATCGTCGACCGCACACTGATGAGTGATGACCAGCGTCGCCAACAAACGCAACTTCAACGGGCCGTTGCGCTGAAGCTGATGCGCGACGAGCTGCGTGCCGAAGGTTGTGCCGACTGGCGAACGCAACTTCCGATGACCGATGAAGAAATTGCGAGCGTGGCGGTGCTGGAGGCACGTCAGCTTGAGCCGTTGGTTATACGTGTGGCAACTGACTTCAACGCTGAAAGCGAGGCGCAAGAATACAGGCGCATGCGTGCTGAAATATCCACACAGCCGTCACAGTTGCGTGTATTAGAGGTTGTTGAGACCGCCCTGCAGGCTGGTGAAGGGGCACTCATTTTCCTCAGTGCATATGCAGGTTGTGGCAAGACGTTCATTGAGAAGGCCATCTTGGCGTATACACGCTCGCAAGGCCTCATTGCACTGGCGGTGGCCAGCACCGGGATTGCAGCATTACTCTTGCCTGGGGGCACGACCCTGCATTCTCGTTTCAAGGTTCCACTCAATGCTGATCAGGACTCTATGCTTAATATCTTGGCACAAAGTGCCGACGCTGAGCTTATTCGACGGACGACTCTCTTGGTATGGGATGAGGCCGTTATGAACAACAAGCACATATTACATGCGATGGATAGAACATTGCGGCTTCTGCGCAGCGACGATCGCCCATTTGGTGGCATGATAGTCGTCATGTCCGGTGTGCTTTTAATCTGCTGCCTGGTCCATTCTGTCGGCTCATCAATGCGTGGTTGTGTCTCAGGTGACTTCCGCCAGACGCTGCCTATTGACGAGCGGGCATCGCGAGCTCAAATTGTGGATTCTCTTCATCATCGATCACCCTTGTGGTCTAGCATGCAGGTATTCGAACTTGAGGAAAACATGCGCGCAGTCACTCTGCTGGATGAGGCCGTTGACGATGCCGAGCGTGAGTCCATCCGAGCTTGGGGTGTGTGGCTACGAGACCTTGGAGATGGCCGGTTGGTCGATGCAAACGGGATGGTGCGCCTGCGCGACGATCAAGTGCGGTGTGTCAGTACGGCCATGCACATTCATCAGATGCTCAATGATGTCTATCCAAGGATAGCCGCCCTTGATGAGCTGGAGTATTGGGCGGCACGCGCCATTGTGGCCGCACGTCACTCGACGGTCGATGCACTGAATCGACTTATGCTCGATCGCCTTACGGAGGAAGAGGTTATATGCTACAGCACTGACATGCAGGACAACGACAATCATGCCACTGTTCTACCGGAGGAGTACCTGAATCGTGAGAAGCCTGTTGGCATGCCTGCCCATGATCTACGTCTGAAGAAGGGTGCCGTCGTCATCTTGCTGCGCAACCTGCGTCGTTCCGAAGGACTGGTGAATGGCACGCGGCTTATCATCGAAGAGTTTATCAGACGTGGACGGGTGGTACGTATGCTGGTTTGTCGCATTCTGACTGGTGAAAGGCGAGGTGCGCGGGTCATCATCCCTCGTATTTTGCTACGTCCGCCAGCCGGCAAATATCCGGCTTCGTGGGCGCGTCGTCAGTTCCCCGTAAAACTTGCATTCGCCATGTACGTGAAGCCTTTATATAGTCGTGCATGCATCTATGCATCTGCTGACTGATGGTTCGTATATGTGCTTTATTAGGACCATCAATAAGTGCCAGGGGCAAACGTTGCGCAACATTGCTGTGGCGTTGGTCGAGCCTGTGTTTGATGCTCAAGGGGTCATTGTACGAGTGGACTTGCAGCCATGCTTTGCACACGGACAGTTGACTGTGGCACTTACGCGTGTTGGACATCCTGCTCGGGTTCGCATCTACCTTGACACCGTATCTTACGGCCGCAGGCAGACCGTGTGTCCTATGTATGTGGAGGCACTGATTGCGTCTAGTCGTATATCGTCTGGGGAGGTCACTTTTGATCGCATATTTGGAGACGGCCTGCAGGAGGCATCTGATTGGTCTCAGACCCTGTGCGCTGCGGAGCAACTGATGGCTTCTGGGCATGGGTGCGCTGCTGTACACCATCTGCTGCAGTATCGTCCACCTGTGTGGGGCTCTGAGCATTGTGAACGTTGGTATCAGTGCATGACCACGGGCGCATACGTCAACAGAGGGATTGTCCATGGGCTGACAGCAGTGACTCATGAGGATTACTTGGCACATGCAGCCCTTTGTCTGCAACGAGCCATCGACCTGTTTGCAGATGCAGACGATGACACAGGCCAGTGGCAGATGCCTGATGACGGCTTTGGCGATCGTATGGACTGTGCGGGGTACTGCGGACCACCGATGGATTACGAACCTGCCCCGATCAGCTTAGGGGACGATGAGTTGGCGTTGATGGCAGGCAATGCACGGGCGTGGAACGAACTTACTGATGATCTGGCGGAGGAGCATTTTTCTGCGGAAGAATTGGAGAATCTACTGTCACCAGATGAGTTGTCAATGTGGCATGCATCTCAGGATATGTATGAGCTTGGTGAATTGGCCGATGCACAGGATTTTTCTCTTGACGACTTGCATGGCCTGTCACAGGTGCATTCGGACTGGCTCTGAGTCTGACTGATGAACATTGTCCATGCGTGACTCCATCCACTCCTCGGCGTATGTTTGCCGTGGACTATTGCCAGTCGCTGTACATTAGTCTAATCAGACTGTCTAATTATGGTGTTAACATGCATATGCACGTATTCCATCGTTTTAATTGCACGACCATGACACTCGTCTGTTATTGTACAGTCATGCTTGCTAGCTTGTGTCGTCCCTTGAGGGACACGTGTCCTGGGCACATTTTCCTTGGATATTACTTGGTCATCTAAGGTAACCAATGTAACGGTTACAGTATATATTGACACATACAGACCAGCAACTAGCCGTCTGTCCATCTTATGTCAGCTGCCGGTTACTGTTACACCGGCTACAATCTACCTCGGGTCTGTTCGTACGTATCTGTCTGGCTGCCCTTCATACGTACCTGTCTGTCTGCCCTGCTTGGGCGATGTTGATCCATAAAGTAGGCCACGGTTGTGAGTGTCTGATGAAGAGTCAGTCAGCCGGCTGCGTGTCCACCACCCAGTGAACCAAGTTGAAGGCAGTGCACCGTGTAAGAGTACATGTGCTAACGGATGCCACCGCTGTTCGTTTAGGTAGTTTCCTCAAGGTCTTAGCGGACACCACACCAGTCTGAGGCTTTCGTGGATTAGCAGGCTGTACCATTAACAGGCCGGCCGGCAAACTGCGGGCCATCTTGGAGCATGAGTCTGCCAGCTGTGAGGACAGATCAATCTGTAGTGCGGGTTGCCAAGCTGTTGATGCAACCTCGCTTGCGCCATTGGACGTGACCGCTGCTATATTGGTTACACCTATGGTATCGTCGTGAACGTCGCTGTGCTCCCTCAGCGATCGTCGACCGGACTCGTGTGCTTGTCCTTCTGTTTGGTCGTTGTGCACCTCTGGCTTGCTTACCGCCGGTCGCAAGGCGCCAGCCCACTTCATGAGGGCTGTGACCTTTGAGGGTACCTCCTTTGCGGCGAGGCCTACCGTCCTCATGATAAACCCACGTAGAGCGGACAGCTCGTCTGCGCTCGTGAGGACTAACTTGCTGCTGGGGGCGTCGTACGGGGCATGCTTCCACGGAGTGAGAGCGTGCCTGACGGCATCTGAAGGCAGGTGTCCCAGTGCCTGCCTGACTAAAGGCCGAAGGTCAGCAAGCTGTGGGCGGAGCTTGCCGTCAGCTTCGCGGGTAAATCGGACAACTTCCCACGGTGGTAGCGCGTGATGACGTAACAGGTCAAACGGCTTAGGCTTCGTTGTTGGTTCCATTAGTCGATGAACCAAGTCGCAGAAGTCCGTCTCGACGTACCATGCTGGGTCGCACGAATTCACAACCTGCTGCACCAATTGTTGCCACAATTGCGCCGTACCCGGCTCTACCAGGTCCAGTGCCTGACGGCATAATGGACAGTAGCCACTTGGCTGCAGGCCCGTTAGCCACCACCGGTCGTCTGTTCCGAGCCACTCCTGTGCGGCCCGGATGCATGCAAGCGGGCTCACCTGCCCCTCGATTGCAGCACCCCACTGCTGCCTCTGGTCGACCGTCATCTCACGCAACCATGTGGATGTCTGCCCATTCTCGGCTGCCAGCTTGACTGCTCTTGCTGCACGTAGGACTTTCTGTATTGCTTGGCAGGAGCCCGCGCCAATTCCAATGGGTGCCGCGGCGTCATCAAATGGTTCGGACAGTATGGTACCTGCTGCGCCCAGTCCATACATAATGGCTCTGGTCACAGGCAGCTCCCCAATCTGGAGCCAGCCATTCTGCAAGGCCCACGTGGCCAGGTCGGAGGCATTCGACGGCACTTGCATGCAGCCAGTGTCTGCATTTTTGGTAGCCGTTGCTGCTCGTATGTCCTGCTGGTTGATCCCCGCCATTTTGCCAATTTGCGATAGGTTTACACGACAGCCCCGAAGTGAACTCTGATGGCGGCTCTCCCGACGCTTGCTCACCGCCTGCAGCTGGTCATATGCGCGCTTCACTACAGCAAGGTCATCTGAGAGAAGAGCGTCCCCGATAGTTGCCCCGTCGTCCTTAGCAGCTGCATGGATGTGAGCACTTTCTGGTGTCACAGTTTGATTGACAAGCTGCTCTCGCGGCATGTCAAACGCTGCTCGACCGACTGAAGAATGAAATGGAAATGCACCAATCACGGCCGCCAGTATCTGTTTGCAATGTTCGAACGCTTTAGATGGTTGGTCATCATCCGCTGCAGGGCCGTCGTCGATGGCCATCAAGTCTGCAGGCCATGGTGCACGGCTGGCTGCAGCACTGGCTCGTCGCCTATGAAACGCCGCTCGGGGCTCTGCTGAAGGTATCGCGCAGCCATGGATGGCGGCTGTCATCAGTGGCTCAAAGATGGCCTGCAGTGGAGGTACGGTTACGTCGACGCCGGCATTTACCGCCATCCGGTACATGACAGACAGGCCGCGCTGGTCTGCCAGGCCATAAGCTTCGTAGGCATACTTAATCACTGCCTTTGCCGCCTGTGGGCTGCCTAGCTGCTCGGATGCAAGCTTCGGTAATGCAGTCATCAACACGTCTTCGTGTGACGGATCTCCCGCAGGTGGCGTATCGTCTTCACTGGATTCGTCATGCGTTACCTCCATACTGCGGTTGATCACCGCGTTTTCGTATCGCAGACGGCTAGCTGGCATTTGGTCGACCAATTCTCGGCATTTTGCAAGGCCATGCTCTCGCACGAACGCTGGTATTTCTCCATGGCATCCTCGTGCAATGTATTGCACCACGGCTAATGCCAAAGGCCACCGAGCTGCCAGTCGCAGCACTTCCAGCCGGTCGGTCAGTAGAATATGGTACATCCCTTTGCAATAGGGGGACAGTCCCAGTCCAATTGTCGCGGCGGCAACGCGAGAGTACGTCAAAATGCACGTATGCTGGTTGCGGACGATGATGGCCATTCGTCGTTGACCACTCGAACGAGTAGTGATGGATATCGTGCCCGCAGACACCGGTTCGCAGTCACCGTCGTGCACAAGTGCAAGGTTGACCGCTACTGAACGGCCGTCGCTGCTGCATTGGCCGACTGCATGTGGCAAATGAGATCGAATTGCGGACAGCACGGCACTGCTTGGTTGCCCCGTGTGGTCGACTGTTGGCCATATTTGGGCGGACGTCATGCGAGCCCGACCGTTCTGGATGCGCTGATACAGATGCTCGTTGTCTGGTGTTTGGTGTTCTTCGTAGTCGTTGATTGTACGGTCGTTGGCAATCTTGACCAGCCGGAGGACGTCGCGCATTACCTCGGGCATCACGTCCAAAGTCAGCTTTCGTTCGATTGGTAACGGTTCCTCATGCAGGTGGGCAGCCACTTGTGGCTCTAATGCAGCCAAAGCTTCATCTGTGGCCGTGAAGGCCTTGTCGTTCAGTAGCGGCTCAACCGCCCACCGATGCTTGCCAATGTGGGCAGCATTGCCGTAGCCGAACTCATACTGCTGGGTGCCAGTTGGTACATACTTGGCCGCCGTATCCTCTACCCTGGACGTCGTTGATTGCCGACTGTTTGCCAGCTGTGTGCATGTGTGTTCGATGCTCGCTGCCAGATGCTGGCTAACGGTCATGCTGTCGATCGGCAAGAGCGCTGGCGGAGTTAACGGCGGTGGCTCTGGCAGAGGCCAGTCGGTATGCCTAGCATGAGGTACCACCGAGGGCAATGCCACTGCCGTCAACGGCGGCAACTCGAGCCAATCATCGCGCCCCTTCGGGCACGTATCTGCGCCGGACGCATGGGCTGCTGGGCCAGCACCTGCCGAATGGGCGGGCCTCTCGACCGTCACTTCCGGCGACACGACTTGCTGACGACTTGCCCCTGCCTGTGTGCAGCCATCTGGGAGCTGGCTGCTGCAAAGTGCCGGAACACCGCTGTCACAATGCATTTGATCACGTTGACCTGGCAACTGGTCGATCGCATGGGCGCGTTCCTGACTGCAGACGGAGACCGCTGTAGCATTGCATTTCTGCTCAAGTTGTGTGACAGCAGCCAGTCAGCCAATGTGTTTTCACAAGAGTGGCTGTCAGTCTTTGAACAGTAGGCATACCTTCCGCAAGTCATCCAGAGCCACCACGTGCAGGCAGCTGCCAGTTACTGCTGGATGTGGCGCCTGCATCTGCAGCAGTGAAGTCGGTCGTGAAGCCTGTATCGTGCCCCGAATGATGCGACGTCGTCCGTTGTCGGTGTCCGATTCCGAGGCGTCCGATCCATAAAACTGCCAGACACTGTCATCCTTGGTGAGACCTTCCACGTCGTCACGCCGGCCTGGAGCCATGTTCAGCTGTCGTCGTGTTGCCTGGTGTTTGTCATCCCATTGCTGACGCGAAATGCGCATACGCGGCAGTCCGCGATTGGCCTCAAACGCGCCCATGTGCCGGCCTCCACAGCCTGGACACGAAAAGGTATCCATACGCCAACCGATCGCTGTTCCGCACGAAGGGCAGATCAGGCTTCGCGTCAACGGGATGCCCATGAATGCCACTGGTCGGCCATCTTCGTTGTACGACAACTCCTGGCGGCTTGCCGCGTGCGCAACCACGTCGATTGCCAACAAAACAAGCGGATCACCGAGATCGTGCCACTCCACGACTTCCACGCCGCCTGCCAGACCAGCACCTTGTCCATCTTTCGGAAGCACGGTCGACAACGACCGCCGACTTGCATCCTGCAAGCAAACGCACGCACTGCGTGTTAAGACCTAGCACGAGGTCTCGTGATGGTCAGGCATCCTTAGCTGCGACATTGAGCGTACCGTTAGGGCTTCAAACAGATGTAGTTGTCCGCTGTCGACGTCCTGCCAGCATGAATGATGCTTGTCAATGTGGCCACAAGCGCAGTCATAGTGAAGGGCTCGGGGAGGTTCCAACCGACATGTACCAACATGCCGACATACTCGATCTTGTGCTTGTAGCCAGATGCACCACCGCTGGACGGAACCCCGAACGCGCATGGATATCCTAGCCATACGCAGAAGTGCCGTACGATCCGACCTCTGATACGCAGGGGCGTTGTGGAGCTGTGTGCTATCAGGTGCCCCAGTATGTCCATGGAAAAGCTAGCCAACGCGCGTTGTCGATTCGCCTGTGCTACCCCAATTGGTTTTTGCGGGGCATCATGTGGGCACGACTCCGTTGGTCGAGAAGCGGCCGGACGGCGATCTTCTTCCGGCTCGCGCGGCGGCATGACTGGATCGGGCGCCGTCACCAGCGCTGTCCCGATTGGCATCGACGACTTGCATGTCAGCTTTCGTGAAGTGGACTTGTTGCTTCGAACGTGCGCTTCGTTGGTCGACACTGTTGCCACCTGTCGGCCGCCCAACAGCATTTCAAAGCCGGGGCTGTGAGGCTCGAACGACGACTAGGTTAATACGCCGAACGGACCAATGGCCGAGCTAGCGTTCGGAGGTAGCTGCGCACCACACGGCCAACAACATGGCAAGTGCATTTGAAGGGCTGTGTTTCGGCTCCTCACTTGAAGCCGACGGCTGTTGATGTTTGACCGACGAGTCTTTGTCTTGCCTCGTCGTCTCATCTCTGATACACCAGAGGCACTGGTGCCGCGTGTCACCCGCAGGGAGGCAATAGTCGTGGATGTCCTGACCGCCGCACGACACGCATGCCAGGCTACAGTCTGCCAGGTGCAAGGCGTTACCACAGCAATGGCATGGAAGGTCTGCGGCAACGATCAGATCGCCGCCCGTTCTGGCGAGCGACCCTGCGACGTCTACATCGTTGAATAGCCCTTGCTGTATGGCTAGCTGCTCTTCCATCGGCCTCTCATCGATCGGGCTTCCGACAGCTTGTGCCAACGCCAACGCATGATCTAGAGTGCCGTGCACATCTGATGGGAGCTGATGGCTACCCTTTTCGACGTCGGCCTGTCTGACAGTCTTTCGTTGTTCGTTGCGCTGCGACGACCTGTATCGGCGATAATGTTTGCCGTCTAAACTTGCGAACTGTTTGGTTTGCCGGCCCTCTTCAGACGCCGTGGACGGACGATTTGCGAATGCCACTTGCAGCGACAACGCTGCGTGGGCAACTTCGATAAGCTGCGCCGACACTGAAGTCGGCCCTGTGGTCGACAGGCTTTCCGAGGCCACAACTAACGCTGTGCATGGGAGCTTTTCCGCCCGTTTTCCGACTGCCAGCTGCGCCCATTGACACGATGCGTTAACGCTGGCCTGTCGCTTGGCCGGTGGCAGCTCAGCCATGTTTGCTACGATGGTCGTCCGTGCGATCCCAGATACAGGTCGTCAAAAGTGGTCTGCGACCGCAATCGGCGCAATCAGACCGCGCTCTGAGGATGTATCGATGAGACAAGCCGTCGTCGAATGGGTGCGCGAGCGCTCCATTCCAAAGGCTGTTTTGGCCGCCGGCGGTCGAAACTGAGCACGTGCATGTGATGCATACCACCGTCGTTTTGGCCGCCGGCGGTCGAATCTGACCCGTGCATGTGATGCATCCTTTTCGTCGCGCGAGCGGAGTGCGTCCATCTACCAGATCGGTCGTCGTGCGTGGCAAGCAGCCTCTGCGTGCCGCGTGGAACTTTTGGCGCGACCGCCGCAACCGCCCGTCTGTCTGCGCGCGTCGCGCCCGTAGCGAACCGAGCGGCATGCGTGCGCCGCCGAGCCATGTCCACGCGCCTGCGCATGCAAGGCTGAGGCCGGCCTACACGGCGCCTTGTCAACGACCACTCCGGCCCACGAACGACGGACATTCGTACGTCGACGGGCCGGGCGTTACCTGGCCGTACCAATGCATGTGATGCTTACTTCTGAGTTTCCACCTCGGTGCTGCGCTGCAGAGGAACGTCTTCGTCGCTTGAAGCGCGGATCATCTGCTCGGAGCCATGTCGGCGGGAACTGGCGAGGCGGCGCCGCAAACGGCTCTGATGAATCCTGATCAGTGTTTGGCGTTGCAGCTCGCCGATCGGCTGAACGTGAACGGCGACTGTCCAACAACCGCTGCTGCGCTCCGCAAATACTCTAGCACAACTTTACTTCGCCGGGCATTGGAGGTTCTCGAACGAGCCGTGCCGCACGTGTCCGACGATCTGGTGCAACGACTGGCGTTGATTCCTGCCGACGGCAGTACGCCGTCCGTCAACAAAGCAACCGCCATCTGTCACAAGCTGATCGTCGCTGCGCAGCAGATGGACGTTCTGAGTTTGGATGTTCAAACACTCGTCGTCAAGAAAACTTGGGAGGCCAACGAGCTGCCCACTTTGCGCCATATCAGCGCCCTCCTGCTCGAGTCGGCTCACGCGCGCAGGTCCCCGCTGATTTGTACCTTCTTTGGCCTGAACAGCTCTTCTCGGTGTGCCGCGTTCCTGCACCGTTATGCCATGCGCGTACGCACTCTGCAGCTGATGCGTGGTGCTTTTGCCTGCTGCGTCGTCCGACCGTCTGTCGTGTCTTGTTATCGTAGGCTCACGGCCGGCAAGGGCTCTGTCAAAGTTCGACTTCTGCTTGTTGCCAACGCGGTTGGCCTCCTGAACGACGACGCCTTTCTAGCAGCAGGGATTGTTACCACGAGCCCAGCCGATGCACTCGAACGATCGCCGTTTATGAAGTATCAGTTTCGTAAGCAGTGCGACGCGGCGCTAGAGCTATGGGGCGAGCTGTCCAGCTCGATCATGGCCGATGGCTGCGCTCGTGGCCTTTTGGAACTTGCAGGTTCAACCACCGGCCAACCAGTCGAATACCAGCTTGCCTCCTTGGTAGCTGAGGAGGGTAACCAGCATGCGGACGCGGGTACGACGCCTTCGACTCCTCCCTCTGTTGACGTGTCGTCGCCGCCAATGGACGACCTAATGACCGACGAGGGGCCGCCGGTTGATGGGGTTGACGTCCCTCCACGTGAGGACCTGGCCTTCAGCCTTTTTGCACAGCCTCTTGCGGCAACGCTTATGATGGCCCTGTGGCGAGCTGTCGATCTGAACGAGAACGAGCAGTGCGGGAAGAGGGTGCACGTGTTTTGGCAAGGAGACAACGCCTGGTGCGCCCACTTGCCTTCCTGCCCGGCTGCATCTTTCTGCCTGACGTTGCTGGCTGTGCACTTGTTTTGTGACCAGGTACGCCGGCCAAATTATCGAGTACGACTTACGACTTAATCGTCATCTGGTGCTATACTCCGATGGCCGAGCCTGGTAAAACTCACCACGAACGCCTTCCTATCTCGCGTGGTCCTTTGTGCTAGTGTGCCATACTCCTGGCTCCAGAGCTGTGAAACTAGCTGTTTGTGGCTGTTCCCAGGCTTGATCTGGCCTTGTACCAACGGAACGGCTGGATCAAACCAAACAACGACAAGCAGGCTGCCGTCGGTTACCCTATGGGCTACAGTTGCAGCAAGGCAACAGCGCACGGTCTCAAGGCCATTAAAGCTTTGCATTCTGTCGTGCGATGGGCAACCATCTCTAAGGCCTTCCGCACCGAAATTGCCGGCTGCTTTGCCAGTCACCAATTCGCGGCTCTTCGGTGCGTTACTGCCGCCCTCTAGGCAACTGTCGATCGGCACCCATTCACCTGTGCCTTGTTGTTCCGCCGTTGTGTGCAGGACGATCACCGATGAGTTGCACAGCATCGTTCATCACCGAAGTGCCACTGCCAGCATCACCAGTGTTCTGAACAAACCAACCATCAGCTCCTCCGTGCTGCAGATCTTGTTGGAAACATGGCGGACGCCTGGTCCCAAGGGCTTTGTTCCGACGGCTGCGAACGTGATGCAGCGCCGATACGCCCAAACCACCCGTTCCGCCCGCCAGGTGGGTGCATGTGTGGGTGCCACTGCATTGCTTGTCGATGACCACCTGCCCTATTGTCTGCAGGTCATCTGGAAGCGTGGAGAGAGCGAAACCCTGCTAACGGCCAACGGCGTTGCGATGCTATCGTTGACCTGGAAGACCATCGGAAACTGGTTGGCACCCCAGCTGTGGCCGCCGGTACGAGTCGGGGACCGTGTTTGGATCGACCGCCATCTTTACGAACTGCGACCATTGGCCCCTGTATCCATGCTGGCAGAGGTTCTTGCTGCATACAAGGACTTCACGATCGATGTACGCTGCTCATCTGTCTCTCCTTGTGGCCCTCATCTGTCTTTCCTCGTAGCCCTGGTTGTTTCTGCATGCTCTTCTGTTCGAGGCCATGCATACGTCTACTGTTAGGCCACCAATTGGCCTTCACACGATGATTGTGCAGGTCCGCGAAGTTGCCCAAGAATTCGATCACGCCGTCCAGACTTCGCGGATCTACAGTGCACTGCAACCGGAGCAGTATGTCAATGCAACCAGCAGTACAGCACATGCCGGCACCCTCAACCCTCTGTTCGACGGTCAGCCAACGTCGGCTTTCCACCTCATCGTCCAGAGACTGCCGTGTGTCGTCTGCGGAATCAGCACCTCTCGTACAGGCGACAGTCTGGTCTTCTGCGATGAGGGCGTCTACTGTGCGGGTGGCCTGGCCTGTCACCAGCTATGCATGCCGACACCCCTCCTAGACACCAGTGGCAAGTGGAGCTGTCACGCGTGCACCGACCGCGCATCCCGCACCCCAGGTTGCGACGACGACGACCAACCAATTGCGGCCCTGCTGCGCAAACAGCTGTCCTTCCGTGGATGCTTACGGCAGGCGCAGGCGATGGCGTATATTCCTGTACCACAGCCGGCGATGCTGCTGGTCTTTGAACCAGGACAACACCATGAGAGCTCTCGCTACACCGTTCCGCCGCACCTCACCCAAGAGGCAGGCAGCGGGGGGCAGTTCAGTATCGACACCTTCCTTCCTCGGTCGAAGACTACCCTCAAAGAGGAAGTGGAGGAGGCCCTCGATGTCGGCGAAGAGCTCGACGATCTGGCTCAAGCTCGCAAGTTGGAGCTAGCCTCTTGTGGCAAACCCACCACGGACGCCACCAGCTCACTCGATGTCATCATGCGCGAACTTCTTGCCAAAGGTCGTAACGGCCCGATCCATTTGACATGCAATCCTCCCGACCGTCAACCAACTCTTCTTGAGACACGGAACGCCCGGACTTATGGTAGTCATCTGGCGCTGGGCAAGTTCCGCGCTGTCTTTATGGAGGGCAACCCCCGACTGCAGTTGCCGTACAACGGAAAAGATCGGCCAGTGGCTGCAGCGGATCAGACTACTCCCGGACGTGGCATCAAACGGCCTGCAATCGAGCCAGTGCCCGACGACGACTTCTTCCAACCGGACGACGCGCCACTGGACACATTGCCTGCGGCGCCGCTACCAGGTCGCCAACGACTGACAAGCGAGGCGCCCACCCACATTTCTATGCGTGGTTATGGCCTTCACCAGCCAGCAGTCGACAATTGCGAAGATGACCCAACTTTGGCATGTACGAAGTGTGGCCACCCTGACAGCTTGGATGGCAACAAGCTGGTTTTGTGCGACGGGTGTGGCTGTTCTTTCGCCTATCATCTCCAGTGCATGGTGCCCCCGCTGACGGCCGTACCGGCCGATGACTGGTTTTGCCCTGAATGCCTGGGCGACGACTGCCGCAGCAGTGTCACGGACGAAAGCATTGGCGAGCAAAGTTCCGACGGCTTCGAAAAGAACACCGATAAGTCGAGCACCGCATCGTCCGAGGGCTGCAGCGCGGACCATGGCAGCACCTGCTTGATCTGCCAGCAGGACTTCGGCACTGATGACAATCCTCTTATCATATGCGACAGCTGCTCCAATGGTGAACACCTGCTGTGCACGGATCCGAGGCTCGAAAAGGTGCCCGAGGGCGACTGGCATTGTGCCCGCTGCCGTGCAAGCAATGAAGGACGGCAGAACAGAAACCCCCTCGTCGAGGAGGTACTCTCTGGCGATGAAGAGGAATATGCCGCCCCGTCTGTCATCTATCAGCCAGCTGCGCAGCAGGTGTTGATGACCCAAGACCTGGCGAACCTGTCCAACGAACCTCTGCCAGCTGCTCGTATGGACGCGCTTGCCCTCACTCTACAGCGGGCCATAGCCCATCTTGCCTCCGGTGGCGCTGCAGACGTGGAGGACACCATCCACCAGGCTCTCAACGAGCTGCAGTTGGCCGCACTTCCTACTGATGAAGTGCTGTCTGCGACCGGCATCGGCAGGCTCGTAACGCGGCTCGGTAAACTACGGCACCCTACCTCAGTGCAGGCCAAACAGCTGAATGTTCAGTGGCGAACCCGTTGGCGGTCTCGACGAAATATGGGCGCAGCCGCCAGCCTGGGCACCGAGCCGAGCAGGGGCCGCGCCGAGCAACCGGCTGCGGCGGCTGCGACCGACCAAGTGCGCTTATGGGAGCACAGGCAGCCTCTGCCATGTATTTGCTTGCATCTTACTACTTCCTAACTTTCACTGCTCGATTGTGACCGGTCGGACACTGGACCAGCCCTGTGTTCACCTGTACTGATGTGTGCAAGCTCGCTTGATGCATACCGCAGGCCATCACGACGCTTCGCGGTTGCTGCGGGACTTAGCCTGCCAAGGAGCGCCGTAGCCAACTGGCCCACCAGCTGTTGCAGGGCATTGCATGACCGTGGCACCTGCTGCCCACGATGCCATCGTGTCGGCATGCCA